>Ga0209603_1003492_pt1 | contig 13572 bp, 9 predicted proteins | sample COGITO_mtgs_1206_FD_184812 | JGI IMG/M metagenome (GOLD analysis project Ga0209603, IMG submission 184812) | Pelagic marine microbial communities from North Sea - COGITO_mtgs_120607 (SPAdes) (version 2) | ecosystem: Environmental > Aquatic > Marine > Epipelagic ... | reverse complement strand
TAAACCTCACGATGGATGATGCCGCCGGTGATGGTGACCTCGCTGCTCGCCAACGGACGGAGCGCCTCGAGTGCGGTCGGGCCGGTTGGGTCGAGCTGGTCGGACACGGCCATCAGTGTCGCACCTCGCCCGCCGACGTCGTAGCCCGGGGTAGTCAGGCCCCAAGATGCCGGATGTTGCCGCCGGGAGGTGACTCCTCGTCGTCGTCGACATCGGCGTCAGCTTCGAGCGAGAACAATTCACCGTCGACGGGCAATCCACGCTGCTGGCGGATTGCTTCGAGCTCACGCAACGGGCGTTCGAGCGCACGGCGCCGCGTGACGGATAGGGCTTCGAAGTCCTTTTCGACGCCTTCGAAACGGCGCTTGATCTTCTCCATCTGGTCGGCGTACTTGCCCCACTGCGTGCCGAACTTGCCGATGAGCGACAAAATCTCGTCACTGGTGCGCTCGATGGTGAAGTTGTCGTGGGCCTGGCGGATCACACCGAGGAAGGCGAACAGCGTCATCGGCGAGCACATGACGATCTGCTGGCCCATCGCGTCCTCGATCAGGTCTGGATCGTGCTCGTGGATGAAACCGGTGAGCTGTTCGTTGGGGATGAACAGCAACACGTTGTCCAGCGCTGAACCGCCGCCTGCGATTGCGTACTCTCGCTTGGCTAGCTCCCTGACCCGCGCCCGAACGTCGGTGAGGAATCGCTTGAGGTGGACCTCGCGTTCAGCTTCCGAATTCGTCGCGAGGTAGCGCAGATATGCCGCCATGGGGAACTTGACGTCCATGAAAAGGGTCTGGCCCTGGGGCATGTGGAACGTGTAGTCGGGCCGACCGGTGCCGCCTTCGATCTGGGTCTGCTTGCGGTAATTGACGTTCTCGACGAAGCCGGCCAGACGCAAGACGTCTTCGGCCATTCGCTCGCCCCACTGCCCGCGAGCCTGTGGGTTGGCGAGGGCAGTCTGTAACGCCTGCGTCGACTCCGAGAGCGTGTTCGCGATCTGAATATGTGCATTGATCGACGATTCGACCTCACCGAACTTCTTGGCGTTGGTCTCATTCAATGTCGTGAGCATCGTGGACACCTTGGCGAGCTCGGCGCGCATCTCAGCGTGGACCTGGTCGAGTCGGGCGTCGATCACATCCTTCTTCGCACCGAGGTCGGCCGTGGTCTGTTCCTTCATCTGCGTACTCGTGGCGTCGAGGTGCTCCTTGACCTGGGTCGTGGTGGACACGAGCTGTTCGGCTTGGCGCTCCATCGACGACTGGAACTGCTCGCGCTGCAGGAGTGCCGCTTGTTCGAGAGCGGCCTGAACAGCGGCGTCTCGCTCCGCCGAGGCCTGTTGGCGGGAGTCAGCGACGGCTCGGTTCACTGCGGCATCGACCGCAGCTTGGACTGACGCGGCCGTCGCGGTGCGATTCGATTCAAGCTTGGCGGTGGTCTGTTCGGCCCGGCGCGTGGCGATCACGAATGCAACGCCGGCGGCCACGAGCGCCAGCAGCACGGTGACGATCATCATGAGACTCGACATGTTTCCCATGATGACGTGGGGGTACTCCAGAGTTGGCGGACCCTTATCAGAGAGGCGTTGAGCCGGGGGTCAGCGGTTTGAGTATCGACCGAGGAGGGTGTCAGGCGGGAGTCGCCGAGATTTCCGTTGCCTTGACAGCTGCCCAGACTGGACCCGACGGCCTCAGTCCGAGCGATGTCACGGCGGCGGGGGTGACGTCGACAGCCATCGGGACCGGACCACCTAGTGTGATCCGCACAATGTCGCCGAGCGGCTCGACCAATTCGACCGTTGTGTTCCAGACATTCCGCTGACTTCCACTTGGGCAATCGGGGTGCAGCGACACCGCCGTCGGATGAACGGTCAGGAGCACGGAACCGGTCATCGAGGTGTCGGTGATAGTGAACGTGTGGTCGTGGTCGGCAAGCAACACTGACCCATGCGCAGCCAAGCCGGCGTACAGGTTCGTGCCAGCAAGTGCAGCAACGTATGGCGTCGCGGGGGAGCGTCGGATCTCATCGGGCGTCCCGCGCTGCGTGATCCGACCATTTTCGATCACGAAAGTTGTATCGGCCAAGAGGAATGCGTCGGAGGGATCATGAGTGATGAGCAGCCGAGGACCCCGGAACGAGTCGAGCTGCTCGCGGAGCACTCGTCGGACTTCGGATCGAGCCGCGACGTCGAGCGCAGCGAGGGGCTCATCGAGCAACAACGCGTCCGGAGACGCAGCGAGCGCACGGGCGATCGCAATCTTCTGGGCCTGACCGCCCGAGAGCTCGTGTGGTTGCCGATCGGACAATTCAGAGACGCCGAGCAGCTCGATCCAGCTGGCAGCTTGTCGACGAGCCTCGGCCGTGCGACTTCCAGTGCTCCGCGGACCGAATGCTACGTTGTCGAGCACCGTCATGTGGCCGAACAGAAGGTGTTCCTGAAAGACCACCCCGATGTTCCGGTCCTCCGGCGGTGTCCACCTCCGGGCAGTGGTGTCTTCCAGGCTTCGCTCGGCGAGCGTGACCGAGATCTCGGACCCGGCGGGGAGTTCCAGGAACCCGGCGATGGCGCCGAGGACTGACGACTTGCCAGCGCCGTTCGGACCCAGGAGGGCGGCTGTGCTTCCGGCCTCGACCTCGAGGTCGGCATTGATCGAGAACCCTGCCCGCGTGAGGCGGATGTGTGCCGACAACCCCTTCGGACTCACGGCGACGTCCGTTCCCACCAGCGGCCGCGCAGCGCGACCAGTACCACGACCGAGACCACGACCATGAGCAGGCTGATCGCGATCGCCGCGTCCCGATTCGCATCGAGCGACACGAACACCGCCAAGGGAAGGGTTTGGGTCCGGCCCTGCAGGTTGCCGGCAAAGGTCACGGTTGCCCCGAACTCGCCGAGCGCTCGCGCCCACGCCAGTACGATCCCGGCTCGCAGCGATGGAGCGATCATTGGAAGCGTCACACGACGAAACACGGTGAGCGGTGAAGCACCGAGGCTTGCCGCCGCAGCTTCAGGCCGGCGGTCGGCCGAGGAGAGCGCGCCTTCCACGGTGATCACCAGGAACGGCATGGCCACGAATGTGTTCGCGAGAATTACCCCCCACGTCGAGAACGGCAAGACGAACCCCGTGGCGTTGGCGAGCGGTTCACCGACTGCGCCCCGTCGACCCAAGGCGAACAGTAGGGCGGCTCCGCCGACGACAGGTGGGAGCACCAGTGGCAAGGTGACGACCGCTCGAAGCAGTGACCGTCCTCGGAATTCGACGCGACTGAGCGTCCAGGCGAGTGGGACACCGAGCACCGCCGCGCATAGGGCGGCAGCCACGGATGTGATCAGCGATAATCGGAGCGCGTCGACGACGACGTCGTCGGTCAGCAGCGAGCCGAGGTCGGTCCACGGCGTGACCCCCAACAGGCCGATCAGCGGGAGGACGAACAGTGCTGCGCCGATCACGGCGAGCACAAGCAGGATGGCCGGTGGGCGACGCATCTGGATCAGGCCCCGCCGAATCCGGCATCGGTGAGGATTGCCTGGCCCGCGGCTGATCGCACGAAGTCGATGAAGCGACGGGCGCCGTCTCGGTCGTCGGTGTCGCTGACGATCGCGATTGGGTATTCCGCTCGGACGTCGACACCGTCCGGAAGCGGGATCGCCACCAACCGATCGGGTATCGACCTGACATCGGTTGCGTAGACGAGACCGGCGTCGAGTTCGCCCACAGCGATCTTCCCGGCGAGCGACCGGACGTCAGGCTCCTCGGTATCGATGGACGCGTCGACTCCTGCGGCGTCGAGGACCTCTCGGGCATATCGACCGCACGGCACCTGCGGCGCGCACACGCCGACGAAGAGCGCAGCGTCTGACAACGCCTCGAAGTCGTCCACTTTGCCAGGATTGCCGATCGGGACCGCCAACACCATCGAGTTCGTCGCGAATTGCGACGGGTTCTCGACCAAGCCCGCCTCGGCCAGCGCGTCCATCGGCATCGTGTCGGCGAGTGCTACGACATCAGCGGGCGCCCCCTGCTCGATCTGGACACCGATCGCGCTGCTTCCCGCAACGCTGATCTCGACGTCGACACTCGGATTGGCGACTTCGAATGCAATCTCCATGTCATCGAACGCGTCGGTCAGCGACGCGGCGGCCAGTACTAAGAGTGAATCTGAGTCGTCCCCGGCTCCACACCCCGCGAGGGGGAGCGAGACCACCGATCCCGCGACGAGGACACGGATGAGCCGGAACATGCGGAGCAGAACCTAGTGCAGCCGATGCTGATGGCGGCTGAGCGTGCTCAGCGCGCTGTGGGAATGACGAAGCAGCGGTCCTCGAGGGTGCCGAGCGCGTACGACTCGTAGTCGATGTCGAAGTCGGCGTAGAGACCGCGGCACGATTCGCTCCACGCAAGCGCAGCCGGTGAGGAGATTCGATGGACCACCTGCATGATCGCGTCGTCGTGGACGCGGTATTCGGCCCACGTGCCTGGGAAGTCCTTCGTGCAGCCGATCTCGACACTTGGGATCCGGGACGTCGTCATTGTTCGCACGCGATGGCGGTGGGTGTGTCCACAGGTGTAGGCGACGATCGCAGTGCGTCGAGCACAGACCTCGTCGAGGCGGTCACTGCCGTCTGGATGGAGACCGAAGTAGTCGTCGTTGCGATTGGCTTCCCTGCGTTTCGCGTCGGGGCTGGCGATCCACTGCTGATGGTGGCCCATCACGATGACCGGTTGCGTAGTTTCTGCTGCGAGCGTGTCAAGCCAGTCGGCTTGCTCGCTGGTGAAATCACCCGTGGTCGAACCCGGGATAACCGTGTCGAGGAGCGCGATGGTCACCCCTGGAATGTCGATGCGCTGGTCGCCTGCGTACTCGCTCTGAAATCGGTAGCTGTCGTGGTTGCCGCGTACGACATGCAGGCGGTTTCCGAATGGGTCTCGGTAGCAGCGCTCGAACGCCGCCCACTCCTCGGGAGCGCCGTCGAGCGACAGATCACCCTTCACCACTACGGCATCGGGTCGAATCGCTGCGATGGCGTCAGCGGCTCCCCGGTTCATGACCTCCGGGTATGGGTCGCCTCCGGCTTCGGCGCGACGGATCGGTCCGATCGTCAAATTGTCGATCTTTCCGGCGTCGAGTTCACCGAAGTGGACGTCGTTGACCGTAGCGAACACGCTGTGGGGAGTCCCGGACGGCTGCTTGAGCGTGCGCGTCGTCACGGTGCGGGTCGCACCTCGCTCGAACGGGTCGGGCACGTCGAGATGAATGTCGGCACCCGGCGGGAGGTCTTCAAAGCGGTGAGTGTCGACCTCGAACGTGCCGGGTCGCGTCACGTGGACGATGGCGACAGTGTCGCTGACGGTCGTGACGTCGATGGTTGGAGAACTCTTGGCTTCGGCCACCCCTGGATCCTTCCACGTCGAGAAGGCCTGTGCCGTCCACGATTGCCCTGCTGGCGCCTGGTTCTAGATAATCGGGGAGAGTCAGCGGAAAGGTCGGTCGCGACGCGCAGGCACTGGGGTGCTCCACCAGCGTCCAGAGAAGCGCCACCCCAGCGATCGCGAAGGGTGATCGACAGCGGCGGCGGCGACGGGTTTGGGCCACAATGCTTCGGCGGCGGCCATGATCGCCACAGCTTCCTCGTCAGATGGTGTCGGAGACATCTGCATGCCCGATGGCGGAGGAAGGTCATTTAGCGACACATCGGCGAGGGTATCCGACGAGTGTGTCGCAGTCGTAGCCGCCGGTCAGGCCTCGACCCCGTCAACAGCCCTCCTGCGCTCTCGCACCCGATCACGATCGAACTGACGAGGCAGTCGTCAAGGAGCGGCGCAGGACGTCGGTGAATGCGATCAAGAGTCCGGAGAGGAAGATTGTCGAGATTTGGCACCGCACAGTCACCCGAAGCGCTACCCGTCCGCCCTTGGTCTCGCCGTCGACCTCGGTGTCGGCCACCCTGTTGCCGCACAACTGCCGATGCGCAGCGATCGGCCGCACCGCGCTACGACGAAAAACACGAAGCCGAGCAGCGTGACGTTGAGCTTAAGAACACAAGCGAACTGGCAACTACATCAATGGTTGCAGCCGGGAGTAGGGCAAGCCTGAGAACGACCGGGTCGATAATCAACTTGAGTGCGCGCTCGGAGAACGGTGCGAAGTCAGATCGAATTGCACGTTGCCTCCAGACTGATCGCTGTCCTCGACGCGCTCGACAGCCGCTGGAGATCGTTCGGGCCGGTTAGGTCGGTGTTCGCGCTGCGCAGGGCTTGATGTGGACGAAACGGTCTTCTGTTGCGGCGTGAGGTTCGGGTCTCCAGCGGCCGGTGACGGGATTGACTCCTCCTCAAACTGAGCGAGGATGCTCGCCTAATTTTCGTCACCTCGAGCGCTCACCGATGGTGACGCGACAGCCGGCGGGGATGGCGGCAGTGGCGTCGAAGGTCCTCTGGACGCGCCAAACATGAGCTCATGTCCGCGCTAGCTCGCGCAGGGGAAACACTCGGCGGGAAATAGAACCTGTCAGAGGGGCACGTTGCCGTGTTTGCGGCGAGGAAGCTCCTCGCGCTTTGAGGCGAGCAGCCGCAATCCGGCCACGAGTTTGCGCCGCGTTTCTGACGGCTCGATGACGTCGTCGACGTATCCGCGTTCCGCAGCGGCGTACGGGTTGGCATACTTCTCTGTGTATTCGTCGACTAACTCGGCGCGACGCGACACCGGGTCGGCCGCTTGCTGTAGCTCGCGGCGATAGACAATCTCGACGGCACCCTGGGGGCCCATGACGGCTAGCTCGGCGCTCGGCCATGCGAACGCAAGGTCGGCACCGATCGATTTCGAGTTCATCACGACGTACGCGCCCCCATACGCCTTGCGGGTGATCACCTGGATGCGTGGCACCGTCGCTTCGCAGTAGGCGTAGAGCAGCTTGGCGCCATGACGGATAATCCCGCCGTACTCCTGGTCGACGCCGGGGAGGAACCCGGGCACATCGACGAAGGTGATCAGCGGGATGTTGAACGAGTCGCAGGTGCGAACGAAGCGGGCCGCTTTCTCCGACGATTCGATGTCGAGTACGCCTGCCAGGATCTTCGGTTGGTTGCCGACGATGCCGACGGGCTGGCCGTCGATACGCGAAAAGCCGCATACGATGGACTTTGCCCAGTGCTGGAAATATTCGAAGAACTCGCCGTCGTCGACGACGTGCCGGATCAACTCGGTCATGTCATACGGCAGGTTCGGTGAATCGGGCAGAATCCTGTTCAGCTCGGGACATAGGCGATCCGGATCGTCGCCGAGGTTCTCGACCGGCGGTTCTTCAAGGTTGTTCGATGGGAGGAAGCCGAGAAGAAACCGTACGTCGTCGAGGCAGGCCTTCTCGTCAGCCGATACGAACGTCGCAACGCCGGACTTTGAGGCGTGGCTCATCGCCCCCCCGAGTTCTTCGAGCGTCACATCTTCGCCGGTCACGGTCTTCACCACGTCGGGACCTGTGATGAACATGTGGCTGGTCTCGCGGACCATGAAAATAAAGTCAGTCATCGCCGGCGAATAGACCGCGCCGCCCGCGCATGGGCCGAGGATCACCGAGATCTGCGGGACGACACCCGAGGCCCGCACATTGCGCAGGAAAATCCCTCCGTATGAGGCAAGGCTGACTACACCCTCCTGGATGCGGGCACCGGCTCCGTCGTTGAGGCCGATCACGGGCGCGCCAACCTTGGCGGCCAGATCCATCAGCTTGTGGATCTTCTCGGCGAACACCTCACCGAGCGCGCCGCCGAAGACCGTGAAGTCCTGCGAGAACACGAAGACCTTGCGCCCTTCGACGGTGCCCCACCCGGTGATCACACCATCGGTGTAGGGCCGTTCCTCGAGCCCCGAGGTATGGGCCCGGTGGCGGGCGAGTAGATCGAGTTCGTGGAACGAGCCCCCGTCCAGAAAGTAATCGATTCGCTCACGGGCGAGCATTTTTCCTTTGTCGTGCTGACGTTCGACCGAACGTGGCGAACCGGCGTTCAACGCTTGTTCCCGTCGGTCGGCGAGGTCGGCGATCTTTTCTTCCATCGTCACGGCCACGAAGTTACCCCGTCGCCCTAACGCTCCCTGCTTCGGGAAGTTCGCCACATCGCGACCCGTCCCTGAGTCGGCATCCCCAACCGACCTGGGTCAGGAAGATTGGCACCGCTTGCCGCCGTGTGCGCCAAACTCGGAGACGTGTCTGAATCCGACCATCCATGGAACCTCCCACGCCAGCCGCCGATCGAACCGATGCTGGCGAAGCTTGCGCGCAAGCTCCCGCCGGGAGAGGACGAATGGCTGTTCGAGCCGAAGTGGGACGGGTTCCGGTGCATCGTGTTCCGTGACGGTGATCGAATCGAGCTCTACTCCCGCAATCGCAAACCACTAGGGCGGTACTTCCCCGAACTGTCCACTCCACTTCAGCGGGCGCTACCCGAGCGCTGCATCGTGGACGGTGAGATTGTCGTGCCCGACCTTGGTGACCGCGGACTCGATTTCGATGCTCTGCTACAGCGAATCCATCCTGCTGAGTCGCGAATCAATCGGCTTGCGGCGGAGACACCTGCCGAGTTCGTTGCGTTCGATCTTCTTGCTAAAGGCGACCGCGAGTTGGTAGATCAAGCGATGCTGACGCGTCGCGCTTTACTCGTCGACTCAATCGAGCAGAACGAACGAGTCCGACTCACCCCGTCTTCGACCGATCGCATGCAAGCTGAGGAATGGTTCGATGCGTTCGAGGGGGCCGGCCTCGATGGCGTCATCGCAAAGCCGGTAGCGGGAACCTACGAACAGGGCAAGCGAGCGTTGATCAAGGTGAAGCATGTGCGTACCGCCGATTGTGCAGTGCCTGGGTATCGGATCCACAAGGACGGCAACGGCGTTGGTTCCCTGCTGCTCGGGCTGTGCACCACTGAAGGCGAGATGCGTTCGGTCGGCGTCGCTGCCTCGTTCAGCGTCAAGCGTCGAGCGGAGCTGCTTGCAAAGTTGTCGCCGCACACCGGCGAGGATGCGCTCATCGACCACCCGTGGGCCGATTGGGCGAAGTTGCAGGCCGAGCGTGATGGAAACGAGGCTGCCGGCAAGCTGACCGCATCATTGGCGGGGAGTCGGTGGAGCGCCAGCAAAAATCTCTCGTTCGTCCCGATCCGGATGGGACTCGTCGCAGAGGTCACGTTCGGTCAGCTTGAGGGTGGCCGGTTTCGACATGGTGTCGGTTTCGTTCGCTGGCGTCCGGATCGCTCACCCGAATCGTGCCGATTCGACCAGCTTGACGTCGCCGTACCCGTGCGGTTCTCGACGTTGTTCTGAACCCAAACGGTCAAAACGCCGACGAATCGTGACGTCAGCCGTCGCGACCTCCCGGAATTTGCCGAGACGAGAACCGGGAGTGTGACCAATCAGCTGTCGGTAGCGGCCGGTTCGGTTGGAACCACTTCGACGAGGCTCGTCGGCGGCAACGTGACCACCGTGGTCGGAGAGCTGCCGTCGAGATTGAGCACCGTGTAGGTCTGGGGCGTGCTGCTGACCGCGCCACTCGCAGTGTTTGCATCGACCTGAATGGTCCAGACTCCTGCGACGCTGATCGGCAGGCCGATCGCCGCGTCACGGACAGCGAAACCAGCCCCACTCAGCGGGACCGGCTGACGGATCGAGCCGACGTTCTGGTCGTTTGGCGGTGCAGTGAACACAACCACCAGTTCAGAGAGATTCTCTTCGGGATCACGCACTTCGACTTCGAGTCCGACGAGGCCGACCTTGTCGTCGGTGAGACGGATCCGAACGTTGAGAATCTGGGCTCCGTCCGTGTGGGTCTGTGTTACGGCGTAGTTGATCTTCGGGGCGTCGTCAATGTTCGGTGGGACGAACGCAAGGAGCCATGCGCTCATCGCAAGTACCACGATGCCGATCGCAGCCTCGGCGCCGAATGCACGTCGCAGCCGGTCGGCCAGTGGGACGCTCATCTGCTGCGCCCGGTTGAGGCGCTGAGCCACGAATTGACGCGCAGAAAATGCCACGAAGATCATCACTGCAACGACGATCGTCTTCAGCACGACAACTCGGCCGTGTCCGCTCTGGAATAACTCCCCGCCGTCGAGTCGGAACATCTGGATGAGACCGGTGACAATTGTGACCACGATTGCCGGAGTGGACACCCTGCTGAATCCGCGAACTGCGTGGACGAGATCTTCGTCACCTGGGCCCGACAGAACCACTCGGGCGAGTAAGACCACTCCACCCACCCACACGGCCATTGCGAGCGCGTGGAGGATTCCCATGACGACGCCGAGGCCGGCGAGGGGTCCAACTGTCCGCGAGATACCGAGCATCGCTGCGCAGATCCCGGGGATGCCGAGTGCAGCGAGCTGCGTTGTGGGGTCGATGACGCGTTCAGGCCGGAACGCAGCCCAGGCCGAGGCGATGAGAAACACTAGGCGCAACAGCACGGCACGGCCGGCCCACCCGGCATCGATGAGATCAAGCCAGGTGCTCGGATTGAACGGACTCCCACCACCGTCAGGGGTCACCGACGCAGCTGCAAAGCCCGTAAAGAGCAGTGTGCTGATGAATGCGAAGACCCAGGTGGCTCGTAGGAACCTGATCGTGACGAGGTACTCGACGCCCTCCGGCCACGCTGCGGTGATCACGACCAGCGAACCGAACAGAGCGGCGATCCCCAGCGTCGAGAGCAGCCGTGTAAGCCAGACGGCCGCATTCCCCTCGCCAGCAGTCGAGAAATCGACGATCTCGGGATCGTTGGCTGTTGCGCTGCCGGTGGCGTCATCGCCGGTCGTCACTGGTGTCGATGCTGGGGTGGTTGTACTTGCGCTCGCAGCATCGTCAGGGTTTACACCGCTTTCGGGTGTCGCGTTCTCGACAACGAAGGTGATCACGCCTCGACCGTCCGGCTCGCCGTCAGGATTGCTGACCTGCCAGCGGGCAGTGCAGGTTCCGCTCGGTAGGGGATCGACGATTTCGACCGACAGCGTCGTGCCGTCGTTGAGCACCCCGGGCGGTGGCAGGGTGACTGGCTCGGCCTCGCAGTCGACCGAGATCGTGTTGTCCTCGCCGAGTTCATCGGCAAATCCGATGACGATTTCGTCGGGGGACACGTTGAGGACGGCGCCGTTAGATGGCGATGAGTTGACGACTGAGTTCTCTGCTGACGCCGAGCCGGGTGCGAGACCGACGACCGCCGCAATAGTGACCAAGAGCGCAAACGCGTACCGGTGCATGAAGCGGTATCGACTGGCCGCGTCGCTGCGTCGGCGCCGAGAGGGTGACAGAAGAACAATCACGATGCGCCGAGGTTAGTGGTACAGCGGGCCGACCAGGTGAGACCGTGGTCGTTCACGTCAGCTCGCGAGCTCGACAGCCGGCGAGTCCCATCTCGCCAGCAAGGTCGTTGCGGCCGAGCGTAAGCTCGGCGAGGTCGGTTGTGAGTTTGCTTATCATGCTGCGGTCGGGCTCGGCGTCGCCGAGGGCGTCGCCTAGGTCGTTCCAGCCAGCAGCCTGTCCCTCGGTGTTCTCGATGAACGATGCGTGGTCGGTCCGGCGGTCGTCGCCGACGTTGAGCTCGTCGAACGCTGCTGCCTCTGCGCCAAGCGCGCGTGAGACCTCGCCGGCCCAGTCGGCTCGACTGATCTCGTTGGGCGGTGCTGGGAGTTCGTTGAGGCGTTCAGTGGCGGCGTCGCAAATGTCGCTCATGGCTTGCGTGTAAAGCGTAGGAGTCAGTGCATTATCGTTGGCGCTGTTTCCGCTTGTGCTCGAGCAGCCGACGCTACCGAGTACGAGCGCAACGATGATCAGTACTACGAAGATAAGAATGACCCGTCGCCGGGTGTCGTACGACATCGACACGGGGCAAATCTAGAGCTCGCGCGTTCACTTTCGCGTGCACTCCACGCAACGCCAGATGCTGTCCCGGGGAGCAGTGCGCACTGTGTCGCTAGTGTGATCGACAATGGCCAATCAGTCGCTGTATCGCCGATATCGTCCGCGCCGCTTCGCCGAGCTTAGGGGGCAGGACCATATCGTTCGTGCCCTACAAACATCGGTGGCCGAAGAACGTGAGGGGCAGGCATATCTGTTCTCCGGTCCTCGCGGTACCGGAAAGACCACCACCGCACGGATCATGGCGAAGGTGCTCAACTGCGAAGATCCGCACGAGGGCGAACCCTGCTGCGAGTGTGTTTCGTGTCTGTCGGTTGAGCAGGGCACTAGTTACGACGTGCATGAGCTTGACGCAGCGAGTAACAACGGTGTCGAAGCTATGCGCGACCTCATCGAGAAGGCATCGCTCGGGACACCTGGTCGTCACAAGGTGTATATCCTCGACGAAGTCCACATGCTATCCAAGGGTGCTGAAGCCGCGCTGCTGAAGACCCTCGAGGAGCCGCCGCCTCATGTCGTGTTCGTCCTGGCCACGACCGACCCGCAAAAGATGTCGGACACGATCCGGAGTCGGACGCAACACCTGCAGTTCCATCTCCTCGGTTCTGACACGTTGCAAGAACACGTTCGTTGGGTGGTGGCCGATGCGGGACTAACGGTCAGTGACGACGCGATTGAGCAAGTGGTTTCTCAGGGTGCTGGTTCGCCACGCGACACGCTGTCCGCACTCGAGTTGGTGTCTAATTCTGGTGGAGTGGCCACCGAAGTCATCGAACTCGATGACTTCGTTGAGGCGATGATCGATCATGATCCCGGCCGAGGGCTGGCCATGGTCGCTCACGCGGTCAGTCGGGGACGCGACCCGCGCGCGATTACGGAGGAATTGGTCGGCTTCATGCGTAATGGTTTTCTGGCGCTAATGGCGCCCGACCTCGTGCAAGTGCCCGGCCAACGCCTCGACGCGCTCACCGACCTCGCCCGACGAGCGGGCGCCCCCGGCCTCGTCCGCGGCATTGAACTCTTGGGTGAAGCCCTCACTGAGATGCGCCATGCCCCTGACCCGCGCGTACTGCTCGATGTAGCGACCGTGCAGCTCACATCAGAGCAGGTGGGCGATGGCGTCGGCGCTCTAGTTGCGCGGATCCAGCGGCTGGAACAACAAGTCGCCGATGGAGCCAGCACACCAGCTGCTTCGAGCGCTCTGCGCTCGTCGGAGATGTCATCGGACGCGACCCCCGCTTCGGTGTCGGCCGATCCGTCGACCAGGCGAACCAAGCTCGGCTCACGCGCTGCAGTCGCCGCATCAGTTGGAGACCAAAGGCCAGCCGATGCTGTTCCTTTGGCTGAAGCGGCGCCCGCTCCCGCTTCACCCCCTCCGCCCGAGCCCGTTAAAACGCCGGCGCCGGAGGCAGCCCCACCACCGGCTCCTGTTGCTGCTTCTTCTGCGGCGGATGGGTCGGTGGTGCGTGAATCAACGCCCACCGAGCAAGCGGGGGCTGCGCAGATCACTGCCGCCGACTGGGAGGCTGTGCGGCCTACGCTCGGCGGCATGGCGCGTGCCCTGTTCTCGCCGGCAACGTTCGTCTCGTCGGCTGCTGGGAGCGTGACCCTTGGCCTTCCGAATGAGGCTCATCGGACGAAGTGCGAGCAACACCGCGCTGGCGTTGAAAAAGTGTT
>Ga0209603_1003491_pt1 | contig 13575 bp, 8 predicted proteins | sample COGITO_mtgs_1206_FD_184812 | JGI IMG/M metagenome (GOLD analysis project Ga0209603, IMG submission 184812) | Pelagic marine microbial communities from North Sea - COGITO_mtgs_120607 (SPAdes) (version 2) | ecosystem: Environmental > Aquatic > Marine > Epipelagic ... | reverse complement strand
CGCTTCCTTGGCAACCCCCATCACGTGATGTGTTTCGAACCCTGCTATAGTTTGATCTGCTTTGCGGATCAGTAGATGACCGCCCTGAGCACCAGCAAACTGAACCACATCGCCCAATGCGATGTCCTCGATTGCCTTTGCCCAATAGAACATATGCTGGACTCGTTCCTCTTGGAAGTAGAGGTTGTTTGTTCCCTCTGCGAGACTATCAGTAGTCTTAGTCAAGAAGTCTGAGTCGAAGTCGACTGTCGTATAGAAGTCGTCTGGGTCAATAGCAAGACTGAGATTACCAGTCGTGCTATCGTAGATCAAAGATGAGTCGATTGATTGAATCGCACTTCTTGCTCGAGAATCTGTGTAGTAGAGGTTGACAACACCCTCTGATAAACTGTCAGTCGATTTTAACGCAAAGTCAGAATCAAAATCTAAAGTAGTGTAAAAGTCATCTGGGTCAATAGCAAGACTAAGGTTGCCCGTTGTGCTATCGTAGATGAGTGATGAATCGATAGACTGAATAGATGCCCTAGCACGTGAGTCAGTGTAATAAAGGTTGATGACACCTTCTGATAAACTGTCAGTCGTCTTTAACGCAAAGTCGGAATCAAAATCGTGTGAATTATAGGTGTCGATGTAATCGGTATTGAGTGCTATGTTGCCCGTTGCCTGATCATATTGTATGGCAGAGTCGATTGACTGAATAGCATGACGTGCACGTGAGTCAGTGTAATAAAGGTTGGTAGAACCCTCAGTCAGATCATCAGTCGTCTTCAGTGCGAAGTTGCTATCAACCCTTGCGTCAGTGTAGTAAAGATTGCTAAGACCTTCTGGGAGAGAATCTGTATCATCTAATTGTCGGAAAGCATCGATGATCTGTTGTATTTGATCGGGTGTTAGAATATCAGTGATACTGTCGGCACCGTATTCACGAATCAACTCGACGACGTCTTTCTCACCAAGACCACCGCCACCAAGTGATGCAAGAGAAACCTTAATCTGTTTAAGGTCTGCTTGGGTAACAGGTTTCTCTATTTCACCACCGAGTAGATCTGCTGCTTCTCGAATCTTCTGATTTTCTTTGACAGACCGTTCATGTACTGCCTTTTTATAGGCAGACATCTTCTGAGGATCTACTTCAGGTTTCTTCTCTTCCAGAATAGGAGGAACATAACCCTCGACTGTTTTATCGTCAAATGCTCCCTTAGCAGAGTTGGGGTCAACCTGAGTTGCCTTGACATAAGAAGACATGCCACCAGCAGGAGTCTTTTTCTCCTCGGTGATGACAGGTTTCTTAGTCTCGACTTTAGGTTGAGGTTTGGGAGCAGGGTTCTCTTTTGCTTCTTTTAAAACATCATCGATGGGATTAGACTTATCCGTCTTTCCCGCCGCATGATCTAGGAACCCTACCTTTGGTTTTTTGTACTTCGACATTGAATGTTCCCAAGTTATCCATTTGTAATATAGTTCTATTTATACTCTATTGGAATAAGGAAACCCATTCGTCACTGTCTCTTACATGCAGAGTATTTGTAGATGGTTGATACCAGAGTTCTCTCTGTTCAGCAATTTCCGGTGCAGAGTCTCCAATATTTTTGACATGCCCTGTCCTAGACTCTATCGCACTGAGGCTTCGTGACAGTGTAGATTGTATTCGATTTGCTTCGGGATCAAGGAGAATCTTATTTCCTCTGAAGTATACGTCAGTTACGTAAGAATCCTTATTGGGATTGTACTCGCTCGTAGCAATACCTGTATCGTCATGTCTCCACGTGGTCAACAAGTAACCGTTATCACCAACCATGTTACCCCAGTGGTTAGGGGGACTCATTCCACCACCACCGCCAACATCAGTCGACAAGGGATCAGGAACTTGGGCAAGTCTTTCCCAGTTTTCTCCGTCCTGAGAACCCCATATGATTGCCTTCTCATCATCTCCACCAGCACCATACCAAGATGATGTATAGGCAAAGATTCCTCCGTTGGTTGTAGTGACTGCGGTGAGTCGCCTGTTCTTTCCGTTGGGGTATGTTCCAAAATCATCCTTCGCAACAAACCAGTTCACACCGTCGAATGATCTGAGTAGTTGTGCTGGTTCCACATCGTCATAACTGTTACCGTCCGAATCGAGCAACCTAGGCTGCTTACCGGCGAATATTTGCATGCCTCTACTTGTCAATCCGAAGGTAGACATTTCGAAGAAGTGTCCATTAAGATCTTGGGACCACAAACCTGGGGTTGCTTCCAGTGTGTTACTCAGATTCATGTATGCTGGAAACCAAGTACCTCCTCCATTGTCTGAGTATGCGACCTGATCAATACTGTTTGCCGAAAGAATAACGATTCTATTTAAGTCTGGTATATGGATGATATTTGCGATATTCGCTTTCCACCTAGACGTGTACCACGCATCTGGCAATTCTTCTGCATCTGCGACTACTTTAAATCCGGCTGCTTCCCAGATAGGATCTAAATTGTAACCAGTGTCAGCATTAACAATAGATTTCCCAGATTCGGTAGGAATGAAATGAATATATCCATCTTCTCCATGTCCCGTAGATCTCAGATCAATACCACCAGACTGCCACAACCAGACTCCTGCTCCTAAGAATCCCTGAGATATTTGGAGTCCGTTCTGAATAGGATATTTGTGCCTTTCGTATTTGTCTGGTGCTAGGTCTTGCCTTCTCCATGGTGACCACTTTTTGGCATTGCCCATAGAGGCACCAACATGCATCTTGGCGCTACCTTCGTAAGCTAACGCCAAAGGTAAACCGTTGACAGGTTTAAAGTGGTTGCCAGTAGGATTCAGGAGTTCTTCCTTGGTGAAAGCCCAAAAGTCACCAACTCGACCTAATGTGGCCAAGTGATCTTCATCATCGGTATCGTATCGAGTTTGCCAGAATACCCAGAACTCTTCCCATTGTTCCATCCAAGAGATGCCCCAGATATTGTATCCCCTCTCGCCATAATTTCCGTATGTCGTAACATCACTTGCATCATATTCTCGACCTAGTGGATAAGGTCCCACATTCCAGTTAACCATGTGTTGCAGTGAGGTATCTAACCAAGTGTTTCCACCATCAAGTGTGTAGATGACAGAACCTTTCTTAGAACCCAACATCATAATGCCGGCGCCTGCGGCCGCATAATCCCAATCTTTGTAGTCCCAATCGGTGTTACCTTGAATAGCAACTTCGTCGGCGGGTTTCAAGTTATTGGAATGTTTGAATTCCATATCATCCAATTCGATCTCTGCGGCTCCAGTAGAATCAAAGGATCTGATCTGTGCTGTGAGTAGACCACCATTGATTCTAGATGTTTCGAAATGGAGGTCGCCCTTGGCAACATCGCCAAGTGTGTGAATAAAGTCAGCACGACGCCAAGAGTATCCGTTAAAGATCCACTCTTCTCCGTTATCGGAATTTGTCCACCGTTCTTGAAAACTGGGACTGGGGGGAAAATCTGATGCCATCTTATATTCCTAGTTCAATTGTGACCAGTCGCTATCATAGTAGATAGAGAGTTTGCCGGTATTTGTATTTAACCAAAGTGCACCCTGAGAAAGATACCCCGAAGGTTCTGAGTCTTGGGTATACTTTGCAAGATTCAATTTTCTTTCTATGTTTCTAAAACTGGTGATGAGTCCTGACCTCGAGGCCTTGAACGCATCGTCTAACAGTTTGACTGGGACATCGTTAATATCTAGTCCAATTATTGGTCTAGTTTTGTTGACGACAATCTCATTACCTGCGATATGAAGCGCATCGGTCTCTATCGTGCCGTAGCAACTATCTCCAGACCTTCGAAAAGATCCTGTCGTCTTCCAGACACCTCCGTCTAGTTCAAATTTCTCTGTTCTAAAAGGAAAGAAGTCTTGAAATGTAATGTCAAGTTCAGAGAGTCCACTATCTATTGGTAGTTTTGTCGGCATTATAGAGTCTTCCAAGAAGTTGTATCACTATCGTAATAGTGCATGTTGTTGTCACTAGTCAATGCAATCTTGCCGTGAGTTGGAGTAGTGATCTGATTAATCTCCACCGATTGTTTCACGTATTGAGAATTATAAGAATCTTCCGGTTGATTAGAATCGAAAGCATCATTGGGTACTATCTCATATGATAATGCACTATCAAAGAGATTGTTGTTCAACTCAGACAGATTGTCTGCACCGTGCGTGAAGGCAGACGACAAACTCCTCGAAGCAGAAGAAACATTAAATGCTAAATCTCCGCTGTGTTGAGTATTTTCTCCTGCGACGACAGCGATTTCATGGTCGTTGATCGTTAATGGTCCTGGCACTATTTTGTCCGTCCCATACCACTCTCCACGGAAGAGTCTCTTTCCTTCAATAGTGTTTAAGATAAACCAGAAATATCCGTTCAAATACCAGAAAGAATCGTGACCAACCCAAAATTTATATGTGTTCATCTTACCACTGTTACTAAACGAACTCTCGTATCTGGGATCAGACTCATTGGCCAAGTCCTTGAAGAATTCAATCCCTTCCCATTCTATACCGTTAGTCGACATGGCTAGGCCGCCAGGTATGATTCTGTTTCCGTTATGCACTAGTGCGTGACGTATATCACCCGCTATCCAAGTATTGGTAGCCTTGTTGAAATGTAAGTTGTTCATTTCATCAAGTCCGTACTTGCGTAGGTCATCCAGACCATAATCTTTCTTACCAATATCCCTAGAGAGTGGACGAGGACACACAACTTGCCAAGACCAATTGTCATAGTCCTCTGTATACAGTCCGTTTGGTCTGCTGACACTGATCTGTTGGGTTGGATTGTAAGAGTATGCTAAGGCACCCGCACGTCCAGTAGCAATCCAGATTCCCTTTCCTTCATCGTCCAGTCCACACTCAAGAGAAGAGATTACCCTTCCGAGTTCTGAAAGTTCTCTACCGTTTCCACCGTGATCTTTCATCAGATCTATCTCTTCGAGGCAGGTGGTTCCTTTACTGTATCCACCGAAGACCCCGAGGGAAGAACCTTTCTCGTTACCCACATCTCCATAAGAATGACTGTGCAACTTGTGCCAGTTTGAGCTCTGCATCGGCCAAGTTTTTGTGATGTAACTCGCTTGTGAGTTACCTGTGACAAATCCTATATTATTCGATTGATCGGCGATGCCTGGGGCAAGTTTTTTTATTCCCCACACCATCATCGAACCCGTGAAGGGATCGTCTGCTGGTGGTAGTGATAGCCAGAGATTTTTCCAAGACCCTCTCGGGCTCGTCGTCTGCATCTCATCGTGACCTATCCAATCGAAGAAATACTTGGTAGTGCCGTTATTCTTATTCCGTATTTGACCAGTGATCAACCAAATGTTATGATGTTCCCAGTAGACAAGATCCCAGACATCATATATGCTAGTTGCTGTGTCACTGGCACCTCCGCCTTCGAGGTGAAATCTGGTGTTTGCGGTGGAAGTCCAGTTTATGGTGTCCTTCGAAATGGAAATCTTTGAACCAGATGTCGGTATGGCCATCCAGTATTTGTCACCTTCTGGACCTCCGTAGACGCAGTGCTTAGATTTTCCTCCTTGAAACTGTCCTGAACCAGAATTAGGAATAGATTCCGGTCTCGGAACCCAAGCCTGTCCACTTTGAGAAGCACTGATTCCCCAGTTGTCTCCGACCGCTATAACACGTTGTGGTATTCGGTCGTCAGTAGTATGAATGCTTATGAAGTCTTTCATGAGAGTGTCTAAGCCGTGAGTCTCTTCCCACTGAATGTCTTGTACACTAATACCACTAATAAAACCAGAGTGATCAGCAGCAAGACGTTGCCCTTCTAGTTTGTAATCGAAAACTGATAGGTCATCAGGAATGACTTTATTATCTTCACCAGCATCGACAGATAGGGTTTTGGTAGGGTTCAGAACATCTGAGTCCCTCCATACCCCGTCTCGGAAAGTTAATACATGGCCAGTGGTCGGATTTGTATAGGTAAGTCCTTCCGACCCCGTAGGTAGATTATTCGCCATTCTATATTTTCCTTATTGTCCAACCTGAACCCAACCATTGACATGCCATATCGACATCTTCAGTGTAGTCGTGTTGAACCACATATCAGCATTGTTCGATCCGACTGGTGCGAGGTCTTGATAATAAACATGAGGAGCAGTCGATTGTTCTCCGACCCAGTTAGTTCCATTCCACACTAAACGATCTCCTACTGTGGGAGAAGGCACATTCACATCGGTCAGATTGTCAAGCACGTCTGAATCGGTGAGATATCTGTAGTGTTCGTGGGTCCAACCCTTCACACTATCTGTAGCACTATCGATTCTATCTGTGGTCCACAATTGTAATATCGAGTCTTGATCGTCAACATACTTCTTAGTTGATGCCTGACTATCACTAGCAGGATCTGCGTGAAGACTCAGGAATCCCGTCATCGCATCACCAGATACTTCTACGAACTGAGATCGGATATAGTCACTATCAATCGTGATAGCGCCAGTGGCAGAGTCTACCGCATTAATGATCTCTGATCGCACATATGCTTTAGTCGCAGCATGTAGGTCATCAACTGGATTCGCATGAAGGGTTAGGAACCCTGTCATCGTATCGCCAACAATATGAACCAAATCTGCTGAGTCGATTCTCTCGTCAATCAGTTTGATTGTCTCGTCCGAGTCTACCGAACTACCCAAGTCGATCTCACCGAGGTCAGATTCGCCTGCGAGTTGCCCGATCAATTGTGTGTTCATATTAATCTGGTCAAATACTGGTTGCAGATTGTTATTAGTTGCTATCAACTCACCGTTGTAGAATAGACCTTTCTCGTCTTGCTCAGGAACAGGAATTCTAAGAATTTTATCATCAGATGTCAAACAGACAAACTGATCATTGCCTAGATGGTCCTTGCCGTGAGTGATGTGTGAAATTCCTTTTGGATAATTTGCCGTTGTCCAGTTGATACCGTCTTGCGACACTGCGATTTTCTTTCCACCAACTGTTTGCATGGAACCAGCACACCACCAACCGTGATTGCCAACGGGCAGGTAGTCTATGCAATGCCATTTCGTACCAGCTGGTAATCCTGTGGCGGAGTTTGCGAAATCGGGATCATCCGCCATGTTCGAGAAGGTATTACCGTTGTTTCTAGAGACTTTCCAGATAGGAACGTCATCTGACTTGTACCCTAAGGCGATCCACATACCTCTACCGTCTGTTGCAATCCCGTAGTAGTGCGTCTTACTGTTGGGAACAGTATTCGGGGTCCAGTGTCCGCCCGGAAGATGCCAATCATTCTTACCACCAGTGTCACTGTAAGCAACGAAGTCTCTTCCTACAACAATGAATCGACCATCAAGTCCGCAATCGATATCCCACATTTCTCTAGCACTATGAGCACTACTTGTCCATCCTATACCAGCTTCGTGCAAACTGGTTGCTTGAGAAATACCCCAATTGTTTCCGTGATCGGTAGAAGATATTATTTGGGTAGCGGACGAGGCAGAGTGCGCTTCTTTAAGAATGACGACTACAGTACCATCTTCTCTTGCCGCGATATGTCCCCACTTACCATTGAAATCACCCAGAGTTCTCTTCTGCCAGTTGTTTGAATAGGGCACAATATTATTGTTGACCCAAATCGTTTTAGATGTCTCGTTGGTGATAAACCACCTACCAGTATCTCCTGGTCCATATGGAGTCCAGTGAATACCAAGGTGTTTATTCTCATTATTCTGAGTCAGTTCTGGACTTTTCCATCCATTACCTTTGGTGGCTCCAGTATACTTCGCTTCGTCATATTTGAAAACCTGACCATAATCGAATGATCCAAATGCTCGACCGTAACTAGAACTACTGCTCCTGTTGACGATGACGTATTGCCCTTCTCCGTTTGTTGCAATACCACCCCAAGTACCAGTCTTAGGAGGAATGCTCGTCATATAATCGTCCCAATAGATTGCACCAATCTTTGAGGTCAACGGAACTTTCGCATCTGTTTTAGTCGGGCCACCGAATTCGATGGTTGACTCAATATCGTCTCCGAGTACTCTTAGTGAAGGAACCACAAGTTCTCCACTCATACTATCGCCGACACGCTTGACGAATAGTCCGTCATCGACATCACCCGCACTGTCTGCACCGTTCAGTACATCAAAGACAGTCTGATCGACATAGTTCTTAGTTGCGGCATGCATTGGTTTGATTGGATTTCGAAAGAGTTCTAAATCCCCTTCCATCGAATCACCAGATTTGTCGACCTTATTCTGTTCGAGTGGATCAGTGATATCTTTCACCCATCCCGCATTGACTGCATGGGTTAAGTCGACGGGGTCGGGGACAGAAAGATTGCCCGTCATCGAGTCGCCATCGACGTTTACGAAGTCTGGGTGTTCTCCGTGATACGGGGCCCAAGCACTATCAGCAAAGATATACTTTTCACCGGTCTCTGTGTTGGTCTCGATATCGCCTTCGCTACCCGCTGGGAATGTGAAATAACTCATTCTTTATTTTCCTCTATTATAGTCCGATCTTAACCCAAGCATTCATATGCCAGACGTAAAGACTAGTTGTTTTTGTGCTGAACCAGAATTGACCATTGGTGAATGGCGTCTCTGGAGGAACTGAGTCGTGGTGTGCGACACCGCCTCCTGCTTGTTCCAAGTCGACTGATGAGTATTGACCCGCATCACTATCATACATCAGGATCTGACCATGACTAGGACCAGATGAGTCTACATCAGTCAGGTTTACTGTGGCAAGATTACCTGCCGAGTCGAGGTTATCCACATATTGCTTAGTGACAGCATGAAGTGGGGCAGTGGGATCATTCGGAAGAGTCAGGTCACCAGTCATGGTGTCTCCTGCCAGTTTCACAAACTGGGTGGAGTCGATTCTCTCGTCAATAATTGAGACCACTTCGTCTGAATCAAACGCAACATCCAGATTGTCCACATATTGCTTAGTGGCAGCATGAAGTGGGTCGGTGGGATCATTCGGAAGAGTAAGGTCTCCCGTCATCGTGTCTCCTGCCCTCAATACGAAGTCAGCAGAGTCGATCTGATCTTTAATGATTTCGATAACTTCGTCTGAATCAAATGCGGTATCTAGGTTATCAACATACTGCTTAGTGGCAGCATGCAAGTCAGCAGTTGGATCATTCGGAAGAGTCAGGTCTCCCGTCATCGTGTCCCCAGCAAGTTTCACGAACTGGGTGGAGTCGATTCTCTCGTCGATGATAACTTTGACTTCATCTGAGTCTGGCAGAGCAGAGAACATGCTATCGACTTGGTCTTGTGTGTAATACCAAGTATCGGTCACACCCTTATTCACGGATACCGCAGGATTCTGTGCATCAGTGTCGTCGACACTAATCGCCACACCTTCTTGAACTGTTTGAACTCCAGTAGGTGTGCCTGCTCCACCGACTGCGAACCAAGATGCTTGATCGCTTCCCCACAACAATTGCATGTCTGAGTCTACATCACTCAGTCCTGTCCAACTTGCGTCAGCAGCACCGGATGCGATGTTGATGTACATGTCGCCGTTATCCGGTAAAGTGGGCGCAACACTGTCGACAGCATTGATGGTGCCTTTAAACGTGATGCCAGCATCGACATCAAATGTTGCTGGAACCCACTGTGCCCCGTTGTACTTCAGGAACTCTCCGGAAGATGGACTCGGTGAAGTAACATCAGTCAGATCATCGAGCGCAATTTTATCTGCTAAGAAAACAGAGTCGACATAATCGTCGATCTTATCTTCAACTCTTTGATCTGTGTAATACAGATTAGTAGAACCCTCGGCGAGAGAGTCGGTGGTATTCAGAGGATCAGGAATCTGACTGAGGTCGACCCTTTCATTTACATATGCTGAGTCAACCAGCGCCTCTACTCTACCGTCGGTGTAGTAAAGGTTGATAACACCTTCTGCTAATGAGTCAGTAGTGTCTAGGATAATCGATTCCGGAAAATCTACCCGAGCATTTACATATGCTGAGTCAACCAGTGCCTCTGTGTCTGCGTCGTTTCTAGCAGTCGTGTAGTAAAGATTGGTTGTACCTTCTGCTAGACTATCCGTGGTGTCTAGGATAATTGATTCTGGAAATTCAACTCGATCATTTACATATGCCGAGTCTACTAATGCCTCAACTCTTTCGTCTGTGTAGTAAAGGTTGATAACACCTTCTGCTAATGAGTCAGTAGTGTCTAGGATAATTGATTCTGGGAAAGTTACTCTAGCATTTACATATGCTGAGTCAACCACCGCGACAATCTCTGCGTCAACTCGGGAATCGGTGTAATAGAGATTAGTTACACCTTCTGGTAGACTATCAGTCGTTGATAATTGTTGTAACGAATCAAACGCATCTGAGAATGCTGAGTCCCAGTTGACACTAGCAAATAATTCGTCGATGTCAACGGTCAGTTCGCCCGTCCCTTGATTGATCTGTGAGATGCCATCACCAGATGACAGTGATCGCCAGACCCTTTGATCTGTAAAGTAAAGATTAATTAATCCTTCTGGAACTTCGTCCGTAGTCAGTCCGTCGAGGACGCCAGGAATGATTGCTGCTAGATCGTCCGAGTCAAGTGTTATCGGCGCAGACACTTCCTTGATGAGTTGGATGACGTCTTTTTCACCAAGACCACCACCACCTAGTGATGCTAGACTAGTCTGTACCCTTTGCCAAAGATCTGAGTTCGACTGTCGCAACTGCGCAGCAGTAACCGATTCGTCTCCACCAAGAAGATCAGTCTTCTCACGAATAACTTTCTGTCGGTTATCTGTCTTTTTTGATGCGTGTTCTCGAATCTTCGAGGCATACTTTTCAGTACCAGTCAGAGGGGCGCTTTCCTCTTTGGTTTCTGAAATCTCTTCGGTTAGTGATCGACTATTTTCTTCTTCTTTCTTTTCAAGCAACTTTTTAGCAATTGCTCCTCGAAGATTTGCTTTTTGCTGTTCGGACATGAGTTTTGATAACTCGTTTGTCTGATCAGAATCGAATAGATTTCCCATTGTTATATTCCTGACTGTTCAAGTATTAGTAGTGGATAGGTTTATTTATACGAATTAGATATTGCTAATTAATAGAGTTTAGCGAAGGGTCCAAAGACTGTTCCTTTCTTCTGAGCAAGGAATGCTAGGTGGGTAAGAAAGTTGTTCAGTTTCTTAGTATCTCTTAAAGAGAATATCTCGCACAACAAATCTAACTGCATGAGTTTGCTATTGGCGATCTCTACTTTGCCACTAGTGAACACCGCAACCATATTATCCTCAAACTCTTTCAGAGTCTTAATACCTAGATCGACCTTTCTAGTGGCGAGCAGTTTCTTGAAGTTGTCTATGTGCGTTTTCTTTTGGGCAAGAAACTCTTCTGTATTTTTGGGATAGTTCTGCCAACGTCGCCACCGAGTGGACTCGAGTTTGGCACCTGCGAATAGGTTAGTCGCCATATCCAACGGGACTTTACCGAGGCGAGCAGCAGAAGCACCGATATCGGTTCCCTCTATCTTTAGGTTACTGAGACCAGGACTGTTCTGTCTTATCTGAAATTTGATAGTTGCCTTCTTAGACCCCATCACAAGTTTAGAGTCGGTATTATCAAAATCAGATTTGGTCTTCATGCTGAGTAGCAGTTCAGAGGACTTGTATGAGAAATTATACTCGTCGTTATCGAAGAGGTCTTCTTCCGATAGGTTTACGAGTTCCCATTTTGCAGTTTTACCCGACATGAGTTTGAGAGATATACCTACAATCTCACGGTCGTGAAACATCTGTCGTAGGATTGCGTTGAATTCTTGAAGGGAGGTGTTGTCGTCTCTGACTGCTTTGTCTAGTTTACGTTTGACAACTGCAAAGTCTGAGACCAACCAAATGTCAGCAGGGTTCCAAGTATCCTTCTTGGTGATACCATACATCGATGACGCGAGTCGGGTGATGTAATCCATGAACCCATCGTCGCGAGAGTAATGTCCGTATTTGGTGTTGCCTACCTTTTGCTGAACCGTCTTTTGCTGTTCAAAGAAAGTGTTCTCCCAGATCTCATTCATTCCAGGATAAATTTCTAGTAGGTCTTTGCGATATTTTTTGTAGAAGAGTTTCTGATCGGTGAACCCGTTGTTCTCGATACCTTTCTGTATCGCGAAGAGGGAACCTATCTCTTGCATGGCAGTAGTCTTTGCGTCACTACCCCCACCCATACCAGTGAACTGCCCCTTGTCGATCTCGGTCCATTTGTAACCGTTGAAGAGGGGACTGTATTTTGCGCCGATCTTTAGCAGACCGACAACCTGATTTTCGTTCTTCGCCTTGACTGCCTTGAGGAACTTCTTTACTTCTTCGGTCTTGGTTATTTTGTGAGAACCACGGGTGCCATCAAACTTGAGTTTCTCGCCGGAATCGATGATATCGGCGACTTTCTCTATGTAGGGTTTGGAAAAGGTGAGATAGACCCCACCCGATAATGCTGCCATTGTAATAACTCAAAAGGGTATTGAGTTATTTATAGTCTCCAGACGACCACTTATTATAGAGGCGAAGTTCTGCTTCCTCTGCTTCGACTTCCCAAGGCATCTCGGTGTCAAAGTATTTGTCGGAGGTGACTTTCTTACCCTCCCATACCACCGATACCACATACTCCATATTCTTCATCTTGTGAGTTAGGTATTGATGTGCGTGGGTGAGTTCGTGTGCTACGGTTTGGAGTTTATCCTTCTTGGATACTTTCTCGCCGTGCTGAGTGCCCGCAATCTCAATGATTACCTCGCGAGAGTCTCCCCAAGTCAACCCAAAGGATTGTCCATCGAGAGCACCTCGTTTGAAATTGATAATGACATCCCCTCGAAGTTTGTCGAGTCCTAGATCTTCACAACAAAAATCTATGAACTCGAGCATATACTTCGGGGTGCCTTTAGACGGGTAGAGTCGCATGAGATTCGTTCCAGTATCGGGTCACGTCATTCAACCATTCTTGCTTGATGTCCTCAGAGAGGTCATAGGTGAACACGCGAGTGCTGATCTCATCGACAGTCTTACCACCGATGTTGAAGATAGCGATCTGGTCGATCTTAGACTCATACATTTCGTTGTGTGCTATCGCATACGCAGCACACTGTTTGAGATACTTCTTGACACCTGATGGGGTCTTGAGTTTATTGGTCTTCTTGTAATCCCATACTGTCTCACGACCTCGGAAGACACCGACACCGTCAAACTTGCCCTTGTATTTGTAACGAGCAGATACGACACCCATCTCCTTCGCCCATGTAGCATCGATATCGACACCGATGTCGCGATCAAAGGATTCTAGGATGCGTTGATTGAATGCGTCTTTCGCCTCGTTGTTCTCGAGTGCGGTATGCGCACGTCTACCGTTCATCACTGCTTTATAGACAGCAGAGTTCTTGTCTCTCATCTGCGCATCAAAGATTGCCTTCTCGCGCTTGTTGAGGGTTGCCCAGATTTTACTGGGCGATGGGAATTCTTTGGCAGCATACTTTTTAGTTGCTGCTCCGAGACTTAGATATTCAAACATAGATTACTCCTCACTCTGGAATACGTCATTAAGGTCTGCGAGTATTGCCTCGCGGTCTTCTTTCTCGACCTCG
>Ga0209603_1003487_pt1 | contig 13587 bp, 10 predicted proteins | sample COGITO_mtgs_1206_FD_184812 | JGI IMG/M metagenome (GOLD analysis project Ga0209603, IMG submission 184812) | Pelagic marine microbial communities from North Sea - COGITO_mtgs_120607 (SPAdes) (version 2) | ecosystem: Environmental > Aquatic > Marine > Epipelagic ... | reverse complement strand
GCTTGCGTACGATATCGAAATAAATCGTCCATCCAGCATCGCCTTCACCGGATGCCAAGAACAACCGGATGAGCGGAAGCGCAAGAAACGCAAGAGAAAAGATGAACAGTGGCGTAAGACACGCCATCACAAAAGTTCGATTAGACATAAGGTATCCTCTGGGGCCGCTGACGCGCGCGACCCCACTAAGTTAAGGGATCGCTTACTTAACTTCAGACAGGTAACGTTCACCGAAAGCTGCCTGCGCTTTTTCCATTCTAGCATAATCCACTGCAACTGCGCGCTCATAGTCGCTTGCTGGCAGGAATTTTGCGGCAACGTCTGCTGGCAATTCAACAGGGCGCGCTGGTTGAAGGTACGCGTTTGTCCAAATTGCTTGACCTTTGTCCGACAAAATGAAGTCCAAGACCCGCTTGCCAAGCTCAGGATTTGGGCCGTTGTTAACCAAGCTCATCACATACGGAACGCGGACAGATCCTTCGCAAGGCAATACAAACTCAAAGTTGCCATCTTCTTCATATTTACCGCGATATGCGTTGAAATCGTAATCGAATAGGATTGGAATCTCGCCGGAAACAACACGCGCATAAGACGTTTGTTTTGGTACGATTGGTAAGTTTTCGCCCAATTCATTAAAGTACTTGATGGCTGGATCGAAGTTATTCAGATCGCCACCAAATGCCATGTTCACCGCTACAGCGCCTGCATAGCCAACAAAGGCAGATGACGGGTCAAGGTAGCCGACCATGCCGCGATACTCAGGCTTTTTCAAATCTGCGAAACACTGAGGAACCTCTGCACCGCCAAGTGCGTCGACATTTACAAAAAAGCCGAGCGAGCCATAGTGGATCGCAAACCACTTTCCATCAGGGTCTTTCAGGCCATCAGGAATTTCGTCGAATTTGGCAGGTTTATATGCCGTCGCAACGCCTTCGTTGCCGGCTTTGATACCTGTCGTCACGCCGTAATACGCGACGTCAGCAATTGGGTTATTCTTCTCAGCCAAAAGCTGGCTCAACGTCTGACCGGAGTTTTTGTTATCATGCGGCATCTGGATGTCGATCTCTTTGTCAATCGCTTCCAGCATTGATGCCCAATCTGCCCATTGTGGCGGGCAGTTGTAGCAAACGGCATCTTCAGCAAATGCTGGTGCTGCAAAGGCCATTGCCAGAGCGGCTGCGGCAAGTTTATATTTCATCTTGATCTCTCCTATTGGATTTCTACTTTTTTGTGGGTCGGGTCGTTTGACGACGGAAAGGCTGCAACCTTTCCGTCGTCCTCGCTTTCGGCGCGCAAAGGCATAAGACTGCCCCCGGCACGGAAACTGAATCTTTTCTCTTCAACTGGAACTGTAGGTGGCTCAGTTCCGTTGATCATCGACAGAATTGTTTGGCTGGCCCCTGCTCCAAGTGTTCGCGGAACAGTTTTGATTGTCGCCAAACTAGGTTCGACCATTTGGCCGACTTTGATCCCATCAAAGCCAACAATCGACAAATCTTTTGGAACGCGGATCGACAGCTTGCGAGCACTTCGAATAGTGGCTAATGCAAGGAAATCATTAGAGGCGAAAATTGCTGTTAGACTCGGATGGTCTACTAAGAAATTCTTCAGACGAACTGTAAGGTCCAGTCCGTCGTCGCCCACTTCAAGCAATGCTGGCGCGGCCATCTCGTTTTGAGAGCAGCGTTCTGCAAAACCCTCGTACCGCTGCCGCGAGCGGTCGGAATTCAGAAAGTTTAATGCGAGAAAACCAGTGTTAGTGTGCTTGTTCTTCGCAAAGACATCCGCAACCATCGCAGCGGCGGCATGATCCCCGACAGACCAGTTGACTTGGCCAGCTGGAGCCTCGTTAAATAGCAAGCTATGCGGCAACTCACGGCTTCTGATGAGATTTAAACCTTCACTGTTCTGCACATCCGCGACGGTCAACAAAATACCATCGACTTGCTTTGCAATCAGGGTTCTTACCGCATGGGTTTCTATCTCGGTGTTGTAGTTGGTACAGATCAACAACATTTGATAACCCGCATTCAGAAACACTTCTTGAGCGCCTTGCACTGCATCTGCATAGACTGGGTTTTCGATCGAGGGAACTACACACCCGATGGTCCGCGTCGTGCTACTTTGAAGTGAACGGCCAACCTCACTGAACTGAAAATCAAGTTCATCAACTGCTGCCAAAACGCGGTCACGCATTTTAGCGCTTGCAGGACCGGTATCATTCAATACCCGGCTAACCGTCGCCACACCGCACCCCGCGCACTGTGCAACATCCTTGATCGTGGCAGCTCGGCCCAACCCCCACCTCCCAATGGAAACGTTTCCATCTCTTTTACCTCAAAATGTAATGATCACGCAAGAAACTTTTGAGAAGTTACGTTTTTGCTAACGAAATCAGTCGTAAATTCAATGTAAAGCTGGTAAAAACATTCAAGAAAGTGCGGATTTTCCAGATTTTAATTGAAAGGTTTTCCGTCGCTGAAACGAATCTACTTACCAAAATCTACTGCTTCAATACTTGAGTTTAGCTGCGTTTAACGTCTGAAATTGCGGATGTTCAAAATGGTCAGAACTAGGTTGGTGTGATCTACGACCCCAATTAAGGCGAAACATTTTGACAATTTAAGATGTTAATGGAGCTATTTCAAATAGTGTAGAGCTCTGGCTTGATAGCTTTCGGACCTCGGCGCAAGTCAGGGTTGGATTGGATACTCAAATCGGGTCGATGATGCCGGTACAGTGAGTCTTGTCGATGAATTTTTTATAAAGGTTTGTATGTTTTATTGTAACTGGTGTGGTGCACTTTCGATGGCTTAAGCCACTGCTAGACGTCTAGTTTGTTATACCGAGGAGCACGTGAATGCCTGAGACTGTCTTGCAGGCCAGTGTATTGTCCCTGAGGTTGGCGGGCGCGTTGAAAAAAATGCTGAAGATATGATTAAGAATAATGGTCGCGTAGTAATTTGAACAAAGATTGTTTTTGACAAATTACCTGAAATTTCGCTGAAAGCTTTTGATCCAAAAAGTTAAGCTGTGGGCAGTAGAACGGGACCTTCTGGGGCAAAACCGACGGTAACATCAATTCCCACTTCAAGAGGGTGATTAACATCATCTTTAACAGCAAACATAGTTCCAAAGCTGGCTTCTAACGTATATTCCATTCGAACTCCGACATATGTTGCCTTTGCAATTCTTGCTTTAAAGCCTTGTTTTGCACCAATAACTAGTCGCGAGGGTCGGACAGCGAGCTTTGCCGGTCCCGCCGACAAGCCGCGGGAGGGTAGACTATGACGATATTCTTCGATAGCTATGACTGCGATTTCATTATTAATGCTTTCTATTCTGCATTGCAGAATATTTGCCTCACCGATAAAATCCGCCACGAATTGATCAATTGGTGCATCGTAAAGGCTGCGTGGCGTTCCGATTTGGGCGATTGAGGCATTTCGCATCACCACAATTTCATCAGAAACAGCCAGCGCTTCTTCTTGATCATGGGTTACATAAACAACTGTTAAACCCAAATCTTTTTGGATCGCGCGAATGTCTTCTCGTACTTGCCTGCGCAGTTTTGCGTCCAAATTAGATAAAGGCTCATCAAATAATAACACTTGGGGCTCCAAAACTAATGCTCGAGCAACAGCCACACGCTGTTGCTGTCCTCCAGATAATTCGCTTGGTAGTCTTGCATCAAAACCCCTTAAACCGACAAGATCCAATCCTGCTAACGCTTTTTCGCGAGCTTCCACCTTTGAGAAACCCGAAAAGGCCAAACCATAAGCGACGTTTTCAAGAACGCTCATATGTGGAAACAAAGCATATGATTGGAACACCATTGACACATCTCTGTCTGTAGCAGGAAGCTTAGTAACGTCCTGATCCCCGATCATTATCATCCCAGACGATGCCATTTCTAAACCTGCAATCATCCGCAGAGTTGTTGTTTTCCCGCATCCTGACGGCCCAAGTAGAGTGACTAATTTCCCCGCTTTGACACTTAGATTAATATTATCTACTGCAACGACATCACGGCCAAAACGCTTAGTGACATTCTCAAAACGGACTGGCGCTGCTTTTCCAACTATACTTGCTTCACTCATGTTTTTCTCCTGCCGTGAATTGTGTACGCCGCCCAATTTTTGTGCGACCAACCAAAAATTGAAGGAGCCCAACAGCTGCTAACATCACAAAAATCAATGTCGTTGAGTAGGCGATTGCAAGTCCATAATCATTGTTTTCGACACGGCCAATAATATAGCTAGTTGCCATGTCATACTCGGCTGAAACAAGAAATATTACTGCTGATATGGCTGTCATTGCTCGAACGAAGCTATAGACTAAAGCTGCAAGAATTGCGGGTTTTAGCAATGGTAAAATAATTTTATGGAAAGTTTGCCACGAGTTTGCACCGAGAGTAAGAGAGGACTCGTCCAGCGACTTATCCAATTGGCTCATTGATGCTATGCCTGCTCGTACTCCAACGGGCATATTTCTGAAAATAAAACTAACAATTAGAATAATACCGGTGCCGGTGATTTCGATTGGTGGTACATTGAACGCCAAAATATAGCTAACACCAATCACAGTGCCGGGGATGGCGAAGCTCAGCATAGTGCCGAATTCGAAAGCATTTTTGCCTATAAAATTTTGTCTTGTGAGCAAATAAGCGGTAATCAATCCAACGATTGCTGTGAGCGGTGCCGCAGCTGCTGCAATGTAAATTGTTGTCCAAAAACTGTCCCAAGCCGAACCAGTCCACCGAATTCCGCTTTCTTCAAACCTCAATGAGAAAGCAGTGATGTAATGCTTAAAGGTTAGCGTATTATTCACGCCCCAAAGCTCGACAACACTCCCATATAAAATCATTCCGTAAACAACGATGGTGAAAAGGGCCCAAGCCCCTGCGGTGATAAAAACTGGTATTGCCAGCCCCTTGGGCATTAATGGGTGAACACCAGCATCGCCTTTTCCTGAGACTGTCGTGTAGCTCTTTTTTCCTAGCCACATACGTTGGGCATAAAATGCTGAAAGAGTGAAAAATAATAAGACTAGAGCCAGGACGGCAGCACGTCCTTGGTCGTATTGTGCGCCAACAATTGCAAAAAATATTTCGGTTGATAACACGTCAAAATTACCACCTAAAACTAGGGGATTACCAAAATCTGCCATGCTTTCTATAAAACCTAGTAGAAAAGCGTTTGCTAATCCAGGCCGCATGAGAGGAAGAGAAATTGTACGAAATGTTTGCCAGCGGTTTGCTCTCAAGGTTTGTGCTGCCTCTTCCATTGAGGGTGAAACACCTTCAACAACACCAATCAGGACTAGAAAAGCAATCGGAGTGAAAGCGAGTGTCTGCGCAATCAAAATACCAGGTAAGCCGTAAAGCCACCGCGTTGGTTGGATGCCAAAAATATCAGCAATTATACGGGTAACTGAACCTGAGAGGCCAAAAAGAAGTATCAAAGCCAGGCCAATGACAAACGGTGGGGTGATAATTGGAAGAACAGTTAAGGCGCGAAGAGCTCTATTGTATCGGAAGCCTGATCGTGTGACGACAAGTGCAAAAACAAGACCCAGCACTGTTGTTAGACTACCAACAAGTATTGCTAAGAAAAGAGAATTCCATGCGGCGCCACACCGCCCGCCTGTTAAGCAACCAAATCCCCACAGGCGGGGATCAAAGAACTTGGATGCAAACACAGATGCGGAGTAACTGCCAGTTTCCGTCACAAAAGCGGCTATGAGCATCTTTGCTATTGGGAAAAAGACAAATGTTGTGACTACTACGATTACACCGCCGATTGCACTAACGACAAAAACATCGCCATTGACTGCACCGCGCGCAGCGATGCCTTGTGTTAAAAGGAAAAGAAAAGCTGATGCAACTATAAGTGCTCCAAACCCCATACCAAATTGTCGATCTTCAAGATCTCCAAAAAGTGTTGTTAGCCAGCTAAAATTAAATCCACGGATACCAATTCCAAAGCCTTGAGCAATTAAATATGCAAAGCCAAATGCTCCAGATAAAATCAGAACTTTAGCATATGATGGGTCGCTTTTTTTCCGTCCCAGCGCAAAAAGCGATCCAATTAACGGAATTATAAGGGGTACTAACCAAAGCTTTTCTTTCTGCCCAACAAGGAAAATAGCAGGTGCATAATCTTTATCAGAAGGATATCCATCGAACAACCAATCTAGGCTAAGAAAGCCGTCTTCCAAACCGTACCAAGGCAGGATTAGGAACCCAATCCACCCGGCGACAATCCAAAATATCAATGCCGGGTGGGTAGTTTTGTTACTAAAATTATTTCGCAAGTTTTATTGCGGCAGTGTTGAGACGTCTTCGTCCCATTTCTTTAGTAAACGCTTGCGTTCAGCGGATGAGCCATAGGTTTTGAAGTCGTAATCAATAAGAGCGATTGTCGACATGTCTGGCGCAGACGGTGACGTATTGGCGCTTTTGTTAGACGGTACTTGAAAAGCATTTACCTCTAACGCAAGGTTCTGTGCGTCGGTAGAAAGGGCCCAGTCGTAAAACTTCTTGGCCTCATCCATATTTCGCGCTCCATCAATTATTGACATGGACCCAATTTCATAACCCGTACCTTCACATGGGGCTACCACTTTGACTGGGAAGCCGGAGACAGCCTGTTTTACCGCATCGTGCATGAAGACGATCCCAATTGTATTTTCGCCACGTCCAGCGGCCTTGATTGGAGCTGAACCGGATTTGGTATACTGGTTGATATTAGAATGAAGACCTTTCATGAATTCGAAGCCTTCGTCCTCACCAAAAAGTTGTACCATAGACGCTAGCGTTGTGTAGGCTGTTCCCGAAGAGTTTGGGTTAGCCATTTGAACATGGCCTTTGTACTCTGGTTTTAGCAGGTCTTTCCAACAAGAGGGTTCAGGCAGATTGTTCGCTGCAAGTAGATCTGTGTTGTAGCCGTACCCAAGAGCACCTGAATAAATTCCTATTGTTTTGTCTCCGGCACTTGTTGCCTGGCTAATAGCCCAGTCATGCAGTTGGTCACGCATTGGTGAGACGTAAGCAGCTGTCAGATTCTCTTCTGCAGCTTGTAAGTGTGGGTCACCTGTGCCGCCCCACCAGACATCTCCCTTCGGGTTGGCAGACTCAGCTTTGATTTGTGCAAAAGTCTCACCTGAAGATTTACGTGTCATGTTTACATCAATGCCGGTTGCGTCTTCAAAGCTGCGGGCCATAAGTTGACACCAATCTTCTTGTGCTGAGCAATATAGTGTAAGCTTGTCAGCGCAGGCAGCTGAAACACCAGCTGACAGCGCAACAATCGAACCAATAGCTAGTTTACTAATTTTTTTCATTCTGTTCCTCCCAGAAGTAACCAAATTGGGTCATTTTTGCCGTCGGTCCGCCGTTTTTTTCTTCAAGTCAAAAAAGAACCGATTATTTCAGACGGTTGCGACGATATAAGTTTAATTAGCTTAGACAAATCCTTAAATTTGAAAAGAGGCTTTTTTGTAAGTATAATTTGTGCCAATCTGGCAGAGTTCCGCCAGCCATCAAATCGCTAAAAATTGTACTTAAATGTGGTGGAGTTTATGGGCTCTATATAGGGTGAGATGACTTTACATTTTGACAGTGGGATCATTAACCAAGAAGATGTTGGGAAAGTGTGAATGCTTTGGCCTCATTGTAAGATGATTTGGCAGCCTACTCGGTATTCACAAGGTGCAGATACAATACGAGGGTTAGTGTCTTTGCTTAATTTTTTTGTAGAGGGCCTCGATTTGGTCCATGCTCAACTTCGGCAGCGAAACACTGGTGATCATATATAGAAGAAAAATACTGCGACCATCCTTGGATGGTCGTAGAGATCTTTAGAAAGAATAAACTTAGATGAGCAAACCAAAAAAAATTAGAGGTGGTACTTTACTAGCCCGTGCACTCAAGAACAAAGGAGTTGAACATGTGTTTACTCTTGCTGGAGGGTTTTGCAACCCCGCGCTTGAGGGTTTCATGGAATGCCAAATGCCTGTTATTAACACGCCGCATGAACAAATTGCGGGACACCTCGCCGATGGTCATGCGCGGATTAATCGCAAGCCGACCGTCTGTCTGGTGGGGCCTGAAGGGTTTGCAAATGCGGTACCAGCTATGCTGGAAGCCGCCGGGGAACGCAGCCCGGTAATATTTGTAACTGGATCATCCACGTTAAAGCGACAAGGGGCAGGAGGTTTCAAGGAAATCGACGACGTGGCAATTGCAGCTCCTTTAGTGAAATATTCGATGCAGATCACAGATGGAGAACGCATAAGTGAATTTGTCAATCGGGCATGGATGGCTGCGACAACGGGCTATCCGGGGCCGGTGCACATATCACTGCCAGTCGACATTATGTTTTCTTCTTTCGCGCCTGATGCAGGCCTTCATGAACGTCCATTTAATCGCACTGATCGTCTCATCCCGCGTGCATGGCCTGACCCTTTAGCGCTAAAATCTATTCTTGATTTAGTATGTAAAGCGGAGCGTCCTGTGATTATTGGGGGGCACGGCGTCTGGTGGTCAAAGTCTGAAGACAAACTGGAGGCTGTAGGTAAGCATCTACGCCTACCAATTTTTAACGTACCCTATCATTCCAAACTGCTGGGCGAAGAATGTGAGGCCTACATGGGACTTGCAGATTTCCATCAATATACACCTTCAAGGCTCGCCATCCATGAAGCAGATTTGATTTTGGTAGTTGGTGGACGGCTAGATAACCAAATGAATTTTGGTAACCCTCCATTTTTTACTAAAGATCAGACATTGGTTTGTATCAACGGTAGCCATGAGGAACTGGAGAACAATCAGGCCGCTGATGAGGTGTTACTCTCAGACCCGGGTGCATTTTTGGAAGCTTTACTATGTGTTGGAAAATATTGGTCGGACTGGTTTGATTTGCAAAAGGAACGCAGAGCTACTTGGGTAAATGAATGGTATGATCATATTGCTGAAGAAACGGCGAAGCCAGGTAAGATGCATCCGCTACAACTATCGCTGGACGTACAAGAACAGATGGACGATGAAGATTGGCTGATTTTCGATGGTGGCAATACGCATTTTTGGTCTGAAATTGCAGTGAACATGGCTGGCTGGCGCGGTCAAAAATTAGGTGGTATAATGCACCCTGGAAATTATTCCCTACTTGGGGTCGGTGTATCTTTTGGAGTGTCGGCTAAGTCTGTGCATCCTGATAGAAACGTCGTGGTAATTTCAGGGGATGGAGCATTTTTGTCAGGTGGGCTGTCAATTGAATCCGCTTTTCAAGACAATCTACCAATCACAATTGTTATTGATAATAACGGCGGCCTCGATTGCATAAGTCAACAACAAGAACGCTTATTTGAAAACGGCAAACATTTTGCTACTGATTTTCGCGATATTCCGTTTCATAAAATGTGTGAAGGGTTAGGTGGACATGGTGAATTAGTCGAGGAACGTGATCAACTCGCACCTGCTCTTCAGCGTGCTATGGCCAGTGGGAAAACGGCTATTGTGAATGTAAAATGTCGTGGAGTAATAAGCCCGATTGTAGCAGCCACATCGGACAAAAGAGACAAGGCTTCGATTGAATAATGGCGATACTTACCTCACATACTCTTAACGGTGCAGATGGCACCCACGCTGGGAATATTACCGTTACCTTGCGTAACCTAATAACGGGTGAAACTATTCTAAAATCAAAAATGGATACGGGAGGCCGGCTGTCTGAACAGATTGACGCAAGTATAATAGATCAGAACGCTACATACGAACTGGTTTTCGATACTGCGTCTTACTGGGTAGAGCGCAACACGAAAGCAACCGTTGAACAAATAGCACTGCGTTTTGGTATGCCAGATCGAGAGGGTTCTTATCACATGCCGGTAATACTTAATCCCAACTCTTATTCTATGTGGTGTTCTGCCTGATGGATGGTTTGAACATGTCACGACGCTTAAGGCGCACGCCCTATACAGACCGAGTTGAGCAATCAGGAGTGCGCGGTTTCTCTGTGGTTAATCACATGCTTTTGCCTAAGGCTTTCGGCTCAACAGTTGAGGAGGATTACTGGCATTTACGCAAACATGTACAGATTTGGGACGTTTCTTGCCAACGTCAGGTAATGATCAATGGTCTTGATGCTGCTGCTCTTTTGCAATGGATGACGCCGCGCGATATCTCAAAAGCAAAGGTTGGTGACTGCTTCTATATCCCCATAATCGATCCGAAAGCAGGATTGATTAATGATCCAGTTATGCTGAAATTAGATGAGGATCGTTTTTGGTTGTCCATCGCAGACAGTGATGTGTTACTTTATGCGATGGGACTTGCGTTAGGTCGTGGACTTGATATCGAATTATCAGAGCCTGACGTTTCGCCTTTGGCAATACAAGGGCCAAAAGCTGAGGCTCTATTGGTTGATTTATTTGGTGAACAGGTTCGTGAAATTGGTTTCTTTAAATTTGGCTGGATTGATTTTGAGGGAACAAAACAACTAATCGCTCGGTCCGGATACTCCCGTCAGGGTGGCTATGAAATTTATCTCGAAGGTGGGCATCTGGGTTCAGCACTCTGGGATGCTATTTGGGATGCAGGACAAGCATATGGTATTAAACCTGGTTATCCAAACCTCATTGAGCGGATTGAAGGCGGACTACTTTCTCTTGGTAACGAAATGACTCGAGACAATAACCCATTAGAAATCGGATTGGGTAAGTTTTGTACTTTGGATGGGTCAATAGATTATATCGGATGCGATGAACTTCAAAAGATTGCTGGACAGGGGGTTCAGCGAGAAATTCGTGGTATTGTTTTTGATGGTGACCGATGTCCTGTCTGCTCAAAACTCTGGCCGGTAATGGTGGGTAGCAAACAAATCGGAGGAGTGACATCTGCCGTTTGGTCACCAAGACTTAAGCGTAATATTGGTTTATCTATGATTGATCGAGACTATTGGAAAGCGGGACAAGTCGTCACCGTACATTCTGAGGATGGCGAGGTTCGACCCGGAGAAGTTTCAATGTTGCCATTCTCTTAGTTAGCTGCCGCCTGGTAGTGTATTTCGAGTACACTTCTATCAGACTAGAGCGCTAGGCTCTGCGCTTAACTTTGCCATACGTTTGATAAATTTTGATCACACCAATGTAACGCAAGATAGCATATATACAACAATAATAGATACTTAGCGCTTTTGATAAAACCACTTATCCTTAATAAAGGCACAGACTAAACAGGCTGTAAAAGGTGCGTTGCAAACCGTAGAATTCATTTTAAGCATAAATTAAGATACATTACTTGTCCAAGGAGTTAGACGCTTAGATTATGTTTTTATTGGATGCGGAAAGCCAGAATGGTAAATATAAACAAAAACCCACCCAAACGTTCTCGTTTTGGTAATAGGCGTCAAAGAATTGAGCGGAGCCAAGATGAGTCAAAAACTCGCATCTTACCTATGTCAGGTAGGTTGAACCCGCTAACAGAAGACAATCTTTCTCGCATTCATGAAACATCCTTAGAAATTCTTGAACGTGTCGGGTTAAGTGATGCACCAGCAAGCATGATCAAGTTGGTCACATCCAACGGTGGTTCATTAAACGATGAAGGGCGTCTTTGCTTTCCAGCACTGCTGGTTGAAAAGATGCTCGCTGAATTGAGGCGCAACTTCACTTTGTTTGGACGCGGCGGTGATAATGATCTTTATTTAACCGGTGCTAAAGTACACGTAGGAACGGGTGGTGCGTCGCCCAAAATTATGGACTTTCAGGATGGGAGCTATCGCACTGCTGTGCTTGCTGATCTTTATGATGCTGCACGCTTGGTGGACTCACTCAATCATATTCACTTTTTTTCACGTTCGATGATTGCCAGTGATTTAGAAAACTTGCGTGATCTCGACATTAATACTGTATTTGCATCTCTGGCGGGGACACAAAAACACGTTATGGTCAGTGCAAGCCATCCGGCACACGTTCGCGACATAGCCGATATGTGTTATTTAGTTGCAGGTTCTGAAGGCGCCTTTCGTACCAAGCCCTTCTTGTCTCTCAACATCAATCATGTGGTGCCGCCGCTGCGGTTTGACCCGGATGCCTGCGAAGTAATAGCTGAAGCCGTAAAAGTCGGTATTCCTGTGATGGTAAATACATTTGGTCAAATGGGAGCTTCCAGCCCTGTAACGATTGCTGGTTGTTTGGCGCAAACCAATGCGGAAACTTTAGCTGGGATGGTATTCGTCTGGGCCTTGAATGCAAACGCGCCTGCTATTTATGGCGCACGCCCTATGGTAACTGATTTGCGCTCTGGCGGAATGGCTGGTGGAGGAGGCGAGCAAGCGATGCTTACAGCAGCGGCTGCACAAATTGCTCGTTACTATGGTTTGCCGAATTCTACCATTGCTGGAGCTACTGATAGCAAGTTAGCTGATGCTCAATCAGGGTTTGAAAAGGCGCTGACAGTCACAACTGCAGCGCAGGCGGGTGCAAATCTGATTACACAAGCCGCTGGCACACAAGCTGGTCTACTAGCAACTTCTTTTGAAGCTTATGTGATCGACAATGATATGTTAGGAGCCATTTTGAAATCATGTGGTGAAATTGAGGTTGGTGATGAGACCCTTTCGGTTGAAACTGTTGCTCAGGTCGTCCGAGGTGAAGGCCACTTTTTGGGGCATCCAGAAACTTATGCGCGAATGAAATCTGATTTTATTTATCCCGTGCATGCAGATCGACAGGCACCGGAGGCTTGGTTGGCAAGCGGTGCCCAATCGATCAACGTCTCAGCGAGAAAAACTGTCGAGCAAACACTTGCCAATCATTATCCAAAATATTTTTCCAATCAAACAGATAAAGAGATCCGTTCGAAGTTTGATATTTACTTGCCTAAATCAAGGATGCAATCCAAATGAAAATTGCAGTTATTGGCGTTGGTGCGATGGGATCTATCTATGCTGCCCTATTAGCAGACGCAGGTCATGAAGTATGGGCTGTGGATACGTGGGATGCTCATGTCGCTTCAATTAATAACACTGGTTTACGTGTGCAAGGAGCTAGTGGGGATCGTATTGTTAGGACGATCAGAGCAACTACACAGATTTCGGACATTGGTGTGTGCGATCTTTGTTTGATTGCTACTAAGGCTGCAGGAGTTGGTACTGCTGCTCGGGATGCAGCAGGGGTCATTGGTCAAGATTCGATTGTCCTGACAATTCAAAACGGTCTTGGTTCAGGTGAGCGTATTGCCGAGTATATTCCAACTGAAAACGTCTTGCTTGGTGTAGCTGATGGCTTTGGAGCTTCCATGATAGCGCCGGGTCATGCGCATCACAATAATATGAAACTCATCCGTATTGGTGAGATTGGGGGCGGCATGACTGACCGTTTACGTGGTTTAGAGAATGTGTGGCAGGAAGCTGGTTTTAATGCCAAAGCTTATGCAAATATTACTCAACTAATCTGGGAAAAGTTTCTTTGTAATGTGACGTTCAGCGCGCCTTGTACCGTATTTAACGAGGCCGTGGGTGCATTAATGAATGAACCGGACCATTGGAAGATTGCACTCGGTGCTATGCGCGAGGCATATACGAT
>Ga0209603_1003486_pt1 | contig 13590 bp, 5 predicted proteins | sample COGITO_mtgs_1206_FD_184812 | JGI IMG/M metagenome (GOLD analysis project Ga0209603, IMG submission 184812) | Pelagic marine microbial communities from North Sea - COGITO_mtgs_120607 (SPAdes) (version 2) | ecosystem: Environmental > Aquatic > Marine > Epipelagic ... | reverse complement strand
ACCAGTGGAGTCGCAGCAGCGCTTTCCTCGTCTCGACAAGGAGTAAAAACGATACTTTTAGAGGAGGGCCCTTGGCTGGGTGGTATGCTAACAGCAGCAGGTGTTAGCGCTGTTGATGGAAACACCAAATTACCCTCAGGTATCTGGGGGGAATTTAGAGACAGTTTAATTCAACACTATGGCAACAAAAAAGCCTTACAAACCGGTTGGGTAAGTAACCACCTTTTTGAACCTTCTGTAGGCAACCGCATATTTCAAAATATGATTAAGAATGAAGCTTTGATATCCCCTTTTTTTGGGACTAAAGTAATTGCCGTAGAAAAAAACAACAACGGTTGGAAGCTAGAGGTGAATGCCAATGATAAATTTTTTAAAATCCAGACTAAAATTATAATTGACGCTACTGAATTGGGAGATATAGCTGCAAAAGTGGGGGTGGCCTATAATATTGGGATGGACAGTCAGAATGCTTATGGAGAAGACATTGCGCCCGAGGTGGAAAACGATGTCATTCAAGATTTGACTTATGTAATGATCTTGGAAGATTTTGGATTGGACAAGACTATTGAAAAACCTGAGGGATATGATCCATCCCTTTTTTATTGTGCGAGCCAAAGTGTCAATTGTAAAAAGGATTCCATGATCAGGACTTTGTGGCCCAAAGACAGTTTGTTGTCATATGGACGTTTGCCCAATGGAAAAGTAATGATTAATTGGCCGATTAATGGAAATGACTATTATGTCAATGCTATTGAGCAAACTCCAGAAGAGCGGGAAGAATCTTTTGAAAAAGCCAAATTGAAATCTTTACATTTTTTGTATTACTTACAAACCGAATTGGGCTTTAATACCTATGGGCTTTCACAAGGGGAATTCCCAACGGAGGACAATTTGCCTCTTATTCCCTATCATAGGGAGTCGAGAAGAATCAAGGGACTTACGACATTAACTGTTAATCATCTTGCTCAGCCATACGACCAAGAATACCCCCTTTACAGAACTGGTATTGCTGTTGGAGATTATCCAGTGGATCACCATCATGCGAGTCATCCCAATGCCGAGGATTTGCCAGAACTTCATTTTTATCCTGTTCCGTCCTATAGCGTACCCATGGGTTGCTTGATCCCTCAAAATATCGATAACTTAATAGTTGCTGAAAAGTCTATATCTGTAACCAATATTGTGAATGGGACTACACGTCTTCAGCCTGTGGTTTTACAAATAGGTCAGGCCGCAGGACTAATTGCTACCCTGAGTATTAAAGAAAACGTCACTCCAGCAGCGGTTCAGGTCAGAGCTTTGCAAAGTCTACTTCTAGAGGAAGGCGCCTATCTTCTTCCCTATTTGGATGTCCCCAAAGATCATCCTCGTTTTAAAGTCTATCAGCGTATAGGGTCTACGGGCATCATGAAGGGAATAGGAATGAATGTGGGCTGGGAAAATCAAACTTGGTTTTTTGATAAAAAAGAAATGACGCAGTCAGATATGAATCATGCGTTGCATGAGTTGCGAAAGCACAAAGATATCCAAAGTCCTTTATCGCTGAATAATCATGATATGAGGATATGGTTTGTTGAACTATACCAAACTTTTTCACCCAACAAACCATTACCCTTATGGATAAAAGACCTCAAAACTTTGGAGGGCTATTTAGAAAAAGAAATGCCTCTCCAAAGGAATATTAATCGTGGAGATTTTGCAGTAATTCTAGATGCCTTGATAGACCCATTTCATTCAAAACCTATTGATTTTTTGGGTCGGTTTTTACAAGCAGATCATTAAAAGACATAAAGGTTTTAAATTAATTTTTGGAAGCCATTTTGTTTTCACAAGCTGACCCCGCTTTTGTTTTAGTATTTTTGTAATAGAATTTTAACCTATGAAAAAAAACCAACAAAGGAGACAAGCCTTAGTTTATCACGCCAAACCCAAACCCGGAAAAATCGAGGTGGTTCCTACCAAAAGCTATCGCACTCAAAGAGACTTGGCATTGGCCTATTCTCCTGGGGTGGCTATTCCCTGTCAGGAAATTGAAAAAAAACTCGAAAATGTTTATAAATACACCAACAAGGGCAACTTGGTGGCGGTCATTTCCAATGGAACAGCTGTTTTGGGTTTGGGCGATATAGGTCCTGAGGCTTCAAAACCTGTCATGGAGGGAAAGGCACTACTTTTCAAAATATTTGCCGATATCGATGTTTTTGATATTGAAATCAATGAAAAAGACCCCGAAAAATTCATACAAACTGTAAAAGCCATCGCACCTACATTTGGGGGGATCAACCTGGAGGACATCAAGGCTCCAGAGGCTTTTGAAATCGAAAATCGACTCAAAGCAGAATTGGACATTCCTTTGATGCATGACGATCAACATGGAACGGCTATCATATCCTGTGCTGCTCTAATCAATGCCTTAGAATTATCGGATAAAAAGATAAATGAGGTCAAAATCGTTATTTCAGGTGCAGGTGCAGCAGCTATTTCCTGTACCCGCCTTTACCAATCCTTTGGAGCCAAAAAAGAAAATATTGTCATGCTGGACAGTAAAGGGGTCATTAGGACTACTCGTTCTAATCTCAGTAGTCAGAAGGCAGAATTTGCTACGGATCGCAAGATTGATACTTTGGAAGAGGCCATGATTGAAGCCGACGTATTTATAGGTTTATCTCAACCTAATATTTTGAATGAAAGTATGTTATTGTCAATGGCCAAAAATCCTATCGTATTTGCCATGGCCAATCCTACTCCTGAAGTTGATTATGATTTGGCTTGCCAAACCAGAGCAGATATTATTATGGCTACTGGAAGGTCAGACCATCCCAATCAGGTCAATAATGTATTGGGATTCCCTTTTATTTTCAGAGGTGCGCTTGACGTTAGAGCTTCCAAAATCAATGAACCCATGAAAAAGGCTGCAGTAGAGGCTTTGGCTCAATTGGCCAAGCAGCTTGTACCCGAGCAGGTCAATGTAGCCTATGAGGAAACCAAACTCAACTTTGGTAAAGACTATATTATTCCCAAACCCTTTGACCCTCGTTTGATTGTCAATATTCCAGTTGCGGTAGCCAAGGCGGCTATAGCTTCTGGTGTTGCTCAGGAGCCCATCGAGGATTGGGAAGCCTATGAAGCAGTATTGGCAGAGCGATTGGGAGGCCATCAAAAAATTCTCAGAATGATTCACGATAGGGCTAAATCTGATCCTAAACGTATCGTTTTTGCAGAAGCAGATCAGTTGGACGTTATTAAAGCAGCTCAAATCATTTTCGAAGAAAAAATTGGAGTTCCTGTATTGTTGGGAAATAAAGAAAAGATTCAAAATCTGATGGAATCTATTGATTTTGAGGGTAGAATCAATATCATAGACCCCAAGAGTGAGGAACACATAGAGAGCCGTCAGCGTTATGCCAGCGCTTTTTGGGAAACCCAAAAAAGGAGAGGAAAAACCCTTTACGAATGCAATAGCTTGCTCAAGGAACGGAATTATTATGCTGCTATGATGGTCAGAGAAGGCGATGCAGATAGCATGTTGTCGGGGTTTTCAAGAAAATATCCAGCAGTAGTCAAGCCTATTTTGGAAGTAATGGGCAAGGCTAAAGGAGTCGACCGTGTGGCTGCAACCAACCTTATGTTGACCAAAAGAGGAATGCTCTTCCTCTCCGACACCTCCATCAACATAGATCCCTCTCCCAAAGAATTGGCTAAAATAGCTCAGATGACCGCCCAAACAGTCAAAATGTTTGGAATAGAGCCTGTGGTTGCGCTTTTGTCCTTTAATAATTTTGGATCTTCTCCTTTTCCTCAGGCCAAAAAAGTATCCCAAGCAGTCAGCTATTTACATCGAATGTTTCCTGATCTTATTGCCGATGGGCCAGTCCAATCGGATTTTGCCCTAAACAATGAAATGTTAGGAGAGCGTTTTCCTTTTTCTTCCCTGCACAACAGAAATGTTAACACCCTAATTTTCCCAAATTTAGATGCAGCAAATATTACCTACAAAATCATTAAGGAATTGGACAACACCTCGTCCATAGGACCCATATTGATGGGGCTACGACAGTCTGCCCATATTCTCCAACTAGGTGCTTCTGTTGATGAGATCGTCAATATGGCTGCTATTGCTGGGATTGATGCACAAGAAAAATCAAAACTTAAAACCAAAAAATGATAACACAAATTAAAGGAAAGCTTGTTGAAAAAAATCCAACTCAAGTAGTGGTGGACTGTAATGGTATTGGTTATGAAATCAATATTTCATTACATACTTTTTCTACTCTTTCGTCCGATGAAAACATACAGCTTTTTACCCACCTTCAGGTCAGAGAAGATGCTCATATTTTGTATGGGTTTTTTACCATTTTGGAAAGAGCAGTTTTTAGATTGTTAATTTCTGTATCTGGAATAGGAACCAGTACAGCTCGGACGATGCTTTCCTCTCTTACGCCTTCAGAAATTCAGCAGGCCATAAGTACTGAGGATGTGGCGACCATTCAAGGGGTAAAAGGGATTGGATTGAAAACAGCACAGCGTGTCATTATTGAGCTTAAAGACAAGATTAGAACTCTTCAAGGAAGTGAAGAAATTCCAGTCCACAAAAGCAATACAATCAAAGAAGAAACGTTATCAGCATTAGAGGTTCTTGGCTATTCAAGAAAGGCCTCAGAAAAAGTTGTTGATAATCTCATTCAAGGTAATCCTGATGGTACGGTCGAGGATTTGATCAAAGGGGCCTTGAATAAACTGTAAATCTCTTTGATCTGTAAAAAAAAAGACAAACATTTAAGTTTTAATTTTTTTCTACTTCCTTTACTCTTAGTTTGCAGCTTCTCGCTGTGGGGTCAGGTTGATAGCAGCTATGATTTGTCTAAATCGAAGCTGACCCAGTCCACCAGTATTAGTTCAAAATACCGCTATGAACCCGATTCGGGAATGTACCTCTATACAGAAACCATCGAAGGCTATCCGATCAATGCGCCTCTGGTAATGACTCCCAAAGAATTTGAGATATTGTTGCTTTCGGAACAAATGAAAGGGTACTTTCAGGAAAAAATCGCCGCGCTGTCTGGTAATGCCTCAAACTTGAGTGAAACGCAAAAAAACCTCCTGCCAGAAGTTTATGTTAACAGCAAATTTTTTCAATCTGTTTTCGGGAGTAATGTTATCGATATTATTCCACAGGGATCTGTCGGAATAGATTTGGGTGCCCGTTACCAAAAAAACGATAATCCAGCGGCATCTCCCAGAAATCGCCGAAGTTTTGGATTTGATTTTGATCAAAGAATCAGCCTTAGTTTGTTGGGAAAAATTGGAGATAGGTTACAAATTACCGCGAACTACGATACCGAATCTACTTTTGATTTCCAGAACTTGGTCAAAATAGAATTTAATCCCCCTAAGTTGGCTTCAATTTCCGATATCATTCCCGAGTCGGTCAATGCTCAAGGTAATGGACTTAAATCCAGAGCTAATGATCTTTTATCAAAAACGAAAAACATTACCCAAAAAGCAGCTGAAGCACAACAAAAAATTGGAGACTTTCAAAGCACTTATGACGAAGCCCGACAAAAAATACTTGGCCTCAAATCTAAAGTAGGTGATTTTTCCAATCAAAATCTAATGGGTATGGGCAACAATGTGACCGACTACTTGAATGGAAAGGTTACCGAAGATGCGATTTTACAAAACATCAGTATAGGAAACATCAGTATGCCCCTAAATAGCAATCTCATTCAAGGTGCACAGAGTCTTTTTGGGGTCAGAACCGATCTTAAGTTTGGAAAAACGACCATTTCTGCCGTATTCTCCGAACAACGTTCACAATCACAAAATGTAATAGCTCAGGGAGGAGGTACCCTCCAAGAGTTCAATATTTTTGCGTTGGATTATGAAGAAGACCGCCACTATTTCTTATCTCAATATTTCAGAGAACACTATGACCAATTCCTTTTGAATTACCCCTATATCAATTCTCCGATACAAATCACGAGAATTGAAGTTTGGATTACCAATAGGGGATCGCAAACTCAAAATATCAGAAATATAGTTGCATTTCAAGACTTGGCTGAAAGCAATCCCGATAAAACCAAGCTCGATGATAAAATCACCAATTTTTTTAATAGTAAAGGTTTTTCAAGCCCTCCTTCTAATGACAACAACCGCCTGAATCCTGAGGCCATTGACAAGGGCGGGATTCTGAGTGGAGACATCCGAGATATCGCCTCGGTTTCACGATCTTTCGGATCATACAACAACGCCATTAGCGAAGGATTCGATTATGCGGTTTTGGAAAGTGCCAGAAAACTAAACCAAAGCGAATACAAGCTTCACCCCCAGCTGGGCTACATCTCCCTCAATCAGCGATTGAGTAATGATGAGGTTTTGGCTGTTGCTTTTCAATATACCTACAGGGGAAAGATCTTTCAAGTTGGGGAGTTTGCCAATGGCAGTGTGGAGACCACCTCTATTACACAAAACCAAACTGGAGAATCACAGGCGATCAATAATAACAATTTGGTGGTTAAATTACTGAAAAGTAACATTACCGATGTGCGTCAACCCATTTGGGACCTGATGATGAAGAATATTTACAACACAGGAGCATTTCAATTGGCTGAAGAGAATTTTAGGCTTAATATTCTTTATTCAGATCCTTCTCCGATCAACTATTTATCGCCAGTTGATCAATCCATCTGGCCAGAGGAGATGGACAATAGAATTCTGTTGAACACCTTTAACTTGGACAAGCTCAATTTCTATCAAGACCCACAGCCTGAGGGAGATGGGTTCTTTGATTACATTCCTGGAGTAACGATAGAACCCCAATATGGAAGGATTATTTTTCCTAATGTAGAACCTTTTGGGGAATATCTTTTTGAACTTTTAGACGATCCAAACTCTCAACGAGAGCAATACAAAAACCTTGAGACCTACAACGCCAACCAGAAGCGGTATGTATTTAATGAGATGTACGTAAAGACAAAAGCAGCTGCTTTGGAGACCACTGAAAAAAATAAATTTCAATTAAAAGGGCGTTATAAATCTGAAGGGGGAGATGGTATCCCAATCGGGGCATTCAATGTACCTCGTGGCTCTGTCAAAGTAACGGCAGGGGGGAGGGTATTACGTGAAGGGATCGACTATACTGTCAATTACGCTATTGGACGGGTTAAAATTATAGACCCTGCCCTTCAGGCTTCTAATGTTCCCATCAATATTTCTGTAGAAAACAATTCCTTTTTTAACCAGCAGAACAAAAGATTTTCTGGATTTAATCTTGTTCACAAAGTCAATGACAATGTTGTCTTTGGTGGAACACTATTGAATTTGAGTGAAAACCCATTGACTCAAAAAGCGAATTATGGGACCGAACCTGTAAACAATACGATGATTGGTTTTAATACCAATTTTTCAACAGAATTGCCCTTTTTGACCCGATGGGTTAACAAAATTCCAACCATCAATACCAACGTGCCCTCAATGTTGTCTTTTAGGGGAGAAATAGCCAATCTGATTGCAGGAAAACCAAAAAACACGCAACTTCAGGGAGAAACCAATGTTTACATAGATGACTTTGAAGGGGCACAAACCAATATAGATATCAAAGGTTTTAACTCATGGAAATTGTCAAGTATTCCTTTCAAAAACTTTAAAGGATCGGAGGTCAAAGACAATGATCTTAGTGCAGGTTTTGGAAGGGCCAAACTCGCATGGTATTCCATTGACCCTATTTTTTATGCAGGGGGTAGACCCGCAGGAATTAACAACGACGACATATCCCTCAATACTACCCGAAGAATTTTTATCAAAGAAATTTTTCCTGAACAGGATTTGGTGCAAGGAACGACAACTGTTCAAAGTACACTCGATTTGGCCTATTACCCCGACGAAAAAGGACCTTACAACAATGTGACAAATGAGGAGTTTAAAAGAGATCGCGATGAAAATTGGGCGGGAATCATGCGGCCGATCAATGCAACCAATTTTGAACAATCCAATGTGGAATTTATCGAATTTTGGTTGTTGGACACCTTCAACGAAATAACAAGCGAAGAGGATGATTTAGGATCGCTTTATTTCCATTTGGGTAACCTATCGGAGGATATTCTTAAAGACGGACGGAAACAATTTGAAAACGGTTTGCCCGGGACGGGCGGTCAAAACTTGGTTTACGAAACACCTTGGGGTAAAGTTCCTTCTACCCAGTCCCTGCTTTATGCTTTTAATACAGTGGCCGAGGATAGAGCCATTCAAGATGTAGGATTTGATGGCTTGGACGATGCACAAGAACGGTCGATCTATACGAATGGACCTGAGGAAGACCCCGCAGGAGATAACTACGAATTTTTTGTTGCTGCCAATGGTGGTATTTTAGATCGTTACAAAAATTACAATGGTACCCAAGGTAACTCCCCCGTAGCTTTCTCTGATACCAATAGGGGGAACACTACCGAACCAGATTCTGAAGATATTAATCGCGATCAGAGTATGAATACCATCGACAGCTACTTTGAATACCGAATCCCCATTTCAAAATCAATGGGAGTGGGTAACCATCCTTTTATTACCGATGTGCGTGAAAATGTAAAAGTATCTGCTCCCAATGGTGAAGAAATTACCACACGGTGGATTCAATTTAAAATACCTGTTCAGAAAGGATATTATGAAGACACTCAGTTTAATGAATATTTTGAAGCGATCAACAATATTGAAGATTTGCGATCCATTCGATTCATGCGAATGGTACTCAAAGGTTTTTCTCAGCCTGTTGTATTTCGCTTCGGGACACTCGATTTAGTAAGAGGTGACTGGCGTAGATACAATCAAAAGCTCAATCAAAACCTACCCAAAAACAACAATACTACTGTTGATATTAGTACTGTCAATATTTTGGAAAACGAAAACCGTATTCCTATTAATTATGTTTTGCCTCCCGACATACAGAGGGAACAAATTAATAACAATAATACCATCGTTAGGCAAAATGAACAATCTATGTCCCTCAGGATTTGTGACCTTGAGCCAATGGATTACAGAGCTGTTTACAAGAATGTTAATGTGGATGTACGACAGTACAAAAATCTAAAAATGTTTTTACATGCGGAGTCTATTGTAGGGCAAAAGCCCTTGCCAGGCGAAGGTGCCGCGGAGGAATATGACCGCCGAATAGTAGCCTTTATTCGTTTGGGAACTGACTTTTTGGACAACTATTACCAAATAGAAATCCCGTTAAAACCAAGTGATTACCTTGGGAATTCAACCAACAAACTCACGGCTGAAGAAGTCTGGCAGCCAGAGTCCAATGCCTTGGAGGTACCCATCAAGTTATTGGCAAAACTCAAGGCGGCCGCCATCAACAACCCTAGTATGGGAAGGGTTTCCTACTTTGATGAGGAACTCAACCCTGTTAGCGAATTCTCTCCCATCAGTGCTTTGCCTGGATTTAAAAAATACAAATTTGCTGTAAAGGGAAATCCCTCCCTTGGTTCGATCAAGACCCTGATGATCGGGGTAAAAAACCCCTCCCAAAAGCTTGGAGACGACCTGTGTGGAGAGGTGTGGTTTAATGAATTACGTCTTTCTGGAATCGATTCTAAAGGAGGTTGGGCAGCCGTGGGAGCCATGGATGCCAATTTTGCCGATTTTGCGACTGTAGCGGCCACTGCACGAATGTCGACAATAGGATTTGGATCCATAGATCAGACTCCCAACCAGAGTAACCGTGAGGACATGAAACAATATGATGTGGTGACCAACATCAACTTGGGTCAACTCCTGCCCAAAAAGTGGGGACTACAGATACCCCTCAACCTAAATGTGGTGGTGACCAATATCAACTTGGGTCAACTCCTGCCTAAAAAGTGGGGACTACAGATACCCCTCAACCTAAATGTGGGAGAAACCTTTATTACTCCCGAGTATGACCCTTTTTATCAAGACATTCTGTTGCAAGATCGACTGGATGCCTCTGACAGAAGTTCCCAAAGAGATTCTATAAATAATCAGGCGATTGATTACACCCAAAGAAAAAGTATCAGTTTAATCGGCATACGAAAAAACAAAACGGGGGATAGACCCACCCGTTTCTATAGCCCCGAAAATTTTGATTTTTCTTATGCCTATAATGAGTTGTATCATCATGATTACGAAATAGAGAATCAGACTGATCAAAACCTCCAATTGGGAGCCAATTATGGACACTCCTTTAAGCCATTAGAAATCAATCCATTCAGAAAAGTACAAGCTTTTAACAGAAAAAAATATTGGCAATGGCTTAAGGAACTGAACTTCAATTTGATCCCAAATAACCTAGAGATCACCTCTAGGATCAACCGTGATTTTAGTAGCCAACGTTTTCGACAGGTTTATATGGAAGGTATAGATTCAGGGAAACAAATTCCTTTACCTGATCTTCAACTCCGAAATTATCTTTTCGATTGGTCATATTCTATGAATCATAATTTGACCCGATCTTTAAGATTTAATTTCACGGCATCTAACAATAATATTGTAAGAAATTTCTTTGAAAACGACCCTAATAATCCTTTGGGCAGGGTCAACAAGGATCTGGATATCTGGGATGGTATTTGGGATACAGGTCAGACCGACCGACATTTTCAGTCCCTATCATTGAATTATAAAATCCCTTTGCGATTGATCCCTTTTCTAAATTTTATTGATGCCAATTATAATTATACGGGCGACTTTAGCTGGCAAAGAGGTTCAAATGCTATGGCGAGTGTTGTCAATGAAGAAGGTCAAATGTTAGGGCAGGTAAATACCATTCAAAATGCCAATACCAAAACCCTGACGGGATCCATTTCTTTCGATAAACTTTACACCATTTTGGGGTTAAAAGCCAAAAAATCCGTCTTCAATCAACCTTTTGCAAAAGCGGCCAACAGCCCTCAGCCAAAACCAGAAGATAAAAAATCAAAAAACACTGTCTTTAAAAAAGGGGCAACCCGACTGGTTGATTTGCTTTCTTCCATCAAAAGAGTACAGTTCAACTATTCAGAAAACAATGGTAAAGTCCTGCCAGGTTATCTTCCTAATGTCGGTTTTATAGGAACCCTTGATCCTTCCTTTGGATTTACTTTTGGGAGTCAAGCCGATATTCGGTATGAGGTAGCTAAGAGAGGTTGGCTTACCGATTTCCCTAATTTTAATGAACCCTTCGTCCAAGTAAGCAATAACAAATTGAATATTTCTGGTCAAATCAATCCACTAAAAGACTTGGTCATCGACTTGAATGCAGAACGCAATTATTCTAATAATTTATCGGAAAATTATCTCGTTGAAAATCGAGATTATTTGGCTTTAAATACTAATGAATACGGGAACTTTGGAATGTCAACTATTTTGATCAAAACTGCATTTTCAGGAGGATCAGGTATTGTGAACAAAAACTTTCAAAAATTTAGAAGCAACCGTTTGATCATTGCCGATCGATTGGCTACTCAGAACGGTACTTCGCTTATCAACAGAGATGAAAATGGTTTTCCCGAAGGATACAGCAAAAACCATCAAACCGTTTTGGCAGCCTCTTTTATCTCTGCCTATTCTGGAAGCAATCCTGACAAAATTTCCTTTGATCCTATCAAGAGCACACCACTGCCCAATTGGAACCTGAAGTACACAGGTTTGACAAAAATCAAATCTTTAGCTAGAATTTTCAATCGATTTTCTATTGCCCACGGTTACCGATCCAGTTATACTTTGACCAACTATCAAACCAATCTCGAGTATGATTCCAGCCAACCTTTACTAAAGGATCGATTGGGGAACTACATGACCCCAAGATTTTATTCAAACATCAATTTGGCAGAACAATTTAATCCTTTGGTACGTGTCGATGTAGAATTTAAAAATTCCCTAAAAATATTGGCTGAAATGAGAAGAGACCGTACCCTATCTTTGAGTTTAGACAATAGCTTACTCACCGAACAGAGTGGAAATGAATATATTGTTGGGATGGGTTATCGACTGAAAGACCTGAGAATTAGAACCAGTTTGGGTGGCAGAAGGGTTACCCTTAGCGGCGATCTCAATTTAAAAGCAGATTTCTCTTATCGAAAGAACATTACCCTTTTAAGAAACTTAGAGTATGACAATAATCAGGTAACCGCAGGACAAACCCTGATGTCAATTAAATTTTCGGCAAGCTACAATCTATCTAAAAACCTAACCAGTTTGTTTTTCTACGACCACAATTTCTCAGAATTTGCCATTTCTACTGCTTTTCCCCAAACCTCCATCCGATCAGGAATTACCATTCGTTATAATTTTGGAAACTAAAAGTGAATTGTATTACCTTGCAATTCTAATTTAAATCAATAAGGTCAATGAATATACCCTCCGATCTCTCGTATAGTAAAGACCATGAATGGGTCAAAATTGAAGGGGAAATTGCTACAATAGGTATAACAGATTTTGCCCAGCGGGAGTTGGGAGATATTGTTTATGTTGAAATAGAAACCGTGGGAGATACACTGGCTGCCGAGGAAGTTTTTGGAACTGTGGAGGCCGTCAAAACCGTTTCTGATTTGTTTATGCCTTTGAGCGGTGAGATTTTGGAATTCAACACCGCTCTCGAAGATACCCCCGAAGCAGTTAATGAAGACCCCTATGAATTGGGCTGGATGATCAAAATAAAAATGAATGATCCTACTCAACTCAATCAATTGCTGAACTCTGATCGCTACAAGCAGTTGATAGAAGCATAGAATCAAATCGTCTTGACTAAAAAAAACCTTGTTTATTATCGATTTTTTTTTAGTTTAGCATACTAAATACATCTAAACAAATGCAACCCAAAAAGAACGAAAAAGCTGATTTATCTAAGAATAGCAGTCTTTACTTTATCATTGGTCTGACCTCTATTCTTTTCATATCGTGGCAAGCCATTGAATGGAAGACTTACGATAGAAGTGGTTACGGATACGAAGCATTGAACGTTGAAGATGACGATGATGAGGAAATTCCAATCACAGAACAGATCAAGGTGCCACCCCCACCCCCACCACCTCCCCCAGCCCCAGAGGTAATTGAGGTTGTCGAAGATGAGGAAGAAGTGGAAGAAACCGTTATCGAATCGACTGAGACCGACCAGGAAGAGATTGTTGAGGTTGAAGAAGTTGAAATCGAAGACGATTTCGAAGATGTTGACGTTCCCTTTGCGGTAATTGAGGACGTACCCATTTTTCCAGGTTGTGAGCGTGTCTCCAAATCCAAAAGAAGAGAATGTTTTCAAGAAAAGATAAATAAGCACATCAGAAAAAACTTCCGATATCCAGAAATTGCTCAGGAAATGGGTATTCAGGGTAGGGTATATGTCAATTTCATCATCTCAAAAGACGGTTCGATTACCAACATTAGAATGCGTGGACCAGACAAGAACTTGGAGAAGGAAGCGGCAAGAATTATTGGGAGATTACCCAACATGACTCCAGGAAAACAAAGAGGAAGACCTGTTAGGGTTCCTTTTAGTATCCCAATCACTTTTAGGTTGCAATAAAATAAAATTTACACTTTCAGAAAAGTCTTAAAACCATCGTTTTAAGACTTTTTTGTTTTGTGAAAGGTTTTTTGGTCTGG
>Ga0209603_1003485_pt1 | contig 13597 bp, 10 predicted proteins | sample COGITO_mtgs_1206_FD_184812 | JGI IMG/M metagenome (GOLD analysis project Ga0209603, IMG submission 184812) | Pelagic marine microbial communities from North Sea - COGITO_mtgs_120607 (SPAdes) (version 2) | ecosystem: Environmental > Aquatic > Marine > Epipelagic ... | reverse complement strand
CATTATATTTGCACTCGAAAATTTGATTCGTTAGCTCAGCTGGTAGAGCACATCCCTTTTAAGGATGGGGTCCTGGGTTCGAACCCCAGACGAATCACCAAAGCCTTCCTCGGAAGGCTTTTTTATTTAAGGGCATGTTCAATTAGTTGTTTTATTGTTACATATTTTAAAGCTTTGTCGTGTGTTCCTTCTAAATATACTTTAGGAGCTTTTCCAGCATCGTAAGCTTCTTTCCACCTAAGTACGCACAAACACCACTTATCACCTGGCAATAGCCCTGGAAAACTGTAGGCTTCATTGGGTGTGGTTAAATCATTTCCTTTGGACTTTGAAAATTCTAGAAATTCTTTGGTCATTACAGAGCATACTACATGGGTTCCAACATCAGAACTACCAGTATTACAAAAACCATCGCGATAAAACCCAGTTTTGGGACTATTACAGCACAATTCTAATTTTTCGCCAAAGACATTTAGTGATTGGGCTATTTCTTGACTGACGTTTGATAAAATCATAAATACAAAAATTACTTTATTTAACATTATTTAAAATTAATAGATAATTGAATAGGATATAAAATTGATTAAGTTATTTACATTTGTGTAACATTTACCCAAGTGCTGGAATTGGTAGACGGGCTACGTTGAGGTCGTAGTGCACTTTGTGCGTGTGGGTTCGAGTCCCACCTTGGGTACTATTATTGGTGTCATTATAGAATTAATTTACCCTTAAAAGTGTAACCTCAAAAATTAAAACCGAATTTGAAGGTATACTATTAACCGTTTGACTTCCATATCCTAAAGCAGATGGAATCAGTAAAATACCGGACCCACCCTCATTAAACAATGGAATACCCTCTTGCCAACCTTGAATTACATTTGACAAGGGAAATGTTGCCCCGCTTAAATCAGATTGATCGAATATTGTACCATCAGTTAATGTTCCTTTATAAGCAACTGTAACTGTTGAGTTAATATTAGGTGTGTCTCCATTGCCAGGATCATTAATAACGTAATGTAAACCACTTGAAGTTGATTGGGCATTAAGATTATTTTGCGAAATATACTGAAGAATTATTCCTTGATCTATTTTGGAAAAATCGCTTTCTTTCTTGCAACTAGAGAAAAAAAATAAGAATAATATGAGAATTATAACATTTGATTTATTCATATTGTTTAGTTCTTTTTTTATGTAATAGCTATTATTTAATTTCAATTAAAACATGAAATTTATGTTAAATCTTTTTTCATTTTAAAATAACTAACCATCCAGTAAAAAAATTGATAACAGATGGAAACAGTAATTAATTTCCAAACTGAAGTTTGATGAATAGTAAATGGCAATAATTCATCAATGACCTCAAAGGGTCTATACATATTAAAATTTTCGGGAATAATAAACAGCCAAAGCATATCACCTGGAAACCATAGTAACATTAGAATTACAAAAGCTGTCATAGTATTTCTAAATATCACACCCATTGTAACAGAGAGGCTTAAATATGTGAAAGTGTTTAAAAATGAAAGAAAAAGATAATATGAATTTTCATAAAAATTAATTTCTGAAATAGTTGAATGAGAAAGCCCTCCAATAATAGCTGCAATACATACTAATAAGGTAGAATATGTACTTAATAAAAAAACTAGTATAAATTTACCAAAGAGATACTCCCCTCTTTTTAAACCTTGAATTATATTTTGTTTAAAAGTTCTATTTTGGTACTCATAACTAATTATATTGATAATAAGAATAGCAAGTAATATTTTAAAAAATTTACCAATAAAAGCAAATGTATGCCAGGCAAATGGAAATTTATAAGGGTTATATTCTTCTAAAATAACGGAGGAACTGTAATTACCCATCGTTAAGTCACCGATGACTTTATCAAGAATTATATCATCAAGACCAAAACAAATTAAAAAGAATAAAATTGTATATAAACAAATTAATATCTGAAAAGGTCTAAAACGCCTCCACTTAATCCATTCTATATATAATAAACGAGTCAATTTTTTAAAATTTCAATAAATTCATCTTCCAACGAAAAATGTTGTCTAACTAAATGATTTAAAAACACTCCTTTTTGAGCAAGATAATTACTAATGTCATCAGGGAAAACATCTTTATTAAAGTGAACAATGAAATACTTCCCAGATTTATGTTTTTCAATTTTATTTAATTTATTAAAATTAACCAGAGCAACATTAAGATTATCTAAGTTGGAACTTCCTAACTGAAAAATATTTTCTTTAGAGTTAATAAATTCAGAAATATTACCTTCATAAAGGCATGTACCTTTTTTAAGAATACAAACATGGCTACTTACCATTTGAACCTCACTAAGTAAATGGCTTGCTAAAATTATAGTCAACCCATCTTTTGAAAGATTTAAAATAAGATTTCTAATATCGGAAATTCCTTCGGGGTCAAGCCCATTTGTAGGTTCGTCAAGAATAAGAACTTCAGGGCTATGAAAAATTGCTGCTGCAATTCCCAAACGTTGTCTCATACCCATAGAATAAGTATTTAAAGAATCAAACCTTCTATTAAAAAGACCAACTTTTTTCAAACTCTCCTCAACGCCATTATTAGATACTTTTTTTATTTTAGCTATTATAGCTAGATTATCTATTGCGTTTAAATACATGTAAAACTTAGGTTGTTCAAGCATCGCTCCAACCTTTTCGAGGTAATTAAACTTTGGCTTTCTATCAAGCCATTCAAAATGTCCTGAGGAAGGTCTCAAAGCCTTAAGTAATATTTCAAGGGTTGTAGACTTACCACTGCCATTCGGACCTAGTATAGCATAAACTGAGGATTTTGGGATAGTAATGTTGAGATCTTTTAGTGCAGAATGTAACCCAAAATTTTTGTGAAGAGCATATGTTTTAAGAATATTTTTCATTAATTAATGGAAAAAAATTAAGACATCATTTTTGTTAAACTAAAAGAGCCTGTCAAATATGACAAGCTCTTTTACGAAATTACTTATAAAAAGTGAATTTTAGTCTACTTTGACATTTATAGCGTTTAAGCCTTTTGGGCTCTCTTCTACATCATAGCTTACTTTATCACCTTCATTAATCTCATCTGATAATCCATTTTTGTGTACAAATACATCTTTACCCCCGTCTTCAGGTGTAATGAATCCAAATCCTTTGGCATTGTTAAAAAATTTTACTGTTCCGTTACTCATAATTTATAATTTATAATAAAGCACAAAACTACTATTAAATTTTTGTTGTAAAACATATTTTGTAGACTTTTTTAATAAAAATCTTTAAAAGCAGTTAAAATACAGCTTATATTCTAGCTTGATATTTGTGTAAATTGTAATACCTCCCCTCTAAAGAAAGTAATTTCTCATGGGTTCCTTTTTCAGCAATTTTACCATTTTCAATAACTAAGATTTGATCCGCTTGTCTAATTGTACTTAATCTATGTGCAATAACAAAGGTTGTTCGCCCTTTCATTAATTTTTTTAAACTTTCTTGAATTAATGATTCACTTTCATTGTCTAAATTAGAAGTAGCTTCATCTAAAATTAATATTCTTGGATCAGCGATTATTGCACGAGCAATAGTAATTCTTTGACGTTGGCCACCAGAGAGTTTCACTCCCCTTTCCCCTATTAAAGTATCTATGCCATCTTCAAATCGATCTGTAAACTCATTCACACTAGCAGCTATAACTGCATCGTCTAACTGCTTTTTGCTAGCATTGGGTTTTGAAAAAAGAATATTATCTTTTATAGACCCTTCAAACAAGAAATCGTCTTGAAGAACAACACCTAGCTTTTTCCTATAACTGCTTAACTTAACTTTAGAAAGGTCTACTCCATCTATTGTTATATTTCCAGAATTAGGATTTAAAAAAGATGCTGCCAAACCTGCAATAGTTGATTTTCCTGAACCCGAAGTTCCAACAAGAGCAGTCACAGACCCTTTTTTTGCTTTAAAAGAAATATTTTTAATTACTTCTGAATCTTCCAAATAAGAAAAAGAAACGTCGTTAAAAATAACTTCACCATCAATCGAGTTTAATTCTACGGTTCTTATTTCCTGATCTTCTTCAGGATTTAAAGACATAATTTCTTCCGTTCTATCTAAACCAGCAAAGGCTTCTGTAAATTGACTGCCTATATTCCCTATTTGAAGAATGGGAGCCACCATAAATGCAATCATTGCAGTGTAGGAAATAAATTCTCCATTATTTAAACCCAAAAAACTACCTATTCCCATTACTCCAGCACTTGCCAATCCAATCATAAGCACTCCAGAACTAGACATTAATGCCTGTGCAGTCATACTTTTCTTAACTAACTGGAAAATTTCATCCACTCCATTTTTGAAAACATGTAACTCTTGATTCTCTGCTCCAAATCCCTTAATCACTCTGATTCCATTTAAAGATTCTGTTAAACGCCCCGAAACCTCAGCGCTTTTCTTCCCTCTTTCTCTAAAAATTGGACGTATGTAACCAAAGGCTTTTAAAGCAATTGTAGCAAATAAAGCCATAGGTAAAAGAACAAAAATAGTGAGTTTAAAACTTATGGTTATTAAATAAGCAAAAGCAGCGACTGATGCTAATATCCCACCAATAAGTTGAACAAATCCAGTTCCAACCAAATTTCTAACCCCTTCTACATCCGACATTATTCTGGAAACTAATGCCCCAGATTTATTATTGTCAAAATAATTTATTGGTAAAGTCAGTACTTTCTTTTGGACCTTAGTTCGTAATTCGGCTATTAAATGTTGTGCTTCAACACCAATAAATCTTGTTAAAAGGTAAGATGTTAATGAGTTGATAAGTATTGAAACAATAACAATAGATACTATTTGAAGTGTTAGATCCATATCTTTTCCAAGTGCATTATTAACAAATGGTTTCATCATAATAGGGGTTACTAAACCAGCAGCTTTACTAATAATTATTAAAAAAATACCTATGAAAAGTAATTTTTTCCTGGGCCAAATAATAGTTTTAAATGCTTTTCCAAAAGTGACTTTATTTTTATTCATTGAAATACTTTACTTATTTAATCAAATGTATTCTTAAAAAGTTTTATATTTCTTCTAGAATTAGAATAAATGTTAAAAAACAATCATCAATAATTATAATTATTTTTAATTTGATTAAAATAAAGGATGTTTAAAAATTTATCGTCAAAATAAAAAAACAAAAAAAATACTGATGAAAAAAACACTACTATTTTGCTTGATTTTATTTATTCAATTTTCAATATTAAGTCAATCCTCCTTTAATGGCTATGCACTGTATAATGGTAAAAACCCTAATCAAAATACTGTCTATTTAATTGATAAAGATGGTACTATTGCTAAAACTTGGAACTGTAGTGTTGCATGTAATTACACAGTTCTTCTAAAAGAAAACGGAAATATTGTAAGAGGAGGTAAATATGCTCAAAATGCTCTTAATGGAGCTGCAATTGGTGGAATGGTTCAAGAAATTGATCCTTCTGGAAATGTAGTATGGGAATATATTTATTCAAATGCCAACCACTGTTCTCATCATGACATTACTTTAATTGGAGACAATGTAATGCTAATTGCTTGGGAAGTAAAAACAGCTAATGAATTAACACAAGCTGGTTATGATGGTGCTTCATCTGATAAATGGCCAACTCACTTTGTCGAAATTGCTCAAAATGGTACTGGAGGACAAGTTGTATGGGAGTGGCATATTTGGGATCATTTAATACAAGATTATGATCAAAGTAAAAATAATTATGGAGTAGTAGCTAATCATCCCGAACTTATTGATATTAATATGATTACAGCTTCAGGTGGTGGACCAGGTGGAAGTAGTGGAGATTGGTTCCATATTAATGGAATAGATTATAACGAAGATTTAGATCAAATTGCTTTTTCATCTAGGCATGCAAGTGAAGTTTATATAATTGATCACAGCACAACAACTGCAGAAGCAGCTAGCAACTCTGGTGGGAATTCTGGAATGGGAGGAGACATACTATACAGATGGGGAAATCCTTCAAATTATGGAATGAACGGGATTCAAGTAATTCCTGGAGCAGTACATGACATAAGGTGGATTGAAAATGATGGAAGACCTTGTGGAGGTTATCTTCAGATTTTTAATAACATAGGAATTAGCAACAATCAATCTACTGTAGACGCCTTTCTTCCTCCTTTAGATTTAACAAATGGATACACTTATCAAATAAATCCTGGACAAGCGTATGGACCATTTTCTTACGATACAAGATATACTTGCCAATACTCTTCACCAGGACAATCGGCTTCAAATAGAATGTCTAACGGAAATATTTTCGTAAATACTTCATCAGGACAAGGTGGTGCTGGAATCATGTATGAAGTTGATTCAAATAATAATATTGTTTGGCAATACGATGGTGGTGGTCCTCCAAAAGCATTTAGGTACGAATGTGAGTATCCTGGTATAATTTCGCTATTGAATAATCCTTGTAGTGTTGATTTAAATCCAATTGAAAATAAAGAAATTTCTATATTTCCTAATCCTTCTAATGGAATATTTGCAGTTGATGGTTTAACAGAAAATACAGACATTAAAATCTTAAATATTTTTGGTCAAATAATACCAGTTGAATTAAGAGATTCTAAAATTGATCTTTCTAATCAGCCAAATGGAATATATATATTAAACATTAAGAATTCCAACGGTACCGTATCAAATAAAAAAATGATTCTAAATAAAAATGAATTTTAGAATTATTGGCTTAGTCCTTATATTTTTATCGAATAATATTTTTAGTCAAAGTACTTTTTACAATATAGATACTTTGAGAGAAATTAAATTTAATTTCGATCAACCTAACTGGAAATATCTTTTGGATAGTTTATATGTTTTAGGTGATGAGCAAAGAATCATTGGCACTCTTACAATTGATGGCTATCAGTATGACAGTGTCGGGATTAGATACAAAGGTTATAGCTCTGTAAATATTACTCAAACTAAAAATCCATTTAATATTAAACTGGATTACATAATAAATGATCAGGAACATCAGGGATTTAATAAAATCAAACTGAGTAATGTTATTCATGACCCTTCTTTTTTAAGAGAAGCACTTTCCTACCAAATAGCAAGAAAATATATGCCTTCTTCAAAAGCTAATTTTGCTAATTTGTATATAAATGATACTCTTTGGGGAGTTTATTCTAATGTAGAAGCGGTAAATAAAGATTTTCTAAGCAAGCATTATCAATCTAGGAATAACTCTTTTTTTAAATGTAATCCTAGCAGTTTAGACCTTTTTGGAGAAAATTCAAATCTAAGTTTATCACCCGGGAATGATTCTTTAGATTACGAAACGTTTTACAGTATAAAGTCTGATTATGGATGGGGCAAATTATATCAACTAATTGATACTCTTAACAACTATCCTTCTTCCATAAATAAAATACTAAATGTAGATAGAACTTTATGGATGCATGCATTTAATTATAGTTTAGTAAATTTAGATAGTTACATTGGCTATGCACAAAACTATTACCTCTACGAAGATAATTCGGGAAGATTTAATCCTATACTATGGGATTTAAACATGTCTTTTGGTAGTTTTAGGTTAACAGATGCATCGAGTTACTTTTCTGGTATGAATATCTCTCAAGCAAAAACTTTAGATCCCCTTTCTCATTTATATGACGTATCAGTATTCCCAAGACCTTTAATGAGAAATATTTTTAATGATAATAGGTTTAGAAAAATGTATATAGCCCATTTAAAAACTATTATGGAAGAAAACTTTTCAAATTTAAGTTATTTAGATAGTGCCAATAAAATGCATCAAATTATAGATCAAAGTGTAAACTTAGATAGTAATAAATTTTATAGCTATTTAGATTTTCAAAATAATATAGATTCCACAGTAACAAATACCATTAATTATCCTGGAATTAAGGATCTTATGAGTAATAGAATGAATTACTTAAGTAATTATTCTGGTTATAATCACAATATTACTATTGATTCTATTAAAGAATACAATAACACATTATCAATAGGAGATGATTTATGGATTACTGCAAACATTATAGATGCAGACCAAGTTGTTTTATTTTACAGATTTAAAAGTAGCGGAGCTTTTCAAGAAACTTTAATGCTTGATAACGGAAATAATAATGATGGAGTCATTGGTGACTTTATATATGGAGCCAAAATTCCAAATATTGGAAACAACACTCAATATTTTATATATGCCGAAAATGACAGTGCTGGGCAATTCTCACCAGAAAGGGCTGCCTATGAATTCTATGAGTACTATGCCCCTATCCAAGCTGAAGATTTAGTTATTAATGAAATATTAGCTAGTAATGATAATGTTGTACAAAATGAATTTGGAGATTATGCCGACTGGATTGAACTTTATAACAATACCAATTCTTCACTTTCAACTAATGAGCTATTTTTAACTGACGACACTACCAATTTACTAAAATGGAATATTCCAGATATAAATATACCAGCAAATGGATATTTAATTTTGTGGGCAGACGAAAAACACAATGAAGGAATAAAGCACACAAACTTCAAACTTGCTAATGGTGGTGAAAAATTAATTCTTTCCAATAATTCTGGACAAATTATAGATTATTTGAATTTTCCAACCCAGTCAACAAATGTTGGTTATGCTAGAATACCAAATGGCACTGGTAATTTCGTTTACAACACTCCCTCATTTGGTTATGACAATGATTTTGCAAATGTAAGTTCTATAAACCAATCAAAATTAAGTTGTTACCCAAATCCTTTTAAAAATCATCTAAATATTTTACTAGAAAATCCAAACGAAACATTAATTAGTATTTGTGATATTCAAGGGGAAATAATTTTACAACAAAAAGTTAAACCTATTGCTCTTAAATTAATTCTAAATACTTCATCATTTAAAAAAGGGATGTATTTCGTATATTTAAACAGCTCTAAAATTAATTCGATTCAAAAAATAATTAAAGATTAATATGAAATATTTAAAGACCTTTATATGCCTATTTATAGTGACCAATTTAAGTGGACAAACCTTTAAAAATTACACTACTGCCGATGGTTTAGTAGATAATAACGTAAGCTGCGGAACTTTTGAAGGAAACGGTGTTATGTGGTTTGGAACTCAAAATGGAATTTCAAAATTTGATGGAACAAATTTTACAAACATTACTACAACAACAGATACTGCTTTAGTTAGTAATACCATTACTGCTATTAAATCAATGGCTAATGGAGACTTATGGGTTGGAACAGATTTTGGAGTTTGTAAATATTCTAATTCTACTTGGCAGTGCTTTACATCTGCAGACGGTCTTGGAGACAATAGAATTAAATATATTGAACAATCTTCAGATGGCAGAATTTGGATAGGCGAATATGATGGATTGTCAATTTATGATGGTACAAATTGGACTAGTTACAATATCTCAGACGGACTCCCTTTCGGAGGAATTCAAAGTATAAAGTTCGATAACAATTCAGAAGCATGGATGGGATCTGGATTTGGTGGATTAATACATTTTGATGGAACTAATTTTACTATTTATAATAAGAGTGATGGACTTTTAAATAACAGAGTAAATGGAATAGCTATAGATTCTCAAAACAATAAATGGGTAGGAAATTCTGAAGGGCTGTCAGTTTTTAACAACCAAAATATATTCCAAAACAACTATACCCAAATGTATTTACTACCACCTCCTGATACATTGAACCCCGTTATGGATTTAGCTTTTGATTCTAGAAACTTATTATGGGTAGGGATTTATATAGACTATTTATTAAATGGTGGTATTGCTATGTATAATGGCTTCAGTTGGGTAGATTTTAATATGAGTGATGGTTTAATTGGTCCTGTAATCACAGATTTAATTATTGACGACCAGGATCAGGTATGGGTTACTACTAGCAGTGGAATTTCAAAAATTACAAATATTCCTGCTAACGTAAATAACCTTAAAGAGAATGATGTAACTATTTACCCAAATCCTTCTAATGGAACATTCATGATTAAAAATTCTACAAAATCTGGATATAAATTATCTATTAAAAATATTGGAGGAGAAATATTATCTAGTTTTAAAAATAAAAGTAATACTAGTCAAATTAATTTACCTTATGCGTCTGGAATATACATATTAGAGATTAATGACGGCTCTCAAACTTTTTTCAAAAAAATAGTTAGAAATTAATAACTACAATCTTTAAAAAATTACCAAACTTTATATTTACATATAATACTTTAAATTAGTGTTTATGTATAAAAAGTTATTTTCAATTTCAACTCTATTAATGGTGATTTCTAACGTTGTTATTGGTCAATGGGTAGAACTAAATACAATACCAAATCAAACAATAAAGAAGTTTAATTTTATTACTGACGATATAGGATATGCACTTATATATGATCTTACGACCAACAAAGAATTAGTATTAAAAACCACAGATGGAGGGAACCAATGGGATTCTATTGCTGGATTAAACCTTTTAGAATTTATGGATATTTCTTTTATAAAAGATTCTGTTGGGTTTAGTGTCTACAGAGATTTAAATAATCTAAATTCTCCAATGACAATATATAAAACTAATGACGACGGAAACAATTGGCTAGATATATCACCTAGCTCCACCAATGCTGGAATGGGTAATTCAGTAGTGCAATTTTTAGATGAAAACGTAGGGTTTTGGGGAGTAGGTTCAGTTTTATATAAAACTACAAACGGCGGCAATACTTGGGACACAACTTTACTAAGTGGGACAACTTTACAAAATAATGTTTCAATAATGAGTATGGATTTTATTGATCAAAACAATGGTGTAATTGGAACTTGGGACAATAGTTTTTTTTATTCTGGATCTATGTATAGCACTAATGATGGTGGCAATACGTTTAATATTTTTAATTTAAATACCTATAGTACAGTAGTTAATCATGTTAACTATATGAATAATAATACGGTTTATGCAAGTTGTATAGACGTTTGGAGTAATGAAAGAACCCCTTTTATTTCAAAATCTTTAGATGGTGGTATTTCTTGGGATAGTATACCAATTGATACATTTAATATCTGTAATGCCAAGTTAAAAACAGTAGATTTCATAGATGATTTAAATGGTAAAATTGTATTAAAAACACCCTACAGCGATACAGCTTATGTTTTTAAAACAAATGATGGTGCCCAAAGCTGGGTATTTGAAGATACTGTTTTTTTATACGATGTTAAAGATTTACAAATTACTGAGAACACAGCTTATTTGGGAGGTGATGTAAATGAAATATATAAATTAAACTATACTGTAGATGTTATAAATGATAGCAAATACAAAGCTGCAATTTCTATTTATCCAAACCCAAATAACGGAGCGTTTTATATTAACTCTTCATTTACAATATATGAAATGAAGATCTTTAATATAAAGGGGAAATTAATTTTACAAAAAATAGTAAATAATAATAATAAACAATTAGAAATTAATTTAAGCAGAAGCCCAAAGGGAATTTACATAATTCAACATATAAATCAAATAGATAAATTTGAAAATAAAAGACTAATAATTAAATAAAATAGAGGGCAACAGAACTCTATTTCTAAAAATCTACTCAAAACAAAAAATTACGAATTTAAAAAATAGTTAAATTATCTGCGTTACAGCTTAGAGGTGTTAAAAAGCGCGAATAGGATGGGCTTTAATCGTATTAAAATCTTTATCGCCGGATGCATTAACTCCAGTGCCAAAATTAAGTAACCACGCATTAGTAGAATTATGCTCTGTAGAACTCCAATATTGACCCCAACTAATATTAACAACTGATCTTTGAGCATATAACAAATTAAGTTCATGTTTAGATGGTAAGTACCAATCACCATAAATTATGCCATTCATAGTTGTATAATATTCATTACAATAACGGGCAGCAAATTGACCTCCATCATTACCAATTGCTATTGAAGCAGAAATTATGATTGCTGTATTTGCTTTTCCTGCATTTAATTTTTCAGCTCTGGCAAAGGTATTTCCATCAGTACCTGCATGCCATCTTACTTGCATTTGGGCTTGAGAAGATATTAGGCCGTGTTGTCCACCATCATACACATAAAACACAATGCCGCCTCCATAACTTTCGCCAATCGTATGTACTGGATAACCACCCGTTGGTCCTGCTGGACCTTGTGGGCCTTGTGGACCTGCTGCTCCGTCATTTCCATCTGCTCCGGCTGGACCTTGTGGGCCTTGTGGACCTGCTGCTCCGTCATTTCCATCTGCTCCTGCTGGACCTTGTGGGCCTTGTGGACCTGCTGCTCCGTCATTTCCATCTGCTCCTGCTGGACCTTGTGGTCCATCTGATCCATCAATTCCATTTGTTCCATCCGCTCCTGCTGGGCCTTGTGGGCCCGTTGATCCTACTGCTCCGTCATTTCCATCTGCTCCTGCTGGACCTTGTGGGCCTTGTGGGCCCGTTGATCCTGCTGCTCCGTCATTTCCATCTGCTCCTGCTAGACCTTGTGGTCCATCTGATCCATCAATTCCATTTGTTCCATCCGCTCCTGCTGGACCTTGTGGGCCTTGTGGACCTGCTGCTCCGTCATTTCCATCTGCTCCGGCTGGACCTTGTGGGCCATCTGATCCATGAGTTCCATCTGCTCCTGCTGGACCTTGTGGGCCTTGTGGGCCCGTTGATCCTGGTGCTCCGACATTTCCATCTGCTCCTGCTGGACCTTGTGGGCCTTGTGGGCCTATTGATCCTGGTGCTCCGACATTTCCATCTGCTCCGGCTGGACCTTGTGGTCCATCTGCTCCTACTGGACCTTGTACTCCGGCTGGACCTATTAAACTTGAAGTTGTAAAAGTCGTTCCATCTGTGTAATTGTATGTTAGAGTACCATCATTATTATCTATTGTTGATGTAATACCATTTCCATTGACTCCATTAGCTCCGGCTGGACCTGTTGCTCCGTCATTTCCGTCAGCACCATCTAATCCTGCTGGACCTTGTGGACCAATTGCTCCGTCAATTCCATTTGTTCCATCCGCTCCACTTGGGCCTATTGCTCCTGCTGGACCTTGTGGGCCTTGTGATCCTACTGGACCTTGTACTCCGGCTGGACCTATTAAACTTGAAGTTGTAAAAGTCGTTCCATCTGTGTAATTGTATGTTAGAGTACCATCATTATTATCTATTGTTGATGTAATACCATTTCCATTGACACCATTAGCTCCGGCTGGACCTGTTGCTCCGTCATTTCCGTCAGCACCATCTAATCCTGCTGGACCTTGTGGACCTTGTGGACCCGTTGATCCTGCTACTCCATCATTTCCATCTGCTCCTGCTGGACCTTGTGGGCCTTGTGGACCTGCTGCTCCGTCATTTCCATCAGCACCATCTAATCCTGCTGGACCTTGTGGACCTGCACCAGTTGAGTAAGTAACATCTAGCTTAGGGGCATATGAGGAACCTCCACCATATTGATAAATGTTCTTATGAATTCCTGCAGTGGAACCATCATCTTTAATCATGATACTAATAGCATTATTAGTCGACCAACCTGGCCTATTTACTATTTCTTGAATAACTGAAGAAATA
>Ga0209603_1003477_pt1 | contig 13615 bp, 14 predicted proteins | sample COGITO_mtgs_1206_FD_184812 | JGI IMG/M metagenome (GOLD analysis project Ga0209603, IMG submission 184812) | Pelagic marine microbial communities from North Sea - COGITO_mtgs_120607 (SPAdes) (version 2) | ecosystem: Environmental > Aquatic > Marine > Epipelagic ... | reverse complement strand
CATACAGGCAAGGTCGGAACACACCCTCTTCGATGAGGAATTCTTCAACCACTTCGAATTCGGGCTCGAGGTACACGTCCAGATGCGCCTTCATCAATGCACCTAGGTGGCCGCGCCAGTAACGTGAGTCGCGCTGTGTTTTTGGTGCTTCAAGGAACGTGAACATCTTGCTGTCAAATAGGTTCGAGCGCTTCTGCTTGGGCATCATGGCGTAAGCTGCGGCCTTCGCATCGGCGAACTCTTTCATGTCAACTGAGAATGCTGTCCCCATAAGCGGAGATGTAATTGTGAACATCGCCTTCTCGCCGCCTCTTTCCGCTTCATTTTGTATTTGTTGTGTTTCGTCCATGGTTCTCATTCCTTTTTTCTTGATGTTCGTTGGAGTGGTTATCAATGCCCCTTTTCTAGAGGTTAGTCTTTTTTTGACAGATTCTTGCTCATCGATAATGCCTCCTCATCTATGTGCAAATACGGGATTTTTGGCAGATTTATCATCCAAATATGGACCGCAGACATTCGAATAATGTTCTTCGGGAGAACAAATACGACTCACTGATGCCCTTAATATTGGCTGTCATTATCGTAACCCCTTCAGGGTATATGAAGGCGAGAGCCCGGGCAGGTTCAATCTTCGCCCAATATCAAAAACGCGACAAGATCGTGGGGGGTCATAATGTGAAGCCCCTGCTCTAGCGTGGCAGCACCGGCTCTATCCTTGCCACCGTCATGCTCCTCGAAATGCTCGAACAAAATTGCTTTGCACCCGTTGGAAAATAGGGCTTCTGCCTGACTAACTGATGCATTACCGTCGAGAACCGGGGGGATTGCCCCTAAAATCCCAAATGATTTCAACTCCTCGATGTCGAGGTTTTTTGGTCTAGTTTTCTTTGAGAGAAGGTGAACAATTTGATCGAGGTTGAGCGACCCCACGCACCGATTAGTGTCTGAATCAAGAATGGCTTGCATAGTGAAACCAAATTTGGTCATTTTGCTCACAGTCTCTTGAAAGTTCGAATTCGTGTAAGCACGGGTTGTGTTTTTACTGGAGGTTAAAGAACCTCTAAAGTTCGGATCTTCCTTGAAGAATGGGGCGATTTTGTAATGACTGCGGGCGGTAACCTCTGAAATTGACGGAATATCTGAAGGAATCAGGAATGAGTGAAGGGCCTCAACGAAATCTGGATTTGGATTTGTTCTCAATTTTATTTCAGGTAACTTTGGGCGAACAAGGCTGCCTTCGTGGTTTTGGCTTGCTTGATGTTCTTTTTTTGTGATCATTCGATGCTGGCCACTTTCATCAAATGTGTGATTGTCTTGAACATATTTTGCATACTTAAGCTGATAATCCGTCACTGGTTCTTGCCACTTCGTATGGATTTCATCCAGTGAACCGTACTTTTGGTAGGGTAGAATGCCCGGTTTTGGGTTTGAGGTTAAAGTGTTAAGATGGCTGGAGATTCTTGATACTATTTGCTTCACGCCATGTTCGATAAGATTGTCTTCTCTGGCTTCGACTCTATCCATTCCTTTACGCGACCCTGCAGTTATTCGCCAGTGTATGATCTTCTCTTGCTTACAGACCACATTTAGCCATGCTTCAGTGCAACCCGGATAGAGGCTGTTGGCGTGATTGCGTGCATCTTTTTTTTCCAAATGAGGATGGACCAGGGGTTTTGGGTTGCGTTCGTCCGAATCTTCAGACGGCAACTCAATTACAATCCATCCTTTTACCGGTTCAGGGTATAAGATGCCATCTTCTCGATCTACAAGGTGGGGGTTTTGTTTGAGAAAATCCGTTGCTGCGCGGGTTACGTCGCCGTCATACTCGCTTTCTATTTGCAGACGGATTTGTTCTAGTTTCGTGTTTATTGTCTCATTGTTCATTGTATCACCTCAAGCGATTAAGTATTGGGAAATAGGTCCTTTAGCATCGATTCTGCCGACGTCCTCAATGTTCATTGTCCCCTGGATTTGAGCCTTAAACCGGATTGTGTTGATTTGGGCAAGTGTGTTGTCCTGGTGTGTCTCTACGAAACTTGAAACTGCAAACTTTCGCAGGTCCTCCATGTGATTCGGATGGGCGCCAAATGCGTCGTGAACTGACCAGACATTCTTGACGCCGATGGAGTTGAGTTTCTCTAGCACTAAGCGCATGTGGCAAGCATCATGAGAATGGATGAAATTTGGAGACAGACCACTCGACTCCCCATCGGCATCTCGCGACGTACCTAATGTTCTTCGTGATAATGTGGGGCGTTTTGTTAGCTTATATTCTTCTTTCATAGCTTCGACGAGGGCTACTTTGGAAGGGTGTTCCTTCCCATAATGTTCAATCAGGGTGCCAATTCGTCCCCTAAGGGCTTTGCCATTTTCTCTCTTGGAGGGAATCTCAAAGAACGTACGCAATTCGGACTGGTTTGGTTTTTCGTCGTCGTCGAGAAGAGTCGCGGAATTTATTTGTTGCAATATCTCAACGATTGCTAAACGTGCTTTCTCGCGCTCTTCTGAACTCGAAATGTTGCTTTGCCATGATGAAATGCTTTCTAATTCATTGCCAACAAGTTTCAAGTTCTGAACCTTGCAACCGTCTGCTAGCTCCCATGCAATGTCGAGTGGGGGCAGTTCAATGTCTTCCTCTTCGCCCTCAAATGTGCCCAGATATTCCTCATCATGATCATGCCTTTCGCCGTCAAAAAATTCATCAAGAGCGTTCATTCCAGGCAAGACTTTGCTCATGCTTAGGCCGATTTCTTTAACGATAGTTTGTGCAATCGGAAAGTGTAATGCTTCTTTCACACCAATGAGGGCTTCGCCAAGAATCGACGCGGGGTGGGCTGTTGGCCGCCACCATGTTTTCCTTTTGTCAATCTTGGTTCCATCCTCCGGGAATGGAATTTCTTTGTTAGTCCTCTTATCTGCAAAGACCATAATTCCGAACATTCCATTTTTTTTCCCGTTGTGGGTCAAAAAGCTCCCTATGATACCAAATTCAGTTGCGCCATAGCCTCTCGTCATGACTGGTTTTTTGGCAAATTTTCTAGTGAGGAGTGTCTCTTTTAATGTTTCAGAGGCTTCTTTGGACATACCAAGAGACGTGAGGGGGTTGCCTCCTTCTTCATCCCATCTTTGCTTCACATCTTGGATAATTTTTTCATACACGTCTGCCGGCTTTCCATTTTCTTGAGGCAACACATTGACAGATTCTGCCATTTCTTGATCAAGTACGAGGGCGGATGTGTGCTGGTAGATGCTTGAAGAAGCATCATGGGATATTGGCAGGGACACCATTGCCCCAACGCCACCTGCGGCGTATGCCTCACTGAGGGTGATGCACGCAGAGAGCCGTTGAAAGCCTTCGCACTTCGCGCTGAAAATATCGCCTTCCCCCCAAGCAGGGAAGGTGTCCATTGGTGCGTTAGCAATCATATCAACCACCTTTTTGAAGACTGGATGTTTGACCGCATCATCATAAGATTCCCATGTTTTATCTTTCAAGATGGCCTGAACGTCTTCCCATTCTTCCTTTAGATGCTGAAGCACGGGTGTCGCATGGATATTTTGGCCTCTCATCAAAGCAGCTACATGCCGTTGGAGCCACACCCACCCTTGCTCATTGAGAGGTTCGGATTTTGCAAACCGAAGAACCCCACGGGCCAAATCGTCATTTTGTGGAGAAAGAATGGTTGAGGCGGTCATCATGCGGCCACGCCATTCAAATGTCCAAGGATGATAGAAACTCATTTGATTGGATGGGTCACCAAAATGTTGATTCACAAAGAACCCCGTCTTCAGCCATGCATGAATCTGGTTTTGAGTCACTTTAGGTTGGGCTGAGAACTTGAAGGCGAGGTATTTTTCTCCGTCTTTGTCTTCTCTCTCATAAGCCTCCAAGTTGCCAAGGATGTTCTTCTTTACAGTAGATTTCAACAAATCAAGAGCGATGTTCATCACCTTTGCATTGGCAGACCATTCTGTTTCTTGTAGGAAATTCAGAGTTTGAATGGCCCGATCCGACAAGGTCAAGCGGCGATAACCAAGTTTTGTTTCTTTAACATCGTTTGAAATCATTGGGTATCGAAGCCGCATTGGTTTCGATAAATATCCGCCATCGCCGAACGAGGTGTGTTCTCGTGGTGGGCACATCATAGGCAAATTAGTGTCTCTCCGGAGGTGTTGTTCGAGAGTGTTCTCCACTAGACCGTCTTCATTTTCTACCAAAAATACCTCACCTACTGCCTTGCTGAGGGCCGGAGTTAGTGTGAGCATATTCAATTCGTGAACGGGATTTGTGCCGTTTGAGTAGACCATGTTCTTGGAGCGCCTCGTATTGAACAAATGTGCTTTTGCCCCAAAGGCATGTAGAATTTGTGCTGCGTTCTTGCCTGCCCATTCGTCTTGGGCCAAATACGGGTTTTCCTCATCAAGAAATTCTAGAACTGGTTTCAGATGCTTGAGGTTTTTAGCCAACTCTCCAACAACGTCTGTATTGGGACACGAGTATATCTTAGAAGATAGATTGTCTGCTGCGTGTATGGTCAGTTGACCATGAGGGCTGTTCAGATCGAATCTTCCAAACAGGTCAAGACAAGCCCCCACGGCATCTGCAATTTGTTGTTTGACTTTTTTTCGGTCAATTGTCATTATTTCGCCTGAAGCGGAAATTGTATGCTTCTTGCCTGAAGCGTCGCGAGCAATGAAACCGTCGCTGTTCAGCCGGGCAGGCGAGCCAACAAGGGCTTCAATGATTGTTTTTGTAGCGATTTCTGACAGTTGGTTGAAATTTCCTTCCTCCTGGATAAAGGTCGTTTTTGAAAGACCCCAACGTGTAGCCCCACAGTGGGAGCAAGTTGGTATTCGCGCACGGTTATCACAAATGTTCAACCGATGTGCTATTTTCGCCGCAATCTTGTCACCAGATGCATGGATGGCTCGAAGTTCGATGTCTGTAAACGCTCCGCGGCTTGGATATGAATAGTCGCTGTCATCAACTGAGATTGGTGTTGCAAAATCATACAGGTCGAGTTTAAAGTCGCCAAATGTTGTGTGTTCGGCGTTGTTCCAGATTAGTGTTCGGAAAGTGCCGCGTATGTTGTATGTATTGACAGATTGATTCTTCATGCTGAGAATTCCGGTTTTATCATTCTGCAAATACCCATCATTCTCATCCAGCCACAAATCCAGAATCCGGGCCTTGGCCCCCGATATTGATTCGTTTTCGGCAACATATTCCAATGGGAATTCACTTTCGGAAATCGATGATATCTTCGTTTTGATCCAGTTTTCGATCATTGTAAGAGTGTCTAGATAGAAGTCTCTTGTATTGCTTGCTGGTGTTAGCGGTACATATCCGTCGCAATCAGAGATCCTGCATTGGACAGATGCGTCCCACTTGCGAATCCCATTCCATGTCCCGTCTGCTTCAATCTCTTTCGAGTTTGTATTGGCGTTTTGTAAAATTTTCTTGCTTGTTGAATACAGCGGTTCTAAAAAGGCAAAATACTCAGTCCCAAACGAGTCTGTCTCTGCAGTATCGATGCCATGAAGTTCAAGGATTTTCTCAAGCTCGGTGAGGTGTGATTGAGTTCTTGAAACCTCTTCGACCAATACAAGACCACCGAATAAGCGTTGAAGAACGCGAGCCTCCTCGATTGAGGGCTTGACCCCTGATTCAAAACGCTCTAGGGACGATGTACTGAAATTGCCTCGGGAAGCTTTTGCCATTGTCGAATGACTGTTAGAACGCACACGCTTTTTTGACGAAAGAATGGCGACCTCTGAGGGGAAATTAGCCCGCCGATATGCTCGGATCCTGGTGCCAAAATCAGGCGTTACAATAGTGATTTTTGTTTCCGCCCCTGCGCTCGATGTGGGCTTTGCTTTGGGAGAGCGCCGTGTTGTCTTCAATTCTTGCTGAATTTGTATAGTTTCTCTGTTCATTACCATAATCTTCCCTCATTTAGGCCCAGAGCAATTTTGTTACACTCGCCCCAAGATATCAACTTAGTGTATATTTCTGTAGAAGTTAGAGGAATGAAGATTCGAATCTGATATGTAAAGATTGGAATAATTTTTGTTCAGCGCTCCTAGTATGGAATGCCACAAAAACCCACACCTTATGTCCTTACACAACAAAAAGCGTTGTTTTCGCTTCAAAAAACTATGATGCGAATCTGGGATGATGCTCAAGAGGCTTTTGACCAAGTAGGTGAATCGCCAATCGCTTCACATCTGAATGGATTGATCACAACTTTAGCCGACCAAACCATGTATCTCATTAAAGCAGACTGCTCAGCAGGCGTCTACGGGTTGCATGAACAGGCCCTAGGATTGGTCAATCTCACCATGGGCTTGAACACCCTACTTGAGGACTCAAACCTCGGTAAAGCCTTTGATGCGAGCCATTTGGTTGCGACCGCTCAACTTGAGGGGGGCATGAATATTCATGTCTTGAACGCATTTCAACTCGAAGAGAACGAGGAGGGGAGTCTCTTCTTAGAACCTCCACGAGAGTACATCACGCCCGACGGGCACATGAACCCGAACATGAAGGCTGCAGCAGACGCCCTTGTATCGCTCGGTAAAATTCATCCGAAAGTAATCGAATCACTTCCAGATGTTTCACCGTGTGCGCTTCTCGACACCGATGAAGAGGAGGGATTGGAATGATTTTTTCGGCAATGAAAGGGGTGTATATTCAATACCAAACTCGAAGGCTCACTCGCTTATTATTAGTTCACGTTGGTGTGCTTGATGATGAACTTCATTCCCCAGGAAAGAACCCGGAGGAATATGAACGGCAGTTGCTCCAATGCCTCCATGTGTACCGGCAGATACTGAATCTGAACAAGGATCCAAAAATTAGCGCACTCATTCACAAAGTCGGACACGATGTGCACCGCTCTTATGCAAGCCATTGCGGTATGGAGGTGGTGCATTGCTAATTGGAACCGCAGGATGGTGGGCATTGCTGGAGATAGCTGTTTTAGCATATTTCGCAATTGTTGGTTTCATTGTTGTTTTTATTTTGGCTGAAGTGATTTTCTTTCCGGAAAAAGCCGCTCGTCGGATGCAATTAATGGGTGAGATTCAGGGCCAAATAGGCTTGCTAGAACCTTATTTGCCCAGCTACGGTTTGGATACGAATAAGGAGGACGTCCAATGACACCTTCCTTCCTAGATCAAGACCCAGCGCTAGCATTTGTCATATTGGCTCTTAGCGTATTGTGCTCCCCCTTGATTGCTGGAATTGAACGAATCATTCTGGGCTGTATTTTTATCGGCCTTGGAGGACTAATGTTCAATGCTGTTTTGGTAGCCCCTGTCCTCATTGTCATAGGAATTATTTCCATCATTGCCCCGCAAATAAGTGCAGTCACGGGTATTCAGATTATACTAATTGCCTTTCTAACCCCTGCAATCCACCGAATTGGGTTCTATCTTATGGGGCTTGGTTTTATTTTTCTGGGCCAAATCCCAGAGTGGAAATCTCTTCTACATTTGATCAACATAACCGCTTTCATCTGGATGATCTCGTTCTTGGCCCCCCCATCCAACGCGTCTGTATTTTTAGCAGGGATTGTGATTGCTGTGTTTATTGGCGACTCTATGTTGTTTAGAAAATCAGTTTGGTCGGAGGCACCAAGGGGGATGATTGGATGAATCTGTCTCTGAATCATATACAAACTCGCACCAGTTTCTTACGAGGTGTAAACGGTGCGTAAAGATCGCCCAAGAGTCATCGGGACATTGAGTGAAAGAATTGCGCTGTACCAAGCAGCTGGAACGGTTCTTTCGAACATGGAGGCTTCTAATCTCTTTTCGAAAACTGATATTGACTCGTTACAGACTGTCATTTTGGGTTTTCTCAGAGAGCCCGAACCAAGACTATGGGGCATGTGTTCCTATTCTAAGAATCACAAAGAGGCCCGGAATGCGGGTGAGCGCACTTGGCGTATCTTAACCAAACGCAGTTTATTATATTCAAATGACGGTGAGCTCGAGGCGACGTTGTACCACGAATTTCTCCATGGTATCTTGGGGCATGAGGAGGGGCATGGGGATTTGTTTCAATCTCTAGAAGAGAAATGGCCATTGATTTGTATGTAGTAAAAACATAGTTTGCGTAAAGATTATTTTGAGAATGGCCGTGTTTCGCTGCATGGCGATTTACATTGGCCTAGAAGGGCATGATGGGACCGGCAAATCCTCTACTGCAGATAATTTACTTACTGTATTCGAAGGCAGAACGCTTCATCGAACAGACGAAATGGCTGTAAGAAGAAAAGCCCTGATTTCAAAAAAAGACAAACGCGAGATGACGTTGAGTGAATTAAGCATCGCTCAGGACATAACATACCGCGATGAATGTGCCTACATCAAAGGAGAATGTTCCAACATGGCGCAACATGAGCTTGTGGTCCTCGATCGCACGTGGGCGTCGCATGCTGCGGAACAGGTTGTTGATTGTTGGAATGAAAAAGAATCATTTGAACATCAACAGAAAGATGGTACGATTCAATTCCCAAAGGGAGTGTTGGAACCATCCGTCACCTTTGAATTGTACATCGAAGAAGAAATTCGTTCTTATCGCGTGACTTCCAGGGGGGAAACTTTAGCATCTCGTGATTGGAAGTTACAAAATGATCCGGAGTACCGCAAAAATCTTGAAATGGCACGAAAGGACCTCGGCTGTATTCGACTTTCATTGCGGGAACGGGATCAAAGGACTTCGGGCCTAAGGGCAGCACAGGTGCTCTTGGGCCACTCATCCATCCCTCCATTAAATCTCAAACCTAATTGGCGAAAATAAGATTCGAATCTTCTGGGACGCGATTGGAATTCAATTCTGGAGCTAGTCCTTAGAAGTATGAACACAATAGAAATTATTAGTACGCTTTCAGAAGAAAGTATTCTTGCAATAGTAGCATTCCTTGGGGCTGGGGCATTTTACACCCTCCGTCTGACTAAGATTATGCGTAGCCGTATTCGAGAATTTGAAGAACGCGAACTCAGTGGACGAGACTCTTTCAAGAAAGATGTGGATCTTCTCCAAGGAATCCAAAGGCAGGTCCAGTCAAGTTACCAACATGCCGAACAGCAGATTGAAGGAGAACTTGTTGAATACGAACTCGCCGCCTTTGCGCTCAATCCTCGGCTTAAGTTAATCAATACTAAAATTGAGAATGTAGGTAGGTCCGAGGGCGCAAAATTTGCCAATCTTCGTGAAAAGATGGAGGAAGTTTCCCAAATGACAACGACGCTGGGGGCAGAGCAGAGTGGTCTCGCAGACGTCCGAACAGCCCTGCCTCAAGCAATCAAAATTGTGAAGCAAATGCAGCTTTCAATGAAAGAACAACATTCTAAGATCGAGGAAATGAATGGAGACATTCGACTGATTAAGATGGCAAATGGAGTTGAGTGAAATGGAAGAATACACAATCAAGAAAAAAGTGCTAATGCCAAACAAGAAGCCGGAGGAGTTGTTGCGCCCAACTGCAACCATTCGACCAATTGAATCGCTAGGTGTATTGCCAGAAAAGAATCACTCTGACAATTCAAATGTCAATAGTTTGGATTCGAATCAAAAATTAATCATCTCGGGTGGAAGTATGAACGATAACAATGAACAACCAAAAAATGCCTTGCAAGAAGCGATTCAGCGAGCTCTTAGTAGACCTGCTGATTCAAACTCTGAGCCGAAGACGCCTTTCCTCGTGAAGGCTGAATCTGCTGGATCCCCCTCTCAACATGCACCCCCTGCCCCCCAGGGAGTCACTCCATCAAAGGGAACGCGATTCTTCAAGTTCCCTAGAGCACCGTTGCCAGTTGGTGTTGGCGTTCATGCGCTTCAATGGGGCCGTGGTGGCTCTAATGTGTTCACTCGACTCCACGCTATTGGCGCGCCAGAAGATTACGTCCAACACTGTGGCTGGCACCTTCATGGCGCCTCTCTATGGATGGGAACCTCTGCTACCGGTGTGACGGACAGCGTCGGGGTCAATCCTGCATCGGGCGCAACCGGTTTCATCCCTCAAGCGGTAAAACACATCGCCGACCTTGTCAAGACTTCAAAGCGTCTTTCTACGAATAATGGTCAAGACGATGATGGAAATGAGTATCAATTCGGAGTTGTAGCGGTACTTGGCGGCCAAGATCACGCTGCCTTGCTGCGTGGCTTGGATACCAACGAACAAACTCAAGATTATGCAGCGGCCTTCCGAGAAATCAATGTCCCGAATGCTTGCTTGAAAGCTGCGCTATACAACGACATGGGTAAGTTGTTTGCCTTCGAGCTCACTCTTGGAAACCCAGAACGATATGGGCGTGGGCGCCATCTTATCTTTATCCACCCAGCAAATGACATCGGCGGCGGAAAGTCCGACGAGAGTCTCCTTGAAGGGCGGTTGTCAACTCAATGCTCGGCAATGGCCAATGAATTCGTGTGGTGGCAGGCTGCACTCGAACGTGTTGGGGGCAAAATTGGTGGCATTGAAACTACCCTTGGCGGCACGGCCCGCATTGGCCGATATGCCCTCCTTTCATCACGTGTTCCACGAAGTGTGTTTGCCAAGGACGCATTTGAGTCAATCAATATTGATCGAGGAGATTGGGTTCAAGAGAACCTTCAATCACAGGTTCAAGAGTATAAGGCCAATTTTGCCACAACCCTTCTCCGAACGGTATGGGGCAAGGTGGGCGAACGCCTACGCGGCTTCCCGGTTATCCTTACGGACCGTTCGGATAAATCGACGCAAGAAGTCAACAAGGTTCGAGCTCAAATCGCAATCCTACGTTCACTCTTCCTCGGAAGTCCAGAATTGGATTTGCTTAGGGGTGACATCTCCGATGAGCGAATAGCAATCGCCCTACAGGAAGGGATTACTGATTCGCAGTATATGACCATCCATGACACTGTTGAAAACGACCCCAAGGGCCCATGGCCACAACAACGACGGCTTCGCATGAACACAACAATGCGAATTTCAAAGGCCAAGATGATGTCCCTAGCTAGGGCTGATGATCCATCCCAGACCGCTGATTACGCACACTCAATTGCAACTGCAGTCCGGGGTTTGGCGACGAGCGCAGATGGGGCTCTTCCAGCAGGTGGGTTCTGTGTGCTTAACGCAATGATTCCAGCAGAAATGTTGAACGATGAAAGCAATTCAATCACTAAAAGCACTGTTTCAAAGGCTCTCGAAGCTCTAGCTAAGGGCTTGGTGACTGAAGGCATCGACAAGCCATTAATCCATTTGTATCAGATTCCGACTGGAATTGGCTCGAATAGAAGCGACATTGTGGTCCAGATTCTAGAAGATCAAACTGGGACCAACGTCCTCATTGTTTCGACTGAAGAAGCCAAGCCCTCAGAAAAGAGGCGCATCTTGAGCAATCCAAAATTGAAGGCGGTTTCGAACCCCTACCACTACGTTGTCACCGCATTCAATCGACTGTTGGGGCGTTGTGTTGAGGCCCACCATGGCAGTGGGTACCACCACTGCATAGACGACGGAGACCTAATGATGGCGTTCTTCAGGCACTACTACGGATCTTCGTATGGAAATCGTCCGAATCTAATTCTAGGCGGTTCGAATCGCCTTCGAAACAAAAGTGAAGGTAAAGGAGAGTGAAGAATATGGAAATCGTAAATGCAGTTCTAATTTTTATGGCATTGGTGCTTATGTGGGGCGCCCTTAATCTTGATCGTAGCCCAATGGCCCGAGTAGAAGTGGACCAAAGTTCACAGCTGAACGATTCGATGACGTTTCTTCAAAAACTCCGGTCGAAATCTCCTAAAGAAGAAATTCAGACTCGTCGGATTCGAGCATTCCAGGCAAACTTGGCTCAAATCACCGATGAAAACCCTGAGTTGCTTCTTGACACCGAATCTATGATGGCCGACAGGGAAGAAGAGAACGGTATTCAATTGAACTCTCTCATCTCAAATGCTGAAGCGATGGGTGTGGCCCGTTTGGAAGAAATCAAGGTGCAGGAAGAGAAAAATGGGCAGCAACGACAAGACATTGTTGCAATCGAAAATGACCTTCTTGAATTGGTAAGTGCAATCTCTCAAGTTCAACAAGAGGGTATGGCCTCCTCTCAGACAATTGAAGAATTGTCAACCAGCATTGAGAAGGTGAGGGTCGTTGTTGGATATTAAGCAGCTCAAAAAAGATGCTGAACATAGTCTAGATCACCACTGGACCAACATCAAGAAACTGGAAGGTTTCGACTCAGATCAGCACAGGGCCTCTGCTCTTGAATTGAAAAATACGATTCTTGTTGAGGTCATTCGCCCTTTGGAAGAAATGATTCTTATGCTAGATTTGTTCACTAAGATGGGGCTGCATAATGTTCCACGCTCGATGGTCGTAAAATGGGAAGTCCGATTTGATTGTCTATTAACACGGATGGGGGTCGTCGAATGACTGATTTGATAGTGTTGTTGGCCTCGATCCAGAGTCGTTTGAATCGTTCTTTAGTTGTCTTGCAGCACCTCCAGAGTATACGAGATTGTGTATCGGAAGACTTGGAGCCGCTTTTCCGCCATGGTGCACAGAAAAGTGAAATGTTTCTCCTCGCAGGGAATTTAGATTCCTTGAAGTGCCTTATCGATGTTGAAATTGAACAAGTTCATCGCTTGATAATCTCTTGTGACAAAGCAAATGACCTAGTTGTGAAGAACGCATATGAGCGATCTCTTGCACAGCGTCTGAGTGAGCTTGCGCATATTGATGCGGCAATTCAGGACGGGGACGTTTCTCGTTACGTACCTGGTTTGGCGCCCGCAGAATTTGAGATTATTGATGTTACAAATGGTCGAACGGAAATTATCAGAGGGTGGAGTCATTGGGCTGATCTTCTTGGGATTCACTCATCGATTATCAAAGACGCCGCCCTGAAATTTCCCAGTACTCACCCATTTTCTCCCCATTTTGGGATGATTATCAACATGCTAAACTCATTGTTTCTTTGGTGCGAAGAACAGCGTAAACTTCAGATTGCAATAGATGTATTGTCCAAACCGAGTGGTAAATCGGAGATTGATTACGGTTCTTTCCTCCGCCTTGAACTTCTTGAGCTTCGTCGCCAAGTTATTGACGCGCCGCAAGTTTTTGATACACAGCGGGGTGAAGAAGTATGACTAGCGCCCCTCTTGTAACTGTTTTCGGTTTGATTATTCTGATACATTGCTCAGTTATCATTTACACTTGGTTCGAGAAGCGATGTAAGCCTCTCCTTGGCAAACTTGACATCTTCGAAAGCGAGGTTGAGGCCCTTCACGAACTTGCTGCAGAATACCTGGAATTGGGCGTTGCTGTCCCCGGGCATTGTATCATTTCGCCGCAATCTGTTATCGTGACAGAAGCAAAGCGAATTGAAACACGACTTCTGATTGAGGCTGTAGCTGTAGGGTGTGCTGGTTTCATTCCGCCTGGCTTAGTAGCACTAATTCTCAATATGATTCACTGAGGGTATCTGTCTATTATTTGCCCGCGAAGAACTCAAACCAAAGCGATGATTCGATTGGTTTGAGGGGCATCCATGGCAGCACCATCCAAAGTCGAATTTCCGGGGCAGAAGAAGCAACGGGTTCGCATGCGTGGGACGAAGC
>Ga0209603_1003475_pt1 | contig 13628 bp, 11 predicted proteins | sample COGITO_mtgs_1206_FD_184812 | JGI IMG/M metagenome (GOLD analysis project Ga0209603, IMG submission 184812) | Pelagic marine microbial communities from North Sea - COGITO_mtgs_120607 (SPAdes) (version 2) | ecosystem: Environmental > Aquatic > Marine > Epipelagic ... | reverse complement strand
TGAGGCTAAAGGGCGTTGGATGTTTTTACAAAGTTCTATTGAAGAGAAACAATATAAAAATGCAATGAGGCCTTTACAATGGTTGTTAAATAATACACCTGATTTAAATGTTGCTTTATACATTCATGGAGCAAAGGTTTTAGAGCAAAATGTCAAGCTTGAAAAAGAAGCAGTTAGAAAGAGAGCTTTACAGGATTCTGTTTTATGGTTATATAACGAAAGAATTAAAAGGTTTGGAAACGAAGCTTCTGTATTAAATCGTAAAGGAAGAGTTGCCTATAAGTATTTAAGAAAAAGAAAAGGTAAGGAATCTGAACTTTATGAGTTGTATTCTAAAATCTACGAGCTAAATAAAAACGAAATGTTGGTTCAAAATGCTACTAACTATTTTAAAACTTCGGTTTCTGTATATAAATTAAAAACGATAGAAAGAGGAGAGGTTATTTCGATTTACAGATCTTTGTTAACGTTTTTGGATGCTAAAGAAGTTGAATATAGCACTAATGAAAAGAAACTTGGAATTGTAAAGAAAAACAGATTGAAAATGGCTCAGTATTTTGATAAATATGTTCCAGTTTCATGTGAAGAAATTGGATCGAGTTTTGGAGCTAATTATAAAGCTAATCCTACTATCGATAAAGCAAAAAGTATAAATGCTTTATTAATAAAGAAGAAGTGTTTAGAGAGTGAATTATTTATTGAAACAAATAATAAAATTCTGGAAGTTGAGCCAAGCTCTAAAAGATATTCAGTTGCTGCTAAATTGTATTTGAGTTCTGGTAAAATGGAGGAGAGTTATAATTACTTTACAAAAGCCATTGAATTGGAAAGCAACGATAGTGTTAAATCGGTTCTTCAATTAGAATTAGCGAAAATTACTGCAACGAAAGGTGATTATTCAAAAGCACGATCGGAGGCATTAAGTGCAATTGAAATGAATTCAAATAATAAAAAAGCATATGAGTTTATAGGTGATTTATATGTAGCAGGAGCTGCACAGTGTAATTCAAATGATGTTCTTGTAAATAAAGCCTTATATATAGCTGCATATTACCAGTATGCTAAAGCAGGGAATTCATCTAAAATGGTATCTGCGAAAGAGCAATTCCCTACAATGGAAGATATTTTTGTTAGAAATAAAAAAGAGGGAGACTTAATTAAAGTTGGTTGTTGGATCAACGAAAATGTAGCCCTGAAGAAAAAATAATTTTAGTGAATACGCAAGTTTGAAGAGCCTCTAGTTTTAATGATTATGAGGCTCTTTTTTGTTTTTATGGTTGATAAATGTGTTGATGGAAAATGGTCTTTAAAATTTTTTAATCTCTTAGTGTTAAATCCATAACAAGTTGTTAATACACACTTAATATTAGCTCAGTAATATTGCATCAACATAAATAAATAACTAATACGTAACTAAATTGAAAATGAAAAAATCATTTGTAAAAATTGGAATGCTAACTGCAGTTACTGCAGGATTAATGCTTACAAGTTGTAAGGACAAAACTGATGATGACAACGTAGGATCATCTGATACAGTAACTTCATCTTGTACTAGTACAGAAGTGAAAATTGTAAATATTGATGCTAGTAATGATGGTGTTGGGACAACTACATGGACAAAAGATAACGTTTACGTTTTAAACGGAATAGTTTTCGTAAACTCAGGTCAAACGTTAACTATCGAAGCTGGAACAATCATTAAAGGTGCTGCTGGAGCAGGTGCTGATGCATCTGCCTTAATCGTTGCACGTGGTGGGAAAATTATGGCGAATGGAACAGAAGCTGAGCCAATCATTTTCACATCTATTGCAGATGGTATTGTAAGAGATATTAATGGGACACTTTGTACTGCATCTAACTTAGCTAAAACTGAGCAAGGTTTATGGGGTGGTTTAATTGTTTTAGGAAAATCAGGATTAAATACTGTTCCTAGCATTCAGCAAATTGAAGGTATTCCAACTTCTGAAACGAGAGGTGAGTATGGAGGATCTGATGATGCTGATAACTCAGGAAGTATTACATATATCTCAATTCGTCATGGTGGTACTAACATTGGTGCTGATAATGAAATAAATGGATTGACTTTAGGTGGTGTTGGTACAGGTACAACTATCGAGCATGTTGAAGTAATTGCAAATCAAGATGACGGAATAGAGTTTTTTGGAGGTACTGTTAATTTAAAATGGGCAGTTGTTACCAATTGTGGAGATGATTCTTTTGATTACGATCAAGGTTGGAGAGGAAAAGGACAATTTTGGTATACTCAACAAAATTTAAATGATCAAACTACTGGAGATAGAGGTGGTGAGCATGATGGAGGAACTGATCCTGAAGATGCTGCTCCATACGCAACTCCAGAAATAAGAAATGCTACTTACCATGGACATGGTGCTAGTCGTTTATTAACTTTTAGAGATAACGCAGGAGGTCATTATATCAACTCAATCTTTGTTAATTGGGATAAAGGAATTGATATTGAAGATTTAGCTTCTGGTGAAGATTCAAGAGCAAGATTAGAAGCAGGTGACTTATCAATTAAGCACAATGTTTTCCATAGCATTACAGCTGGTTCAACTTTAGATGCTTTGTTAGTGTCAAATGAAGGAGGTGATTTATCTACTCATGCAAATATTAATAATAACTCAGTTGAAGATCCAGGAATTACAGCAACCAACCCTGTACCTACAGCAACTTTATCAGCTGGTTCAGCACCTTCTGATTCATGGTTTGAAAATGTAACTTATAAAGGAGCATTTAGTGGGAGTAACTGGGCTGCAAATTGGACTTTATTGTTTGAATAGAAATTACAGGAAAGTAAGTTTCAACTATTAATTATAGGTTTAAGTCTCTTCATTTTGAAGAGGCTTTTTTGTTTTTGAACTGGCTTTATAAATAACGCTTTTATTTAGCTAACATTTAAGAAACCAGAAGGTAACATACCGTTAACATATACGTCTCTTTATTAACCTAAGCTTAAACACTTATTTAGAATGTTGTAACAGTATATTACCAAATTTGCAGTGTAATAAATTGCAGGATAGAATGAGAAATGCATTAACCATACTTTTGATTGTTTTAAGTGTAAATATTTTTGCGCAAAATGGTATGATTCAGGGAGTGGTTCGGGATAATGTAGAGGATACAACATTATATAGAGCAAAGGTTTTTATTAAAGGGTCGAGTATGGGATCCTATTCTGATATGAGAGGGAAGTATTCAATAAAGAACGTACCTCCTGGTGAATATACCATTACAGTAATTCACATGGCTAAAGGTTATAACTCTTCTGTTTCAGGAGTTGTTGTAGGAGCTGGAGAAACTGTTATTAAAGACATTAATCTTGGTCAGGCAGCGGTTAAGCTAGCAACAAAAACGTTAGACTTAAGTGATTTTGTAGATAAAGCATCTGAAGAAGCTTTATTAGATGAGACAAAAGATGAGAGTAAAACCGTTAGTATTATCGGTACCGAGGAAACTTCAAAGCAAGGAATTAAAAACGTTGGTGGAGCTGTAAAGCGTGTTTCAGGTGTTTCTTTAGAAGGAGGTAAGTATGCTAATATTAGAGGATTAAACGGTAGGTATAATAAAACGCTTTTAAATGGATCAGAGATTCCTGGTTTAGATCCAAACAGAAATGCAGTTCAGTTGGATTTATTTCCAACAGCTTTCTTGAGTAGTATTAAGGTTATTAAAACATTTGCTCCAGATCTTCCTGGTGATTTCACAGGTGGATTAATTGATATTAGAATTAAAGAAGCTCCAGACTCATTAGAGGTAAAAACGGGGCTCGGACTGTCATATAATCCTAATGTGCATTTCCAAGATGGTTTTTTAGGTTATAAAGGAAGTTCAACTGATTTCTTAGGTTTTGATAACGGAAACAGATCATTGCCTAATGAAATACAGGATAAATTATCTGGTGACGGGCTACCAACAAAGGTTGATAATTTATTAAGTCAAACATCTTTCAATGAATCAACTGAATTAACAAAGACTCTAAATCCTTTAATGGCACCTTCAACCAATGCCGAAAAAGGTGGGTTAGGAGCAGCGCCAATCAATCACTCAATGTATTTCACTATTGGAAATACAATTCAAAATAAAGATTCGTTAAGCATTAGTAAAATAGGGTACTTCGTTGGTTTTAATTACCGAAGAGGTTATTCTTTTTATGAAAATGGTGATGTAAGCAGATATGTTTTGCCAGGTTCGATAGAGACTTCTACAGGTTTACTTGCTGAAAGAACTTTTAAAAGATCTCAAAGTAAAGACAATGTTTTAATGGGAGGTTTAGCTTCATTAAGCTTTAAGAAAAACGCAAACAACTCAATTCATTTAAACTTTATTCATAACCATAGCGGAACAAAAAGAAGTTCAAAATCAGTTGGTTTCGATATGAACCAGCCTGATAGTGAGTTTAGAGTTTATGAACTTGATTACATTGAAAGATCAATTAATTCATTACAATTAGTGGGTAAGCATAAGTTTGATTCGATAGGTATGAAATCAAGACCTTCTGAATTAAACTGGTTAGCTTCAGGAACTTATTCTTCGCAAGATCAACCTGATTATAGAATTTTTAGTGATGATATAGCAACCTTATCTGATGGTTCTGAAATCCCTTTGATTTCTCCAGCTATATACCAATTACCAACACGTTTTTTCAGAAACATGTATGAAGTGAATTCAGATGCAAAAGTTGATTACACTATTACTTATAAGGATACTGATACTTCTCATTTCAAAGTAAAAATGGGGTTGTCTAACACTTTTAAATTCAGAGAGTTTTCTGAAACAAGGTTGGAATACGATTTAAATAACCTTGTATACAATGGTAATCCAAATGATGCTATTGCTACTGAAAATATAGGTTCGTTAAGCAACGGTTCAAAGGGAGTTTTAATTTACGATGCATCTCAGGAGCAAAACAATTACAGAGGTACAAGAATGATTTCAGGAGCTTACGGAATGGCTGATTTTTCAGTAGGTAAATTCATCGATATGGTTTCGGGAGTGCGTTTTGAAAATACAATAATTAATGTAAGTAGTGCTAAAGCTTCATTACCAAAGGGAGAAATTTTAGTAAACGATGTTTTACCATCTGTTGGAATGACTTTTAACTTAATCAATGGGAAGGCATATAAGTCAAGAAGAGACTCTAACGAAATTAATAAGGTTGATATGAAGATTAGAACTTCTTATAACAGAACTGTTGCTCGACCAAATTTTAGAGAGATTGCTCCTTACGCAAGTGAAGATTTTATTAGAAAAACAACGCTGTTGGGTAACATTGATTTGATGCCATCGGATATTAATAATTTTGATGTTCGTTGGGAATTATATCCAAGAACCAACGAGGTTATTTCAATTTCAGGATTTTACAAAGAATTCATCAATCCAATAGGGTTGTTTGCTAATCCTTCTGCTGGTAATGCCGAATTTCAATGGAAAAACTTAGAGTACTCCACAGTATTTGGTGGAGAGGCAGAATTGAAAAAGAGATTAGACTTTATTGCTAAACCTCTTAAGAATTTTACTGTTGCATTTAACTATACATTAGTGAAATCTGTATCTCCAATTCCTGAGGCAGAGCTTGCTAAAATAAGAGCAACGGATAATTACCGTCCTGACACAAGACCATTAACTGGGCAGTCACCATACTTATTTAATTCAACACTTGAATACAACAATGATTCATTAGGAATGAATGTTAACCTAACCTTTAACCAGTTTGGAGATCGATTAGTTATTTATTCAAGCGATGGTCGTCCTGATGTTTATGAGAAGTCACGTCCGATGTTAAACTTGAACTTTTCAAAACAAATTAACGATCGATTTAAAATTAAGGTAAGTATAACAAACCTATTAGATCCGTCATTCATTCAAGCTTATGAATATAAAAACACAACGAACTCTGTTTACGAAAAAATGAAAAATCAAGAGGCCAGCTTCAGCTCTTACAAAAAGGGTAGAAGTATAGGTTTTGGAATGTCTTACAAATTTTAATTATTATACAAATCACAAATCACAAATCACAAATCACAGATTACAATTATCAAAATGAGAAAATTAGTTAACACTTTTTTAATTGCAATGGCATTACTATTAGTTAGTCCAATTGCATTACAAGCAGGAAAAGAGCCCGTAAAAACTGAAAAAACAGAAGTTGTTTCAGGTGCTGAAGCTCAAGAGGAAGGAAATGATTTACACCAGGTTATAAAAGAGAAAATCTCACAGGGTGGTATTGAGTTTATGAGTATCGTTTTAATTTGTTTGATCATTGGTTTAATTATCGCTGTTGAACGAGTTATAACATTAAGTATGTCTTCATCAAACGTTAAGAAACTAATGAATGATGTAGGTGAAACTTTACAAAACAAAGGAGTTGAAGAAGCAAAGGAATTATGCCGATCTACAAAAGGACCAATTGCTGGGATTTTCGCTCAAGGGTTTAATAGAGTTGATATAGGAATGGAAGCGGTTGAAAAATCGATTGAAAACTATGGAGGTGCTGAAATGGGTAAGCTTGAGAAAGGTTTATCATGGATTTCATTATTTATTGCATTAGCGCCAATGTTTGGTTTCATGGGAACTGTAATTGGAATGATCGCAGCATTTGATACAATTGAGTTGGCTGAAGAGATTCAAATTGCTCAAGTAGCAGGAGGTATTAAAACAGCTCTTTTAACTACTGTTGCAGGATTAATTGTAGCTGTAATTCTTCAAATATTTTACAATTACATCGTAAGTAAAATTGATGCAATTTCAGGTGAAATGGAAGATGCAACTAATGACTTCATAGATTTATTAATTGTAACAAAACAATTTGACAAGTAATGAAAGCGCTCAAAGAAAATTTATCAAGGGTTTTTGGAATTGCATGCCTGTTGGTTGTTTTTGGATGGGTGTTCTCATTCTTTCAAGAAGGCTCTCAAGAATCATTTGCAGAGTTTTGTTTATACCTAACATATGTTCTTGTTGTTCTTCTTGTTATAGGGTGTTTAGGTTTAGCAATTACGCATTTAGTAAGAAATAAAAAGAAGCTCATTAAAACAGTTTTTATTTATGGGACAACAACAATACTTTTTGTTATCTCTTGGGCAATATCAACTGATGATGTTAATACTATGAAGCCAAGTCTGTCTTATTCTGGTTCGTCATTACAATTTGTAGGAGGAATTGTAAGTGCAACTTGGGTTTTACTTATAATAGCTGGAGTAGCATCTTTAGTATCTGAAGTATTGAAAGTGTTAAAAAATGGCTAAGAAGAAAAAATTAAAAAGACCTGCTGAGGAGGTGAACGCAAGTTCAATGGCCGATATCGCCTTTCTTCTTCTAATATTCTTTTTAGTAACAACTACTATTGTTAATGAAAAGGGGGTAAGGTTTATCCTTCCTAAAAAGTTAGAAGATGCAGTTGAGGATGTGAAAATTCCTGAACGAAACATGTTTAAAGTTTTATTAAACTCTAATAACCAAATGCTAGTGAGTGGCGAGGTTTTACCGTTAACTGAGTTGAAAGCAAAAACTAAGCAATTTGTAAATAATAGAGGGGAAAACGAAGCTTTATCGGATAGCCCTGAAAAAGCAATTGTTTCGTTCAAGGCAGATAGAGGTTCTGATTTTAAAAACTATTTATTGGTTTTAGATGAGTTGAAGGCTAGCTATCATGAGTTAAGAGCTGAATATCTAAATATTTCAATAGAAGAATATTTAAGTTTAGATCCAACAGACGCGGAAGATAATGCGATGCTTAAGCAGGCTAAGGCTGCTTATCCACCAACTTTATCAGAGGCAGAACCAACAGACTTTAAAAATTAGAAATGGGAAAGTTTAGAAAAAAAGCGTCGGTTAGTCAGTCTATTCCAACCGCATCGTTACCAGACATCATCTTTATTCTTCTTTTCTTTTTTATGGTTGCTACCAAAATGAGAAAGGCAGACCCGAAGGTTGTTTTTACTCAACCATCAGCTTCTCAAATTCAAGCTATTCCTGAGACAATGGAATCAATTGATTTGTTTATTGGGAAGCCAAAGGATACTCAAAAGTATGGAACAGCACCATTAATTCAGGCTGGGGAAAATTTTATTTCACCTGAAGATTTGTTTACCTACATCGCAGATGCTCGAACAAAGTTGCCTCCAACTAAAAGAAGCCCTGGTAAAATTATTATTAACATAAAAATGGATGAAAATCTCCCTATTGGAATTTTAATTGATGTTAAACAAAGATTAAGAAAGATGGGGATTAGAAATTTAAATTATACAGCATTAAAACAATCAGAGATATGAAAATTTTAAAAGTATTATTATTCGCAGGTTTATTGATTAGTGGTTTATTTAGTGGTGGTTTTGCAGCTGCTAGGTTAGATAAGCATAATGATGAGTATGAAAAAATTAAATCAGCTGATCAAAATGTAATTAATAGGTTAAAGCAAATCAGAGTTGCTCAAAAGAAATATTTTGAGGTGAATCATGCTTACGCAAACTCATGGGACACATTATTAGTTTTTATCAATAATGGTGAAATTCCAATTCTTCAAAGAACCGAGAAAATTAGTACTGTTAATGGGAAAGACGAAATCTTAATTACTATCGATACGTTAAATGTTGTTTCGGTATTAGAAGCGATAAATGAAAAGGTTTCTTTAGAATCATCTCAAGTGAAATATTTACCAATTGCCCCATTCTCAGGTGATACGTTTAGTTTGTATACTGGTGAAAGACAAGGTGAATTTTTTATCGAGGTGAAAGATGTTAATCCAATTAACCCTAGGCGTCAAAAAGGAGGTTCGTTAAAACCACTTCGATTTGGTTCAAGAGCAGCAGCTACTGTTAAAGGTAATTGGGAATAAAAAGTTAAAAAATGGATTTAATTATACCTGTTGTAATATTAGCTATTCTCACATTATGTGCATCGCTATTATTTAGGTTTTTCTACTTTGGGAAAAATGTGGAATTTAGCTCAATTGGTCAAATGACCGATGTTGAGCGATTAATCACAAAAAAGTATAAAGAGGTTGATGTACACAAGCAAAAAGCTTATACGTCTATTGCTGGGCTATTTGTAATCATGATTTTCTCATTAGTTTTAGTTGAATATGGTAGAGAAGTTGTAGAAGAACAAGTTGTTGCGAAAGTAAGTGTAAATGATGTTTTTGATGAAACATTGGATATTCCTCCAACCAACCAAGAACCGCCACCACCACCTCCAGCACCTCCTATTAAGAAGTCTATTGTATTACAAGAAACAAAAGAAGATTTAATTGAAGAGCTTGAACTTCCTGTTGATACAATGCCTGAAGAAGATGAATTAGTTTTTGAAGAGGAGGAAGAGGAGGAGGAAGAGGAAGAAGGTCCACCACCGGTTTACGAATTTGTTGAAGAGGAGGCTTTACCTCATAATGGTGATTTGTTTACTTATTCTGAATATATCTTCTCAAAGATCAACAAGGGATCAATTGTATCAGATATGAATGCTGGTTTAAAAGGTTTCTTAGAAATTGAAATGACAGTTCTGGAAAACGGTGATTTAACATCATTTCAAACAACATCAAGTGTAGGACCAAATATAGATAAAGAAATTACACGAATTCTTCAACAAGCACCGCCATGGACCCCAGCTAAAATGCAAGGACAGGTTGTTCGTCAAAAAATTATATTTCAAATGATGATCGATTATTGATCCCATTAGACAATATAAATAGAACTACGCGAAATTTACGTACTTAATTATTTCCATTTTTTTTATAATATTGTTGACTAGATAAATAATTTATTCATAGGATTTAATTTTCTAAGAACTTCATAATCTCGCTTACACTCGGTAGATTTTATAAGCCCTCAAAAGAGGGCTTCTTTTGTGTCAAATTTGTGTCAAGAAAAAATAGAGCTCCGTGATATAAGGATAGTTAGATATTGTATCGGCAAATAGGAGTGTATACTTTTTTAGTCTGAGGATTTCCCTCTATTTTTTTGTCTTATTACCCAACCTTTTATAGTTTGTTGTTTTTAATTCTCAATTCTCAATTCTCAATTCTCAATTCTCAATTCTCAATTCTCGAATTGAGAATTATGTGTTATATTTATAGTTATGAAGAAGCATAAAGGAATGCGCCCGCATGATGTTGTTGTTTTATTAAAGATTGTTTCAAAAGAAAAGAAACAAGAGTCCTGGATGATGAAAAATCTTTCTATTGAGTTGTGTTTGAGCGCAAGTGAGATAAGTGAGAGTCTTAATCGATCAGTATCTGCACATTTAATTGCTGAGGATAAAAAGACAGTGATGAAGTTGAGCTTAATTGATTTTTTACACTTTGGATTACCATATGTATATCCTCAAAAACCAGGGGCGTTAGTAAGGGGAATGAATACGGCCCATTCTGCCGAGCCAATGGCTAATGAAATTAGTTTTTCAGAACACTTCGTTTGGGCCTATTCAGAAGGAGAAGTTAGGGGGCAAGAAATAGAACCTTTGTATCCAAAATTGCCTGAGGCATGTTTAAAGGATTCATATTTATATAAGCTAATGGCTTTGTGTGATGTACTGAGAGTTGGGAAAGCGAGAGAAAAAAAAATAGCAATTAAATTACTAAAAGATTTATTATGCTGAAAAACACACAAATTAACAAGTTGGCCATTCAAAAAATAGCGAAAGCCTTAGGTGAGTTAAATGAAAAAGTAGTTTATGTAGGTGGAGCAATTGTGAGTCTGTACGTGGATGATTTATCAGCAGAGGACGTAAGACCAACAAAAGATGTGGATATAACTTTACAAATAGTTTCGATGGGAGAGCTGGAAAACTTAAGAGAGCTTCTTAATCAAAAAGGATTTAAGCAGTCTTCTGAGGATGAAGTGATGTGTAGATTTAGATTTGAAGATGTAAAGGTAGATGTGATGTCAACACATCCCGTTGGATGGGCACCAGCAAATGAATGGTTTAAATTAGGGTTTGATCAAGCTATTTCTTATTCATTGTTGGAGGCTGATATTAAAATATTACCATTGCCTTATTTTTTAGCAACAAAGTTTTCAGCATTTAACGATCGAGGAGGAAATGACCCCAGGTTTAGTCATGATTTTGAAGACATTGTATATCTTTTAAATTATATTAAAGATTTAAATTCAGTTTTACATAAAATTGACTCTAATCTCAAAGAATACTTAAAGCAAGAGTTTGAAAATATTTTAAACGATAAGGTAAAGCAAGAGGCAATACTCTGTAATTTATTTCACGAGGAACAATCTGCAAGATTTAACCGAATCATAAAAATATTAGAAAGGTTTATAGAGTAGGTTTTAGTTATTCATTTATAAACGAATTATACTTTGATTCTCTCAAATCGAAGCTTATTTTTTGTGTCACATTTGTGTTAAGGAAAAATAGAACCAAGTGGGATAGGGATAGTTAGATGTTGTATCGGAAAATAGTTCCTATTAAACAAGCTACCTAGGCAAAGCATTCCCTTTTTCCAAGTGCCAATCTACCCAGGCGTTCATTTGTTTTACGGAGTTGGGGCGTAGGATGATTTTTCGGTTTTTATCTAGTAGGTACATTGTTGGGGTGCTAAATACATAGAAATTTCTGGCGATGGGGCTGTTCCATTTTTTTAAGTCGGTGATGCTTATAAAAGGGAATTGTGTGGCGAACTGATAAAAGACTTTGAGGTCTTCATCCAAGGATACAAACAAAACTTCTACTCCTTGGGCTTTCCATGTGTTGTAGGATTTTGCAATGGCAGGTATCTCCTCGGTGCACTTTGGGCACCAACTGGCTCCAAAAACTACTAGGGTATAGTTGTTTGTGAAATCGGATAATTTTTTAGGATGGAAATCTCCCGAAGGGTAAACTAAGGTGTCGGGGAAAATAATATCGGGCGTAGTATTACCCTTTTTCATGGCGCGGTAGGTTTCTAGCTGTCTGGAAAGGTCGCTATTTATGGTGCAGCTTACTTCGTTAAGCACTTTAATGGCTAAGTATTCCGAAGCCGTAAATAAACTACGACGCTCCAATAAATCAAACAAATAATCGGTTACTTCGTTGAGCTTTTGTTCGTCTGTAACCAAATTATCTATCATAGCATCAATGGAGGTTTGCATTTCTATAAAGACAGAATCCAATGGTTTGCCGCAGTTTTCTAGCAGCCAAAAATGGGATTCAATAGCATCTTTAAAGAGTCCACTTTTGTATAGGCGCTTGTCGGTGTAATCTAAGGATCTAAAAGTTGCTATTGTTGCAGGGATTTCTTCGGGGCGGTATTTGGCAATGGTGCTTACCGAACTTACTAGTTTACGGGTGGGTAAATACCAACTTACATAGCTGTTTTTTGGGAGGTTATTTAAAAAGGCAGCGTCCTCGGTTTTTAATCGGGCTTTTTCTTGTATGATGGATTGGGTAGTTTTTTGATTGGAAGAAAGCAATGTGTTTCCATTGTATATTTTCTCCAAATAAATCCAAGCACTTAGGGCTTGTTCTCTTATGCGATGCTCTTTGGCGTACTGCTCAAAAAGTTGGTTTTCTTTGCCTTTGGTGATTTGGATGGATTCGACATAGCTTAATGCTTCTCCAGTTATTTCAACGTTCTCTCCGCTTAGGATTACAAAGAGTGGTTTATCATCGGTAGCCATTAGATACCCAACGCCAACATCATTTCCCGAATAGGATAGTTTAAAATTTCCAACCGAATCCGTTTTTGTGGTGGCTACGGTGTAGTTTTTTAAACCGTTAAAGCCTTCTAGTTTGATTTCAGCGTTTTTTAGGAGGTTTAAATTCCCAGTTATAACTTGGGATGATAGGGTTATTGATATGCAACAAAAAAATAGGGTGGATAATACTTTCATAAAAGCTAATACTTCGTATTGTTTTTTGCAGTATTATTTTTAGTAAACTTATCGGAATTCAAGTCCTTTTAACAAAAGATACGCGCTACAAGCGCTCACCAGTTGGGAAATGATATGTTATCAAGGAGTTATGTGTATTGATAAAGGGTGCGGTACTTGCTTCAAAATTCAATAATGTGCTGAGGATGATCCAGATTTTATACTAGTTTTCGTAAAGAAACAAAAAGAAAAATCTTATCGATTAAAGGCCTTCTGAGTTATTACTCTGCCGTAATTATCAGACAATGAGAATATATAAGTGCCAGAATTAAATATAGACATGTTTATTTCAAACCAATTTTCACCTTTAATTCCTATTAATTTAGAGGAGAAAGCGACTTCGCCTACAATGTCATAAATTTTAAAGTTATACAATCCTTCTTCTGGAACTTTAAAGTGAATTTTAGCAATATTTTCTATTGGTTGTGGATATATCGTTAAGTTAAATTCATTTGTTTTTTCATTGGAATTAACCATCACCGTTTTAAAGGTTTCGCTTGTGCCATCAAAATCAACCTGAATTATACGATAATATAAAACTTCATTTTGTATTTCACTATCTGTATAACTATATTCAATAGGTTGTGTAGAGTTTCCAGCCCCTTGTACGTTAGCAATAGTTTCCCAATTTATACCGTCAACCGATTTTTGAACTAAGAAGTAATCATTATTTATTTCGGTAGCTGTTTTCCATTTTAATAAAACAAGGATATCCTTCATTTGAGCAGTAAAATATATGAGTTCAACTGG
>Ga0209603_1003460_pt1 | contig 13661 bp, 20 predicted proteins | sample COGITO_mtgs_1206_FD_184812 | JGI IMG/M metagenome (GOLD analysis project Ga0209603, IMG submission 184812) | Pelagic marine microbial communities from North Sea - COGITO_mtgs_120607 (SPAdes) (version 2) | ecosystem: Environmental > Aquatic > Marine > Epipelagic ... | reverse complement strand
TGATGTTCTTATTCTGTGTCATACTCACACTCAAGGGATTTGTACTTCCCGTGGCATCTCCAGTCCATCCTGAAAAGGAATATCCTTGAGCTGGGGTTGCAGTTAATGAAACATTAGTATTTTCATTGTGAGTTCCACCATCAGTTACACTTCCTCCTTCAGAAGCTGTGACTACCAGAGTAAAAGTTGTAGCAGTTGGTTCTGGGGTTGTAACTACTGCATCAGGAATTGGGCTATCCTTCGAACAGGATAAAAGAATAAAAAAAACAAGTATGGTAAGTCTTCTCATAATGTCAGGAGTTTAAACAAATTTACAAAAACTAAATTAACCGTATTACCACTGGGAATATCAATAATATAATCACAATACTACTGAATAAAATACAACTTTAGTTGCAAATCATTATTTTAATCAATAAACAAAGGCACATCTTCAACCTCATCTACTTCCTGTTTCAACTTAGGTAAAGTGTATTGTATGGCTATCTGAACTTACTGAAGATGATATGCCTGTTATTGAACTGTAATAGTTCCATACCACATAAACCTTCTATTAGTGTCTAGGGCAAACACCCCAAACAAGTTTCTTTTTAGATGTTTAATCTCCTAGCACCACTACTTTGTCCAGCCATCTAAAATAACTTTGTATCACCCTTCTTAATCCGTTAATTTTTAGTATATTAAGACAAATCATAAAATCAAAATCAGAATGCAGCCATTTTTAGTTGTTATTTTATCGATTTCAGTTGTTGTTTTATTGAGTGTATTTGAGCAATTTATAGATTAACTATGAACCTTAAATAAAGTCAATAAAAACATCCTTTTTTCTAAATGAATTTTTCTAATTTCATTTGGTATACAATCTCTTGTTTTAGCTTTTTTTTTCGATAATATTTATATTTTTTTTACCAACTCTGTCTGGTGTTTTTAAGTATGATAGTTATTAATTAAATAAAGGTCAAGTGTTAATGATTCTTTAGTTTTTTATAATTGGGTAGTAATAATGCAGTAGCATAAAAAATTGGTCAATTATTTAAATTTGCAGTATGAAAAATATACAACTAATATTGCTGCTAATATTACTATTATTTATTAGTCTAATAGCAGAGGCTTTTAAAAAATGAAAAATATGAAGTAAATAATTACAATAAGATTATCACTACAAACTAAAGTAGTTGCATTGTAACTATATTTTTAGGGAAGTATCTAAATCATTTAATCTATGAATAAAGGCAAGTCTTCCACCTCATCTGTCTCTTGTTTCAACTTAGACAAGGTGTATTGTAGCGTCACCTGAAGCATCTTAATTCTTTGATTAGCGTCTACTCATTTAAGTCTAAAGAGTCTATTAAATCGTCTAATAAGTCTTGTAGTTTACTTCTTACTTCTGCTGTTACTTTGTTGGGAGAGCCTTTGGGTCTTGGCATATTTTAGAGTATTTTATTTAGTAATAGTATGTTGAGGTACTCATTCAAAACCATTCCTTTTTGGTGTGCAATTTGAAGTAGTTCTTGTTTTAGCTTTTTGATATACTCAATGTTAACTTCTCCATTACAGCTCTTTTTTTATTGTATTAAGAATAATACTTGCTCTCGCCATACTGTATCTAGCAAAACCTGATAGGGTTAAACCATTCTCTTTAGCAACTTGTTTGAACTTTACTATTTCAGGTTCTGTAAACCTTACTTGTATATGTTTTTCTCTGTTTGTGTCTTTCATATTAGTGTTTATTAAGGATGTTGTATATGTACAATAACATTAGACTGTTTTTGTTATTTATATAGTTAAACAAACCTCACAAACAACCCAGCCGAAGCGAGTAAGCGAGGCAAAATCCGAGTAAGTAATTATATGGTTCGCCCCCTGAAACGTTTATAATGCAACTGCTACGTTGCTGGTTAGCATATAGTGCGGTAAGTTGAATATCAGTTGGCGAGTGCGAAACGTATAAAGGATACTGATGCAATTCTTACGGCTAGGTTTACTTGAACCAACTGCCTTACATTTTTGACAGAAGTTTGGTGGCATTATACGGAGTAGCACACTATCCATATATACAATAACATTTCGCTTACTTTGTTATGTTTTAGAAAGAGTGCCAAATAAGTGCCAAGAAATTGATTAAGTTTGTATACACTTAACTGTAATAATAAAAGCAAAAGGCGGAGTCAAAGGTAGCACCATTGTGCGTAAAGCAGGTCGCGGTAAATAATCCTTTTTTTAAGGGGATGTAGCTCAGTTGGCTAGAGCGCTTGACTGGCAGTCAAGAGGTCGGCGGTTCGAATCCGCTCTTCTCCACGCTTATAATGAAGCACTTACGATTATATGTAGGTGCTTTTTTGTTTTTTAGGGTACAGGATAGGGCACAAAACCTTTAATAATTTGGTTTTTTGATTTTAGTTCAACTTGCTTTTATCATGTGTTAAACATTTGATCAACATATGTTTTAATGACCGTGAAATCCACCTTTCCAATCTTCCTTTCCGATAACACTTTCAGAAAACTTCGTTTAACATATAAGGGGGAAATACCGTGCCTGACATTCTGGTCAGCGCACTATCACTCCTATATTTTATAAACAAATTTAAAACATTGATTATCAATGAATAAGATTAATTACGCTAATAGTTTGGCTGAGATGATTCCATGGAATATGACTACTGTAATTAGAACACATTATCGGATGAAACCACACGTCATGGATAAAAAGGTTCAAGAACTGATAAAATCACCAAAAGTGAATCATGTATTCTATACTCTTGAAGATGATTTTGAATTAGATTATCAGCAGAATCTTCAAAAGATCAATCATGCACATTTATTGATTCAGGGTTCAGGAACTTTATCCCGAGAGGATATGATTAAACATATGAGGATTAATTCAAAAGCATTATTAGAGATTCAACGTATTCGAGGGAAAAAAGCAATCACAAAGTATATCACCAAATACATTGATCATAAAAATGCTCACTATAATTTTTTTTAATCTAAAATAGTAGAAAGTAGATGGAAACAGTTGCAGGAGTAAAATACGGAGGCAGAAAAAAAGGAACTCCAAATCGATTGACTAAAGAAGTCAGAGCGGTATTGAAAGAATTAGTGTTTGATGAAATTTCTCAAGTACAGCATCATTTTGAAAAACTTGATCCTAAGGAAAGGATAGAATTATTGATCAAACTGATGCCTTACGTTTGCCCAAAAATTCAAACAGCGAGCCATAGCCTAAACGAACCAATGGATTTTAATTTCTAAAGCATTAACTCTATAGAATATCAACACTAAACTCGTTAATGTCTCTAATACCTTCCAAGAAACATCATCAACTCCGAATTCCTGATCGCAACCCTCTTGTTTGTGGATTACAATCGTTTTAACTTAATTATTGCTACTAATCCAATTAGAATTGTGATTAGTAAGGTTGGAGATAGTGTTTTAAACAAATTAAAATTTGTATTAGGTTCATAAAACTTTACATCATATTGACCCCAGTCAATACTGTCTGCTGGTCTTTTATCAAAAACGTCAGAATAAAAGGCAACCCTAAGTTTTTCATGAAATTTAGTTAGTGTTTCTATAAAGTCGAGGTGAGCTATCATATTAGTGCTTGCCATCTTATTGAAAACAAGTTGGTCTTAAAAATTTGATGTAAACTAGACTGGTAATAGCCGTATCCAAGTACTTTATGGTAAGATTAGAAAATGTTTTCTATACTATTACATCCCTAAAATTATGAATTCGGCAATTTTTCTATTACTTTTATGCGAATATGACAAAGAATCCATCTATACCTTTTCAAGGCCCTATATCTAACGTTTTTGACGTAGTTCACGCCTTTTGGATTGCAGGAGGCAGTTGTGACGGCTGTTCTATTGCTACTGTTGGTGCAACAAGCCCATCAGTTGAAAACCTTCTTAATGGAACGATACCCGGAGCAGCAAAAGTAATTTTGCATCACCCTGTATTGGCCGTTAATGCTGGGGAAGAATTTATGAAACCTTTTCGATTGGCAGCCAAAGGAGAATTGGGTGCTCCGTTTGTAGTTCTATGTGAAGGTTCAATTATGGACGAAGGCATGGCCGCAGAGACCGGAGGTTATTGGTCTGGACTAGGAGCTGATGAAGATGAGAATGGAGATCCACAGCCCATACCTTCCTCGAGTTGGGTGACGAGAATGTCAGAACATGCCGCGGCTGTTGTTGCGGTAGGTACATGTGCAACATGGGGAGGAATCCCTGCTGCTGCAAATAACCCTACGAATTCAGCAAGCGTAATGGATTTACTAGGCGAAGATTATCGAAGTACTTTGGGGCTTCCTGTAGTTAATATTCCAGGTTGCGCTCCACAAGGAGATAATATTACCGAGACTATTGTATCTGTATTAATGTTTTTAAACGGGTTGACACCCTTGCCAGAATTTGATGAATTAGGTCGTCCGTCTTGGTTGTTTGATGAAACCGTGCATAGAGGATGTACTAGAGCAGGGTTTTACGAAGAAGGTAATTTTGCCGAAGAACATGGAGATAAGGAATGCCTTGTTGAAGTAGGTTGTTGGGGTCCAGTTGTACAATGTAATATTAATAAGAGAGGAGCGATTAACCATGTTGGAGGATGCATGAATGTTGGCGCACCCTGTATAGGATGTACGATGCCCGGTTTTCCTGATAGTTTTGCTCCATTTTATAAAACCCCTCCAGGAACAATGGTTTCTTCTAATATTTCTAGAGTAACTGGAACCGTTATTCGTAATTTGAGGGAAATGTCAATGAGTAATCTAAATAGAACCGCTAAATGGGACAAAGATGGTCATGTTCCTTCAGGATGGGGTCATGTTAGAGAACCTAATATGATAAAGAAAGTGGTAAAATATGCGTATCAAAAAATGCAATTTAGTGATAGCCCTAAACCTGGTTCTAAAAAATAATTACTGATATGGAGAATGAAGCACTTTTTAATGAATGGTTAATTGGACTTGTATTAGTCTCGTTAATTATAGTGATTGCCGCAGTACTTTTGATTTTAGTATTCTTGGCAGCAAAGCGAATCTTAAGATTGGCCGGAGCTGCATTAGAAATAGTAACTCAGATAAAAAATAACACGAATGCCATATGGGAATTGGAGACTACCAATAAGGTAGCCGTAGATATTCAAAATGAAGCAGAAGCTATTGAAGCACATGCCACACTAGTAGCGGAAGCATTAGAATAATAATAAATAAAGAGTATGAGTACAGGAATACAATTATGGATACTATCATTAGTCATTGGCTTGGTAGTTATTGGTGTCGTAGCATTTCTTCTCAATTTAGTAAAGAAAACTGCTGTTAAGATTGATGAAACTGCAGCAGATATATGGACTCAAGGAAAATTGACGGCAAACAACACTATCCACATCCCTTTGTTTTTAACCAAAACAAATCAAGTGGCAGGCAAAATATTAAAATCCGCTGTTGCTATTGTTGGTGGCTCTAAGGCAATTACACAACATATAGAAGGTTGTCCTGGATGTCCTCATTGTATACTGCAAAACTCTAAAAATTAAAGTATATGAGTGTTATATTAATAATTGTTACCATTTTAGCTGTACTTCTTTTAGTGTATGTTCTGGTACATTATCTTAGAGCGATTATCAAATTACTTACTAGTATTGGAGGAAATGGTTCAAGCTATTTAGCTAAATTAAGATTAGGCCTCAGGGCAATCGAGACTGAAACCGGACACTTACCCGTTCAAGTTACCAAACTGAATGGTGGTTTGACCGAAGTGGCTGGAGGACTTAAAATAGTGGATGACCAATTGGAGGCATCAATAAATGCAGCTTTAAAACAAAATGTATAATATGGATATTGTAAACATCTTATGGTTGGTTTTATTAATAGTAACAGTACTTGTGTTACCATATCTTATCCATTTGTTACATAAAACATGGCTCGCTTCGAAATCAATTGAACGGTATTTTAAGGAAATGAAAGAAGCAGGTATCGGAGTGGCAGGGAATACAGAACATGTGAAGGCTTTGGATGATACCATAGGTGTCGCTTCTGGTATTCTAAAAGTGGCCGGATCTATCAATGAGAATGCCGATACATTAAAAACAGCTTTGGCTACACGGGCAGAAAAAATAAACTAAATTTCATGAATTCATCAACTCTTTTTATAGCTACCATTATCATAGTTGCACTTCTAGTGTTGGTATTAGTTGTATATTTAGTACTTATAATAATTGCACTCAGAAGAGCTGGTACTCATTTAAAAGGTTTGGCAGGAGGATTACAAAAAATACAAGATGATACAGGACCTTTGGGAGAAAAAGTGGGTGTCATCAATGGTGCATTGCAACAACTACATGGAGGACTATCTTCGGTGGATTCTCATTTAGTTGCTATAGCCAAAGTCTTAAAATTAGTCTAATTAAAATAAAATAACAATATCGCATATGTGTTTTAAAAATTTACCGATTGCATTTGATGAAGAAGGAAACGCTTATTTAAAAGAGGGTCTTGCTGACCCCTATGAGCATAAAGTAGTTGATCTTGGAGAAGAACAAGAGGTGCTTAAAGGTTTGCTCGAACGTAACGGATTTATTAGAAATATCGATTATGATCCTGTGACTCGAGTTGCTGGAGCTTTGGCTTTTCATAGTGTGGTGGATTTAGAAAAAAAGAAGGTACTGTCAACAAATTCAATGGCTACGCTTTTTCGTGGTTATGAAGTTATTTTAAAAGGAAGAGATCCGAGGGATGCAGCTTATATTAGCAGTAGAGCCTGTGGAGTATGTGGAGGTGTTCACGCTACAACAGCTGCCTTAGCTATTGAAATGGCATTGGAGATTAAACCGCCACCATTGGGCATTGTTATGCGTAATATTTTATTGGCTATTGAATACATGTACGATCACCCGTTGCACTTATTCTTGTTGGCAGGTCCAGATTATTCGGAAGAATTGGTTCGGGAGACGAATCCAGAACTTATAGATAAGGCAGCAACAACAAAAGCAAAGAATAAGGATGTTCATGGGTACGATACCGTATTGGATATCATGAAAGATTTGAACCCGCTAAAAGGTAAATTATACCTTGAGGCATTGACTATGACTCGTGTTGCTCGAGAAGCATACGTTTTAATTGGAGGTAAATATCCTCATCCTCAGTCTGTTGTACCAGGAGGACTTTCGGTTACAGTAAATGCTTCTATGCTTAATGAAGTTTATAGTAGATTGATTAAGTTTTTCGACTATAGTCAGAAGGTTACAGGCATATGGGATGATGTTTTTGATTTTTTCTTAGAGAGTAATCCTGAATATGCGAAGTGCGGTATACGTCCGGCGACTATGATGGATACTGGAGTTTGGGACAGGCCAGACCATTACGATGCAAAATTTGAGAATTGTGATACCTGGGGAGAGGCAAGATGGTCGACTCCTGGAGTTTTGGTGGATGGTGAAGTGGTCACTACAAAACTTACCGAATTGAACGCTGGAATGGAAGAATTTGTTGAACATTCCTATTATGAAAAATGGGATGGACATCGTTTTAAAGAAGATCCAAATGGAATGCCATTGAGTCCGAATCATCCTTGGAACAAGGAAACCATTCCGAAACCAGGAAAGCAAAGTTGGAAAGATCGTTATAGTTGGGATACAGCTCCTACTTGGGACAGAATGCCGATGGAAGCAGGGGCATACACCAGAATGTACATGACAGCAAAGGCCCAAAAAGCTCCGGCAAGTAAATTTTTAGAAAACACAGGTACGAGTATGAAAATTCATGTACCGAAACATCTTCTCCCAGAAAAAACCTTGGAATGGAAAATTCCTGAGCATTGGAATGCTTTTGAACGTAACCGAGCAAGAGCGTATTGTATACCTTATTCGGCCATGGTTGCCATGGAAAATTGGATGATGGCTATGGATCTAATCAAAAACGGCGATACTAAAGTTAGTGTGCCTTACGAAATTCCTAAAAAAGGAACACATATCGGATTTGGTGCATGGGGTGCTGGTAGAGGTTTCCTTACCCACCACCTTATAATCGAGAATGGGCTTATTGAAAATTATCAAATTATTACACCTTCTACATTGAATGCAGCACCAAGGACTCCTTGGGGAGAAATGGGCCCTTATGAAGAAGCAGTACTAAACACACCTATCCTTGAAAAATTCGATAAACCTGAAGACTATAAGGGAATAGATATTTTGAGGGCCATACGAAGTTTCGACCCTTGTATGCCATGTACTACACATATCATGGCGAAGGATAGCGACCATATGGTAACACGGGAAGTAACAACCTGTGCTTGTGGAGTTGAATAAAAATGTTCTTATTGGTACAGTAGGTTATCATTTACTTAGTAACCATTCAGTTGGTCCAATTCTGCTACCTCAGATTCAATCTATTTCATGGAATGGTTCTGTTACTGTCGAAGAAATGAATTGGGGTCCTATCGCGATCGTTCAATATTTTCAGACCCTAGAAAAACCTTTTGATAAAGTAATATTTTTGGTAGCCATTGAAAGACCTGAAAGAAAAATTGGAGATATTTCGGTTTTTCAGTGGATGGGGCACTTACCTTCTGAAAAACAAATTCAAGCCTGTGTTGGCGATGCCGCGACCGGGGTGATTTCTGTAGAAAATCTTTTGGTGATAGGCGAGCATTTCAAAATTTGGCCCAAAGAAGTTTTTTTAGTAGATGTTGAACCTGGAGCTGAGCAAGCAGGTGAACACCTAACAGCTGAAGTTGATGCAAAAATTCCTGAAATTTTACGTATATTGGAAGATTTAGGACAGAAACCAACTATTGTTTTAGAAACTAAAAAACTAAGAGGAGATACCTTATTTGAAGAAAGTTTATGAAAAATGAAACGATAGAAGATAGTGCATTGCGTTCTTTATTTTGGAAGGATGAAATTCTTCAAGTGCTCTACTGGATGCATGGTGAAGGTATGGGTAGTGAAGTAAGCCTACCCCAAATGCTTCCTTTTTTGAATACTTCTTATCAAAATTTAGAGTATCACCTCCATAAAATAACGGAAGCAGGATTATTACTAACATTAGACAAAAACGGAACCACTCATTATAAATTTTCTGAATCGGGTAGGAAAGAGGGAGGTCGACAATTTGCTGAAGCTTTTCAAGGGATGCAAAAAGCAGGTCATGGAGAATGTGGTCCTGATTGTGAATTTTGTTATGGTACTGACGGGGTAAAGCTTGAAAACTGTGTCCATAACTGCGCCAGCGATCCCCATTAATATGAAACCTGTACTATTCAATAACATCGAGTTCAAAGAAATTATGGAGTATGTCCAAGAACTAGTGAAACAAACTGAAAAAATTCCCGATAAGGAAACTAAAGAGCTCACTGAAGAGATTTTGAAGTATTTCGATTTATTGCATCGTGAGCCACTGTCAAGAATTCTTCAGGCCATTGAACGCAGTTATCCTGATTTAAAAGACACCTTAAAACAAGATTATGCTATAAATAAACTATTAGAGCTTTATGATTTTGAAAACACCAACTTTCAGAATATTTCAAAAAAATCCTAGTTTCTCACTTATGCTATTAATTGGTATCCTGAGCATTGGATGCAAAGGTGACCATAAAAAAGATAATGTAGAGGTACAAATAGAGGCTTCCGATTCCAATTTGAGCGAAGCTCAGAAATTAGTCAATAAAACCATAACTCATTATGGTGGAATGAAAAATTGGGAATCCAAGAAAAGCTTATCTTATGTGAAAACGATTCAAAGTTATGATTCCATGGGAGGCCTAATTCGCACAGTGGCCCAATCACATAAATATCAGTTAAAACCTTCCTTCAAAGCAAATATGAGTTGGGAGCAAGATGGAAACAAACATGAAATAGTCAATAATGGTAATCAATCATGGAAACTGGTCAATGGAAAAATTCAGGAAGACAAAGCTTCAGTGGATAACGCATGGAACTCTTCTTTTGGTTCTCATTATATGGTGAGTATGCCTTTTAAACTGAAAGATCCCGGAACTATTCTAAACTATGAGGGTGTAGATACCTTATCAAACAATAGAATAGTACATAAGCTCAAGGTTGATTATGAGAAGGGAGCTGGAAGCTGTGGAGGAATGCATACTTGGAATTATTTTTTGAATACGGATACCTATCAATTTGAGGCCAACTTTTTAGATCATGGCGAAGGATACTCCTATACTGATTATGAAACCTTTATTCAAATTGACAGTATATTGGTAACAAAGGAAAGAAAATTGTATGCTTCAAATAAAAATATGGAGTTGACGTATCTCAAAACCCAATATAGCAATTCAGATATTCAATTTGATGTAGAATTGCCTGAAGAACTATTTAAAGTTAACAACTAGATTTTTTGACTACAATTCTAAAAAAAATCCTCATTGCAGGAGTTGGAAACGAACTAAAGCAAGATGATGCGTTTGGTATCGAATTCGCTAAAAAGTTTCGAAATAATGTCTCACATTTAAACCATATCATGGTTATGGAAGTGGGTATCGGAGGTATTCATTTAGTACAAGAATTGCACGCGGGATATGATATCTTGGTTCTAGTAGATGCAGTGGCGTGGGGGGAGGAAGCAGGACATATTTATTTTCGAGAAATGGAGAAAGTTTCTGATATAGAGGAAATGCCTGTTTTTGAAAAAAGGACTTTTCTTGCAGATATGCATTATACAAACCCTATTAGAGCGTTGATGCTAGCCAAGGCATTGAAGGTCTTACCCAAAGAGGTATATATCTTGGGTTGTGAGGCCGCCGAACATGATGATTTTGCCATTGGAATGACTGATGTAGTTGAAAATGCAATACCTAAAGCAATCGTTCGATTGAAAAACTGGTTGAGTACAAAACAACTGGCGTCTTTTGAATAAGTAAATGCAATTAAAAAATAGTTCTTATTAAATGTAAATTTTGTAACTTCATACGATAAACATCATATTATGAATCAGGACATTAAGCCAACTAAGAGCCCTAAAAAAATAGAGAAACATTCAGAGGAAGAAATTCCTTGGTGGCATAATTTAAATGTAAAAGATTTAGTAAACCCCATTAAAATAAGACGTGTACAAATATTGTCTGCAGGAGTATTTTTACTTGCGCTCATTGTTGGAGGTATGTACGTTTGGGAAAACTATCTAAGAGAGCCAACAGGAGCTGAATTTGTAGATGAGATTGTTGATGCTGCTGGTGGCCTTGATACTTGGTATGGCATTGAAAACGGACAGTTTACACGAACTCATAATTTATATGATGATTCCGGAGAATTGTTAAAAGCTAGCAAAGAGACTTTTTATTTTAAAAGAGGGGAAGAGGGTCTAAAACTACAAGTGAAATCGGTTGGAAGTGACAATAGTGAAGTAGTGGTTGGAAAGGATGATGAAGGTTTTTGGGCAACAAAAGATAGTCAAGCGGTTGACCCAAGAGAGGCGGCCGAGGATGAGGGCATGATGTGCGATTCTCAATTTTGCGACCCTCAATGTGCATCTACAATGGCATTCTTTAGATTTTCAATGCCTTTTAAACTAAAAGATAATGGGGTGAATGCTAGTCTAGCTTCAACAGGGTTCAATATTGCAGAGTTGAATTTTTTGGGAGGTTCTGGAAAAGAACCAACGTTACTCGATATATCTTATGACCCTAAGGTAGGAAAGGATAAATGGCGATTTTATGTAGACCCTCAAGATAAATTAATTCACAAAGTTGAATATTATAACAAGTCCGATAAAGGAGAAACTCGCCCTGAAGAAATCTATTGGACAGACCACAAAACTGTCGATGGCATTACCTTTAGCCACCGTTGGACGAGGTATTGGCCTAATGGTAAAGTCATGGATGAATATGTGTATTCAGACGTGAATTTAGATAATGAATTGCAAGATGAATTTTTTAATAGAAGTAATTCATCGGTCGTTGCAAATAGATAAATATTGTTTATTCTGCTAATATAGAATCGCGCAATTTTTCTAAAGCTTTTACAACTTTGGCTTTAGGGTTATAATCCATAACGGATTTTCCTATTAAGTCTGCCGCCATTACTTCTTCGTCAAATGGAACAAATACGGCAATTGGAAGGTTGATTTTAGCGCAGTACTCTCGTATTGCCATTTCATCTTCTTTGGTGCGTACCTTATTGGCAATTGCCTCTACTTTACCAATACCTAATTGTTCTGCCATTTCGGCAAATCGGGAAGCCGCCTCTAGAGATCTGTAGTAGGGCTCAACAACCGTATAGATTTTATCTACGTATTTAGACGTTCCTCGTTTCATATGCTCTAAAGATGCTTCCGTATCCAAGACCATAATTCGCCCATGTTCTGAAGATAGTGCTGAATTTACCAATTCGCGAACGACGGTATGTGAACCACACATGCATCCTGTACCTGCCTTTTCTGGTTTACCGATCATAAGTAAGGTTACATTATCTGTTGCCTTTTGCCCGTAGGTTTCCAATACTTCTTGAAAAGGAATCTTTACTTGAAATTTCCATTTACCATCTCCAATCTCTACTCTTTCGATGATGTCGGTGCTTAAATTTGGTGGACCTTTGTCTGACTTGTCAATACCTAAAACAATGGAAAGGTTAGGATTGGGATCACCATCAATGGCGAGAACTTCATCCCCTTTGGCACCAAAAATCCGGCAAAGTGTTCCGCTAATAGTAGTTTTGCCAACACCTCCCTTACCTGCTATTGCTATTTTCATTAGTATCTTAATTTAACATTATTATTCATCATCAGGCCTAATATCATCAAGTTCATCAGTTCCAAGTAGAAAATCCATTGTGCGTTTTGCTTCTTCCTCATCAACTACACTCATAGCAACGCCGACATGTACTAATACATAATCGCCTTCTTTAGCTTCAGGCACCAGTCCTAGATTGATTTTTTTTATAATCCCATCAAATGAAACCTTGCCTATTTTGAATACACTTTCTCTAGTATCATCAAAGCCTATAATTTTCCCTGGTACGGCTAAACACATAAATACAAATTTAAGTTTAAGTAAACTTACGAAAATCCAGTGAGACGGATTCATCTAAATAAAATTTTAGTTGCGGGAGGATTACGGCTTCAAATTCCATCCAACCCTCTTTTGTAAGTAGAGGAATCAATTGATTCCAAATAAATTCTTTGAAATGGCCTTCACCAATATCGGTTTTACCGCGCACCTGTCGTTGGGTAAGCCAGAACGTAATAATCAACCAAATTGATTCGGCGGTATGCAAGTATTGTGCGTCTAATTGTTCAGACTTAATAATACCTTTCTCAGAATTTAGTCGCAACCATTCCTCTATCTGTACAATCATTTTCTCCAAATAGGTTACACGTTTTGCATGCATTTTTGGATAAGCTCTTTCCATTTCAAGTAGGTCCAAGAAATAAAAGGAATATTGATTAAGTACAAAAAAATAGCGCCCCAAATGATTATCAAAATCAATTAAGGAAGGGAAATTTTGGTCAATAGATAACAATAACTCTAATTCATTACCCAGTTCTTTATCTATGGCCTGTATAATAGCTTTCTTGCTGTAGTAATGGTAAGCAAGATTACCCACACTAATACCAGATTCGTCAGCAATTTGCTGCAAACGAACATTGACCAATCCTTTTTTATTAAATAGATTGATGGATGAATTTAATATTTTTTGTTTTGTACTTG
>Ga0209603_1003459_pt1 | contig 13662 bp, 9 predicted proteins | sample COGITO_mtgs_1206_FD_184812 | JGI IMG/M metagenome (GOLD analysis project Ga0209603, IMG submission 184812) | Pelagic marine microbial communities from North Sea - COGITO_mtgs_120607 (SPAdes) (version 2) | ecosystem: Environmental > Aquatic > Marine > Epipelagic ... | reverse complement strand
AGAACAATGATGAATGGATAAAGAAGAGATAAGATTAGAAATATTAAGAATGGTATTGGAAAGTGGATCAGAAAAAATAAAATCTGATCCCTTGCCAAGCTGTGAAAAATATTATACATGGGTTTCTAAGGCGAGTGAAAATTCGCCTAAGAAAAGTAAGACAATTCGAAAGAACCTTACTGACAACAAGGAATAGACTTGTAGTCTAAAAGACTTTAAATCCAAGAGAAGCCAGAATTTCTGAGAACGTCTCTGTTTTGTTTTAACATTAACTTAACAATAATAGGAGACATAATATGTCAACTGAAATAACAAAAGCATTTGTAGAACAATACAGTTCAAACATACAAATGTTATCACAACAAAAAGGTTCTCTTCTTAGAGATAAAGTAAGATTAGAATCTGTAACTGGTAAGAACGCATTCTTCGATCAAATCGGAAGCGTTACTGCTACAGTAAGATCAACTAGACACTCGGATACTCCACAGGCAGATACCCCTCACTCAAGAAGAAGAGTTAGCTTGGTAGACTACGAGTTCGCAGACTTAGTTGATGATCTAGATAAAGTAAGAATGTTAGTAGATCCTACTTCTAGCTACGCACAAGCTGCTGCTTATGCAATGGGTAGAGCAATGGATGATGCTATCATCGCTGCTGCTGTTGGTTCATCTGATACAGGTGTTGCTGGTGGTACTGCTGTTGCATTACCTGCTGGTCAAAAAATCGATGAAGCTGGAACTGCTGGTTTAACTATCGCTAAATTAAGACAAGCGAAAGAAATCATCGATCTAGCTGATGTTGATCCTTCACTAAAAAGATACATCATAGTATCTCCAAAACAGATCTCTGATCTATTAGGAACTACTGAAGTAACTTCAAGTGATTTCAACACAGTAAAAGCATTAGCATCTGGTGATGTTAATACTTTCCTAGGTTTTGACTTCTGTGTTACTAACAGACTAGCTATTGCTTCAAGCAAAAGAAAATGTATTGCCTTCGTACAAGATGGTGTTGCATTAGCTGTTGGTAAAGATTCTACTGCTAGAATCGATGAAAGATCTGACAAAGGTTACGCAACTCAAGTTTACTATTCTGCTGCATTCGGTGCGACTAGAATGGAAGAAGCTAAAGTTGTACAAATCGAAGCTCACGAAGCATAATAAATAAATTTTAGGGGGTGGAAGCGAGAGTGGAAACCCCCTAGAGTGCATGATAAAAGAAACAAAAACTTTAGAAACTGTAGTACATTTAAAGAAAGGTAATTATATTTACAGATACGTTTTAGTAGACAGGTTTCAACATGATGGTAAAAATCATTATGGTTTCGACAAAAAACAAGGTAAGACAATAGAAGAAATCTTTGCTTTAAAAAAAGATAGACAAATAAGACGCAAGTATATAATAAGGAAGTAATATGGCATCAGTAGTAGACATTTGTAATGGAGCATTAAATCAACTAGGTGCATCAACTATACTTACACTTACAGAAGATTCAAAGAACGCAAGACTTTGCAACGCAAGATATACACAAGTTAGAGATAGTTTATTTAGATCTCATCCTTGGAATTGTTTAATTAAAAGAGTTGAACTTGCAAGAGATACAGAAGTTCCTTCTTGGGGTTTCTCATATCAATTTACATTACCTGCTGATTGTTTAAGAGTTCTTACAATTTTAAATTATGATTATGATTATAAAGTTGAAGGTAGAAAAATTTTAGCAAATCATGGAACAGTAAAAATACAATACGTTGCAAGAATAGAAGATCCTAATCAATATGATGAACTATTAAGAGAAACTATTTCTTCATCATTAGCAGCAGATATTGCTTATGCTGTAACTTCATCTAATCCTACGGCTTCTAATATGTATTCTTTATTTAAAGATAAATTAAGAGAAGCAAGGTTTGTAGATGCTACTGAAGGTCAAAATACTAATCCAGATAATGGTCAATCAGATATTATTGGTTCTTCATCTTTTATAAACTCAAGGTACTAACCCATGGCTAGAGTTGCTGTTCAATTAACGAACTTTACAGGTGGTGAACTGTCTCCTAGATTAGATGGCAGAAACGATTTACAAAAATATCCTACAGGATGTAAGACATTAGAAAACATGATTGTTTATCCTCATGGTTCTGCAGCTAGAAGATCTGGTACACAATTTGTAGCAGAAGTAAAAGATAGTTCTAAAGATACAAGATTAATTCCTTTTGAATTTTCTACAACACAAACTTATATGTTAGAGTTTGGCAATCAATACATTCGTTTCTATAAAGACAATGGTCAAATATTATCTGGTGGTTCAGCTTATGAAATTAGTTCACCTTATTTAGAAACAGAACTATTTGATATTAAATATGCACAATCAGCTGACGTTATGTACATTTGTCATCCAAGTCATCCAGTAAAAAAATTATCTAGAACAGGTCATACTTCTTGGACACTAACAAGTGTTGCATTTACCAATGGTCCATTTATGGATCACAATATTGAAACAACAACTATGACGGCATCACATACTAATGCAGGTCAAACAGGTACATTAACTTTATCATCAACTACTGGAGTTAATTCTAATCAAGGTTGGTTATCTACTGATGTAGGAAGATTAGTTCATATGCTTGATGGTCATGTAAAAATTACAGGCTACACATCATCAACTGTTGTTAATATGGAAGTGTTAACAGATATATCAAATGGTTCTGCTACAACTGATTTTGCATTAGGATCTTTTTCAGACACTACTGGTTATCCTTCTTGCGTAACTTTTTTTGAACAAAGATTAGTATTTGCAGCAACCTTATCTCAACCACAAACATTATTTTTTTCAAAGTCTGGTGATTATGAAAATATGGATGATGGTTATCATGAAACAGTAGCAGATGATGATTCTATTATTTATACGATTGCTTCTAACCAAGTTAATGCAATTAGATTTATGACAGCTACAAGAACTTTAATTATTGGTACTGCTGGTGGTGAGTTTGCAGTTAGTGGTGGTGGAACTGATATTGCAATCACACCTACAAATATTCTAATTAAAAAACAATCTAACAATGGTGCAGCAAACGTAGATGCTTTAGCTGTTGGTAACGCAACTATATTTTTACAAAGAGCAAAAAGAAAATTAAGAGAACTTGCTTATAATTTTGACGTAGATGGATACCTTGCTCCAGACTTAACTATTCTTGCAGAACATATTTCTGAAGGTGGTTTTAAACAATTATCATATCAACAAGAGCCTAATCAAATTATTTGGTGCGTTAGAAATGATGGTCAACTAGCTGGATTAACTTATCAAAGAGAACAACAGGTAGTTGCTTGGCATAGACATATATTTGGTGGATCATTTGGAAGTGGTAACGCAGTTTGTGATAGTGTTGCAACTATTCCAACAGATGATTCAGAATATCAAACATGGGTAATTGTAAAAAGAACAATCAATGGTGCTACAAAAAGATACATAGAATATATTCATGAATATGATTTTGATGAAACAGATGATACTTCATTTAATTTTTTAGATTCACAATTATCTTATGATGGTTCAGCTGCTTCAACTATATCTGGTCTTGCTCATCTTGAAGGTCAAACAGTATCTATATTAGCAAATGGTGCAGCACATCCAAACAAAGTTGTTAGTTCTGGTGAAATTGTATTAGAAAGATCTGCAACTAAAGTTAAAATTGGTTTACCTTATACATCTTTATTACAAACAATGAGAATAGATGCTGGCTCACAAAATGGTACATCACAAAGTAAAACTAAAAGAATCTATGACATTACTGTTAGACTTTATGAAAGTATTGGTGTCGAGGTTGGACCAGATCTTAACAACATGGAAAGAATACCTTTTAGATCTTCGGCTAATGCTATGAATAGTGGTATCAATGTATTTACTGGAGATAAAGAAGTAGAATTTAGAGGAAACTATGAAACAGATGGTTTTATATTTGTTAGACAAACTCAACCTTTACCTTTGACGATACTGTCATTATATCCTAAACTTCAAACAAACGATGGATAGAATAATCAATATTGTAAAGTACAAAGGTGAGCATGGTCAATATATTATGAAGCAACAAATGAATCATGTATTAATGGATAAAGATATGGAGTTTGAAGGTAACGCAATGCATTTAGAACAAGAGAATTTAGCATTTACAGGTATGATTGATGGTAAACCTATCTTTGCTGCAGGCATGAAAATTATTTGGAATGGTGTTGCAGAAGGTTGGGTGTTAGCAACTAAAGATGTTTTAGATCATCCATTGTCTGTTGCGAAAGCAATTAAAAAAGATTTTGCACGAATTGCTAAAGAAAACAATATCAATAGAGTTCAAAGTGCTATAAGAGCAGACTATACAACAGGTTTAAAATTTGCTAAATGGTTAGGATTAGAGGAAGAAGGTTTAATGAAAAAATTTGGTTTTGATGGTTCTGATCAATATATGTATGCGAGGTTATTCTAATGGGAGTACCAGCAGCAATGGCATTTACAACAGTAGTAGGAGCAGCTCAATACCAGGCTCAAGGTAAAATTGGAAAATTTAATCAAGCTGTTAGTGAACGTAATGCTCAAGTTGCTGAAGCTGAAGCAGCACAAATAGAAAAAAAAACTGAATTTGATATAGCTAGATTTAATCAATCATATGAAAAATTAAAAGGTTCAGTAGAAGTAAACCTTGCTAAATCTGGTGTAGTTTCTGGAACAGGCACAGCATATAGAATTGCAACTGCTAATGCTAGAGAGAAATATATGCAAGAAAATATTATGAGATACAATTCTAAAGTTGCTCAATCTAAAAAAATTGAAGAAGCAAATTTTGCTAGAATATCTGGTCAAATGGCTAGACAACAAGCTAGACTTGCACAAATACAAACAATAGGTTCTACAGGAACAAGTTTACTTAATATGAGTAATTTTGGAACTACATCATCAACAAATACCTATACTGGTTTTGGTAAAAGTGGTTATGGTAGAAACCCAGAGGATATGATGTAATGCCAAAAATACCTACATTCACAACTCAAGCAACAATAACAGGTGAAGTTGGATCTGTTAAATCTAATATTCAAATGGGTTTAAATCAAACTATAAGTTCTGCTTTAGCACCTATAACAAAAGAAATTGTACAACATAAGGTTAAGCAAAAAGATTTTGAAAATAAAACAGAAGCATTAAAATTAGAAAATGATTTTATTAGAGATATGCAGAAGGTTTATACTGAAGCAGGTAATTTAGAAAACGAAGAGCAAGCACAATCTATTGTTAAGAATAAATCAAATATGTTAATTCAAAAATATTCTGGTTTAGCAAGTAACAAAAATTCACAAACTTTATTTAATCAGTATGCTTTAGCTGAAGTTCAAAAAGGAGTTTTTAGAACAAGCACAGCAGTTCAAAGAAATACTTTAATTGCATTAGATACAGAAGTAAGTAAGAAAAAATCAAGATTAATGATTACAGCTTTAGATCTTACTGATGGTTTTGATTATGAAGTCTTGCAAAAAGATTTAGAAAATTTGTATGTTACAAATTATCAAGGCAAAGTTCCAAATGCTATTTTAGAAAAAATGATAAGTGAAATACCTAATGAAATAAAATTTTTAGAAGCAGATAAAATGATTTCAGAGTCTCCTAGAGAAGCATTGGCTATGTTAATGGATGAAAAAGATTTTCAAGGTTTAACATATGATTCAAGAAAATCATTAATACAGAAAGCTAAAATAACTATAGCACCTATGATTAAAGATGAGTACACAGATCATCTTGCAAAAATTGCCGTAGGCAAAGAAACATCATTTGACATGAAAACTGCTTCATTAGTATTACCTACAAAAACTGTAAATGAAATGATTGAACAAGAAACATTTGCTAAAGATCGTGCAACAAATAATGCAATACTTCTTAACACTCCTTTATCATTAACAGAAGAAGTAGCAGATGGTCAGATAAAAGAATTTTATGATCTACATGGAGAAGTAAAGGGTAAAGAAAACGAAACATATGTTAAAGGAATTGTAACAGGTAAAAAGAAGGCTCTTAAAGAAGATGCAGTTGGTTTTATAAAAACATTTGATACAGAGGTAGAACTTGCTTATCAAGAGTTAGAAGCAGAAACAAATCCTACATTTATAAAAGATAAAAAAACACAACTAATAGATTTATTAGTTAAAAAACAAAGAGATTTAGAAGTTGCAGAATCTTCTATTAGACTTGCAAGTAATGCTGAAATGCAACAAATTATAACAACACTTACAAATCCAGAAACTTCTGCAGAAGATAAAATTAACTTTATGATGTTTACAAGTGAAATGTATGGCAATGAAAACATGGGTAAAGTTTTAAACCATTTGACAGACTTAAAACTTCCACAAGATTATCTCGTTGCGTTAAGCACAAATAGTATGGAATTAAAAAAAGATATTTTATCTGCAAGTACACAAGATTTAGTAAAATTAGAAACTTTAGTTAAAGGTAGAGTTGGTGAAGGTGAGAAATTTAATTCTATTAAAAATCGTGTAATAAAAAATATGGAAAGTTTTGAAAATGTTCTTGAAGTTCAAATAGAAGGATCAGTTAATAAAACTGAACTTATTCAAAATATGGAAGATACTATTTACAAAGCTGCTTTATATAAAGTTAAATATAAACAAATGGGTATAAGCGAAGCTGTTGATGCTGCTTCAAAACAATTTTTAAATGATTATAGAATACCTGCTTCTGAAACTTACATGATACCAGTAGATGTTAATGGAAAAAGAACTAATCCAATTTTATTAGAACAAAAAGCTGAAGCTATTCTTTTAAATATAGAATCTGGTGGAGACTATATGGATAAATTTCATGGAGAAGATGGTTATATGCATTATGCTAAATTAGCAGGAATAGAAAATTTAACTGAAGAGCAAGTTAAAAATAGAATGAAATCAAGTATAGAAAATTATTCTAAATGGTTAATGAACGAAGATATGACAGGTATTATTTTGTACACAGACTACAATAATACAACAGCTCCAGTTATAAATGCAAATGGTGATAAAATAGAATTTTTCTTTACAGATACTGAAAATAATAAAGGTATTATGAGTACAGAATTAAAGTATCCATTAACAGGAGAAGATATACAATTGGTTGATGAAGATGATGGTTTAAGTTATTTAGACTTTCCTATAGATGAAAATCAAAACATAGGTGCAGAAAGTATGACAGTAGGAAGTGCTATTGATACTTTTGGAAGTTTATTCGTATCAAAAGCAGAAGCATCTGAATTAAATACTACTGTTGGAAAAAGAATTATATTAGGTGATAATATTAATAACGAAGAATCTCAAAGTAATTTACAAAAATTTATTAGTGCTGTTCATGATATAGAAAGTGGCAAAGGAAAAAATTTATACAATGATTCTTCTACTGCTGCAGGAGATTTTCAATTTAAAATGTTAACAGGAGATGGTAATAAAGAAGGTTCTGCTTTTCAAACAGGATTACAAAGAGTTATAAATTTATATGAAGGTAAAAATCAAACTGTTCCTAGTTGGGTTAAATCAGCTAAAGAACATAATGATCCTAGAAAATTAACTTATAAACAACAAGAAGAATTATTTTTAATTAATTTACAACAACAAAAAGGAACTGATCCTTTAATAAAAGCAATGTTGAGTGGTAATATGGAAAAAGCAATGCAACTATATGCAAAATATCATCATACAAATATTAAAGTTTTGAATGACGAAGTTATAAAGAAAAAATTTAAAAAAGCATACAAAGACTAATACTATGATAAATTTTGGATTAGGTAGTTTTGAAACATCAGAACAAGAAATAGGCTCTTTATATAATCAAACTAAAACAGGTTTTTGGGAAACTGCTGGTGCAACATTTATGAATGCTTGGAATTATAACCCAACATCTTCTGTGTTTAGAGCTGTAGAACAAACTCAAGCATATCAATCAAGTAGCGAATATTTAGACAGAGATCAATTAAATAAACAATATGGAGATCTTGGTTTAGTTTTTGAAAGAGATACTAGAGCAGGTTTAGTTGATTATTTAGTTGAAAGAAAAAAATTAGAAAACGAAAGAGCAGACGTTATTGCTAGAGGTCCAGATAGTAAACTTGCTAAAAGTTTTTTCTTTTTAGAATCTCTTGGTACAAGTTTTTTAGATCCAATAAATATTGCAGCATCTTTTGTTCCTGTTGTTCGTGAAGCTAGATTTGCAAATATGGTAGCAAGATCTGGTAAAAATGTAGCTAGAATGAAAAAAGGTTTTGTAGAAGGTTTGGTTGGTAACGCAGCTGTTGAGCCACTTGTTTATGGTGTGGCTAAATCAGAGCAAGCAAATTATGATGCGTGGGATTCTTTTGCTAACATAGCTGTAGGTGGATTTATAGGTTCGGCAGCTCATGTTGGGTTTGGTAGAATAGGAGATTTTATTGCAGAAAAAAGAGGTAAGCCAAACATATATCAAAAACTTGCTGCGATCTCTCCAGAAAATCAACAGGCTTTATTAAGATATTCTGTTGGTAAAGTTTTAAAAGGAGAAAAAGTAGACACTGGAAATGTTATAGTTGAAAAAACTAGAATAGGTGATGAAGGTTTAACTAAACTAGATAATCAAATTAAAGAATATAAAGGTTTATATAAAGATGCTTTAGATAATGGAGATAGAAAATCTGCAAAGATTTATTTACAAAACTTGCGAAACCTACAAAAAACAGAAAAAGATTTATTTGAAGCAAAAAGAAAAGCAAACGATGAAGCTAAACTTCAAGAACAAAAAGAAGGTATTAATGCTAACAATAAAAAAACTGTAACACAAATAGAACAAACAAAAAAAGAAAAAGAAACTTTTGAAATAGAAACTGAAGGTGAAAATTTTAATCAAACAGTTAAATTTAGACAAAAACAATTAGACATTAAAGATGAAGATATTTCGGAATTATCAAGTTCTAAAACTGAAATTGAAAAAATAGATAACAATATTAAAAATAAAACTAAATTAAGAGAAGCTATAGAAGCTGGAACTTATTGTACTAAAAGGAATAGTTAATCATGGATATAAAAAAATTATCAAAATGTTTTCAAGAAGTTAAAAGATTAACAGGTGATCTTATATCTGATGAACAAATTAATGAGATTTTAGATGAAGCTAAAATAGCAGTTAATGAAAGTAAATTTGATAAAGCACAAATTAAAACAGATAAAATTTTAGCACAAAAAGTTATTAATAAAATTGAATATGATCAAGCTGTAAAGAAAAGAAATTTAGCTGAAAATAATTTAAAAGCTATAGATATATATCAACAAATTATAGATGCAGTAGATTTATCTGCATCATCTAATGTTAAATTTAAACTATCTCCTTCAGAAGGTGTTTTAGCTAAATTAGTTGGTAATCAAAAATTTTCTAAAATTGCTAGAGATTCTATTGGATCAAGACAAACTGCTTTAGAAGAAATACAAATTAATAATTTTTTTAGACAGATTAATGAAATATCTCCTACTGCTTGGGATTCTTTAACTTCTGGTAAAATGGATTTAGAAATTGAAGATGAAATGAGAGGTTTAATTTCTGGTAATGCAGAAGCAGCTCAGATTGCTAAAGTTTTAAAAAATATACAATCTGATTTAAGAGGTCAACTAAATGATTTAGGAGCAAACATAGGTCTTATTGATGATTGGATTACAAGAATGTCTCACAATACAGAAAAAATGGCTAGAGCAGCTAATGGTTCTAAAATAATTGGAGATCATAGAATAGCTTGGAGAGAATATATTAAACCAAGATTAGATTTAAAAAGAAGTTTTGTAAATGTAAATGATCCTAAAGAAATAGATAAAATTTTAGATAGTATTTTTGATAGCTTTATGTCTGGAGATCACACAAAACATGATGGTGCTGGAAGTGTTTTTGGTACAAGAAATGTAACTAACAGATTGAATGCGTCAAGAGTTTTACATTTTAAAAATTCAAAAAGCAGACAAGAGTATAGTGTTAAGTTTGGAGAACCTTCTTTAAAAGAAAATGTATTAGGTGTAATAACTACTAGCACAAGAAATATTGCTTTAATGCAAACACTAGGAACTAATCCTAAAGATACTTTAGAAAAAGTTTTAGCTTTATTAAGAAAGAAATATAAAAATATAGATCCTAAAGAAGTTAATAAATTAACTTTTAAAAACTTTGAAAATGAATTTAAAGAAATAGACGGAAGTATTAATGGTATTTCTAATGACTTGTTAGCAAAAGTAGGTATGGTTGTTAGATCAACAGGAGCAATGGCTAGACTAGGTATGACACCTATTACATCTTTTGGAGATATACCTCAATATATGGGAACGTCAAACTTTCAAGGTAGAGGATTATTAAGTGGTTTGTTTGAAGCATTAACAGGATTGTTTAATGCAAACGATAAAGCTGCAATGGAAGTTTTGCAAGTAGTAAGTAATTCTTATTCTGCTACAGCTTACAGAGGTAATGTCTATGCTGCAGGTAATGATAGTTGGGGTAAAATGGGTGAATTACAAAATACATTTTTTAAATGGAACTCACTAAATGGATGGGTTTCAAGATTAAAAAGTTCAATGATATTAGGTTTGTCTAGACATTATGGAATGTTATCTGAAACAAAATTAAAAGATCTAGATATAAGAGAAAGAAATTTTTTAACTTTATATGGAATTGATGAAGGTAAATGGGATATGCTTCGTTCAATTAAAACTTTAGCTGTTGATGATAAAAGATATTTAACAGCAGAAGGTGTAGATGAATTATCTGATGCAGTTATAATAAAATATGTTGGTAGAGATTTATCTAAAAGAGAAATAAGAAACTTTAAAAAAGATTTAGAATTAACGTGGAGAAATGTTTTGGTTGACCAAGGTATGCATGGATCTCCAGAGCCAGATGCTGCAACTAGAGCAATTATGAATCAAGGTTTAGAAAAAGGTACTCCAATGGGAGAAACAATTAGATTTATAATGCAGTTTAAAGGTTTTCCAATAAGTATGTGGAAAAAAATTATTGGTAGAGAATTGTATTCTTATGGAGCAGACGAAGGTAGTCTACCAATGCTTAAAGGTTTATCAAGTCTTTTAATAATGGGTACTATTTTTGGTTATATAGCAATGTCTACAAAAGATATGATTAGAGGTAGAACACCTAGAGATCCAAAGAAAAAAGGAACAATATTACAAGCATTCGCACAAGGTGGTGGGGGTGGTATTTATGGTGATTTCTTAATAAGTGAAATACAAAATGAATATGGAAATGGTATATTTGAAACTGCTCTTGGACCAACTGCAGGAGACATCAAAAAATTCTTTGATATGGTTCAATCTATGAACGATCCTAAAAAAGCAGGTAAGAAATTTTATGAGTTAGCTGAAGGTCATACACCTTTTTTAAATTTATATTACACTAAAGCTGCCTATGATTATCTAATTGGTTATCAAATTAAAGAGTTTTTAGATCCTGGTTATTGGGAAAGAATGAAAACAAATCATAGTGAAAAAAGAGGTCAAAAATACTTTATGAAACCAGGTTCAATAGTACCAGAATTTAACTAATAAAGACTAGATAAAAGAATGAAAAAAGAGTATAACCAAGAATATTTATTGACTAAACCATCATCAATGTTTAAAGGTTTTTAACATATGACAATATCATCGACAACAGTAAAGAACTCCTACTCTGGTAATGGTACACTAGATACTTTCAACTATACTTTTAAAATTTTTGCAGACGCAGATATTCAAGTTATTATTAGAGATGCTTCAGCTACTGAAACAGTTAAGACATTAACTACTCACTATACAGTTACAGGTGCAGGTTCTGCTTCTGGTGGAACTATTGTATTCACAGCAGGTAACATTCCAAGTGCTACAGAAACTGTTGTTATAAGAAGAGCATCACCACAAACACAAGCAATCGATTATATTGCAAACGATCCATTCCCTGCTGAATCTCACGAAGAAGGATTAGACAGATCTATGATGGCAATTCAACAGTTGCAAGAAGAAATAGATAGATCAATTAAATTATCAAGAACAAACACAATGACTTCAACTGAGTTTGCTGTAGGTTCAACTGATAGAGCTGGTAAAATTTTTGGATTTGATGACAATGGTGAATTAGTTGTATCGCAAGAACTAGGAACTTTTAAAGGTGATTGGTCTGCATCAACTACTTATGCTGCTAGAGATATTGTAAAAGACACATCAACAAATAATATATTTTTATGTAATACTGGTCACACATCATCTGGTGTTGAACCTCTAACAACTAATACAGATAGTGCTAAATGGGATTTATTGGTAGACGCAGCTAGTGCGACAACTTCTCAAAATGCAGCAGCAGCTAGTGCAGCAGCAGCTTTAGTATCAGAAAACAATGCTTCTACTTCAGAAAGCAATGCTTTAAGTCATAAGAACGATGCAGAAACTGCAAAGACAGCAGCAGAATTAGCAGAAACAAATGCCGAAACTGCACAGACAGCAGCAGAGGTTGCTCAAGCAGCAGCAGAAGCTGCATTAGATAATTTTGACGATAGATTTTTAGGTGCTAAAGCTAGTGATCCAACTTTAGATAATGATGGTAACGCATTAATAGATGGAGCATTATATTTTAATACTACAGATAATGTAATGAAAGTTTACGATCTAGGTAATACTACTTGGAGACAAATTCAATTAACACCAGCAGATCAAGCCAATGTAAATATTGTAGCTGCAGATTTAAATGGTGCAGATAATATTGGTACAGTTTCAACAAATATTGCAAGTGTTAACACAACTGCAACTAACATTGCGAACATAAACACAACTGCAGGAATAGATACTGAAATTACAAATGTGTCTGGAATAAGTTCTGCAATATCTGCTGTTGATTCAAATTCTGCAAATATAAATGCAGTTAATGCAAACAGTACGAATATAAATTTAGTAGCAGCTAATGATACTAATGTTACAAATGTTGGAACTAATATAGCTTCAATCACAACTGCAGCAACTAACCTTGCAGAAATAAATGCTTTCGCAAATATCTATCTTGGACCAAGTGCTACAGCTCCAACTTTAGATCCAGATGGTAGTGCATTAGATGTAGGTGATTTATATTTTGATACTACTTCACAAACTATGAAAGTTTACTCATCAAGTGGGTGGACTAATGCAGGAAGTTCTGTAAATGGAACAGCAGATAGATTTTATTATGTAGCAACTGCTGGTCAAACAAGTTTTTCTGGTGCAGATGAAAATGGAAATACTTTAGCATATGATGCTGGTTTTATTGATATTTATTTGAATGGTGTAAAATTAGTAAATGGTGTTGATGTTACTGTAACTTCTGGTTCAGCTATAGTTTTAGCTACAGGTGCAACAGTTGGAGATAGCATAGATATAATTGCATATGGAACTTTTGATATTGCAAATGTTAATGCTACAAATATAACTTCTGGAACTCTTAACATTGCAAGACTTGCAGATGCTTCAATTACTAATGCTAAACTTGCAACACCTTTTAGTCTAGCATTACCAACTATTAGTTCTATCTCGCCAGACACAATAGATAATGCAGAAGCAACTATTACAATAACAGGTTCAAACTTTACGTCAGTACCTCAAGTAGAATTTTTAAATCCTTCAACTGGTATT
>Ga0209603_1003458_pt1 | contig 13669 bp, 8 predicted proteins | sample COGITO_mtgs_1206_FD_184812 | JGI IMG/M metagenome (GOLD analysis project Ga0209603, IMG submission 184812) | Pelagic marine microbial communities from North Sea - COGITO_mtgs_120607 (SPAdes) (version 2) | ecosystem: Environmental > Aquatic > Marine > Epipelagic ... | reverse complement strand
CCTCCACCGTCTCCCTATCCACCACCCCCTCCATGGCCCCCGCCTCCGCCGCCGCTGAAGAACCTGGACTGTCTGATCCCGGGCAACCCTAGCAACCCTAACAACCCCATCATCATCGAGTACAACGGCGTCGCGTACGACGCCACGGGGTCTGGCGCGTTCCAGAACTGGAATTCGCCTCTGTGGAGCTGCAGCAACGACTGCAACTACGAGAACCCATGCAACACGCTCTTGTCGTCCCAAAGCCAATGCAACGAGGTGGTCAACCTTGGTGACCCCGTCAACACTCAGTGCAGCACTGACATCAGTGGCTCTCCTGGAGACTACCCGGAGTTTTGCCACAAGGGCACCGACTGCACCAACTGCGGAATCTGGGCTCCTAGCTTCCGCTACCGGTTGCAGGACGGTCTCAACACGGAGTACTACATCGACAGAAGCGGCAACTACGAGTACAACGTGCTGGGATTCTACTGCTGCGACGCAAACATCGTCGGGTGGAACACGGGCTGCGACTACAGCCCTCCTCCATCGCCTCCGAGCCCTCCTCCGTCGCCGCTTCCACCGGCAGACCTGTCGCTCGTCGACCGGTCGTGCGCGGACAATGTGCCCGGGGGCAACCCGTTCATATGCTTCGACGACGCGAGCAGGGGGTGGGACCCAGACAACAACGTTGCGTCGAGCTCCGTTACGTGCGACATCACCGAGGACACCAACAGCTGGACGGGCGTTGTGAGTGGGCATTGCAACGAGCAGGGAAACCAAGGAGGGTCGACCGAGAACTGCGAGCGCGGCTACGACTGCAAGTACTGCGGCGTGAGGGTATGGAACGCGGGACGAACCGAGCTCAACATGGTGTGGGGGACGCAGTGCTCCGACGAGGGTAGCGGGTGCATCTCGCGCATAAACACGTTTGACTGCTGCGCCAAGCTTTGCCAATTCCGGAGCATCACCGGGATAGGGTGCCAGGTGTGCTCTTGATAGAGCTGGAAACTCTTTAGACGAGAGAAGAAGGGAGGGTCCGATCACGCTATTGTACGTAGCTAAAGTTCAAGGTTCTGACTATAATCGTCCCCTCCCGTCGGCGCCGGACCCATGTGAACTACCAGCGGCGCCGGAGTGTGCATGACCATAAATCCTACGGACAAACGGTAATTAACCCCGCTAAGCAAGGATCGAGTGGTGAGGCGGGAATGTTTCGAGAGGTCGTGGGGGGCGAGCTGGCAGACGTCCCACACAACCTCACGTCATCTCCGGCGCCGATGGCAGACCCGTCGGCCGCCTACGGAGCAACAGGCCCGGCGCCGACGAGCCCGGCGCCAACGGGCGACTTCCGACTACCGCCCTCTCTCTGCTGCCCTCTCGAGTCCATGCCCAGCTCGTTCCTGTCGTCTCTTTCTCCGCCCTCGCCGGCCGTCTCTGAGCCTGCTGCTCTCCTCTTCGCCTCTAAGGCTCCCAGCCAGCACGAGAATGAGGAGGTGGACGCGCTCGAGCTCGCGCTCCTCCATGGCGATGACGAGGAGGGCGGCACCAACTTTGCGAGCTCGCCTGCCAAGATGTCGGCAAAGCCCAAGCGCCGCATCGCACTTCCCAAGCACATGATGCCGAGCCCGGTGGCAGTCCGACCGCACGCAGTTCCTGCGGCGACGTTTGCGCCACTCTCCAAGAGGCTCGTGGGCGGAGTCCCCATCACCAAGACACGCGCGCCGCCAAAGTCCAAGCACATCGTTGAGTCCTTGCGCCAGATCCGCAAGGAGCAGCGCGACTCGACCCGTCTCGATCGCCAACTCCACCCCGATGAGAACTGCTCGCTCAAGCACCGCGACAAGGACCGCAACGAGCGTTGGGCGCGGCTGCGCGTCCTCCAGGTCCGCCGCTGGACCAGCCTCTTCATCAAGGGCAACGATGACGAGTACGCCAACTTTGGGTTCATCGACGAGATGGAGGCCGAGAAGGTGGACGCAATGTGCATCCGCGCCGCGTATCAGGCCGCGGCAACGCCCAACTCGCGCACGCTCGAGACTGGCTGCCCTGCCCTATGGGCGTGCGCGCTGGTGCAGGAGGTGTGGGCCCGCGACCATCACGGCTGGGTGGTCGAGTGCCCGCTCGCCCGCGACAACATGTCGTTCAGCTCGATGGAGAACACCTGCATCAAAGTCGAGGGATGGGAAACCACTCTTCCGGAGGTGCATACCGACGAGAGCGTAGAGTGTCGCAAGACCAAGAAGCAGCGCGAGGACGGCGTACCGCGTAAGTTCTCCTCGCACTCCTTCGGCACTCCGGATCAGATCCTGGCCAAGCTCGACTGCCTCGACAGCCTCCTGAAAGCCTCGGACCGGTTCGATGGCAAGGGCCTCCATGGAGACATTGCCCGCGCCGTCCCTCCTGCGCTGATGCGCAAGCCCAAGCCCGCCGCGGCGCAAGCTCGTCGGCTGGAGATAGCCACAAACCACTTTGCCAAGAAGGTTTCCTCCGCCTCCTCCTCCTCCTCGGCAAAGTAGATACCCACGGGCTGGTTGTACCCAGTGGGATCTCGCACGCACTCACTCTGGAGACGATAAACATTGCTTTGCGTCGTAGTGGTGTGTGTGTGCAACGGGAGAGGCACAGAGAATGCATGAAAGGCACACCGGTGGCAAATGCGCCCACCCTGGTGATGCTGGACCCAAGGCGGCTTAGGCCGCTGCGAGGCACAGAGCACGCAGAGCTCAAGAATGACTTGATGATGACTCTTTTGACGCGCATGGAGTGGTACCGGGTGTACCGTCTTGCTTTAGATGAGTACCGCACAAACTCCGGGCCCCAACCCACCTACCCCAGCAAGGCGGTCGAGAGGGTGGAGGCTCTCGTGGACACTCTAATTGTAGACGCACTGGACCCTGAATACCAGCGTTGATAACAGAGTGTATACACGAAAACACACACCGGTCCGTAAAGCACTACTTTTCATTGCGCTTGGGTGCCATGTGCAACAGCCGCCTCGGTCTACGCTTGGCTACACGCCCGATTTCTGGTCCGTGAGGAGGGGCGCGTTGGTGCCACCGCCGCCTCCGAATCGCTCGCCCGCGATGCTTGTGAAGACCATCGTGCCGCGGTTGCTCCATTCCACAACGAAAGAGAAGACCATTGACGACGAGAGCACGCTGAAGACCATGGTTGCGACGGAGGGTCCCCACGCGTCCTTGTTGCCGAGGACCATGCAGTACGTGAACACAGCAGCGTTTAGCAGCAGGCCGAAGAGGAGGAATGCTATGAGGAAGACGGTGGCGACCGCCGCGCCCCTCTCGCCCTTCTGGCAAAAGGCTGCGTGGCAGACGATTGCGATGATGATGAACCACTGGGTCGCGAATGCGAGGCTGGATGTGGTCTTGGCCGCGTCGTTGGCACCGGCGGCGTCGCTCAGGCTGCCCATGGTGACGCCCGTGAGGATGAGCGTGACGATCCAGCAGATCAGGTGCAGAGCGGCTACGACGATGCCAGCCCATCCTTTGCCTCCGACGGTGAGCACGGTCATGTCGTAGTCCTCGTCATTCTTTGGCGGCTCGTTATTCTTTGGGGCCAGTGCGCTGAATCCCGAGGCGTTGGTAGGGGCAGGGTTGTACTTGCTCCCTGCCTTCATCTTTTGCAGGGACGCGCGTTCGCCCTCCTCTCCTACCCATTCCGAGTACGTCATGCTTTATGACTGCCGCGCTCAAGGCGGGCCACTCGGCGCCGCGCCTGCTGCCGGCGCCGGGAACATGGACGACCATAAACCACGAGGACAAACGACATACCTGAGAAGTGGATAGGAAAGGTGACTCGTCTGGGCAGCCGCGTCGCTCGGAGGCGACCACCGTTGGCTGCGGTCCCACGGCACCTCACGACACCCGGCGCCGAAGACTGCAGGTGTGTCCGGCGCCTACGCAGCTACTCTAAGCTACGTACCGCTGAGGCATCCAAATGCTTGCAAGATCAGGTATGTTCAAACGGAGACCACACGCGGGCACGAGTGGTAGGCACTCGCCTGAGCTTTCCAGGAGCCCAAAGAGTTCCTCCTCCAGGATTCGCAAGAACATCGGATCGGTCGTGTCCAAGCTCTCGCGCGGCGACCCAAACGCACCCGAGAACATGGTGTTTGGTGGCAAGCCGCACCCCACCCGCTGTGGCTTCTCCGACAAGCTCTATTCCAAGTACGACTACATTGGGCCGATCATTGACAGCATGTCACGTCTGCACAACCGCTCGCATGCCTCAGGGGGTCTAGGTCGCCTGCTCAAGTCCAGCGCCTCTGCCAATACTGGGGAACCTGCCACCTTTGCAGCCTCCTCCTCCTCCTCCTCCCTCCAGTCTCGCCAGTCTCGCCGTGGTGGAATGCCGGAGGACGAGCACGAGTGGGGTGGAGGGGGGTTCTCCATGCAGCGTCCCAAGCCCGTCCCCGCCAGATCCACCTCATTCGGCCCGTTCGGTGTCCAACCGAGCGCTTCTGCTTCTGTACAGAGCACTTCGTCGCTCCCGCCAATTCTGTGCGAGGGGTGTCACACGCGAGACCCGCGCAAGCTCAAGCGAGACGACCGTGCCGGAGAGTGGGTTTGCGAGTGCGGCGTCGTGGGGGCCAAGTGCCCGTCTCAACCCGACTACAAGGAGACGAACGACACGGACAACTCCAAGGCGCGTGCCGACCGCCCGCAGGCCGAGAAGCGCAAGGAGCGCTTTGGCCACGTCCCCGTCAACGCGCCCGACCAGACCAAGCGCATCAAGGAGTCCATGGGTCTCGCTCCCAAGGCCGACGTCGGCTCCACAGTGCCGGACAATGTCAAGTCAAAGCTCAAGCTCGGGTTCGCCGCGCAGCATGCCAACAAGGAGGCAGAGGCTCCAGTGGAGGATATGGAGAAGAAGCACATCGGCAAGCTCACTTCGGTCATCAAGGAGATCAACAGCCTCGTCGTCCAGATGGCTCCCGTGGAGCCCGAGGTGGGCAGGGTGATCCGCATGAAAACCGACCGGATCTACCGCGACTCCTACAAGCACTCCAAGTTCTGCGACAACCCGCACTGTCAGAAGGCCCTCGTGTCGAAACCCGCGCGTGTAATCGCCCACAAGTCGTTTGTCTACACTGTCGAGCAGCTGTGCAAGGGTGCGGAGCAGGCAGACGGCGTGAGCAAGACGCAGCTCACGAGCTTGCATGAGCGCGTCTCCGACTCGCAGATCTTCCGCCTTCGCGACAACGCCACGCAGCACGAAGCGGTCCTCGCGATGATCAACTCGCTCGACACTGGCGACATCTGCGTGCCGTGCCCAGTGGTCGAGGAGGAGGACGCGGAGGAGGAGAAGGCATTCAAGACGCCCGAGGGAGCCAAGCCGGGACGTGGTCAGCCTGCCGCTGCGCGCGCAGGCGGCAACCAGAACATGCACCGCCAAGACTCGGGCCTCCAGCCCTCACCCGTCATGGTTGTGCGCGAGGCGGTCTTCAAGCTGAGCGACCAGTTCAAGTTTGCGCCCTCTGTCCGCGACGCCGCGGTTGACGCGCTGGGAGACCGCGACTTTGCCAGCGTGATCAAGAACGATACCGTAGTGCCCCACACCGCGAGCAAGTTTGGCAAGGCGTACATCCTCCTGCGCAGCATCAGGGAGGAGGCGGAAGCCACTTCCGGGGGAGGCAGCAGCGGTGCCGTCGCCGACCACTCGACGCACATCCAGCGCGTCAACATGAGCAACTTCAACGTCGACGACCTGGTCGCGCAGATGCGCAAGCTGCTCCCCAAGTCGGGATCACAGGGATCCGCGCTGTCCGCGCACGACATGGAGGGCGACGACGAGTCTTTCTACTGAAGGCAGCCTTCGCTGCCGCAACCTCCACGCTGCGTCATGGGACGTACGCAGGCGGTCGCGGCAAGTCGAGCGGCGCCCGGAGGGACAGTGTTCGCGCCGCGCTGTGAGCCACGTGGGATACGATGCGATAGCTGTACACACAGTCATGCTGTTGTGTATATTCCCGCTATTCGTTGCACTTTGTGAATTGCAATAGATAGAGGCGGGGAGTACATGTCGAATGAATGCTTAGAAAGACCCAACAGCACCCGATGAGACTGAGTAATCTTGCAAAAGAACTAGCCGCCGCACACAGCGACGACGACAAGTCAATCGATTTCTCTGCTGCTGGACTTTACCTCCCAGCTGCGCAGACAGTCTTCGCAACCACCACATCGGCAGCAGTCTCCGTGTTGGCATGCTGGCTGATACCGATTGGTGCAATCTCCGCGGTCCGCACACTCGCGCTCACTACAACTGCGGGCGTGCTCGTCATACGACGACCTCTGAGGATAGGCAATACAAAGGGAGTCAACACAATCTTCAGCGCGCTGAGGCCATGCTGCTTCATCTATTTGATGTGCCTGGTGCTCGAGCAGCTTGTGCACACGTGCGTCAGCGAAGAGAGCACATACGAGCACGGGTTCTGGCGGAGGATCCTGTATAACGCCTGTATGACCATCATGACATTGGCGGCCTTCCTGCGATCCAAGAGTCCGCGCGCCGAGAGCGATCTGCCATTCTTGGTCTCCACGATCGCGCTGCTCGTCGTAGCTTTGCTTCCGCCACCGGCACTGGCTCTGAGCGGTCCGTTGTGCTCGCCGCCGACGCTCATGGGCGCAGGGGAGCGTCTCCTAAGGGCGTTCCTTTTCGCGTGCGTGTACACGGTCTTGGTCTACAGCGCTGCTCCCATTTCCAACAACCTGGCGGACACGGTCGTCTGCGTCTGTCGCTCGGCTACAGCCAGTGCCTGGGTGCTTGGCGCGACGATCTACAGCCTGCCGCTCGCGGCAATTCAAGTGTGTGTCGTCCTTTACTTCAGTTTCAACTCCAACGGCCTGCAGTACGAGGGCGTATCACTCTCCACCGTTGACATGGAAAGCGGTGGGCCAAGCGAATTTAAAATGGCACCCTTTCACATGAATGACACGGACGCGAGCGTACACGCTGGCCGTCTGTCCCCTACAGCTTCTGTCATCACCGGTGGCGAAGAGGAAGACGATATCGTCGCCGCTGCCGCAGCACTCACACGCAGCGTTCCCCAAAGCATCCCCATGGTTGAGAAGTTGAACGGAGGAGGGCTCTCCTTCAAGTTGTCTCTCGGGAATGGCATCCCCAGCGGCCCCATGTCTTCGGAACAACAGCACCAGAAAATGGCGGAGCTTGCGGCAAGCATGTAGTGGTCTTGTGTCTATCAAAGCGACTTAATCCCCATTGTCGCTTTTACTATTACAAACAGAATACCCACTCCCAGACCCAAGATTGTGTAAAGAAACACAATCACGCAGTCGCGTGCAGACACACCCTGCTTGCGCGACTGGACGCCCTCTTCGTCCGTCTCACACGGCTCGTACCGAAAGGATAATTGTCGCCATCGGCTTGGAGGCATGCGTCAGAACCTTACCGTACCAACCGGAGAGTGTGTTGTTAGCGACAGTTCTCCTCGTCATTCCGCCACCTCCCACCGCCCGAGCCCGCGCGGCTTGCGGCAGAGGTGGCAGTTGACGCAGAGCAGGTCGCACTTGGGCTCCATCTCGGCGTCGAGGAGGTGCTCCACCTTGTCGAGGGTGGCAGCCTTGGAGTGGTTGCTCACCAGGCCGCCCACGCCTCCGTCCTTTCCGAAGAGGTCGTCTCCCTTGCTGGCCTTGCACTTGGTCGACTCTTTGCGGTGGTCGAAGTGGAAGGACTGTTCGTTTCCCGCGACGACGCGGCGGCCGCAGTCGGGGTACTGGCAGCGCCCGATCTCGCGCTTCTTGGCGTCGACGTACTGCTGCTTCGGGTAGACGTTTCTTGCATGCCGCTTGGCATCGTACTGCTTGATCTCCTCCTCTGTGCCGCTCGACTTGCCGTCCGGCATCGTCTCCGGGTCGGGGCAACGCCTCCCGGACGCGCTCGTCGGCTCGAGCGCGTGGCAGCAGCCGCAGATCCACTGCGCGATCTGCGTGGCCTCCTCGCGCATGCCCGCCACACCGCCGTTTCGTTTCAATGACCACTCCGTGTAGACTCCGAGCTTGAGCTTCTTGGGGTTGGTGCCGTGGTCCGCCTGCAGCACGATCCAGCTCGCCATGCCGCGCTCCGAGCACTCCTGGTTCTGGCACCCGCCGTTGCGCGCACACGCCTCCTTGCGCATGTTGTCCCACTCGTCCTTGCACGCCTGCTGCGCGGGAGAGAGGCCGTCCATTCTCTCACGGCACGAGTCGCACCTGTCTGTGCGCTTCTCCTCGACGATCTTGCGCTGCTTGACCACCTCCTCCTTGTCCCCTGCCGCGTGCGCCACCTTGTACGCGGCGTACGCGGCGTCGAATTCCTGCCGGAACCCATTCGACTGGGCAGAGTCCGCCTTCGGAGCGAAGCGCGAGATGTCGGTGTAGCTGCGCTTGTCACAGTGGTGGCATCCTGCCTTGAGCGTGCCGTCCACGCTCGCCGCGCTCACGTAGACCATCTTCTTGTCCTTCTTGCGTCGGACCTTGTGGTACCGCTCGGCGTTGGTCGCAAACAGCGGGGCCGGGCCCACGGGCTGGGCGACGGGCTGGGCGACGGGGATCGCCGGAGCGGGGGCGGGCGCAAAGTAGTAGTTGATCGTGGGGTTGATGTTGGTGATGTTGTTGACCACCGTAGGCGCCGGACCGCCAGGAGGTTGTGTGGAACCGGGCACATAATCAAACGACGGGGAGTAGGGGCGTTTGGACATGACCGCCACAAGTTAAAAACATTACAGTTTGACCAACAGTCGCCGGGTGAAGCATCTTTGGGCTCGTCGGCGCCGGGCCCGCAGACCGCAATCTCCCGTCCCGGAGATCACCCGGGCCCTCCCAGGTCCGGAAGTCGTCCACTTCCCGTCCGCCAGGCGGACGACTTCCGGACCTCAATGTCCGGAAATCGTCCGGAAGTCGTCCGGTGACTGGACGACTTCCGGACGGTTTCCGGACATCGAATGAACCGCATGTAGCCGTACAAGCCGGGTCTGTTATGGGTTACAAAGTCAGCGAGACTCTCTCTTTGCCGACACTTTCTTCCCTCGTCGCTCTCATCGCCATGCGCAACTCCGCAACGTCCACCGAGTTCAGAGGGTACGGTTCGTTGTCTTCTTTTGTCTCTTCGTAAAAGGCAACCAATTGCCGCTCGAGGGCCACAAGCATTGCGTCGTCCCGTTCCACCCGCGTGATGGCCAGCTCCCGTCCCGATGGCAGCTCGCGCAACACAACAAAATCCACGCGCCGCGTCCCCGTGCACGCCATGGTCAGCTGGAGCTGGCAAAGATACGCGTCGGTCAGTCCCGCGCCCGTGCTGCCCAGACGCGGCACTTTTACTTCCACCAACACGTCGGAAAGGTCCCCGTTTGGACGGAGCACAATGCCATCGGGCGAGGCGGCCAGCACCTGTGGGTGGCGAGGATGGAGGTGAAGCCCCGACTGCTCCACCCGCACGCCACGGAGCCGCTCGTACGCCTGCCGCGCAACGGGCTCCAGGAGCTGTCCTCGGGCCATGGCCGCCTTGCGACCGTCGTCCAACTCCACGTCGTCGTCCGACCCTTGCAGTCCATTCAGCTGCGCATGCAGGGTGGCTGCGACCTGTGCACGCGAGCGAAAAGCACCTGCGACGCCGAGTGCGGCCCCGGCGTTGCTCGCCGTGAGGACGCCCTTTCGAGCGCGGAGCCACTCGGGGCTGCCTTGTGCAAGCGCGCGGGTGTCCCCGGATGGGTAGCGCGACGAGGCAAGGGGGTTGAGCACGGAGGCGCCTAGGGTGCCGAGGGTGCCGATGGAGGTAATCTGGCCATTGGAGAGGCGAATACGCGGCAACTCAACCAGCTGGCGGAGGGCGAGGACGTCGGCTTGATTGTATTGCTCCAGGTCGTCGTAGCGGCCGTCGGCGTAAAAGCGCACCGCCTCCACCCCTGTTGCGGTCTTCGGGACTAGGCCGTTGTCGCGCAACAGGACGTCGAGCTTCAGGCGGACCGAGTTGCCAAAGGCGTCGCGCAATAGCTTATAGGGATCCAACGTGCGCTCCCACCAGCGCTGGACGGTAAGCTCGTCACCCCCTGCCGCCAGGGTCAGGTCAAAGGCGGCATTGTAGAAGACAAGACGCTCGGCGTGGTCGAGTGCATGCCGGAAGAAGCGGAGCGGGGCGCCTCGCCCGAGCGAGGCGTCGCCCCAGAAGCTTAGCAGCATCGTGTTGCCACCGTCTTCGACAAAGAGCAGTGTGGCCACCGAGATGGTCATGTCGCCAATAGCAGTGCCGTGGCGAATCAAATCGGTGGTCTCGCAGTCTCCATAGACGGTGCAGACGGCGGCTTGGTCGGACACAAAGTCCATCAGCGCCGCCTCTGCCGACGTCAACCACGCTCGCGCGCGCTTGCCCGGATCGGCCAATTTCTGAACGGCCAGCTGCACAGCGTGGTACCGGCGGAGGCAATCCTCTGGGTCGTCCATGACATTAAAGTCAGCCAAAGGATGGGTGTTCGGATCGCGTTCCCACTTGACCGCCGTGGGGAGGGGCACGTGTCTTATTACATTGCGAATCGGCTGTGACGATGGGTACGACAAAAGTTTTTCAAAATGCGTGGGGAGTCGCACGGGTCGCGCGGACATTTTGTGTCTTTTTCCAAAATGGTTCTTGCACTCGATTTATGTCAACGTCTGCTGTTAAACCTATTATGAATGTTGCATGTTTTGCATGCACAAAGTGCATGTCTGACGAAGGACCGTAGCGTTCTATGGTCACAGTCAATGTCCGGAAACCGTCCGGAAGTCGTCCAGTAGGCGGACGACTTCCGGACGGGAAGTGGACTTTTTCCCTCGCTCAAATACCAAAGTCCAATGTCCGGAAATCGTCCGGAAACCGTCCGCCTACTGGACGACTTCCGGACGGTTTCCGGACATTGAGGTCCGGAAGTCGTCCGCCTGGTGGACGGGAAGTGGACGACTTCCGGACCTGGGGAGGCCCGGGCGATCTCCGGGTTGGGAGATCGCGGTCCCACAGACCCGGCGCCGGTGAAACGCTACCTGCATTCGGCGCCGGGCCGTCAGGTTCTGACGGCGCCTGGCTGCCCGCGGATCCACGCCCATGCGTGCCAGCGGCAAACGTGTCTGGCTATAAGCATCACCCAACAGTCGACCGCCATGCTGCTGATGACGAAGTCGTTCAAAGTGGTCAACGGTACTGCCGTTTCCGGCGCCGAAGGCAGAAAGATGACGTCCTTGTACGACGACGACGTTCTGCTCATCCGCCCCGTCGAACCGAGAGGATTAGAGCCTCCGGCCGCCTACGCAGGCAAGACCCCCATACGAGCCGTGGGAACGTGGAGCGCTGAGGAGGACGCCATGCTACGGGCGGTCGTGAAGGATTGGGGACCGAGCAAGTGGAGCAGCATCGCCTCCAGGGTCCCGGGGCGCTCGGGCAAGCAGTGTCGCGAGCGATGGCACAACCACCTCAACCCGTCCATTTTTAAAGGTGAGTGGCTGCCGGAGGAGGATGCCTCGATTCTCGAGAGCTTTCTTGAGCACGGCTCGTCATGGGCAGCCTTTTCCTTGCGGATGCCTGGGCGCACCGACAATGCCATCAAGAACCGGTTCAACTCTCACATCAAACGTGCTCTCGTGTCTCTCGACAACACAGGGAAATCCGTCGTCGTCCGCCTTGGCGAGAGCTCGTTCTCCCCTACGTCTCCCAAGGTATCGTCGCGCAAGAAGAAGATCGTCGACTCGCCCGTCACCGACTTGCAGAACTCCCGCAAGAAGAAGACCAAACACATGCACACCACGACCCCGGCCGAGCACGTTACTTTCGACTTCGGTGATCACTACGACGCATGCAACGACGACGCCCTCGGTATGGACGCGGTGCTGCCATTCGACGTTGGCAGCGTCCTCGCGCAGATAGTGGACATGAACGACGGCTCGGAGACCACCGCGCCACTGTGCCTCACCGAGGCAGTCGACCACGAGACCGCGGAGAAGCGAGGCGCAAAGGTCAAGTGCAACCTGGGCGCAAGGTTCAACCCGATCGAGGACGAGCAGGAGGACTGGCGCATCATGTCGGTGATCGCGGGCTTTTCCACCGAGGATGAGGAGGAGGAGGTCAAGAAGACCAGTGGCGGCATCACTTTCAGGACGGTCGAGGTCGTTTCCAAGATCCCGACCGCACACAAACGTTTTGTATCGACGCCTTTCGATACCATCATGGACCCGATGAAAAAGACGGACATACCCGCGTTCCAGTTCGTGAACAAGATGATGATGACACCCCCGAAAAACACCTCCCGCTCCACCCTCTGAGATGGCGGCTTCGCGACAGGGTAGAGATTGTGTCTGTGTGTGGAATTTGCATGATCGATGCAATGCCGCTATTCGGGTGATAAGCATGTCCGATGGATTGTGTAGATGTGGATGGCACACAGTTGTTGTAGATGCTAAGTGCGGTGTCGCCAGCGTCCGACCCCTATGGGGGGTCGTTTCAAGTCTACAAGACTGATTTTGAACTACTTCCGTCTGTAATCCCATTCAAGCACCCAGGGAAAAGTGGTCCGCCCGAGAAGCGCACGTTGGACGCGCCTCCCATACGCCCGAGTGCGAGCACAGATCGAAAGAAGACAAACACGCAGGTGGTCTACACGCGGGTTACTCCGCTTGACAGCCACCTGTGCGCGGGCAAAGCAGAGCTCTGCGTGTTTGTGTCGCGGACACAAAGCATGTACACAGGAGCAGGCTACGATCGCAGGAGCCTGGTCGCCTCTCTCGATCTCGTGAACCAGATGCTCGACGAGGAGGCGGACGCATTCCTCCCCGTTGCTTTCAACCCTAGGGACGATTGGAGGGCGGTGGAGCGTCTGAGGGAGTGGACGCCCGACGGTGTACTGCTAGGAATGGACAACGAGGTCAACGCCTCTCAGGTCCTCAACGTATGCGTCGCGGGACCATGTCCTGCACGAAACGTCTTCGACAAGGAGAGCGTCTACGTGATGGATTGGTGCTACCTGATGCTGGTCGCTGAGCTGACAGTCGATGCCAACGGCGCGCAGGCGTACAAGTTCCAGTACGTACCATGCACCACACGGGCGCTCTCCGAGCCCGACATTTTCAGAAACGCCGCGTGTCTGACACGCAAGCCGTCGAGTCTGACTCGGTATCAAAGGCGCATGGCGGTGGGCGGGTGGAGGTTGGGAAGAATCATGGACACTGCGGCAGTCGTCAAGAGTGACCAGCATTCTCTCACGCTCGACGTCAGAATCGAGTGGGTTGGGTGGAGGGCGCTCAAGCTCGACTACCCAGACAGCGAGGTCGCCGACGGCCTCCCCGCGCTACCAGCTGCCTCGAACAGCTCGTGCATCCTGTTCCATTGGCCCACGTCCATCGGGAAGCATCCCGCTGACCCGCTTCCGGCTCCCTCGACTGTCCCTATGAACCTCGACGAGATTAGGTTGAACAAGGATGCAGTCGCAGACGAAACTGACAGAGGGTGTCCTCCCCAGCTCGTTCGACCGCCCGCTCCCCCTCCCCCCCCTCCTCGACCACCGCGGCCTCCAAGGATGGGGCCGCAGCTTCCGCCCTGCAGAAAGCGCCCCCGCGAAGAGGAGGACGGCATACTGAATCCTGGAACACCCCCTCCAAGTCCGCGCCAGGACGAGGAGGATTCTGCCGAAAACGACGCAAGTGATCTGATTGACGAG
>Ga0209603_1003456_pt1 | contig 13671 bp, 7 predicted proteins | sample COGITO_mtgs_1206_FD_184812 | JGI IMG/M metagenome (GOLD analysis project Ga0209603, IMG submission 184812) | Pelagic marine microbial communities from North Sea - COGITO_mtgs_120607 (SPAdes) (version 2) | ecosystem: Environmental > Aquatic > Marine > Epipelagic ... | reverse complement strand
CTGTTGATGCTGGAGGCGTAAAAAATTCGGCTGAACTAACGGCTAGTAGTCCAGGTCAAAACGGAAATTTAATAGTTATTAGTGACAACCCTGATACAATTCCGCTAAATGATCCAACAATAACATCCATATCTGTATCTCCATCAATAGAGGTAACAAAAACCGCCTCTGTTACGGACAATAACAATAATGGATTAACAGATCAAGGAGATCAAATTGTTTATACAATAACTGTTATAAATGATGGTGAATTGACCCTAACAAATGTCAATCTAGCTGATAGTTTAGCAGACGGAGACGGGAACCAATTAAATCTGACCAACGGCCCATATTTCGTAAAATCTTCACTAGAATCAAATACAACCATAGGAACGATTCAGGTTGGGGAAATTTTGACTTATGAGGCACTCTACATTATTCAGGGTAACACTATTTCAACTGGAAGTATAATTAACTCAGTAACTGTATCTGCAAGTAGTCCCGGCAATATAAATGATATTAATGATATAAGTGATAATGGTGATGATAGCGATGGGAATACAGACGATGATCCAACAATTGTTGATATAACTTCTGAGGCATCTATTAAAGTGACAAAATCCTCTCAATTAGTTCAAAATGACGGTAATAATTTAACCAATGTAGGGGATGTGATTAATTATACAATTAATATTGAAAACACCGGGACCTCTTCCTTAACAGATATCAGCTGGATCGATACTTTCACTGACGGAAATGGTAATCAATTAGCTCTTGAAAATGACTTGGTCTTTAGCTCTGTTACAGCAAATTCAAACAGTAGTGTGTTGTCACCTGGTGCAATACTAAGTTATGTTGCTTCTTATACAATTGATCAGTCAGCTTTTGATTCGGGTTCTATTTTCAATCAAATTACAGTTTCAGCCTCAAGTACTTCTGGTGTTGTTTCTGATCAAAGCGACAATGGTATTGATAATGATGGAGAGTTGAACAATGATCCAACAATTGTAAAAACCGCTACGTTGGAGGCTACTAAAGTTGGAAGCATCATTGATGTTAATTCAAATGGAGTTACAGACTTGGGAGATCAAGTGGTTTTCAATATCACAATAGAAAATACTGGTTCAATTTCCTTAACATCAGTTAGTATAGTCGATTACATGACTGATGCAAATCAAAGAGTCATCAATTTGGACAGCCCCCCATTGTTGATTCAGGCGACTGCAGGATCCTCAACTAGTACCTTGCCGATAGGTAGTATTTTAACATACACTGCGACTTACACAATTGATCAACTCACAATAAATTCAGGATATGTTAGTAATTCGGTTGTTGTGAATGCAACCACTTTTAGTAATAGCTTGGTTGTATCTGATACAAGCGATGACAATGATGATAATGACGAAAACACCTCTGATGATCCTACAATAGTTTCATTTACTCCCGCTAAATCTTTGGAGGTAACTAAGCGAGCAATTGTAAATGATTTAAATTCCAATAACATAAACGATACAGGTGATCAAGTTGTTTATACCATTGAAATACGAAATAGAAGTAACGTAACACTAACAGGTCTTAATATTAGTGACATATTAAGAGATGGAAATAATTCAATAGTTGATCTTGATAATGGACCAGCATACATTTCTTCATCATTGGGTTCAATACAAGGAACTATTCAACCTGGAGAAATTATTACTTACAGGGCAGATTATATTATTACTAATTCTGTAGCGTTAACTGGAAGGGTCGAAAACTCAGTTACTGCAACTGCAAGTAGTCCAAATAATTCAAATGATGTTTCTGATGTTTCTGACGACCCATTAACTCCTGAGCTAAATGATCCAACAGTTGTAGTACTGACATCACCTCAACCCTCTATTGAGGTTACAAAAACCGCGACTTCGACGGATAATAACGGAAATGGACTAGTTGATTCCGGTGATTTAATCAATTATACTATTTCAGTTGAAAATAATGGGGCTTTAGAATTATATAGCTTAACTATTAATGATAATATCACTGATGGTAATGGATTACCATTAAGTCTTACATCAAACCCAATATATAATTCTTCAACCCATGTAAATCAAATAGGAACTTTACAACCGGGTGAAATTGAAATTTATAATGCATCATATTTAATAACCAACGCATCTGCAGTAAGCGGACAAATTCAAAATTCAGTAACTGTAACTGCGAGTTCTCCAGGACAAACCAATAATGTTAATGATATTAGTGATGATGGAGATGATACTGATGGGAATCTAATTGATGACCCTACAATAATCATATTAGATTTAGCTCAGGGAGATGCTTCTCTTGAGGTAACTAAACTGGTTGATGTAACTGACAATGGAGATGAGGAAGTAGGCATGGGAGATATTCTTACGTATAATATTACTGTTGCAAACACAGGTAGTTCAGTATTGAGTAATCTTTCAATAATAGATCAACTTTCTGATGGAGATGGTAATGAATTGATGCTAAGCAATGGACCTTTCTTCTCTGGTTCTTCAATGAATTCAAACCTTGGAACATTAATGCCGGGAGAGATAGCAAACTATATTGCTTTCTACATTATTGAACAATCAGCATCCGAAACGGGTAAAATAGTCAACAGTGTAATGGCTACTGCAAATACAGTTTCAAATTCTTCGATATCTGATTTGAGTGATGATGGAAATGATTCTGATGGAAATACTACAAATGACCCAACCGAAGTATTTATTGCCCCAGAGCCAAATATTGAAGTTGTTAAAATCGCTACTATAACTGATAATGGGGATCAAATAATAGGAGAAGGTGATATAATTACTTATACAATAACCGTAACAAATACCGGAAACATTACATTATCTGATGTAAGAGTTGAGGATACTTTATCAGATGGAAACGGTAAGATACTTTCTCTTAGCAATGGTCCATTTTTCTCAGGATCAACAATGGGATCAAATAATGGAATTCTTCAAGTATCCGAGGCTGCAACATATATTGCATTTTATATTATTGAGGACGAATCAGCACTGACTAAGGGAATTTATAATTCAGTGAAAGCAATAGCAAGTAGTCCCGGATTCATAGAAAATGTAATTGATATTAGTGATGATGGTAATGATGATGATGGAAATATATCAGATGATCCAACTGAAGTTTTAATATCATCTTTACCTAAATTAGAGGTTACTAAAACAGCTATTGTTGATGACATTAATCAAGATAATGAAACAGGCCCCGGAGATATAATTAACTATACTATAACCGTCGAAAATATCGGAAACATAATAATAACAGGAATTTCAATTACTGATACAATGATTGATGGAAATGGCAGGACTTTATCATTGACAATTCGCCCCACATTTACAAATTCTACAATGGAGTCACCAAGAGGTGAACTTCAGCCAGGAGAGATTGCTACCTATATTGCTACTTACAGAATTATTGACAGAGATTTGGAAAGCGATTACATTGAAAACAGTGCTCTGGCTTCTGGAAGCAGTTCGGATGATCAAGATAATGTAACTGATATAAGTGATAATGGAATAGACAATGATGACAATGTTACTGATGACCCAACAATTGTTGAGATTACGTATGTACCGCCATACTTTGAGATATTTACTTTAGTTACATCTAATCAAGATGGACTTAATGATTACTTTAAAATTGCTGGCATAGAAAATTTCCCGGACAATAATGTTAAAATATTCAACCGTGGGGGGATACTTGTTTTTGAAGTGGATAATTACGGTAATAACGCTAATTCTGATAACGTCTTTAAAGGTTTTTCAGATGGAAGAATTACCATTAACAAAGATTTTGGGCTACCTTTTGGTACTTATTTTTATGTAATTGAGTTTTATGGTGAAAACCCCGGGAGGAAAACATATAGTGGATATTTATATTTAAATAATTAAATGACTAAAAAGAATACATTTTTTCTATTGATCTTTTTGATTTTTTCAAATATCGTATTTTCTCAAAGGGATGCGCAGTATACAAACTACATGTTTAATACCCAATTGATTCAGCCTGCCTATGTAGGAACCAATGGACATACAATCATTACGGCACTTGGAAGAGTACAATGGATAGATTTAAATGGGGGGCCTGAGACTCTCACAGTTTCTCTAGACACTCCCATGGGGAAACAAGATAATATGGGCTTAGGTTTATCTATTTTTTCAGATAAAATTGGTCCTGCGTCTGAAAACAGAGTTACTGTTGATTTCGCATATTCACTTAACTTTCCTTTTTCGAAATTAACATTTGGATTGAAAGGTGGAATAAATGAATTAGAAGTTGACTATTCAAAATTAAATATTGCGGATGAAAATGATCCTTTTGTTGTATATGATAGTAATAAATTGAAGCCAAGAATTGGTTTGGGAATATACTTTAATACCGAAGATTATTATTTAGGATTTTCAGCTCCGAATCTACTGGAAACTAAATATTATGATGAATTTGAGATTGAAAACTCCTCATTCTCAGTTGTTTCAGACAAAATACATTATTTCGCAATGGCTGGCTATGTTTTTGATTTAACCCAGAACATAAAGGTAAAACCAGCAACATTAATGAAATTTGTTAAAGGAGCTCCAATTCAATGGGACCTTTCATTAAATTTTCTGTTTAATTATAAAACAACTTTAGGAATAGCAAACAGATTAGATTCAGCGCTTTGCTTCTTAGCAGGTTTTCAACTGTCTGATTCTTTTTTTATTGGCTTTGGTTATGATTATATGGTAAATGAATTGAGAAGTTTTAATTCTGGTTCTTATGAAATTATTTTAAAATTTAAATTATTGTCTGCTGAGGGTAAAATTTTAACACCAAGATTTTTTTAATATGAACAAAAAAAAAATAGAAAAAATTAATTGAATTTTTTAAAAAAAATATCAGTCATAATTATGGTGTCTTTAACGAGTCACACAATAAGTGCTTTTAATTTAAATGATCAAATTAAAAGTCAACAAAATACTGATGTTTATCATGTCATTATTGCTTCTTTTAAAAATGAAGTTAATGCTTTAAATAAAGTAAAAGACCTTCAAAATAAAGGTTTTATTAATTCGAAAATTCTAAAGATTTCTAACACCAATTTATTTAGGGTCTCAGCAAAAAGTTTTAAAAGCAAATCTGATGCTAATATTTTTTTAAAGGAAAATAAATTATCTTTTAAAGGGTTATGGATACTGGTTGATTCTATTATAAACCAAACTAGATATCAGCCAAGAACATCATTTAATTCTATCCCCACTAAAATAGCTGCAAACCCTAAAACTAAAAAACAAAATAAAGATCAACCAAAAATTCTGAAAGACAAATCTTTCAATGTAATTATTGGAACTTACAAAAAAGAAATTTTTGCTTATTACAAAAAATGGGAATTAGAGAAGAAAGGCTATAACAATATAAAAGTAATCTCGGATAAAAATAAAGGTTTACATCTTCTCTCTGTAAATGCTTTTAAGAACAAAGATGATGCTGCCAAGTTAAAAGATTCATTGATGAACACTGAATATAAAGATTCACGAATATTATTAATGGATGATGACAAAAAACAAAATAAATTAACAAACAATTTAAAAACTCGAAATGAAGATTCGCAAATAATTTCTAATCAACCCAAAAATGCTAGTAAAACTGTTTCTGTAGAAAATGATACGTTAGTTAAAGCTGAAACAACCAGTAATAATACTGTAGATTCCAATAATAATCAAGATCAGAAAAGTTCTCCAAATCAAGTGAAAATATTGAATAATAGATTAAATACTGATCAACAATTAGAAAAACAAATTCAAAAACAAAATAACAATATAAACACTGATATTAATTCATCAAATGAAACAAATGATTCGACTAATCTCAATCAAATTCAGGCTAATTATTTAACTAACTCAACCATTCAAATTGAAGATGATTTAGAAAGAGAGCTATCCAAAGATGAAAACAAAAATATTATTAGTGAAAAGCAAAATGAAAGTACCGAGAGAAAATTTGAATTAGATAAAAAACCTACTCCTCAAAAATCTGAGACACCAAAGAATAATTCAGAAAGAAATATTTTTCTTGCCAACAAAAATTACTCAACAAATTCATTTGATAAAGCTCAAGTAAAATTTTTAGACCTTGTAAAAAGAGGAAAGGAATCCAAAAAAATTCTACTATATCTAGCTAATTCATATTTCAATAATAGTCAATATGAAAAAGCCGTTATATGGTACAACAAACTTATAACTAAATATGCTGATGAATTAGAACCCGAGGTTTTTTATAAAGCTTCATTATGTTTTAAAAGTCAAGGTGCTTATGAATTGTCTGATACTTTACTTGAGAGGTACATAGAAAAAACCGATAACATTGTCATAAAGGATTATTTTTTAAAAAATCCTAATTACCTTGAAAAAATAAAACAAAATGCTCTTCCTTTTGGAATTACCCCCACAATAATAAGTTCTGAAAATTCAGATTTTGGTCCGTCATTCTTTGGAGATGATAAATTATTTTTCTCCACCACAAAAAATTCAACTGGAGATAAAAAATTCGAGTGGTCTGGTGAGCCATTTTTAGATCTATTTGTTACAGATCTTGATAGTATTGGAAATCTTAGCAACCCTCAAATGATATCAGGTCAAGTAAATACTGAGTATCATGAATCTTCCGCCATTGTTACAAAGGATAAAAAGAAAATGTATTTTACCAGAAATAATTATACAAAAGGTAAATTAGGAAAGGATAAATTTAAACAAGTTAATTTAAAAATCTATAGTGCCGAGAGTGATGATGGTAAGGAGTGGTCAAATATAACTGAACTTCAATTTAATAATGACAACTTTTCTTGCGCTCACCCTGCTTTAAGTGTGGATGAAAAAAGGTTGTATTTCTCATCTGACATGCCAGGCACTTTTGGTAACTCTGACATATGGTATGTCGATCTTTTTAATGATGATGAATATGGAGAGCCAATTAATTTGGGACCCCAAGTAAATACGGAGTTTAGAGAATCTTTTCCTTTTATTTCTGAAAGTAATATATTGTATTTCTCAAGTGATGGGTGGATTGGACTGGGTGGTTTTGACATTTATTATACTTCAATTGATCAAAAAGGATTTCCTTTAATGTCAAAAAATATTGGCGAGCCCGTTAATAGTAAACTAGATGATTTTGGTTTTATATATAAGGACAGTATTGACATAGGTTATTTCTCATCTAATAGAAAGGGAATATGGGGGAGTAAATCTGATGAAATTTACAAGGTCAGAAGAAGTAATTGCAATATATATATTACTGGGGTAGTAAAAGATGAAGTAACTAATAAACCTCTATCAAATGCAGTTCTTAGGCTAATTAACGATAAAGGAATGGTCGTTTCAGAGAAAAAAACAGATAAAGATGGTATATACAGGTTTGATGATGCTGTCAACTGTTCTGACAATTATGACATAGAGGTTAATAAAGAACCTGGTTATAAATCAAATTACGATAAAATTGAAATTCCTAATAACGCAGGAAAAGTAGTAAAAGATATGGCTTTAAATTGGATCAATAATTGTGATCCCAATGATTTGATTTGTCTTTTAAATATCAATCCTATATTGTTTGATCTTGATAAATATTACATAAACTCTAGAGCTTCTAAAGAGTTGAAAAAAGTGTATGTGGCTTTAATGAAATACCCAGAAATTAAAATAGAAATCTCATCTCACACAGATTCTAGGGGATCAAATGAGTACAATCAAAAACTTTCTATAAAAAGAGCAAATGAAACAAAGAGCTGGTTAGTCAAAAGAGGAATTGATCCCTCAAGATTGATCACAAATGGTTACGGAGAATTTGATTTAGAGAATTACTGTAAAGACAACATTGAATGTGAAGAAGATGAACATCAGGTTAATAGAAGATCCTTATTTAAAATTTATCAATAATATGAAAAGAGTTATAATAGTTTTCTTATTTTTTTTATTTAATATCTCATTTTCTCAAGAAAGATCTGAAATCATTAAATCATTATCAAACAGGGACTTTAAGATTAATTTAAATGCTCAAAAAAATATTATTTTTTTTGAGTTTTGTGACCCCAAAAAATTATCCGAATGTGATTTAAAGATCCTATTCTTTGATTTGAGGGGTATAGTTAGACTTTTAGATGAAGATTTACCAATCGGAACCACAAATGTCCTTGGGAATGGGAAAATAATTAAATCACAAACTGGAAATTTGTCAATTGCTTCCTTTGAGGGTATTGTTTCTGAAAAGCTTAATTATAATGAGTTCTTATCCACATTAAGGTCTATTTTTTTTTATTGACTTTACTATTTCAAATTTGAATCATAACCATCTATAATGTCTTGAGCGATAGTATGAAGGGCTTTTGTAAACCCTCTATCGGAGCAGTTTTTATATCTGAGTTAGTTCTTTAAAATATTTATTTCATCAACCAGATTATAGGGTGTCTAACAGGTAAATTTCTAATTACTTCCGAATGAATCGGATATGAAGGTAATTCAAGATATGTGTCTAAGTACGTTGAATTATTGTATTCCAAAGCTCCAAATAACAGAGCTGGGTGGCATACAGGCCACTCATTCCAGATGTAGATGTCTTTTTCAAATGGCCACGTTGATTTATCGGCTATATACGGATAGATAAATTCAAGCCCTTTTTTTAACGACTTACCTTCTTTGGTTTCAAATTCAAATAAATTGTCTTCTGTAGTAGATAATATTTTTGCTAGGTTGCAAAAAGCATCTATGTTAAATAAAGAATAACCATAAGGTTTAGTTCTTTTCAACTCAAGAGGAAAACTACCATTAGTTGCCATTTGATTGGGAAGAAGAATATTCTTAAACCGATCGATACAAAGTTTCTTGATTTCCTCATTGTCGGTAAGTACAGCCATTGAAGCCGCAGTTGCTGCCCAGCAAGTACTATGATTGTTTTTCCAATTCATTTCAGATATGCCATATTCGTGTGTAGTCATCCATTCTAAAAACTCACCAAACCAAACTTTTATTTTTTCTGATTGTTGGGTTGTAATACCTCCCTTGTCAGAAAGAACTTTTACCGATCGAGCTACTTCAACGAAATGGTATGCGTCTATCAATCCAATACCTCGACCTGTAACTTTTCCAAAAATAGCTTGTGCATAGAGCAAATGCGGATTCATCTTAGAATTCGTATGGACAAACCAAGCATTCAAATGTTCCAGTGCCTTATCTGCATAAACTTTATCCTCCGTTATCAACCATGCCGAAGTTAAAGTAGCAGTAATCTCACTTAACCGAATCATTGCATATCGATGCGCTGTAAAATTATCGGGGTTTGTTTGACCATCGCGTTGAAGATAAGCACCTCCTGGATTCTCTGGATTTGGCCACCAATAGTCTCCTTCAGAATAAAAATCGTGTAACCCTCCAACACTTCGTTCGCAATATGCATCGGTTACTGTTACGGGGATTGAACTCAAATATGTGTTTGCTCTTGCAATTTCGGATTCTTTCAATACTTCAATAACCAGATCCTTTAAATCTTGTGCTTTTAGATTCAACGGCACAAGAATGCCAAAGAATGAAATAATTGAAAATATAGAATATGCTTTACTTTTTAAAAGATTTTTATACATGAAGCATAAATGGTATTTTTTTGAATTTGTGATCATGATCTGTTTATAGGATTCTTATAGAAACTTTATGAGCAAGGAATTTAACATCATCCTCATATGAAATATATTCTATTACATTTTTCTTTTCCATAGTATCTACCTTGTAATCATATAACTCTATGGCAACAGTCTATCCAGTTCATACAACAATTTTTAACTTATTGATTTACAATATATAAAAATATATTTTTACCCGTGGGTACTATTTAGTGCCTCTTTATGACTAAGTCAATGATTTGGGTGCTAACAACTTCTGTTAGATTTGGATTAAGTTAGTTGAAAATGGACTAATTAGAAAAACTACTTATTGAATTTTGATCAGATTTATAAATTCTGTAAGGTTAATAATTGCTAATGAAAAAGGTCATTTTAGTCTTATCATTGTTATTTCTTGTATCAACTTGTAAAAAAGATGAAGACTCAACCAGCTTTAATCCCATGTCATATGGTAAATTGCAAGGAAATGGCCTTATGGGCCATTGTGTAAAAATTGAATCGTGTTATTATATGGTTAGGGTTTTTTGGGTTATATGTAATATCATGATTCCTAACCTTCACAAAAAAACACTTTACTTGGGAGAGATTTTTATGCCTTAAAATAATTAACCAATATTACTCGAATAATTGTCTACATTATCTTAATCCGTTAATATCATACCTTGACATAAAACTCCATATCAATTCAGATGTATTCTGACCTTGAAAAGTTGCATTAAACCAAACATGTTCTCCTCCAATATATTTATAATTTTCAACAGAAACTGAGTTATTCCCTTGATCATAGACAAAATGTTCAATTATCACACTTCCACTATTGTCAGTATTTACAATTGGAAATATTGTTGTATTATTTAAATTGATCCAGTGATCTAATGTGTTTTTTGTAGAGTTCCAGCCATTTCCTCCATCGTAAGGTATTACGTCATCTGAAGTTCCGTGAAGATGTACTACTGGCATAGGATGGTTCGTGGAGCCTATACAATCTAACATTGCTCCTGAGACAGATCCTACTGCAGCAATCAAATCACTTTTATAGTTTGCCAGTCCATATGCCATCATACCACCGTTAGAGTATCCTACAGCATAAACTCTTTCTATATCTACGTTGTATTTTGATGAAATATCATTAATAATTAATTCAATAAAACCAAAATCATCAGCATCACTTTTATTGTCTCCACCATTTGGACAAGCATTCCAGTGAGATATACCATCTAAACAACTCCCTTGCGGATAGGCTAAAATAAAGGCATTTGATTCTGCAACAGCAAGCATATCAGTATCTCTTATAAAATCACTTGCACTATCTCCAAAACCATGAAAGTTTAGCATTAAAGGAATACTTGATACACCATCATATGAATCAGGGACATAGATCACATATTCTCTACTATTGGCATTATTAACTATAGATTGAATATTATTATTTGAATAACAGAACTCTAAATTTTTATTAATTTTCTCTTCTTCTGGAGAACAGCTATAAAAGATTAGAAATGCAATTAAGGAAAATAACAAATAGTATACTAATTGTTTCAAGTTCCCAATTTACAAAGAATAGGTTAAATATCAAATCTCATCCCCTAACTCTAATAGAAAAACGAATCTACAAAACCCACCCCTTCTTATCAGTAAACATATAATCAAAAGTTTTAAAAAAAACAGTTATTAGGGGGAGTTTTTGTAAAGGTTTATAGAAATTTATAAATTAAAATATAAATTAGTTCTATGAAAAAGCTTAGAGGATAATATACTCGGTGCTATGGCAATAAATATTAATAAAAGTGGAATAAGTGGATTTTGTGGATGTGCATATTTCGAAAGCTATAAAATCAGACCAATCAGAAAGTTCAAAAAAAAATCTAAAAACAGGTATAACCCTCTATCAATTAGATAATTATAAGGAAATTCTTATAGAATGAAAAATAAAATACTTTTAGTTGTTTTTGTAACATTTATAATACTTGTACATGCCAAAATACCCGTTGGCAACAAACAAACAGACAAAAAAAAACCTAATATTATTTTCATAGCAGTTGACGATATGAATGACTGGGTAGGATACTTAGGAGGTCATGGCGGAATGAAAATTCACACCCCTAATATTGATAGACTTGCCAAAGCATCTATGATCTTTACCAATGCGCATACCCCTGCCCCTGCATGTGCACCTGCTCGTGCAGCCATACTTTCTGGGGTACATCATACAAGATCGGGAATTCAAAATACACATTGGGGGGACGGTCCAAAATGGAGAGAATTTCCTGGATTGGAAAATATTGAAACCCTTGAGCAGTTTTTTAAAAATAGAGGATATAAAACACTAGGTGCTGGAAAAATCTACCACAGCCAGGCACCTCCTTGGGCCCCAACCAGTCAAATAGAACCTGAAAATTGGGATTTCTATTATCCTAGTAAGTATATTTCACATCCTTACCAAATTAGAGCACCAAAAGAAGTCATCTACCCTAAAGATGTTCACAATAAAAGTAGGCCAGGAGACAGAGATGGGACAGGGGAAAGCAGTTGGTGGACATGGGGACCTATTCCTGTTTCTGACGAAAAAATGGCCGACTATCAAATTGTGGATTGGGCGAACTATCAGTTGGAATTAGAACACGAAAAACCTTTTTTCCTCGCAGTAGGAACATGGAAACCTCACGATCCATGGGAAGTACCTCAGAAATACTTTGACTTATACCCCATGGAAGATGTGGTTCTTCCAGTCCATAAAAAGAATGATCTCGATGATGCCTTTGATCATGGCAGGCGTTGGATTCAAAAATGGGTTGAAAATAACAACCAGTGGAAAAAAGTAATTCAATCCTACGCAGCAGCCATTAGTTTTTCGGATGCAATGCTAGGTCGATTGATTGATAAAATCAAAAAATCGAGTTATGCAGATAACACTATAATAGTTCTATGGTCTGATCATGGAATGCACATGGGAGAAAAAGATAACATTGAAAAATTTACACTTTGGGAACGCTCCACGAGGGTCCCTTTAATTTTGTCTTTCCCCAAAGTGATTCAGCCAGGATCAAGATGTAATCAGCCGGTAAGCCTTATGGACATCTACCCAACATTAGTTGAGCTCACTGGATTTGAAAAACCCGATCATTTGGATGGAAATAGTTTAGTTCCACAAATAAAAGACCCTAACACTTTAACTTCCCCAGTAATATCAAGCTATCAGTTTTCTTGGACAAACAAACCATATGGCGCACACGCTGTTAGAAGCTTGAACCACCGCTATATATATTATCCAGAGGTAGGTCTTGAGGAACTTTATAATCATCAAACTGATCCAAACGAATGGCACAATGTGGCATATAACCCCATAAATAAAAAAATCATAGAGAATCACAGAAAGTTACTTCTAGAGATGTTGCCTGAACTTACATGGGAAATCCAAACTCCAAAAGGCTACACTATTAATGATAAAGGAAATATATATGTACAGGATTATTTGGAACTATCAGAATTAAAATAAATTATTAGAGCTATTAATCTTTAAAATCTATAAACATCTAAAATTTGAGGTTTTGGAGCGAAGGGTTGACAACTTAAAACCAAACCAACACGTTACAAACTTTCCCCTAATAACACCCCCCTAAAACCCCAACACTTAAAATAGCCTTAATCCCTTGTCATAGTATTAATCTCAAGGAAATGGTCGAAAAGGCACTTGTGTAAAAATTGAATCGTGTTATTATATAGTTAGGGTTTGGGTTATATATAATATCAAGAGCCCTACCCTCCAAAGAAAAGCCATTCTACAAAACCCACCCCATCGTCAGGTAATCAGATAGGTTAGAAAGTTTTTAAGTTTTAAAATATTGTAGCCTTACAAATACCGTATATTAATAAAATAATAATACCCTAAAACATTGATTTAAAACGTAATAGGGATTGTATAAGTGGAGTCGGCGGGAATCGAACCCGCGTCCAAACAAGTCATAACCAAGCTTTCTACAGGTTTAGTTCTCGTTTGTTTTTCGAGATATCAGTGACCGAAAACT
>Ga0209603_1003455_pt1 | contig 13672 bp, 10 predicted proteins | sample COGITO_mtgs_1206_FD_184812 | JGI IMG/M metagenome (GOLD analysis project Ga0209603, IMG submission 184812) | Pelagic marine microbial communities from North Sea - COGITO_mtgs_120607 (SPAdes) (version 2) | ecosystem: Environmental > Aquatic > Marine > Epipelagic ... | reverse complement strand
GTCTCTTTTCACTTATTTTATTTGAATTATTTTCACAAATAATCTTTAAACAGGTTTTCGCTAAGTCTCTAGCATAAGTAGGTGTACCTAGTTGATCAAAAACTACGCTCAATTCCTTTTTTTCTAAGCCTAAGTGAAGTATTTTTTTAACGAAATTATTCCCATTTGATGAGTAGAGCCAAGAGGTTCTAATCACAATACCATCGATTCTACTATTTATAACAGCAAGTTCGCCATCTCTTTTACTCTCACCATAAACTCCAATTGGGTTCACAGGGTCCAACTCATTATATGGTTGTGAATTCTTGCCATCAAACACATAATCCGTAGAAATATGGATTAGCTTTCCGTTTACTTGTTTTAGAGCATTTACAAGATTTAAAACGCCTTCTGAATTTACTTTTTTTGCTATTTCTGGATTTTCTTCAGCTTTGTCTACATCGGTATAGGCTGCACAGTTAATCACCCCAGTTATCTTTTGTTCTGTGATAAAGTTATCTAGTGCATAAAAATCACAAATATCTAAATCATCTAAGTCTCTAAATATAAAATCAGTTGTTTTGTATAGAGATACTAGATCTCTAATTTCAGAACCAAGTTGACCATTTGAACCAGTTATTAGTATCCTCATATTTAAAACTTAAAAGGGGATTTGAATTGTGAAAATAAAGGGAGTTGTTCATCTTTGTTGGAAATGAATATTTCACTTTCTTTTGCTCCCCAGTCGACCCCTAATTTCTTATCATTCCATAGGATACCAGCCTCGTAATCTGGCGCATAAGTATTATCTACTTTATATGCAAAAACAGCGGAATCACTCAATACTACAAAACCATGTGCAAAGCCTCTGGGTATAAAGAGTTGTTTTTTGTTTTCTGAGGAGAGAACATCTGAATGATATAATCCATAGGTGGGGGAGTCTTTTCGTATATCTACTGCAATATCTAGAATTTCCCCTTCAATACAACGCACTAATTTTGCTTGCGCAAAAGGCGGTTTTTGATAATGTAAGCCTCTTAGTACACCTTTTGATGACCTAGATTCGTTATCTTGAACAAATGAGACTTTACCGATTGCTTTCTCAAATTCATTTTTATTAAAACTTTCTAAAAAATAACCTCTTTTATCACTTAACACAGTAGGTTCAATAACTACAATTCCCGGTATGATTGCTTTTGAAAACTTCATTTTATTTGATCATATTAATAAGGTATTGTCCATATGCATTTTTTCTTAATGGCTCCGCTAACATTTTAAGTTTATTAGCATCAATATATTTCATTTTGTATGCGATTTCTTCTAGACATGCTACTTTTAATCCTTGTCTTTTTTCAATTGTTTCGATAAACTGTCCTGCCTCCATCAAAGAATCGTGTGTTCCTGTGTCTAACCAAGTAAAACCTCTACCTAAAATTTCTACTTTTAAGCACTGTTGTTGTAAATAGGATTGATTTATCGAGGTGATTTCCAATTCTCCTCTTTGTGAAGGTGTTACTTTTTTAGCAATTTGAACAACATCGTTTGTGTAAAAATACAATCCAACCACTGCATAATTAGAAGCTGGATTTTTAGGCTTTTCATGTATGGAAGTAACATTTCCTGCATTATCAAATTCAGCAACCCCATATCTTTCAGGATCATTTACATAATAACTGAAGATAGTTGATTTTCCTTTTGATACATTTTTTCTAGCATTTTGTAAAATTTCTGAAAAACCGTAACCAAAAAATATATTATCTCCTAACACTAAACATACATCATCATTTTCTATGAAGTCTTCTCCAATTATAAAAGCTTGTGCCAAACCATCTGGACTAGGTTGTTCTTTGTACGATAGTTTTAAACCAATTTGTGAGCCATCTCCAAACAGGTTCTTGAAATTAGGTAAATCTTTCGGAGTGGAAATAATTAGAATATCCTGAATCCCTGCTAACATCAGTACTGATAACGGATAATAAATCATCGGTTTGTCATATACGGGTAATAACTGCTTTGAGACCCCTTTTGTTAAGGGATATAAACGGGTTCCATCGCCTCCGGCTAAGATAATTCCTTTCATAATTGATTCAATTTTGTAAGTAAAATCTTGAAATTACTACTTTAGCAAATATATCCTAACTTTTTAGTTTACACAAGCAGAATTTGAATACCTAAATTAATCTAAGAGTTTATAATTCAAACCAGATTTTTTTAAAACACGTTTTTTGTATTTTAGTGACTACAGTCCTATAAATAATTTACTATTTATTATTGTTTTTTGATATTATATCTTTCACCACATCAGAGTATATATCCATAATTGCATTTTTAACAACACAACAGTATAAATTTCATATATTAGCTTATTAAATGATCAGCTATGTTATTGAAATTTAAACAACCGATTGTTATTATTACAATCACATTATTTTCATTGTTAAGTATCCAAGCTCAAAAAGGTTTTGATTTGTCATCGGCAAATTATACCAATATGACTAACGAACAGTTAATGGTGTTATTTCAAGAAGCTACTTTAAAAGGATATAATTATAATGATATTTTAAAAGCAGCCGAAACACAAGGGCTTTCTACTGAAGAAATTGCGACACTTGAAAAGCGTTTTAATTCGGCAAATACACCAAGAGCATCAAAAAATAACAATTCACCAGATCAAGAGTCTAGGTTAAGAGACACTAATTATGGTAATACGACGCCAGAATATCCAAAAATGAAAAGCGATATCTTTGGTTTTGAGGTTTTTAAAGGAAATAGCTTAATTTCATTTCAATCTAATTTAAACATCCCGACCCCTGTTGGTTATATTTTAGGCCCCGGAGATAAATTATTTATTGATATTTATGGCCAATCGGAAGCTTATTATCAAATAGAAATTAATCCAGAAGGAACGATAATTTTAGAAAATTTTGGCCCTATTCATATCTCTGGTCTCACGGTTAAAAATGCGACTAAACGCATAGAAAATAGATTGTCTAAAGTGTATTTAGGCATTAATGGGAATAAGAAAAACACATTTGTCAATGTTTCTGTTGGAAAATCACGAACTATTAAAATAAATATTGTTGGCGAAGTAGCTGTGCCAGGTTCTTACACTTTAAGTGCTTTTAATACCGTTTATAACGCCTTATATGTTGCGGGAGGCATTACAGAAAATGCCACTTTAAGAGATATTAAAGTTTATCGAAACAATAAACTTATAAGTAAAGTTGATATTTATAAATATTTAATTGCGGGTGACGCTTCTGCGGATGTAGCTCTAGAAAATAATGATCTTATTTTGGTAAAACCCTATACTAACCGTGTCACTTTAAAGGGTGCTGTTAAAATAAAAGGTCGTTTTGAATTGCTTAAAAATGAAAATTTACAAGACTTGTTAAATTATGCAAGTGGCTTTAATGAAGAAGCCTATACTAAAACTATAAAAGTAAAACGTATATCAGACGGTGAACATATTGTAGCAGACATCAATAAAGATCAATTTGAAATATTTACTCCACAATCTGGAGATGTTTTTCAAGTAGATGAGGTATTAGATCGCTATAAAAACCGTGTGATTGTAAATGGAGCTGTCTACAGACCGGGTGTTTATGCAATAACAAAAGGTTTAGGAGTAAAAGGTTTACTTTCCAAGTCTGAAGGATTAAAACAAGATGCCTTAACAACATCAGCAAATATTATTAGAACGAATGAAGATTTGTCAACCAGTTCTATAAGCTTTAGTTTAAGGGATATTTTATCAGGAAAAGAACAAGATATTTTGCTTCAAAAAGAAGATGTACTTACTGTTTTATCAAAAAATGAAATTCAAGAATATGATTATGTTGAAGTTGCTGGTGCCGTCAATGAACCTGGAATTTACGCTTATTCAAAAGGCATGAAATTAAAAGATTTAATCTTAAAGGCTAGAGGTTTTAATAAAATTGCGACAGGAACAAGAGTCGAAATTTCTAGAAAATTAGATGATAAGAATGTTAATAATTTTAAAACATCACAATTAATCGTAGTTGATTTATCTAAAGAGTTTGATGATTTAGAAAATAAAAATAATATTATATTAAATCCCTTTGATCACATTACTGTGAGAGTTAATCCAAATTTCAATAAAAAGGAATTTGTTTATGTTGACGGACAGGTTAATTATCCAGGGCTATATTCTATCGAATCAAAAGACGAAAGAATATCAGATTTATTAAAACGCTCAGGTGGTTTAAATGAGTTCGCCTATCCAAGTGGGGCAACTTTAGTCCGGAAAACAGAATACTACAAAAAAGAAACAGAACTCGACAGGAAGATAACAATTTTATTAGCGCTTAGAGATAATTTAACAAGTAAAATAGGTTCATTGTCTGAATCTGATTTTGAGCTATTAAAAAGAACAAATATAGATTTAGATAAGTTATATGCGATAAGTACAAAAGAAAAAAAATCCATCAACGAAACAACTAATTTGGCGATCTCTTCAAAGAATGATTCTTTACAATCGTATTTATTATCAAAAAAAGTGGGATTCAATACTACTGAATCAATTGCAATAGATTTAACTGAAATTATAAATAATAAAATTCTTAATTCAAATTTACTCATTCAGTCTGGTGATACTCTCTATATTCCTAAAAAATTAGAAACCGTGCGTTTAAGAGGTGAATTGTTAAATCCAACAACAGTGAGACATCAAGAAAATAAAACGTTAAAACATTATATAAACAATGCTGGTGGTTTTGAACGTCGAGCAGATAAAGGGAAAACGTTTGTAATTTATCCCAATGGACAAATACGTGCAACAAAAAAGTTCTTATTTTTTAATAATTACCCTAAAGTATTAGCAGGTTCTGAGATTATTGTGCCTAAAAAAGAAACAAAAAACTCTTCATTAAATGTTGCAACTCTTACAACTGTTGTTACAGGGCTAGCCACGTTGGTTTTAGCTATTACTACCATCAATAAGTAAAACCCAATTTTTAAGTCACAGTTAAAATAAATAATTTAAAATGCAATCAGAAAGTAATATTCCAAAAGAAGAAAAAATTTCTTTAAAAAACGTCTTTCAAGGGTTTAAAGAGTGGTTTGTGTTTATAATGGATAAACGCAAAAAAATTGTGTATGGCACTTTAATAATTTTAGCATTACCACTTTCTTACAATTATGTAAAATCACCAGTATACTATGCCAATACATCTTTTGTGTTAGAAAATGATGCTTCAGCTAGTTTAGGCAGTTTATCTTCTTTAGCATCTATGTCGGGGATTAATACCTCAAGTCTTATGAGTGCTGGTGCTAGTAATTTATTTCAAATTGATAATATACAAGAGCTTTATAGATCAAACAATATATTAAGGCAAACTTTATTAGAGAACGTTACTCTAAATGGAAAATCTCAAATATTGATTGATTACTTCGCCAAAGCACAAAAATTAGAAAAAAAATGGGTCAAGGAAAAGGTATATATAAAAGATTTTTATAATGATAAAAGACTTTACAGTAGAGCTCAAGACAGTGTTTTAAAAGAAGCTATAAAATTGATTAAAAAAGATTTTTTAGTTGTAGAGAAGCCAAATAGAAACACTTCCATTTTAAATGTTGGTTTTAAACACAAAGATGAGGTTTTTGCTAAAATTTTTAATGAAGTGTTGGTTAATAAGGTCAACAGGTTTTATTACAAAACCAAAACAAAAAAAACAGCTCTAAATTTAAAGATATTACAAGTTCAAACAGATAGTGTTAAACGCCTCTTAGATATGTCTTTTTTAGCGCTCGCCGAGATAGACCAAAATATTCCAAATATAAATCCTCTGGCAAAAACAGCGAAAGTTCCTTATCAAAAAGCCATGGTCAATCTACAAGCTAACCAAGCTATTTATCTGGAAGTTGTAAAACAACTAGAATTGGCAAAAGTTACTCATAGAAATAAAACACCTCTTATTCAAATTATTGACAAACCCTCATTCCCTTTAGAAAATAACCGTTTTAAATTTTTAAATATACTTATTTTAGGAATATTTGGTGGTGGTGTGTTGATGGTCTTGTTATTGTCGTTACAACGAATTATTAGACAAGCATTGGAAGAGTAATAATCAAGATTTAAAAACATTAATTATCTAAATCTTAAGACACCACTAAAATAAAATACCATTGTTTAAAGGCATTTTTATTAAAAATTTTTTCAATTTAATTATTAATCAAGGGATTAATATTTTTATTGCTTTATTAGCAACACGTATTTTGTTTGAAAGATTAGGTGAAGCACAATTTGGACTAGTTAATCTAGCCCTTTCTATTGTTTTATTATTGAGTATCTCAGTGAGTTATGGCTATCATCTAAATGGCCCCAAACGGATTGCTTTGTTTAGAGATGATTCTTCAAAAAAGCAAACTTTAATCAACGAAATTATAGTAACCAGAATAATAATAGCCATTGGCATGGCCATATTTTTATTTTGCTTGACTTATTATTTTGGATTTTTTAAATCTTATGCTTCCTTAGTTTATTATTCACTAATACTGTTGTTTAGTCAAGCTTTATTTCCGATGTTTTATTTTCAAGGAAATGATAAAATCGGATGGTTTTCTCTAGTCAATATTTTTGCAAAAGGCGCTTACTTACTACTAATTGTATTATTTATAAAAACGCCAAACGACGCGACTTACGTCAACTTTTTATTTGGTCTTACAGCTCTTACGGTTTACATCGTTTTCTGGATTCTTATTTATAAGAAAGAAAAAATCAAGTGGGTTTGGGTAAGTATTCATAATATAAAAAAGAGATTTATTGAAAACTTTCAATTTTTCATATCTTCCATAGCTGGCCATGTTTCCATTCATGGAGGCTTAATTATTTTAGCGAGTTTTGTCAATAATACTATTCTAGGGGAGTTTGCATTGGCTCAAAAAATAGCCCTTTTAATGCGTATGGTGCCTGTTTTTTTTACACAAGCTATTTTACAAAATGCTACTGCTTTATTTAAAAAAGATAAGATTGAATTTAACAGTTATGTTAATAGAATTTTTATTACTGGATTATCAATTACCTTAGGGATGGGGCTAACGGTAATTATTTTGTCTAAATGGATAATATTTTTATTGGCTGGTTCTTTTGTTATTTACAGTGAGACTATTTTAAAAATTCTAGCGTTTATTCCCTTTTTAAGTATGTTGAATTTTAATAATATGGTTAAAATTTTAGTAGACGAAAAAAAACATTTACTCACTAGAGCCACTTGGATAACTGCTATCATCATGTTAGTTTTTGCAACAATTGGCAGTTATTATTATGGTGGTTACGGACTTTCTATCGCACTTGTTCTAACAGAAATTATGAGTTTTATTGTATATTCTAAACTTTTGATGAAAAATAAATATGAAAGCGCCTAAAATAGCCATTATCATTATTAATTGGAATACTTATCAGTTGACTTTTAATTGTCTTAAAAGCTTAGAAGAATGTACTTATAAAAATAAAACAATTTTTGTTGTTGACAATGGCTCAAAAGACGGTTCAGGTGATAAAATAGCTTTACAATTCCCAGAAAGTAATTATATAAAAAATCAAAAGAATGAAGGTTTTACGGGAGCCAACAATAAAGCTTTAAAAGTTATTTTAAAACAAAATTTCGACTATGTTCTATTACTAAATAATGACACAGTTGTTAAGCCAAATTTTTTATCTCTCCTTGAAGCTACAATGGAATCTGATAAAAATTTAGCTGCAACACAGCCCCTGATATTAGATTATCCAAACACCAATACTATATGGAATGCTGGTGGCTCGTTTAATAGCTTTTTTTGCTTGTTTAATACTAGATGTAAAGGAATGATTTATAACCCGAAACTTAAAATTGGGACATCCACTCAATGGATTAGTGGCTGTTGTGTTATGGTTAAGATAGCAGTTATTAAAAAAGTTGGCTTGCTAGATGATCGTTTTTTTGCCTATTTTGAAGATGCGGATTGGTCTATTAGGATGACTAATCTTGGGTATAAATTAGGCGTGGTCCCCGAAAGTATTATTTACCATCATTCTTCTGGAAGTACAAAGAAAAACAACTCCTCTAGCGAAGGAAGTTTATCCCCTTACGCCCATTATCTAAATATTCGAAATCACATTTATTTAATTAAAAAACACACTTTTTTTAATAGTATAGGATCTTGGATATATCAAATCCTAAAAATAATTTCCTATTCTATTTATTTTATTTTAAGAGGTAGGTTTGGTAAATTTAAAATGGTATGTCGCGGTTTTTTAGACGGTATAAAATTTAAAACATAAAACACATATTTTGGTTGTTCTTGCAATAATATTATCGATTATATATATTGGATTTATTGGTTTTGTATTAAAAAAAATCTTTGAAGGGGATATCTATTATCTTTTATTGTATATCTTATTCACTTTGCCTTTTTACTCAACATTACAACTTATTATCTTTAAAGGGTTCAACGTAATTCCTTTTGTTAATTTATTAAAATACAGCAAAGATTTTGTTTTTTTTACAGGTTTTTTTATCCTTATTTTTGGTAAAAAAGAATCGTTCATTGAACGTGAATGGCAACTTACTTTATTAGATAAATTATTTTTAGGGTTTATGACTCTAACCCTTATCTATACGCTAATACCATTAGGATCAGCATCTTTGTTATCAAAAATGATTTATGCAAAAAATATATTTTTAATGGGTATTATTTACTTTTTAGGCCGTCATACTAATATTGATGAACAAAGGTGGCGTTTTATCGTTAAATTTATAATCTGTTTAATTGTTGGGTCTTTTTTATTAGCATTGTTAGAAATAATATCTGGTGTGCACTTACAAAGTATTCTGGATTATGGAAGATTTAATTCAATAATGTATGATGTTTCCCCAACGGGTAATTATGGCTTGAGTTGGACCTTTGAAAGACAGGGCAGTTTACCGCGGTTTGCAGCTTTCTTTTCTAATCCTCTAGATTTTGCAGCTTCATTATTGTTGTTTTTTTCTGTGGGTCTTAATCTTTTATTACATTCAAAATACAATAGTAATCGTTTAGCTTACCTAGGATTGTTACTGCTAGTAATATTTTCTTTCTTTTTTTCTTATTCAAGAGGCGCAATCATTGCAAGTGTAATTTTAGTATTTCTCACTTTGTTTTTAGAAAAAAAATATTTCTTATTACGAATTGCTTTGGGTTTAGTTGTTTTGTTAGTAACTTATATTTTCTTTTCTTCCTATGAATTAGATTACTTTGTTTTAGATACTTTTAATTTTCAAAATACTTCAAGTTTAGGTCATCTTCTTGAGTGGTTAGAAGGAATAGAATCTATGCTACTACATCCAATGGGTATTGGTTTAGCTATGAGTGGTAACGCCAACGGAGTTGAGCAAGCTTTAAAAATTAGTGGCGAAAATCAATTTTTGATTTATGGCGTTCAAATGGGGTTTTTAGGACTTTTTATATATATATCAATGTTGTTTAAAGCAATAAAAGATAGTTTAAAAGTATTCAAGGATTCAAGTAAACAACATGTTCGATCTATTTCTTACGTGGCAGCTGCTACAAAAATTGGTTTACTCATACCATTATTTACGGCTAATGCAGAATTATATTTATTTGTGGCTTTTCTTTCTTGGTTTTTAATTGGATCTATAGAAACTTATTATTTAAAAAATATTTTAAACAGAAATATTCATTGAGTATCTTTACTCTACTCGTTTAATTAAAATAAAGAGAATATTTTGGCTCAAAAAATTAAAGTTTTTATTGATGTTTTTTATTATCAAGCCACATTATCTGGGATAAGAACCTATATTAATGAGCTAGTTTTGGGAGCCAAAAATTCAAAAAATAAAAACATTGAATATCTTTTTTCACACGACATTAATCGATGGGATCAGAGCCATATATTTTTAAATCCAAAAAATAGATTACTAAGATTGTGCTATCATTTATATTATTTTTTTTGGAAACAAATTATATTACCATTTAAAATATTAAAGCACAAACCAGATGTGCTTATTTGTCCTGATTTTGTAGCACCTTTATGGCAGTTAAGAGCTCTCAAGTTGTGTGTTATTCACGATACCTTATTTTGGGACTATCCTAAAAATTACAACGCATTGTGGCGCAAATATTATATTAAACTTATTAATTTAGGATTACGAGGCAATACATCAGTGATAACTACAAGTAAATATGCTAAAAGTAAGTTACAAAGAACTTTTTCAAAAAGGACTCCTTCAATTATAGTTATATTTCAAAGTTTTTTAAAATCAAAAATGTGTGATGACAACATCTTAAAGACTTTAAATTTAGAAGACACTGATTATTTATTACATGTAGGCTCTTTTGACAAACGAAAAGATTTAATCACACTTGTCAAAGCTTTTAAATTGCTAAAAGAAGATTCAAATAACAAACATTTAAAATTAGTACTTGCAGGAAAAAAAATCCTTAATGGCAATGCAGAAGTGCTAAACGATTTGGAAAAATATATTTTGACAAATAACTTATCTACAAGTATTTTGATGACAGATTATTTATCTAATCGAGAAATAAGCTCCTTATTTAAAAAGGCTTTGATATATGTATTTCCATCTGTTGAAGAGGGATTTGGTATTCCTATTTTGGAAGCTTTTGCAATGAAAACCCCAGTTGTAACTTCTAATGCGGGTGCGATGTTAGAAGTTGCAGAAGGTGCAGCAGAGCATTACAGTGCAGGAGATCATAATGAATTATTTAAAACTCTTACGAAATTAATAATATCAAAACCTGAAAGAACTTATTTGATTCAAAAAGGATCAGAACGGTTAATGACCTTTTCAAGAGAAAAGTTTATTAAAGATTACGAAGAACTTATCTTAAAAAGCGTTAATAATTAAATGAAACAACCAGCTAAAAGAGTACTTCTATTGCACAGCTCTAATGATATGTATGGCGCGAGTAGAATTGTATTACAAGTAATAGATATTTTAATTAATGCAAAATATGAAGTGTTTGTTATTTTACCTTATAATGGAGTTTTAAATAAGATAATTACAGACAAAGGAGCCACATGTAGCATATTTAATTTAGGAGTTTTTAGAAAAAAATACATGAATTTAAAAGGCTTATGCAATCGATTTTTAAAAATTAAAAAGGCCAAAAATCATATATCAAATTATATCGATAAACACCACATAGATTTATTGTATACTAGTACATCAGTAATTATTTCTGGAGGGTTAGCAGCCAAAAAAAGTGGCATTTCTTCTATTACTCATATCCATGAAATACCAACCGCTAATAAACCTTACGAAATATTTAGTGGTTTGTTTGTACGATATTTTTCAAAAAAAGTTATTGTGGTTTCTAATAGTGTTGCAAAACACTGGCAAACTTATCTAAAAAAACACCAACTTCTTAAAGTTTATAATGGTATTATTTTTCCAGTTACAAAAATCACTAAAAACACAAACAGGAAAATTGGACAAAACATTACTGTTACATCAATAGCAAGGTTGATCCCCTATAAAGGCCATAAATACTTTATAGAAGTGGCCAGTGAGTTATTTAAACTAAACAATCAGTATGAATTTTTAATTGTTGGAGACACTTTTCCAGGCTATGAACCTTATGAAGAAGAATTGAAAACATTAGTTAGTGAGATTAATTTACATCACAAAATACATTTTTTAGGTTACAGAACAGATGTTGAAGCTATTTTGGCCAAATCCGATTTGTTTTTTCATCCCTCAATAGCACCAGATCCTTTGCCTACTGTACTGTTTGAAGCAATTAAAATGAAAGTACCTTTAGCGGCTACTGAATTAGGCGGTGCTGTAGAAATTTTAGACAACGGCAATTGTGGTTTATTGGTGCCTCACAATAATGCAAAAAAAGCAGCATATTTGATAAATAATTATTTTAAGGATGAAAAATTGAAGATATCAAATATTGATAAAGCGATTGAATACACCAATCAACATTTTTCACCCTCACAATTCAAGAAAAATATTTTAGACATCTTCGAAATTACTCTAACATCATAATGATTCAATCAAAAAGTAATATAAATCCTTTAAAAATTGCCATTATTGGCTCTAGAGGATACCCGTATGTTTATAGTGGATATGAAACCTTAATTAAAGAACTATGTGAGCGTTTGGTGGGTAGGGATTGTGAAGTAACTGTTTATTGCCATCGCAACTTATTTAAAGAAAAACCAGCTCTTGTAAACGGTATAAAATTGGTGTATGTTCCTACTATCGAAACAAAATCACTAAGTCAATTAATACATTCTTTTTTATCTATGTGCCATGCAGTTGTTTCTGATGTAGATGTTATTTTTGCTGTAAATGCAGCTAATGGTCCTTTTGGTTTAATATCAAAAATATTTAGAAAACCAACGGCTATAAACGTAGATGGTTTAGAATGGTTACGTCCTAAATGGAACGGTCTAGGCGCCATATATTTTAAAACAGCTGCTCGCTTGTCAACAATTTTATTCGATCAAATTATAAATGATTCAAATGAGATGCGTAAAGTGTACCTAAACTTATTTAAAAAAGAATCGGTAGTGATTGCTTATGGAGCCACAGTAAGAAAATCAGAAGATTCCTCTTTGATTCAACAATGGCATATTACGCCAAAAGAATATTATTTGGTTGTTGGACGTATGATTCCAGATAATAATGCCGATATTATTGTGAAAGGTTTTTTAGCCTCAAATTCAACAAAAAAAATGGTTGTTGTGGGCGATGTCTTTTATAAAGATAATTATGCCGATGCATTAAAAGCGCTAAAAGACGATAGACTTATTTTCACGGGTTATGTTAATGACCCTGATGTTTTAGCAGCTTTATACCATCATTGTTATGTGTATGTTCACGGTCATGAGTTTGGGGGAACAAATCCAACTATGATTAAAGCAATGGCTTATGGCTGTGCTATTCTGGCTTTAAATACCGTTTTTAACAAAGAAATGTTAAACAACGATTCATACGGAATTTATTTTGAGAAAAATCAGGAAGCTGTTCGAGAACAAATCAATTATGCAGATCTGTATCCTAAGAAAATTAAAAAATTACGTCAGAATTCACATTTGGGTATCACTGATAAATACAATTGGGATTGTATTACTGATCAATATTTAGAGGTTTTCAGACGGCTCATTGAAAAATAAAAAACTTTAATTTTTTTGAGTTTTCTAGTCTGTTTAACTATGACATTGCCTTTTAGTGATTTATATACTAGTCGATTACGATAACGCTAACATTGAGTTGATATAAAACTAATGGTTAAATCCACTCTTTAGGCCAGTGTTATTAGTTGTCCTGTTTTTCTAAAAAATCAAAGAAATGATTCAGAGCATAACAAAGGTTTATGGATATAATATAGACAACGGAGTAATTAATCAAAATACTATTCTAATAAAAATATGCTGAAATAAACTCTGTATGCTGACCTCTAAATTGAAATATTGTTTAAAAAAAGGCTATTTTGAAGATCTTTTTTTAAAATTAAAATGATAGGTTAGATTCATATTTATATGAAAGTTGTTAACATCCGTACCAGCGTGATAGTAGGGGTCAGTATAATCCTCTAATTCCCATTGATAGTTTAAGCTTCTTGAATAAACGACATTAATGCGTCCCCAAAAATTTTTTATCTTTTTTTGGACACTAAAATGTACATTAATATCTTTCCAATAACGTCTAAAGTCACC
>Ga0209603_1003454_pt1 | contig 13673 bp, 12 predicted proteins | sample COGITO_mtgs_1206_FD_184812 | JGI IMG/M metagenome (GOLD analysis project Ga0209603, IMG submission 184812) | Pelagic marine microbial communities from North Sea - COGITO_mtgs_120607 (SPAdes) (version 2) | ecosystem: Environmental > Aquatic > Marine > Epipelagic ... | reverse complement strand
ATTACAATATCTGACTTGGTTATTTAATTGGTCATTACAACCGAAAATACCGGGCACATCAGTAAGTGGATCAAATACACAAAGAGAACAAGCAAAACAAAAAGGATCAAAAGACGTTTACAAATATATAATTCAATGTGATAAAGAGACTACAAATGCAAATTTAGCATTTAAAGAGAGGGCAGACGATTTTATATCATATGTACCTAGTTCAGATCCATTATCTGTGATATTTAATTATGGTAGTAATACTTCAGATCCATCTAGAGCTTCTACATATGGAGCAATAATGGAAACTTATAATTGGTGGTATGGTTTAGCGGGCGGTGCTATAGGAGCTGTAGGAACTGTAGGTTCTTTTGGATTTGGGTCTTTATTAGCTGTAGGTGTCGGAGCTGCAATTGCAAACAGAGGATTCGAAGATAAATTACAAAATATAATTCAATTTACTCATTCAGACACGGAAGAAGATCAAGTACATGATGCTCTAGCACAACTTTCTCAATATGGAATCCAAGACAAATTTTCAATGCAATACAAGCCGAATGATCTAGAACAAGGTAATTTAAGTAATATTCTAATAAATAGAGACTGTATTGCAGGAATATTTGATGAAATGGGAGCACTTAAACGTACTAAAGAAAAAGAAGATGAAGAGGTTACTAAAATATCGGTTGAGAAATTTTTTAAAAAATTATTTGAAATAATTAAATCTGCATCAGGTGGGGAAATACAATTAAAGGCTATTGAGGATCCAGATAATATAGATCCATTTATTAACAAAATGCTTATAGTTAATGAAAATGCTCCTCCGACAGATGAAGAAATTAAAGTTCCTGTATTTAATAAAAATGATGGGAGTGTTATTGAAATGTCTCTTAAATCTAAAATTCCTAAGGCAATGCAAGTTGCAGCTGCAACTCGAGGGGATAATAATATTGAAGATTTAGAAAATCAAGATAATCCATCAGATGAGGCTACCGAAGGAGATGTTGCAACTCAACCGACTAATATTCTCTCTGAGAAATCTGGTTTGGTAAAAAATAAATTTGCACCGAGTAATGTAAAATCATTTAGTGCCTTATTAAAAAAACTTACCAATCGAGAAAATTCATTTTCTGAAAAGAAAGTAAACAGAAACCTTACTAGATTTCCGTTAACAATGACTCTAGTTATACAAGGCATTACTGGCTTTAAATTTGGAGATACAATTACTAGTGCAATGTTACCACCTAAGTATAAAGAAGAAATAAAGAATAAGGGATATGTAACAGATATAATTTTCACTGTAACTAAAGTAACACAAATGATTAGAGGCAACTCATGGACAACTACATTGGATACTATAATGAGATTTGCTCCTGGAACTAAAACTAATAAATTAACTAAAAAAGATTAAATGAGAAAACGTATAAAATCTACAGAGCCATTTAATGTAAGGGAATCAGAAGTAACTGTAGATTACACTAATGGCAAAGAATATGTCTTTTATGATCCTACTGTAGCAGGTGCTCAAGAATATTTTGGATTCTATTATACATTAAAATCCGGTCAAGTATATATGGGATCTGATTATACAAAGAGTCCAAGAATACCATTACATAATCCTCCTAAGAGTTCTTTTAATAAAAAGAATAAAGTATATTATGAACTAACTGGCGATGCTTTTGATAGATATAGTTATCCTATATATTATTATCCAGAACCAACTAAACAACAATATGATAAAGGAGTCTTGAAACGTACATTTGTACAGAAACGTAATGAGCCCGGGATTATAGTAGAAATAAATCCTAAAACCGATCAAATATATAACAATCGTAATAAGCCTGGTATTAATGCATATTTATGGGATCGACATTCAATTAATTGGACAATCGCCGGCGATATTACTGAAGTAAGAAAAAATAATCAACGAGTGTTAGAAAAGGCTAATCAATCTATGGATGGTATATTAAATTACCTAGGAGACTTAGACGAATTTCATATTTCAAAACCTATCATCAAAAAACAACGTAATCAAACTTCTTATCCAGATGGCGAACCAATGCATGGTAATTTACCTACAGGATATAATTTATCAGTTAATTCTGCACAACAATGTGGTAATTGTTATTTTAAAAACAATAATTATTGTGGTCTTTGGCAAGCAAATATAAGAAATAATTATGTTTGTGCTAGATGGAAAAAACATCCATATTAATTTGTTTTTCTGAAAAAAAGCTCTTATATTCATATAATGTTTGTAATAGAGAGTAGTTCCGAGTTTGATAGAGTAAAAGAGAGATTAAAGAATACAGATAGCTTTTGGATTCCTATGTTCTCTGATGTGTATAAACATTATACTCATAATCAACTAAGTTATGTATATATCTATTGTATCAATGAAGACTTAGAATATATTGTATCATTCAATCATACAGATTGCTTAAGTATACAAAGACACCGTCTGCAAGAACTTGCAAGTACATGCAGTATATTTGTATTAGCCAAGAAACGCTTTGCAAAGTTTTATGCAGGAAAATGTTATGATGCTGACTTAATGACATGGTGGCAGACCAATAGGATGTTGCCATTAAATGAAACTAATACGGCAGCACATGATATGTGGAACAGATGGTGGCATAACGAAACTAACACAAATGATTGGTTGCCGATAACAAGACATGCTGACAGATGTACTGCCATGAAAGATGTATTTATGAAACATTATAATAAATTTGAATTGTCAGATGAATTCAAAAAATATGAATCATATGCTATAGATAATTTTTTTGCAATAGAACAAAGTGGATTGCAAGTAGATAAGAAAACATATACAGACAAATTTCAAACTAATGGTATCCATTCTAACAAAGTATATACAGAATATAATTTATATACAAGTACAGGACGTCCTTCAAATAAATTTGGCGGAGTTAATTTTGCTGCATTGAATAAAGAAGATGGTAGTAGAGATTCGTTTGTATCTAGATTTGAACATGGAATGTTATTGGAATTTGATTATGATGCATATCATGTAAGATTGATTGCAGATATAATTGATTATGATTTGCCAGATGGTTCTATACATGAATACTTTGGATGTCAGTATTTTGGTAAAGAAGAATTATCAAAAGAAGAATATGAACAAAGTAAAAAAATTACATTTAGATTGTTATATGGTGGCATAGATAAAGACTTTGCAAAAATACCATTCTTCGGTAAAACTCAGATATATGTTAAAGAATTATGGAAAAAATTTAAATCTAAAGGATATATTGAAACTCCTTATTTTAAACGGCCTATGCATAAAGATAATTTATTTGAAATGAATCCTAACAAATTATTTAATTATCAGTTACAAGCATCTGAGACAGAACATAATATGTTGGTATTGAATGAACTAAATGAGTATATGTCAGAACATGATAGCAAATTAATATTATATACTTATGATTCATTTTTATTTGATTTTAACTTGGATGAAGGAAAAAATAAAATTTTAGAATTAAAAAACATTATTTCTGAGAACAAAAAATATCCAGTTAAGATAAAGGCTGGCATCAATTATGGGGTTATGAAAGACATGACTTCCAAGGTCGTTTAATATTTATTAAAAAAGTATGTGAATGAATACAGACAAAATAATACATGAATGGTTTTACAGATTACCTAAAGGTTATGCAATAGCCCCGTATACAAAACAAGAACTAGATATATTAGATGAAGTGTTAGCAGAAAATGGAGTATCTTTAAACGAAGATATAGATATATTGGACCAAGCGTTCCTGGATGCTAAGCCGGTCGATGATAAAAAAACTGTTAATATAAGAGAAGCATTACTCAAAATTGGCGATAAAACATATCAATTAAATCGATCAGAAGTCGATCAAGTTACTAATTATTTAGAAAAGGACATGAAAAAGACAAATTTTAGTCCAATGGCTCGTAAGTCAACTAAAGTAATAGCTAAGCGTATGATAGGTAAGTTTGCAGAAGATGAGAGTTGGCAACAATGGCTAAATAAAGTAGAGAATATTATTCCAGCTAAAAAATTACAAAAACTTTATTTTACCTTATATGATATCACATCAGCAACATATACAGCAAAATATATTGATGAAGTTTTAGATGAACTGTATAGTGCAGATCCAAAAGTATTAGCTAAAGAATTATTTAGCTTAAAACAAATTCCTAGTGGAGGAGGCCAATCCGGAATGCCAGTACCTCCGGAGTTTTATGGACTAGCTGATATAGGAACAGCTCGTGGAGGATCAAAGGGTACAGAGATGGGGAGAGGTGAATACTTAATACCACTTTTATTTGATCGAGGAGAATTGGGAGGAGCTAATGCTACACATGATGTTGATATTAACGGAAAAGGTTGGCACGTCAAAGAATTAAAAAATAGAAATACTTATATTAGATTAGGCAAAAACACATTTGCAGATAGTACATTAGCACAAACTCTAGGACCAGTATTAGGAGGCAAATCTAGAACAGAGTTTGCATTATCAACAGTATTTGATGGAACATCTGTAATGCCCGGAGTTATAGAAGCATTAAATGATAAGTATGGCGGAGTTCAAAATGATTTTGAAGCATTAATGAAAATTCAAGAAGAATTAGATTTAGAAATGAGAAGGGATGGCATAGCAGATGGCGGTGGACAGGGAGTGATATTTTATGTAGCAGCACTACAAGAAGTATGGTTTGTACCAACATCAGAATGTATATGTGGCGGAGGTACACAAGGAGCACATACAGTAGGTATGTCTCATTCCGGAAGACCAATAGGCAAATTTGCAGCTGCAGCACAGAAAATAGGATAAAATTGAGAACACAATTATTATGCACATTTGCACATAAAAAGGATTTGGATCTGATAGCAGATTATATTGCAACATCATATGATGTATCAGAGAAAAGAATGTTTGTGTTTTCAGATGCAGATAATAAAAATGATTTGTATATAACATATAATGTAGAATCAAGCAATTTTAAAAGAACACCTAACACAATATCAATACATAGAAAAAAAGATAGTAACACATTATATACAGTTAATGCTTTAAATGTGGTAATTAAAAATTCAAACAATGGAGTATTAGACAAAACATTTATGGTTGATTGGAGTAACTATGAGAACACATTGTTATTGACAAATGGAGATGAACTAAGACGTGTTGATCTTGTACTTATGAAAAGGATTGACATATAACTGTATATTTATTTAAAAGAGAAAAATTATGTTTAATAGTCAAAGATGGTCAGAATTAGATTTAGCACAATCAGAAGAGATACTTGCAATCTTAGCACAAGTAAGTAAGCCATCAGATACTCTAATAAAAAGTATGACTATCATAAAGACCGCAATAAAAGAAGAAACAGAAGCAGAAACTACGGAATTAGATGACTTAATTACGCGCGTATCTGCTAGAGGTTTTAAAGATGAGACATTACTGTCTCGCCTCAATCTAGAAGCAACTGAACTTAAAGAAAAGGCTGTGAAAACAAAAGAAAAATATTTTGATTCGGACGGAAGAGAGAAATAGATTAATATCTATATACAATAATAAACTAATTAATAAATAACAAAGAGAAAAATTATGAATCTTCAAGAAAATTATAAGCGATTATTTAAAGGTAGAATCAGATCCAATGATTCAAAATTAATATCAGAAGATATGAGCTTTGAAGACTTAGTTGATATTGATGCATTACTAAAAGGACTTCCACCAGCATATTCTGATGAGCAGAGGTATAAATCTGATGATGAAATAATAATACCATTGAAAAAAGGAATGGAAATGGACGGCAAAAAGCAATTTTCTGCATTTGCAGATGTATTTGACGGAGGAACGTCATTTTTGTTAGATGATGATTTAATAGATGCACTAGAGGATTTAGATATAGATGAATATGATTTCAAATCAGAAATGGAAGACTACCTTTTTTAAAAAAATACTTATATTAATAAATAATAATTAACTAATAACAAATAAAACTTTTTTTAACTTTTTTTGATAATCCTTAGGATAATAGAAAAAAAGTACTTATATTAATACTAATAAATAATAATTAATCATTTAAAAGGAAAAACAATGGCAATTGATTTAGACGCAATTAAAAGAAAACTTAGTCAGCTTCAGACTACCGGCACCAGACAAAACAACTTATGGAAACCGGAACCAGGTAAGCAAACAATCAGAATAGTCCCTTATCAGCACGACAGAGACAATCCATTCAGAGAATTATATTTTCATTACGATTTAGGTAAAAAGAATTATCTATCTCCGGTGACTAACGGCAAAGCAGATCCAGTAGTGGAATTTGCAGAGAAGTTAAAAGCATCTGGTAATTCGGATGAATGGAAATTAGGTAAGAAGATGGAACCTAAAATGAGAACATATGTTCCTGTGCTAGTAAGAGGAAAAGAATCTGAAGGTGTTAAATTTTGGGGATTTGGAAAAACAGTTTATACCGAGTTATTAGGTGTAATTGCAGATCCAGATTATGGAGATATATCTGATCCAATGAATGGAAGAGATGTATCAGTTGAATTTACTCCATCTGAAGGAGCAGGTTCATTCCCTAAAACAGCAATTAGAGTTAAACCTAATGTTACAGCATTAACAGAAGATAAAAATGTTGCAGAAATGGTTGCAAAAAATCAACCAGATCTATCAACAATATTTAAAGAGCCAACTTATGATGAACTTAAAGAAGCATTAGAAAATTGGCTTAATCCAGAAGAATCAGGAACAGAAGAAGCTCCAAAAGCAGAAGATGCACCTAAAGCAGAAGAATCATCTAAGGTTAACAAAGTAGATGATGTTTCTTCAGCATTTGATTCATTATTCAACGATTAAAAAGTTATAAAATATGGCAAAATCAAAAAGTGAACTAGCAGATGATCTGGCTTTAGAATTAGCAGATAATTTAAATAAAAAATTTAAAAATACTGGATTCAAAGCAGCTTATTTTCTAGACAGAGATACGGATGCACCAAGCGAAGTTAGAGGATGGGTAGGATCCGGATCTTCAATGTTGGATCTTGCAATATCTAATAGACCCGAGGGTGGATTTCCAGTAGGCAGAATTACAGAAATTACAGGATTAGAAGCATCAGGTAAATCTTTATTAGCAGCACATGCTTTAGCAAATACGCAGAAAGCAGGTGGTATGGCAGTATATATAGATACTGAAAATGCAGTTAGTAGAGAATTTTTAGAAGCTATAGGAATAGATCTAGAAAAAATGTTATATGTTCCATTAGAAACAATAGAAGACATTTTTGAAGCGATTGAAAATATAGTTGAATCGATTAGAAAATCAAACAAAGATAAATTGGTTACTATTGTTGTTGATTCCGTAATGGGAGCATCAACTAAAATTGAAATGGCTAAGGAATTTGATAAGGATGGGTATGCAACATCAAAATCCATTATACTTTCTAAAGCAATGAGAAAAGTAACAAACATGTTAGGACGTAACAAAATTTGTTTGATATTTACTAATCAATTAAGGACAAGGCTAGGAGTAGCCTTTGGTGATCCTTATACTACATCAGGTGGAAAAGCAATACCATTCCATTCTTCAGTAAGGTTACGATTGAAATCAGTTGGCCAAATCAAAGTTAAAAAGGACGGTGTCGATCAGACTATTGGAATTAAAACTAGATGTCAAGTGGTTAAAAATAGAATGGGGCCGCCATTAAAAACAATTGATTATGATATCTACTTTGAAAGTGGTGTCGATGATTTTGGGGGTTGGCTCAATATTATGAAGCAATTTAAGCTTGTTGCAACAGCAGGTGCGTGGTATACATTTACTAGGACTAATGGAGAAGAAGTAAAATTCTTGTCTAAAGATTTTGAAAAGAAATTGGAAGAAATTGATGGTCTTAAAGATGAAATATATCAACAAATTTGTGATGCATATATTCTTAAATATAAGCCTGGAGAAGACATTGGTATTGATGATGTTGAAATAGACGAAGAATTTGTTAGTGAAGAAGGCTGATGAAAGGACGTTTTTTTGATATACTACAAGAAGTAGAAAGAGATCACAAACAAGGTATGGGGTCAAGTAAAGATAGCCATCTATTGATTATCGACGGTCTGAATACATTCATTAGAGTGTTTTCAGCCGTGCCTGCCTTGAATGATGACGGCATGCATATCGGAGGAGTAACTGGATTCCTTCGATCTATTGCAGCTGCTATAAGACAACATAAGCCTACTAGATGCGTAATTGTATTCGATGGTAAAGGTGGGTCTGTCAGAAGAAAGCAGATGTATCCAGACTATAAAGCTAATAGGGCAAATAAAACAGCCTTTAATAGATATGAAGAATTTGCTTCATTGCAAGATGAACAAGAAAGTATGAAACGCCAATACGGCAGAATGATTCAGTACTTACAATGTTTACCAATTACTACATTGGCTATTGATAATATAGAAGCAGATGATGCAATTGCATATATTGCAAATGAAATATTTACTAAGCCAGAAAATAGAGCAACTATAGTATCAACGGATAGAGATTTTTTGCAATTAGTAAATAATCGTATTTCAGTATGGAGTCCAACTAAAAAGAAAATGTATACTCCAAATACTATGCGAGAAGAATTTGGAATAGATGCAAGTAATTATTTATTGTATAGAGCATTAACAGGAGATAAGTCAGATAATATACCTGGCGTTAATGGAGTTGGATTAAAGACAATGATACGTCGTTTACCTATCATTACAGAAAATAAACAATTAAGTGTAGAAGAACTTGTTGAATATGCATCTAATGTAGAAAAAAAATATAAAGTTCATGAAATTATTGAATCGAGTAGTGATATTATTCAGTTAAATTATAAGTTAATGCAACTAAAGAATGTGGATATTGCTGGCAATACCAAATTATTAATTTTAGAAAAGGTACGTGAAGAAATTAATAAAATGGATGTATTAAATTTTAAAAAGATGTTTATGGTAGACAAAATGTATACAGTCATCAAAGATTTAGATACATGGATGACAACATCATTTAATTCATTAAATGCTTTCAGAAATCTTTGATTTACGAAAATAATATTATATATTATAGTATATGACAGATAGATTAAGTAGTTACGGATATAGTTTTCAAATAAAAGTTATAGCATCATTATTTACTGATAAATTATTTATTAATCAGATAGCGGATATATTATCTCCTAAATATTTTGAAAGTGATGCTAATAATTGGATCGTTGAAACTGTTTTAGAATATCATAAAGAATATAAAACATCTCCGACATTAGAAGTAATAAAAGTTAAACAACAAGAATTAGACCATGATGTCTTAAAAGAGCAAATTGTAGCTCATATGAAAGATGCATGGAGATATATCGAAGCAGATGATTTACCTTTTATTAAGCAGCAGGCAATTGATTTTTGTAAGAATCAAGAAATAAAAAAAGCGATATTAGGTTCTGTTGATCTTTTAAAACATGGACAGTATGATGAAATAAAAGCTAAAATAGATGATGCTTTAAAGTCCGGTGGCGATAAAGATATTGGCCATGATTATATGGTTAGTATAGAAGAACGATATACAGATGCAGTTAGAGATACTAAAGAGACCCCATGGGAAGTTATTAATGATTTAACTGATGGCGGATTAGGCAAAGGTGAGTTAGCAGTATTTGTGGCTCCTGCGGGTATAGGTAAGTCATGGGGATTGATCAATATTGGAGCCCATGCAATTAAAAAAGGTATGACTGTATTACATTATACATTAGAACTTAATCAAGCATATGTAGGATTGAGGTATGATTCTGTTGTAACAGGAATTGCAAATCAAAATCTAAAACATTATCAGTCTCAAGTAAAAGAAGAATTAGAAAAAATGGATGGTGAACTAATTATCAAACATTATCCGACAAAATCTGTATCAGTAATGGGGTTACGTTCCCATGTAGAAAAATGTATAATGCAAGACAAAAAGCCAGATGTTATTATAGTGGATTATGCAGATCTACTAAAAGGCCATGGACAAGAAAAACGTCATGAGTTAGAAGGTATATATGAAGACTTGCGAGGAATGGCTGGAGAGTATGATATACCTGTATGGACAGCTTCTCAAGCAAATAGATCGGCGTTGGAGGAAGATGTGATAGACGCAAGTAAAGTATCAGAATCATATGGCAAAGTAATGGTGGCAGATTTTATTATTTCATTGTCTAGAAAAGTGCAAGATAAGTTAGCTGGTACTGGTAGATGGCATGTCATAAAAAATAGATTCGGTCCGGATGGAATAACATTGCCAAGTAAAATGAATACGTCGAATGGACAAATCCATATATATGCTGATACATCAGTGCAAGGCAAGGATGCGCAGAAACAAATGGATAATGGTGAAGAGTATACGAGAAAATTACTATCACGTAAGTTTCAAGAGATACAAGGTTTTGAATAAAAAAACTTAAAAAAAGTTATCAAAAAGCAATATCGATGCAGTAAGTAGCGTATATTTATTGAAAAATACGTTGATTTTGTATCATTAATAAACATTTATAAAAGGAATAAGACATGGATATATCGAATAGAATTTTATCTGATATCACAGTACATATGAAATATGCAAAATATGTACCAGAATTAAACAGGCGAGAAACTTGGGATGAATTAGTTACAAGAAATAAAAATATGCACATCAAAAAATTTCCAACACTTAAGTCGGAAATAGAAAATGTATATAAAATGGTGTATAATAAAAAAATATTGCCGTCCATGAGGTCATTACAATTCGGCGGAAAGCCAATAGAGATATCTCCAAATAGAGTTTATAATTGTGCATATCTTCCTATAGATGATTGGAGAGCATTTGGAGAGGTAATGTTTTTACTATTAGGAGGAACAGGTGTAGGATATTCAGTTCAAAAACATCATATAGAAAAATTACCAGAAATTAAAAAGCCGAACATGAATAGAACTAGAAGATTCTTGATTGCTGATAGTATTGAAGGTTGGGCAGATGCAGTTAAAGCATTGATGAAAAATTATTTCCAGGGAGGATCTAAATTAAAATTTGATTTTTCAGATATAAGACCTAAAGGAGCACAGTTAGTTACTTCAGGCGGCAAAGCGCCAGGACCTCAACCATTAAAAGAATGTTTAATTAAAATAGCAGGAGTTTTAGATTTAAAGAAAGATGATGAATTATTATCTCCATTGGAAGTGCATGATATTGTCTGTCATATTGCAGATGCTGTTTTAGCAGGTGGTATACGTAGAGCAGCTCTAATCAGTTTATTTAGTGCAGATGATAATGAAATGATAAGTTGTAAATCAGGTAATTGGTGGGAACTTAATCCACAGAGAGGTAGATCTAATAACTCTGCAGTACTTATGAGGCATAAAATTACTAAAGAGTTCTTTATGGAATTATGGAAAAGAGTCGAATTGTCAAATGCAGGAGAGCCTGGTATATATTTGTCTAATGATAAGGATTGGGGTACTAATCCATGTTGTGAAATAGCATTAAGACCTTTTCAGTTTTGTAACTTATGTGAAGTAAATGCTAGTGATATTGAATCACAAGAAGATTACGAATCACGAGTTAAAGCAGCTACATTTATAGGCACATTACAAGCATCATATACAGATTTTCATTATTTAAGACCTGTATGGCAAAGAACAACAGAAAAAGATGCATTGATTGGAATATCAATGACCGGAATAGGATCTGGTACTGTATTAGGATATGATATGAAATCTGCAGCAAAAATTGTTAAAATAGAAAATGAACGTGTTGCTAAATTATTAAATATAAATAAATCTGCAAGATGTACTACCGTGAAGCCAGCTGGCACAACATCTCTTACATTAGGAACTTCATCTGGTATTCATGCATGGCATAATGATTTTTATATACGTAGAATAAGAGTAGGCAAGAATGAATCTATTTATACATATTTAAAAAATAATCATCCGGAGTTAATAGAAGATGAATATTTTAGACCACATGATACTGCAGTAATTAGTATACCACAAAAAGCTCCAGATGGGTCTATAATGAGAACCGAATCTCCATTTCAATTATTAGAACGTGTAAAGAAAGTTGCTCAAGAATGGATTAAGCCAGGCCATAGATCTGGAAATAATACTCATAATGTTTCTGCTACAATTTCATTAAGAGACCATGAATGGAAACCTGCAGGCGAATGGATGTGGGACAATAAAGATCATTATAATGGACTTTCAGTATTAAATTATAATGGCGGAACATATGAGCAAGCTCCGTTTGAAGATTGTACAGAAGAAACTTATAATTCATTAATGAAAACATTAACTGAAGTTGATATTTCTAATATTACAGAATCAGATGACCAGACAGATTTATCAGGCGAATTAGCTTGTGCCGGCGGAGCATGTGAGATAATATAATGCGTGCAGATGATTGGATATCACATTTAGAAATCAAAGAAAATGTGAATTCTCAAAAAGATTTTTATTGGGAAAATGGGATGATGGTAATGACATCCCATTATCATCTTAAGCGCGGGTATTGCTGTAAGAACGGATGTTGTAACTGTCCATATTAATTTTCATTGCATTTACTAGTTTCTAGACAACTTTCTACATATTTATGATAAATGGAGATTGTATGAAACGTTTTATATTAGCTATATTCTGTTTAATTACATTTACAAGTAACGCGCAAAATATAATATTTGGTTGTACTGATACAGCATCAGCAAATTATGATTCAACAGCAACACAACAGTTAGAAGGAAATGTTGAATTTCCAGTTGGGTGTAATCAAAACAGTTGGGGCGGAAATTATGTAGGTATAAATTTAGCTTTATATCAAGCACACCCATCAGAATTTTCAGTAGGAAGAAAAGTAACAATAGCAGGTCATGATTATTGGATTGATGCCATGAACATTCCTGGAAATTGCAATCAAGGTGTAGCTTTAATTTATGTAGCATTAGCTCCTGGATTAGCAGATGGCAATCCATGGTCGACGGCAGGAAATGTAGTACAACCTATAGTACCAGGAGATCAATGGAATATAACAGAATGTTTTTATAATCCCGGTTGTATGGATCCGGACTATTTAGAATATGATCCAAATGCAGATTGGGATGATGGTAGTTGTCAAACATTAATTTTAGAAGGATGTACAGATCCGACCGCAATAAATTATAACCCATGGGCTAATACAGATGATAGCTCTTGTATAACAGATCTAGATTGTGGATTTAATAATATTGAAATTAAAGTAACATTAAAATTAGATAATTGGCCAACCGAGACTAGTTGGTTATTATTACATACAAATAATAATGTTACTGATACAACTTATTATGCACCTAGACAAACATATAGCTGGACTCAACAGGGACAAACAATTGTAACTAGATTTTGTGCTCCTGCAGGACCAAATCATTTATTACAATTTGTATTGCAAGATTCATATGGAGATGGTATAAGAGGTTCTTCACCACCGAATAATAGTGGATATTGTTTAGTTGAAAATATGTCTTGTCCAGATACTATTTTTTATATGTCTGAAACAGATGCTGATTTTGGTTATGTAATTACTAGCGATGGAACTTATTGGAGTCAAAGAGAACAATTTTGTGGAAATACTTTAGTTTATCCTGGTTGTACAGATCCTGCATATCAAGAATATGATCCATTAGC
>Ga0209603_1003452_pt1 | contig 13675 bp, 11 predicted proteins | sample COGITO_mtgs_1206_FD_184812 | JGI IMG/M metagenome (GOLD analysis project Ga0209603, IMG submission 184812) | Pelagic marine microbial communities from North Sea - COGITO_mtgs_120607 (SPAdes) (version 2) | ecosystem: Environmental > Aquatic > Marine > Epipelagic ... | reverse complement strand
CATCATCTAAAGATAGTACTATTGTATCGCTGACACGCGACGGTCAAAAATTTCGCATGACCGCGGGACAATTGTTTGACAAAACATCTCCACGCATCGTGATAAAAGACAGAGACCAAATTGAGATAGATGAGGCAGCATCAACCTCTACATCCATAGAGGCTATTGTGGGTTCACGGGGCAACATTTTAATACGGGGTGTTGGCAGCCTAAAAGCTAAAAATCGGTCACTGGCTGAGGTGCAGGCCGATATTACTCGTATTCTAATGGACAAGGGATTGACCCCAAATTTTCAGCTTGAAGTGACGGGCTTTGAAAGTAAAGAATTTTTCCTGATTACAAAAATGCATGGCTCTAAAGCAATTCCAATAACGGATAATGCAGTGAATTTGAAACAGGCAGTCCTAAGTAATATCGCAATTGACAATCAAACCACAAATCGAGGCGGAGCAACCTTTACAACAGTTAAGCTGATTAGGGACGGAATTTCATACCAGGTGTCTTGGCAGGAACTGTTGAGTGGGAGCGCATCAAATGTATTGATCAAAGATGGCGACATCATAAACTTGCAAGATTTTGATTATAAATTGGGCCAAGTATTTGCCTTGGGCGGCGCTGGAAATGCTGAATTGGTGCCTATTGATCCGTCGAAAAGGGAAACACTAGCCGACATTCTCTTTTCGCCGAAGGGTGCATTAAATAATCTTCTGGCAAAACGTTCAGAAGTCTATCTCCTGCGAGGACGAAACCCATCTGTTGCCTATCATTTGGACGCGCAAAACGTTTCACGAATATTGGTCGCCGCTCAGACAGAGCTGAGGCCAAATGATATTGTGTACGTCGCCGACCGCCCAATCATCTCATTCTCAAGGACGTTGGCTGAAATCAACCCACTCAGAATTTTGCTTCGTGATCTTGAGAATGGTAATATCCCGTAACTTAGCCTTACAATTCCAGCCTTGAAATCTGCTTATCAGGAATTAAAAGTTATTGATTCAAAAATCTATTTTCATAACTATTATGAACCAGCTAATGCAGTCAGGAGTGTCCATATCACATAAATGATCCCATCAAAGACTGAAATATATATTTTATTGGCACCTTCAGGCGTTTAATAAATTTTTACAGAATAAGTTGTCCGAGAATTGCATTGGTTCATTTGTAAAAAATCTATTTTGGAAATTGCAGTGCAAACAGAGTATGCAAGTACCACATATAATGATATTAATGATAGCCTTTTTCAGGTACATGGATAGATCCTGAGCATATTCCTCAGAACAATATTTAATATCAAAAATAAATAGGAATTTTTATTTTCCCAAACCTCTTATTATAATTAATATTGTGTTAAGTATAATTTTTAATTCAATAATATAACCAACATTCTGAATATAATAGTTATCAATGGATGCCTTCTTTGAAGTTGCTTCCAAGCTATCTACGTACCCTAATCTTATTTGTGATAGCCCAGTAATACCTGGCCGGATAATGTGTCTTTCACGATATCCTTCAACAGTTTTTAAATATTCCAATGCATGTTCATAATAATCTGGCCTTGGTCCAATCAAGCTCATATCACCTTTTAAAACATTCAAGATTTGAGGTAATTCATCTATACGCATTTGGCGTAAAACTTTGCCTAAGGGTGTAATTCGATTTGTTTCAATTGGATCATCATATTTTCTATCAATTTTTTTTATATCACTCATAGTGCGAAATTTATATGCAAAAAAATATTCACAATCCCTACCCATTCGTTTCTGAATGAAAAGTAATCTACCTTTATTAAAAAATTGATTAAGAAATAATATAATTATTCCAATTACAGCAAGCAAGGGGAGTAATAGTAAGCTGACAAAAATATCGAATATACGTTTATTAGTCCAAAAAAACTTATTTTCGCAGGGATGACGTGTATTTTTCATATGTTTATGTTATCTCAAAGCAAACAGTATATACAATATCAAAATAAGACATTTTATTTTGCAACAAAGAAATTTAAAAATACTAATTAAAATTAAAATCTAAAGCCACATGCCTTATAGCTTCGACATAACCTTTAACACTACCACAGTCAAAGCGTCTACCATTTAGCATTACCATTTCAACCATATTATTTACTGCCTGTGTATTAATGGAGTCTGCAAGCTGAATTTCACCACTTAAATCAATTGATTGATTTCTAAGTATATCAAAAATATCAGAAGTAAGAACATATCGACCAATACTAGCCAGATTTGAAGGAGCTTTTTTAAAAGCTGGCTTTTCTACAAGACCTGCAACTAGATTTATTTGATCGCTTGGCACAATTACACCATAATTTGATATATCGGGGCCATTAACTTCCAAAACACTAAGTTGATTTTTACATGATTTCAAGTCTTCTAGTCTATCAACTAAATGACCCAGCAATGGGTGGCCACACTTTCATCATAGCCCCCAGTAAGACAACTAGATTTCATGCACGCCTCAATAGTAGCTACAATTTTTATCATGCTATCTAATTTGGAAAGTACTCGTATTCTTTACGCTCTTAAAAACTGTATAAGAGCCATAAAAATTTTAAAATTAACTTTAATTCCCACTCCAAATTTCGACTCACCTTCTCTTCGAGATACCTTAATGTCTATATTTTCATGAATACATTTCAAGTTTAGCATTTTCTTCAAAAGCTTAGTTCCTATAAGATCTCCAAGTGAATTAGATTCTAAAGATATTCCAGATTTACGAATAAACTTAAGAGAGTAACCTTTAAAGCCGCACAATGGATCATGAATTCCATAAACTTTAAATCCAAGCTGCCCCCAAATTTCCTCAGAAAATCTATTTTTAGAGCTTCTTCTGCCACAAACCAAATGAGCTCCCGAAGCTAACTTTTCTAAATATTTAGAAATATCATCAGGGTTATGCTCACCATCTCCATCTAACGTCACGAGGTAGTTATAATTGTAGTTGCCTAACGCAGTTTTGAACCCCAAACTAAGTGTCTTTTCATAGCCCAGATTTGTATAATTAGATACAACCTTTGCTCCTGCTTTTGTTGCCTTTGCCACAGTATCGTCTGTAGATGCATCATCCAAAACAATTACATCCCCATATGCTGTTGACCGGCTTATGACATCAGCTATCGTGGCACTTTCGTTGAAGGCTGGAATAATTATTACGAGTAAACATTTAGACATCCAAAGTTCTTATATAATCATCTTTAGCTCGCTTATTTTTAAGTTTAGAGCCGACAAGTTGTTTATAATTGACCGGAGAAAATGCATCGACTGGGCATGGCCTCAAAAAGTCAATATCGGCCTCACTTAATACCTCGCCCTCTGCAATATCTCTTGTGACCCTAACAGCACGACGCTGGATAACAATAGTATCCGTCTCGTTACCTTCAATCTCTTTCACCCCATTTCCCAAAGAAGCTTGGAGCTCAAGCGAGCGATCAACCATTTCCGACCAAGTTTCTGGGTTCATCGCAAAGTGATGGTCTGGTCCCACCCGTTGATTGTCATCAGTAAAATGCTTTTCTACAACTCTGGCACCCAATGCTATAGCTCCTAATACTGCAGAGTGGCCAGGGGTATGGTCGGAAAAACCAAGCGGCATATTCGGGTACATAGTTGCGAATGTTTTTAACACATTGAGATTAACATATTTAAAATTCTCAAGATCACCCGTATAGTTAGTGTTGCACTGCATCAGGCATATATTGCTATTTGAAGCTAACACTATGTCAACAGCAGCCATAACGTCTTTAATATTTGATGCACCTGTCGCCAGTAGAATCGGTTTATTTAAAGATGATAAATCATTTAGTAACCTCGAAAAAGTGATGTCGCCAGAGCCGATTTTTATGGCGTTGACATGCTCAATCAAATCTTCAATAGCCTCTATGTCATAAGGCGTTGTCATAAACTCAATTCCCACACTCTTACATGTTTCTATTAGCTCGTCATTCCACTCTCTCTTGGTATGGTAGTCATCATAAATTTCAGCTACGCTTTTATGCCACCGAGCCTGATGTGACATGCTTTTTTTTGCTATTGAGTTAAATCCAAAATTACTAACAATTTTATTTGCTTTAAAATGCTGAAACTTAGCACAGTGGCTACCAGCTTCTTTAGCTAAGTAAATCAAATCCTTTGCTCGCTCTAGGCTACCATCATGGTTTGCAGCAATATCGGCAATGAAGTATGTTGGATGGCATATACCTATATGACTACTACCAATTTTAAAGTCGTCGTTATATTTCATAATAATTCTCCTGAATTTTAAGATTCTCAATCACCATATTCAGTGTCGGTAGTGAAATCCCAAGTTCGTATTCTATTTTTTTTACATCTAAACCACAACAACTCGCTCTCCTCGGATAAAGTTCACTGACATTTGCACTATTAAGGGTTATGTCCATATTGCCTAATTTCGCAATTACCCCTTTTATGAGGTCGTACTTACTATAAACCTCAGCGCATCCAACGTTAAAACAACCAGTTAACCTAGAGGCGACACATGAAAGTGCTACATCGACAAAACTGTCTACGTCTATTGAGCTTGTATATGCGTCAACGTATCCCGATATGCTGGACTCGTTTTTTATTGTTTTTAATAGCCACTCCATGAAAGTATTTTTTCCCAAATGCTTGTACCCTAGGATACTTGTTCTCAGGATAAGGGATTGGCAAGTCTGGTGTGCAATTTTTTCTGCTAAATATTTTTGCCTAGCATATTCATTCAAAATCCTTATGTCATCAACCTCTTTATGAGCTGAGCAACCACCATAATCATAGAAGTGGTCGGTAGAAGTTTGAACTAATAAAGCGTTATTAATAGCACACCATTCAGCTAGGTTTTGAACAAACTCAACATTTATCTTTAGTGTATCACTGGCATATTCTTCACAGTAATGCATGTTAATATTTGCTGCTGCATTTATAATTACTTGTGGTTTTTCTGTATCCAGGAATTCATAAAGTCTGTTTTTAATGGTAAAATCAAAATTATCCCTGCTAGCTTGAATAATATTAAGCCCATGCTCAGATGATCGCACAAAGGCCTTTCCCAACATCCCTTGAGAGCCCATGAGTGCAACATCTATCAATTTAATCTCTTAAACCCTTGATGACACACATCTGCATCAAGGAGTTCTGATGAGCCTTTTAGACCTCTTTCCACCTCAGAAATACATTCAAAAATAGGTCTTAATGCCTTTCCATAGGCATCAATAATTTCGCTTGAGTGGGCGGTTGAAGCATAAAAGATTGTTGAAGCTAAATATCCTTTTTTTAGCATCTCTTGTGTTAGGAAGGTTTTATATATTAACGAGTGATGACTAAGAAAAGTGAAACTTGCTAATGAATCTAGGCCCTGAATCTCTATTTTTAGGTCAAACTCTTCCGCTAGAGCAGTCCAGACACCCTTTACTTTTTTTCCATACGAGGAGATTATTCTCCAAGATTGCAACTCTTCCATCTTCTTTAATGTGGCTAATGCAGCGGTCGGACCAATCCTCTCTGTCCAAAACGTACTACTGATAAAAGAATCCTGAGCTTCCTGCATAACTTCATCAGTTCCAATAACCGCATTGATTGCATAGCCATTACCAAGCGCCTTACCAAACATTGCCAAATCTGGTTCAACACCATACTTCAAGTGTAGCCCTCCAAATGTTTCACGAAAGCCTGACGTGCACTCATCAAAAATTAGTACCGCACCATATGAATCAGCAAGTTGCCTGACTTTTTGCAAAAAATTATCAATAGGTGCATGATTTCGTTGGACTTCCATGAAAATCACTCCCAGATCATTATGCTCCTGAAGAAGGGATTCTAAAGAGGATATATCATTATAAAAAAATGTAAGCACTTCACCTTTTAAAACCTTAGGTACGCCTTTGGTGCTGAGACCAGGTAAGAGGTGTTGATCAAGACCATTGCTTTGAGAAAGGTTGGCTGACAAGTACCAATCATGCCACCCATGATAGCCACAAATTGCTACCTTAGATTTTCCGGTAAACGCCCTGCCAATCCGAAGCGCCACAGCATTCGCCTCTCCTCCACTTCTTGTTAACTTGCCCATACCAGCCCAAGAATGTATCGATATGAGTTTCTCCAATAACATAACTTCTTCAGGACAATTGAGGGTTGACATATTTCCCTTACCAACCGTCAATGAAACTGCATTATCTACAAAGTCATTCCCATATCCTAACGAATTAGTACCAATTCCCATGATGCACATATCCGTAAACTCATTCCCGTCTAAGTCAGTGACATTGCAGCCCTTAGCTGAATCAAAATATGAAGGCCATAAACTAGGAAGAAACATTTCAGGTCTTTTAGATAGCAGCATATTCCCACCAGGAATTATATTTTTTGCTCGCAAATATAGCTTCTGTCCTGTACCCATTTTTGCTCCCTGATTTCTGACAATACCTTTGTTATCATCAAATAGCTCAGGCCTATTATTAAAAAGTTCAAGAACATCCAACCAACTAAAATTTATCTTAGGTAAAAAGGTATCAAATATATTTTTTATAACATTGAAATCTTTAAGCTCATCAACTGTCCATCTCTTATCTGAATGATCCTCGTGGCATACCATCTCACCGATAATAAATTTATTACAATTTCGTATGTAAGGAGTGACATGTTCACGCTCGAAATTCGATGACGCTTCTAGATGTGCTTGTTTGAGGGCCAAAAAAGAAAAAACCTCAACATCTAGGCCGTCCGGATAGCTTTCTGGATGGTTATTTGAAAGATAGTCTACTCCAGAACGCTTAAATTCTTTCACACATTCATCAACAATAGTGGAGTCTATTAGTGGACAATCTGCTGTGATCCTAATTACCACATCCGCCGAGCACTTAACAGCCGTATCATAATATCTTTTCAAGACATCATTTTCACTTCCCTCCACACACGTAAATCCTAGCGATCGAACATGATCAATAAGAACTTTATTATTGGCATACTTAGACGTAGCCACAACGATATCATCAATCTCTACGGATTCATTAAGCCTCATTAGCAATAACTCTATTAACGTATATCCGCCAATAGGCATCATTACTTTACCAGGAAGCCTTGTTGAGCCCATTCGAGCCTGGACGATAGCAACTATGTTCAATTTAATCTCCATCTCGAAGGGTTAATCAATTCTGGATCATCGCACGCCAATTGTGGAAAATCTATTGATACCGATGATCTTTCCACTTTAATAAGTGATTTAAGTTGCAATGCACTATCTACACCAACAACTACTTTATCTACCCACTGCTGTTTGAGAGCAAAAGTTAGCGCGGCAGTCAAAGCATGATTGCCACTTCTATTTAAAAAATCAAACCATGTGTTAAAAAGATAAGGCCATCGGTTATAAAAATATGCAGGCAAGACTGGCTGTTGCATCAAAAGTAGCCCCTGTAGAAATACTGAGCGCGTATGTATCTCTGTTCCACTATCCCTTAATTTATTAGCCCAACCTGATGACAAAATTTGTTGATCAAAAATGTTAAAAGGTGCTTGTACAATATCTAATTGCATGAGTTTCAATATTTCTCCAAGAATTTCTGGTGAATAAATTGAAACCCCAACTTTAGAAATAATATTCTGCTCTTTTAATGTTTGTAATTCCTTAATAATCATTTTCCCATGACAACCTAAAAGAACTTCAGGGCGATGTAACAGTACTGCATATAGCCTTGATTGGTTTAATTTTTGGCAACTCTGTTTCACAAGACTATACACACTGTTTGTTGGACAGGCATTTTCTAAATCAACATCAATTTTAGTAATTACCTCAAAATGCCCATCATTACAAAGGGCGCCAATTCTAGCTTCGCTATTGCCATAAGCTTGTGCAGTATCTATAAACTTAACCCCCCCAACTTTTGCTTCAAATAATATACTCTTTAGCTCGAGCTGCGTAATTTTTCCAAATCGGTTTGTTAAACCATAATTCATACCAAAATTTGCACTCCCCACCACAAGTTTTGAAACACTATCAGGCATCACAGAGCGTTTTAATTATATTAATCATGTTATGATTCCAATACTTTAGAGATTTTCTCTTATCCATTGATTTAAATCTTCTACAGACATCCATTCAGAATTATTATCACTACAATAACTGAAGCTCTTAGAAACTTTTTTTCCGTCTTTAATTCTATTTTTTGAATTAAACCAATCGTGTATCATTGGAAGAATTTTAAAATACGTATCATATTCAAATGTAAATGAAGCATCTTCAATCCCAATCATTTGTTCATGTAATTTTTCTCCTGGCCTGATACCAATAATATTAGCTGGGGTTTCAGGCGAGATTGCTCGTGCTATGTCCATAATATTCATTGAGGGAATCTTTTTTACATAAATTTCTCCACCTACCATGTCCGAAAATGCTTTCCAAACAAGCTCTACTCCTTCTTCTAAGGTAATCATAAAGCGCGTCATATTAGGATCGGTAATTGGAAATTCTTTTGCACCTTGTTCTATAAGTCTTTTGAAAAATGGCAATACTGATCCCCGAGACCCCATCACATTTCCATATCGCACAACACTAAAAGATGTACCATGTTCACCAGAATATGAATTCGCAGCAACAAATAACTTATCAGATGTAAGTTTCGTCGCTCCATAAAGATTAATCGGGCTAGACGCTTTATCAGTTGATAGCGCGACCACCCTCTCTACACCCTTATCAATACAGGCGTCTATTAAATTCATCGCACCCACAACATTTGTCTTGACACATTCAAATGGATTGTACTCTGCAGTTGGCACAATTTTCGTGGCTGCTGCATGAACCACATAATCTACGCCATCCATCGATCTATAAAGGCGGTCACGATCTCTTATATCCCCGAGAAAAAACCTTACGCGATCCTCATCCTCGCGCTTAATTTGCGCAGCCATATCCCATTGTTTCATCTCATCTCGTGATAAAATTATTATCTTTTTTGGCTTAAAACGATCAAGTGTCATTTTGACAAACTTTTGACCAAAGGATCCCGTACCACCGGTTAATAGAATTGTTTTTCCGTCAAACATCTCACGCCTTACCTATAAAGTTACTATCTATTATCATTAAATTTTCAAATATTACCTATGAATATCATTTGTCATTGAAATTATAAGTCAATACGAATCTGGGGTAAACTGCGTCAGTAAAACCCTCTTTAAAAAAGCTAATTTCTCGCAATTTCTCAGAACTTTTGGGTAAATGTTCAGGAAAAGTAACTTCACCTATAATATAACTTTGCAGCCCACGTTTCTTAAAATAATCTATAGCTAACCATTGAACTACGTGACCCACCGGCTTATTGAAATAAGATCTATTATAGGCAGCTGAAGCATAAATTACATTTTTTTCGGTAAATTGAAAAAATGCTGCACCCGTCAATACTTCTGTCACTTTATCATATAAGCAAATTAAGACCCCACTAGCATTCTTCACCATTTCTTTTTGTATTTTCCAAGTAAGTTCCGAACGAGTTTTGCGGCCTGAAACATTTAAGTGAAGATTTTTAAAGTCATTCCATGGCATTAAATCATAATTTACCTCATCGTAAATCTCATAATGAAATGTTCGAAGTCCTTTATTAATAAAAGGTTTATAGCTTTTTCGTATTCTTTGTCTGATTGTATTCAAATCATCACTCAAACTCACAATCAATGAATTTCTAAACTCTGTGGTACACCCAGCCTTCGCCAGTGCGAGATGCCAATGTGTCATTTTGGAACTTTTATTCTCAGTCGTATTCGCAGGAATTTCAAATTTTATTTTTCTACCTCCTAACTCATTGAAAAAATTCAATAGTATTTTTAGAAGTATTTCACAAGTTTTTTTCTTCTCTTTATCCGTTGTGTCTTTTGTAAAATTGGGAGGGGAAACTGGTAATCCATGAGATGTAATATAATGATCATTACCGTCAAAAAATAAATTTAGATGCATACGTGCTAAGTAACTTTTATCTTTGCGCAATAGAATAAAGCTGAGGTCAATTAATTCTTGATTGCCTGGGTAGAAATACTCTGATTGATACAAACCCCAGTCGTCACTGTATATCACATCTTTACATTCAAGATTATACCAAATTCCTTTCCAAATATCTTCCCTCTCAAACTTCAAAAGATATTTAAAGTTTTGATTTTTAATTGCACCATGAAAGATTGATCGAAATAGTTTATTGTATTCAATTTTTATCATACTGTAGCTCCTAGAAGTACATAACGCATACCCTGACATATTGTAAGATGCCTAGAGTTTCATAAAAAAATTTATTATCTTACTCCACATAACCACTACTATCTTTACTTTTTCTGGTCACAACAACACTATAATAGCTGTTAAATTATCCCTAAGGTCATAGATATCTTCCAGCAAAATAAGAAAAACCTATTTTCACTCACGATAATTTCTTTATGACCCACTTTTTTCTAGATCACACCTTTTACATTGCAGATCCCTCCTGGAGAAAAAATGTTTGATATTTTGCCAAATGATCAAAGTGAGTTTTTTCTTGTAAAACTACTTCGTCTCAAACTTTTTTTCCAACTGCTCTAGTGATCAATACAAAACTCAAATTTTAATTTTTGGGTGCGAGTGCAAAAGACAATCGTTTGTGTTTTCGCTAATTCAATTTTAATAACTGTTCACATGTTTTTAGATAGATTTTCAAAATATATTTTTCATCAAATTCACGAACCATTTTTGCTCGCGCAGCACATTTCATTTTTTGTCTTTTTTGATCGGATAAATTTATAAATTCTATCATTTTGTGAGCCAAGTCACGAACATTTTTCGGTTGACAAATAAAGCCCGTAACATCGTTTTCAACTGCATCTACACAACCAACGCTATTAGTAGTTATACAAAGCTTTCCCATTGCAGATGCTTCTAGCAATATTCTCGGCACACCCTCACCATAATATGATGGCAATACCACGCAATCATATGATTGTAACAATTGATCAACTTCGTCAGCTTTACCAAAGAACTTGATTAAGCCCTTTTCCTCAAATGCTTTTAATTCACACTCTGATACGTAAAGATTATTATTTTCTTCGCCAAAACCAACTAAGTGAAAGTCTATATGTGAATATTTTTTTTTAATAATTTCGGCAGATTTTATATATTCATAAATGCCTTTTTGCTTCAAAAGCCTACTGATCATAATAAATTTAATTATCTTTTTTGAGGATGAATTGACATGTTTTGTTATAGGTTTGAACCTTTTTAAATCCACTCCTGATCCAGGAATTAAAATTGAGCGACCATCTTTGACAAGCTTCTTATTTTTAAAAATGATTTGATCATTTTTATTCTGAAAAAATAAATAATCAGCCTGTTTGAGTGTCATACGGCTTAAAACCAACACTAGGAAATATACCCAATTTCTTTTAGAAAAGCTTACACCTAAGCCTGCGACATTACAAATGATTGGCACCCTCATCAAGCGCGCAATTAGAGAGCCATAAATATTGGGTTTGATCGTAAACGATAAAACTAGGTCTGGTCTTAATTTTCGAAATACTTTTAAATAATGAAGCAACAAAATGAAATTCGAAATTGGGCTTTTACTAGACCCGCTCAAATGTATGTCGTAATGCTCACAACCTAATTGTATAACTTTTTCGACATACTCATCTTTTGGAGCAACAACAATCACTTTGTATCCGCTATCACAGAGTTGGCGTATAAGATTACTCCTAAAATTGTAAGCGTTCCACGTTGAATTTAATAAGATTACAATTGTTTGAGTCATTTTTACTTTAACCAACCCAAATGTCATGATATTTTTGTATTGTACAAGTTAAATTATTTCTCTTTGCAACTAGCTGAACTGACTCAGAACGCATTTTATTCCAACGATCTTTATTTTGGTATGTGGAGTAGGCCACCAAGAGTGCACTTAGCAGTTGAGGCGGATTTTTTGGTGAGATTATCCAGCCACAACTACCTATTATTGCAGCCGAATCTCCTACGTCAGTGGCCACAGCTGGGGCTCCGCAGGCGAGCCCCTCTATTAAAACGTTTGGGTAACCTTCGCCATGGGAACTTGTCAAAACATTGACATCAATTGACTTCATGATCTCAGCACTGGTGTTTACTAATCCAAGCAAAATTACATTCTTAGTTAATTTAAATTGACTTAACAGAGAAGTTAGCTTTTTATTACTCCAATTTATACCATGTCCAGCCATCACGCACTTAGCTTCAGGATTAACTTTAATAAATTTCTTAAAGCCGGTGAGAAATGTCTTATGATCCTTTTGATCATTATATCTAGCTACAAACCCTATAAGAAATGTGGTTGATGGTATATCGTGGCGAGACCTAAATCTATTTTTTATAGTTTCATCAGGGAAATATTCAGACAAATCAATACCGTTTTCTATAACTAACATTTTTCGACGATTGTAACCAAGTTTTGAGTGGGTTTGCTTTACCAATTCGGCACAGCAAATAATTTTCGTAGGGATTAAATGAGAAAGAGCAGCATTCATGAACATTATAAGAATTGTAAGTAAGTTCTCTTTCCTATATTCGAAGTTGGAGTGTCGGATATTCCAAATAACTTTATGACCTAATATGAAACCAATAATACCCGCCAAAAAGTCGGCATGGTACATCCAACTTTGAAGAGATAAGGACTTTTGACTGTATAATAATCTCCACAATGCGGACAATCCAGCATAGTTAAGTCTTCCACGTCTAAAATTTAAGCAAACCAGCTCTATACCTAGCTCTTCGAACCTATCACCTAGAGCGCCTTTATCTGATAAAGAAACAACAATATGTCTAAAGGCAACTTCATGCTCGACCAATCTAAGAAGGACATTTTCCGCCCCACCACTATTTAAGCCTGAAATGACGTGTATTATAGTTGGTTTTATGTAAGTCATAGATAAGTCATCCCCACTAAATTTACAATGAAAAAGCTTGCATACTTAGGTGTTGATCGACTTATTATCAAGATGAAAACAAGAAGGTAAACAACTTTAATGAGATCTAGAGTACGATCAATAGTTGTATTCATATTTATTAATGATAGGCTGATAGCTAGTAAAGTAAAAATAGTAATTTGATTAAATAGACTGCTGCCGAATGTTAATTTTAAATATTCTTTGTCTCTATAAAGATAAAAAAACATTATTAAGGCTACCAATAATCCTATTGAAATATTAACCGACGGAACTGATAATAATTCTTCTAATAATACCGAATGGGCATTATCCAACACATATTTTACCATTATTATTCCGATAGGAATGGTAAAGTAGATATACTTTAAATTTTTTTTAAATGATATCAACGATAGTATACGTACGATGATAAAGATAATACATGAAAAGTGTATAGAAAATGCTAATACTGATATAAAAGCTATTTTGGCTCGACTCTCTAGAAGAAAACTCCAAATTATTATTGAATAAGCTAACCCTGACCGTAAACCTGATAATCCAAACCTCGTATGAAGAAGGCAAAAATAAATAAAGATAGCTGAAATAATAAGAAAAATATTTAAAGAGTTTTGTCTAGGTATTTTTGTAATGAACGAAATATAAAACGAGATAAAAAGATACGCTTGAGTGCTAGACAGGAACAGTAAATATATAATATTGTTACTTGTAAAATTAGAAAAAACATAAGTTAGAAGAACAAATCCGGGTTCGTA
>Ga0209603_1003451_pt1 | contig 13681 bp, 21 predicted proteins | sample COGITO_mtgs_1206_FD_184812 | JGI IMG/M metagenome (GOLD analysis project Ga0209603, IMG submission 184812) | Pelagic marine microbial communities from North Sea - COGITO_mtgs_120607 (SPAdes) (version 2) | ecosystem: Environmental > Aquatic > Marine > Epipelagic ... | reverse complement strand
TAAATTTCATCATGATCATAAGTAAATGTTACTTCTTTTTTATTAGTAAATGTAATTACTGTATTTGTACCGAGTAAAGATTTTCTTATTACAAATCTTTTTGTTGTTAAGTTATTAGTTTTCATATATTTATTATTTATTTAGTTTAGTTATTATTATTATCTTTTAGTTGTCGTATTTAGTTTGTAAAAGTGTATATTTATTTAGTTATTATTTATTAGTTAGAAGTTATACACATAATATCTCAGTAACTTACATTAATATATTCTACTATTATTAGTAGACATGCTATTATTATTAAAGTTAATTCTAATTTATTCTTAATATTCATAGTTATTATTATTATTTGTTTGTTAGTTATATGTATTATCTTATATGCATCGTAGTTAGTTTGTAGAAATGTCAAACTATTTAATAAAATATAATTAAAAGTCAAAAAGTTTTAAAAATAAAATTAAAATATAGGCCGGGCCCCAAAAACAAAAATCATTTTGTAATTAAGAACGTAAATAGATTAGGTAGGGGCAACACCTAACTTCTACAAATCTGAAGTTGCTTAAAAAACAGTGACATTAGCCCCTTAGATCCTATCCTATAAGAGGCTATTGTCCCACTTTTTAGATATTAATTAGTATATTGACTATTTTCATTATATATAGTATTATTTCTATAATTGTCTTTAGTTTGTTTAGTTTTTCCATATATATTATATGAAGTTTCTAAGGTTTGTTTCATGTAAATATGAGTGATTGTATGTAATATACTATATTAAGACCAAAAATGGTCAAAAATATTAATTATGGCATATAAACAACCTTACAACTCACCTAATCTTAGAATGGATGGGGACAAGACTATGAAAGTTAGGATAAAGCCTGGTAAGGAAGGTGAATTATCTGACTATGCTATGGATCATATTACTAAAACTAACAAAAGAGGTAAAGTAACTATAGAAGTACCTAAGTCTGAGATGAACTTAAATAAAAGTAAACTATTTAAAACATCGAAACCAAAATGGACTTCAAATCCAAATGCTGATTCTCCTTCTTCGCAATCAACTGCTAAAGGTTTTAAGAAACAAAGAAATAAAGACAGAGTTTTAAAAGCGGTAGCTGGTACTCTTGTAGGCGGTCTATTAGGAGGAGGCGCTGCTATATCTTCATTACAATCTGCAGCTCTTAAAAAAGAAGATCCAACAAGCAGCTTTAGAGAAGGAGTAGATCGTGATCCAACTAAAAAAGAATATAAAGCTAAAAAAAGATCTGAAAACAAATTAGATAAGGAGCGTAAAAAAAATACAAAACCTCAAAGCAATCGTAGTAAAAATAAAAGCAAACCAAAGAAAAATAAAGCTTGTGGTACTGGAATTATTAGCACTTCTACATGTCTTAGTCCTGGGTTGTAGATAAATTAAAATAAAAGAAAATAAATGGCTATAATATATACGTATCCAATAAAAGGAACTCCAGCTTCAGGTGATGATCTAATTATAGTATCTGATTCTGAAGATGAGAACTTAACTAAGCAGATTAAAGTCTCTCAACTTCCTGGCGGAACCTCAGCAGGTGTTACATCGATAATACAAGGCTCTGGTATAACAATTTCTTCCACTGGAGCAGGTGGAACTGGAAATGTAACAATATCTGCTGGTGCAGGAAACGTAGGTGGTACAGGTACTTTCAATACACTACCTAAATGGAACAGCGCTGGAACTGGAATAGAAGACTCAATCGCATCTCAGTCAACTGATGCTTCTATATTTACTATAAAATCAGGTGATAATGCAGATCCTTCATTAAAAACTCCAATACTTAGGATACAAAACACTTCTGATAGCACTGCTTGGGCAAGTGGAGATATTGTAGGCGCTTTAGAGTTCTACAATACTGATAGTAACAGACTAAATGCTTATATAAGAAACATTAATCAAGTAGGTCCAAGTTCTGCTAATGGTGGTTTAACTTTTGGAGGTTCACAATATGATGCAGATTTAACTGGAACAATAAATTTAGTTGAATTAGGCAGTTTAGTACCTGATACAAGAATAGTAAGTGGTTCATCTGTAGGGTATGGAACTATTTTTACTGTAAATGCAGGTCCTGGTGATAATTCAAGATTATTTGTACCTAAAATAAGGACTCAAATAAACTGGCAAGGTGATTGGATACCATATCAAAAAATTTCAGAAATACAATTCTTTTCAAACGAAACTAGTACTGCTAATGATAGGGTAGAAGCTTATATACATGCTGATAATGGAGCTTCAACTGGAACATTACCTCAAGGGGAAATATCATTCGGTACTTCACTTTCAGAAAATGGTGTAGATGGTGAAGCAAGAGAAGCTGTAAGAATACAAGGTACAGGAACAACAGTATTTGAAAGAAATTTGCCATTAACTATTATAACTGAAGGCACACCGTCTGCTACTTTAGCTGCATCTCAAACAAGACAAATGACTAGTACTACTGGTTCTGGACTTATAGCTCTTGTAAACAATGCATCCACTGGAACAATGTATATAAAGGAAATAGGTAATGGTAGGTATGTTAATGGAGAAACAATAACTCCTACAACACCTTTTTTAGATGGCAACGGAGCTTCTGTAACTGGGTTATCATTTACTGTACAAACTAATGACTCTAGTGGAAGTATTAAAGTACAAGGAGATTTATATGACAAAAACGATAGTACAGGAACTGCCGGTCAGGTTTTATCAAGTACAGGCACTGGTAACGGGGTTGACTGGATAGATTTTAATGGCGGTGGATCCGTTACTGAAGTTGATGCTGGCATAGGTTTATTAACTAATCCTTCTTCTGGAATAACAACTACAGGTAGTGTTTCTTTAAGATATGTTCAAACTAATGAACCAACTGTAAACAACTTCATAGATGCTGCTACAGAGCAAACAGCACCTCAAACAGCAGATTATATAATATATAGTGATCAAACTGGCACTAATCAAGTTTATAAAGCTCAAATAGCTGAATTACCTTTTAATAATTACGTTTTACCACTAGCAGCTAGCGGTACTAGAGGTGGTATAAAAATTGGTTACACAGAAAACGGACAAAATTATCCAGTAGAATTAGACAACGAACAAGCTTACGTAAATGTTCCTTGGACTGCAGGTGCATATACACTACCACATGCTACCGCAAGTAACTTAGGAGGTATAAAAATAGGTTTTACTAAAAATCAATCTGCTAGAAATTACCCGCTAGAAATAACTACTACAGGTACTATTGATCAAGCTTTTGTTAATATTGACGTAATGACAGCCGCTACTTCTGGAACTGGAGGGTTGCCAGGTTTAGTACCATCTTCAGTAGCAGGTGATCAACTTAAGTTCTTAAGAGGTGATGCTACTTGGCAAACTATTACTGGTACTGGCACTAATGTCGTAGCTAACCCAGGTAGTGGAGAAACAGTATTGTCTACAATAACAATAGGAGCAGTTAACTATTCTGTACAGCAGAGTAGAGAAGTTACTAATGAAGGAGCAACGATTAATACAGTGCCTTTGTTTAGTGCCACTGTGGCTGCTGGTAGTGAAGTTGGTATAGGTAATTCTTTAATGACTCAAAGTGTGAGTGGATCTGTAGGTTCACTTATACAACAAATGTCTATATCAGCGCAGAATGTAAGAGAGGTAAACTCCAACTGTGGAGTTCTTAAACTTATAAATACAGACACTACCGAAAATAACTCTGTTGTACTAAGCGTATGTAGTGCCTTAACCTATAATCAAGAGCAAACATTAAAACCTATTTTTGTAGCATTTAAAACCAATACAGAAGCAGTTTCAACAGGGGGAATTAGAGCTCTAAATAGTACCACACCAGAGTTATTTTCGAGTTCTGATTATAGATTAAAACAAAACATTAAGGATTATAAAAAAGGTTTATGTAATATATCTAATTTAAGACCTGTAACATATCAAATGAAGTCTCACCCAGAAGAAACATTGAAAGGGTTTATTGCACATGAAGTTCAAGAACATATACCTTCAGCGGTTTCTGGTGTTAAAGATGGTGTCGATGAAAATGGTAAAGATATAATACAGACATTAAGTAAAGGAGAATTCATGACAGACGTTGTCTCCGCAATAAAAGAATTAAAAAATGAAGTAGATTCGTTGAAAGCTGAAATAAAAAGTTTACAAAAATAATATGGCAATAATATATACATATCCAACAAAAGCAACGCCTGCGTTAGAAGATTTAATATTAATATCAGATATATCAGCTAAAAAGCTTACTAAAAATGCTACTATAGCTTCTTTAAAAGAAACTATAAACGTAGTAGATTCATTTAATTCTTTGACAGGTAATGTTACTATAACTGGAGGAACTAATATTACTTTAAACACTTCTGGTAATAATATAGAAATAAATAGTTCAGGTGGAAGTGGTACAGGTGGTTTTGAAACACTTCCTTTTACAACTGCAAATGGGTATATAACTGCAACAGGAACTTATGTTTTTCAAATGATAGCACCTTCAAATTGTGCGCCAGCAAATTTTAAATTTTATAATCTTCTTGCTCAAGTAGCAGCGCGTACAGTAGCAGTAGCTATATATAAAGGTGATATTGATAATGGTGGTTCTTTACAGAGTACAGGTGAAATAGCAGGGGTATTAAGTGCTGCTAAAATATCTGGTTCAACGTTAACATTACTAGATTCAGCTACAGCGATATCAGCCGGCGATGATATATTAGTATGCTTATCATTTGATTCAAACATAAGCCCTTTAGGTGTTATACCTATTACAGGAGGTGAAGGTGTTACTTTAACAAATGCAAGTCCTGTAAGTAATGAAAAATTAGCACTGTTTGATAGTACATCAATTACAGCTTCACAATTCCCGAGTACAATAAGTGGGCTTTTAAGTATTATTGAAACAGCTACTCCAACAACAACTAGACCTTTTTTACTTATATATTAATTTTACTAAAATATTAAATAACCGAATTATCAAGTGATAATATAAATAACCAACGTTTAACTTAAAACCAAAAACAATGACGTTTTTATATACCCGCACCAATACGTGGTCTGGTGCACCACAACCAACAGAAGAAACCATTAAGTACTGGAAACATATTTCACAGAAGAAAAACTGGAGAATAGTTCAATTACCTAATGGATTTTTACAAACCGAATATAATAGCATCGATAATCCAGATAACTGGATCGATGTTACCAGAAGAGAAACAATAGCTGGAGCAGAACAAGCAATAGATGCGTCTGTTGAACATTATGCTAAAAAGCTAGAGTTTACCAAAGGACCGAAAGTAATAAAAACCTTCGAGTAATATTCAAAATCAATTATATCAAATTAAATTAAATGCAAGAATTAAAGTTAGTTAAAAATCTGGCTTTTGGTGATGGTGCCAGAAGTCAGATATTAACTGGGGTAGAGAAACTTACTAACGCAGTAGGTTCTACTTTAGGAGCAAGTGGTAAATGTGTTATATTAGAAGACACTAACGGTATGCCACAAATAACAAAAGATGGAGTAACAGTAGCTAATGCTATTACATTACAAGACTCTATAGAAAATATTGGAGCTACACTTATTAAACAAGCTGCTCAAAGAACTGTATCAGATGCTGGTGATGGAACAACTACGGCAACTGTTTTAGCTAAATCTATTTTAGATGAAGCTGAAAAGCACGACTTACTAGAAGATACTAGGTTAATGAAAGAAGGTATTGATAGTGGAGTTGAAAAAGTATTAGACTATTTAAATAAAAATAGTAAAAAAGTAACAGGTGAAAAAATAGACCAAGTCGCTACTATATCAGCTAATAACGATATAGAGTTGGGTAAGGTCATAGGACAAGCATTCAAATTAGTAGATGAGACAGGAGTTGTTATGATGGAAACAAACGAACAACCTGAGACTGTCGTTGAGTTAATAGAGGGTGTTCAATATGATCAAGCTCTGAAGAACAACCACTTTATTACCAACAAACAAAAAGGAACGGCTGAGCTTGAAAATCCGTTGGTTCTTATAGTAGAATCAGTTATACCCAACGTGCGGAAGATTCAGTCAGTCCTTGAATTTATTATTAAAAATGGTAAGAGCTTACTTATTATTGCAGATGTTGACCAACAAGTAGTTTCTGCGCTGGCCATGAATAAAACGAAGGGTAACATAAAGGTCAATATCATAGATGCACCAGTATACGGAATCAGCAAAAAAGATGTATTATCAGATCTATGTGCTGTGACTGGTGCTACACTTATTAACGAAGATCTAGGGGATGATATGGATATTATACAGCCTGAGCATTTAGGTACATGCATTAAATCTATAACTAATCACGAAGAAACAATACTAAAAGTTGATTTAACAGAAAATAAAGAAGTTAAAGAAACTATATCTTTGTTAGAAAAAAGTATAAAAGAAACTAAAAACCCTAATATAATTATTAGACTAGAGAAACGATTAGCTAAGTTAAAAGCTAAGGTTGCTACAGTTAAAGTTGGGGCAAACTCAGAAATAGAATTAAAAGAGAAGAGAGATAGAGTAGAAGATGCTATTTGTGCTACAAAAGCTGCGATTAAGGAAGGTATAGTGCCAGGTGGTGGTATAGCTTTATTAAATGCTGCACAACATTTAGAACCTCAGTCAATGGGTGAAGAGGTGCTTTACAGTGCTATCAAAGAACCTTTTAAATTGATATTAAAAAATGCTGGTGTAGAAAATTATGAAACTCCAGAAGTAAAAGGTTTAGGATTAAATGTGGTTACAGGAAATACGGTTGATATGGTAAAAGCCGGAATTATAGATCCTTTACTAGTTACTAAGAGTGCATTACTTAACGCGGCTTCAGTAGCTACTACTATATTATCAACTGATTGCGTAATTAATAATATAAGAGCATGAAGGCAGTAGGTAAATTTATAGTTATCGATCCAGTCAAAGAAACTGATGTAACTACAAAAGGTGGTTTAATCTTGGCTGAGAAGCAAAGAGAAGATATTAGATATAGAAGAGCTAAGGTTATAGAACCTGGCTCTGATGTATCTGTGTTAAAAAAAGGTGATGAAATTTATTATGACAAATCATCTGGATTTAAAATAGAAATAAATAAAGAAGAATATAAAGTTATAAAAGAGTTTGATGTAGTCATTATCTTATGAGAAAGTTAACTTCTAGTGATTTAAAAGAACTAGGTTTACTTAAACATTATAGAATAATTAGAAAATGGGCTTGTAAAACTAATAACTTAAATGACGCAGAATTAGAGTTACTAATATATCTTGATGCTATAGATATGTTTACTAAAGATGATTTTATAAAAGGTACGTACTCATTCAGCTGGGATAACAGGCGCTGGAACAGATTATTGAAACAAGGGTGGATCGTAGTGTGGAGAAAAAGAAACCACACCACTCAAAAATATCACATATATAAAGTTTCCTTTAAGTGCAAACAGCTGATAAGTCGCATGTACCGTATAATGCTAGGCGAAGAAGATATGCCTACCAAAAAATTAGAAAAAAGTAATAGATATAGTTATAAAGTGATTACTAAATCAATAGATTACGTTAACAAAGATAAAACCAGATAGTATGGGCTATAAAATGAAACAAGATGAATCACCGGCAAAAAATTTAGATTTTTTAACAACCAGTGGGACTGGTGGTGGTTATATAAATCCTGCGCAACAATCTTCAGCTGCTGGAGCTGCTGGAGCTGCTGGAGCTGCTGGAGCTGCTGGAGCTGCTGGAGCTGCTGGTGGTGGCTTTGGTGGAGCAAGCGCTATTACTGGATTAGCAGGTGGTCTTGTTAATCAATTTGGCGAAAGTGATCCCACAAAAGGAGGATATGTTGGTACTCAAGCTACAAGTAAAGCTTTGGAATATGCGGGTATGGGTGCAATGTTAGGTCCATATGGCATGGCTGCTGGGGCTTTAATTGGTGCTGGAGTAGGGGCTTTTGGTGCTAAAAAGCAAAAAAAAGAAGCAGAAAAACAGGAGTTAATACAAGATCAAAATATAGGTGCTTCTAAAGCGCAAAATCAACTTTTAGAAAACAGATATGGCCAAGGTAGAGATTTAGAAAGTAAATCTTTTATAACTAAAAAAGGAGAAATAAAAATGAAACCAATAAAAAAACTAGGAGCAATTACAGGTACTATGTCACCTAACATGTCTATGGCTCAATATAAAGACGAAAAGAAATTTAGTTCAATAGCTAAAAAACTAGAGGGAGAAGAGGTGGTAGATGTTTTAGATTCTAGCACTGGTAAAAGAACTAAGTTAACAAAGAAAGATGGTTCATATTACAAAGCAGGGCAATTAGTTAATTTAACTAAAAATCAAAAAGAGTTTAATAAACCCGATCTTTTACCTAAAAACGATAAACCATCTAAACAAATAAATAAATAATTATGCCAAGTTACGGAGAAAAACAAATGCCAGCTGGAAAAGTTTTAAACGATTCTAAGCCAATAGTTGGAACTAGAGTAATGGTTTCAAACAACTCTACTATAATGCCTACGTTAAAAAGAATTGATAATATACCTTATAAAGGTAATGCAGTTCTTAATGCTAATAAATGATAGCAGGTGAAGATTTGAAGCTGTATTTATTAAATGCATCTTCATTTACTCTAGCTAGTTTAAACTGGATAGAGCCGGCTTTAGAAATACTATTACTAACATTAACTATAGGTTACACTGTTCATAAATGGATATTATTACATAGCAAGAAGAAATGAGGAATATAAAAGAAATTATAATTCATTGTTCAGCTACTAGAGAAGGGCAAGATATACCAGTTGAAACAATAAGAGACTGGCACGTTAATAGTAGAGGATGGACAGATGTAGGTTATCATTTTTATATAGAACTAGATGGTACTATTAAAAAAGGTAGAGATATAGACAAAACAGGCGCTCATTGCAAAGGGCACAATCGTAATTCTATAGGATTATGTTATTGCGGAGGCGTAGAGAGTGATGGTAAGACACCAAAGGACACTAGAACAGAAACACAAAAAGAAAGTCTGTTACACGTCCTTAAAACATTAAAGGCGATGTATCCAGATGCTATTATTTATTCACACAATGAGTTTGCTAACAAAGCATGCCCATCATTTGATGCAACAGAGGAGTATGAAAATATCTGAAAACACAGAATTTAAAATTGATATAAAAACAGTAATAGGTATAATCATGTTAACAACGACTTTAGTTGGCATGTATTATACATTGCAAGATGATATTGATTTAGCGAAGAGAATGCCACCTACAGAGGTTAAGAGATTAGAGTATGATTTAAAAGAAAAATGGAATCATGCTAATATAGAAGATCTAAAAGAAAGAGTTGACATGATGGAACAGATGAATGATATATTATCTGAAGAAATTAAAGTGCTATCTACGTTAGTGAAAGATGGTACAAAGACTGATGGTAAACTAGATGAGTTAGCTAAACAAGTTTTAGCATTAAAATCAAAAAAACGCAGATAATGAGAGACATATCTCCTTTAGCAAGAATAAGAAAAACAACTCAAGGTAAGGGTAGAAATTTTTTATCTATAAAAGAAGGAGCTGGAATGACCAAAGCTGGTAGAGAAAAATATAAAAAACAAAATCCAGGGAGTACTTTGTCTGCTCCTGTCACTGGAAAAGTTAAACCTGGTAGTAAAGCTGCTAAAAGAAGAAAATCATTTTGTGCTAGATCAAAAAGCTGGACCGGAGAAAGAGGTAAAGCAGCAAGAGCAAGATGGAAATGTTAATATTATGGGAAAATTTAAACTAAACGCACCTTACAAACTGGATCCAATTCCAAGATATGAAGTTCCTTTTGAGCCAGACAATACAGAAGACGATTCTGGGCTTGTTGCTAAAGCTAATAAAAATGGAACTATGATTGTTAATAAGAACATACCAATTGATGATCCTGTTAGAAAAGAAGCGGAATCACATGAGGATCACCACATAAAAGATATGATGGATGGTAAGTTAGATTATGATGATGAAAAGGTTTATGAAACAATAAGCACTGGAAAAGTAAAAGAGCATTCCAGAGATGATTTTAAAGAAAGCGATAAAAATTTAGCATGGGAGAAAGATGCTTACAAAGCTGGAGAAAGTTTAGAGCAAAAAGATATGAGACCTAAACCTAATAAATTAGATGGCGCTCCAAACATGTATGAAAGAGACACCCCATTAGCTTTTCAAAAAATTGGATCAAGACACAAAAGTGGTAGAACTCAAGATGAAAATAAAATATCTCATACTGAAAGATTTGGTCCTTCAATGAACACTCCTAACAGGGCTGGTAGATCTAAAAAGTCTGGTGTATTAAACGGCAAATTTGACAACTTTTACGCTACAGGTCCAAGCTTGTGGAAAGGGCCAGCTGCTATCACAGACCCACCTTCTGGTATCGAAAGTAACACTGATGGTAGTGGTAATTTAGAACAAAGCCCTGAGTTCTCTCCAAAGAAAAATGATGAATATACTGGACCTAATATTTCATATAACCCATCTACTAATAAATTTACTTACACTCAAGGTGAAGGAGGTTCAAGGTCTATTAATTCTTTAGATGACTTGTATGGCGGGAATAGTGGTGGAAAGAAATTTGACTATATGAAAAATTTAAAACTAGACGAAGACAGTGGTATAGATGCGCGTACTGGTGATGGTAGTGCTAGATCAAGATACAATAGAGAATTTAATAGTATGATGAATAATATAACAAAAGCCAGAGATAATTTTTCAGCTAATAATAATTACTTTAAAGACGATAGAGCAAATGCTTCGCTACCAACGTCCAGGCAAGACAGTGGCAAGGGAGATGGAAGCACGGTTCAATATAAATTAACTCCAGACTTCGTATGGGACGATACACAAAATAATAGAGATAACATGAACAGGATGGAGTATGTACAAAGTTTTTTCGACAAAGATGGCAAGCCAAGTGATAAATATGCAGGAGGTAAATTAAAATTTGGAAGAAGTGCAGGAGATGCTGATGATCAAGAATATTTAGATGGTAGTTTTAAAAAGCAACTTAGTAATAGAAACACAAGATATCTAGCAGATAATTTTTCTTCAAACGAGGCTTTACAAAAATTTGCTAAAAATCATCCAAATACTTTTAAAATATCGGAGAACTATGACTTCTAAAAAAACATTTAAAGAAACTAAAATAGGTGCTTTTTTATCAAGTAAAGCTCCTAAGGTATTACAAGCTCTTGGGGATATATTACCTAATCAAGGTACTCTTGGTGTAGTAAAAAATCTTATATCAAGTGATAATAAGATTAAGGCCGTTGATAAGGAGCAAGCTTTAAAGCTTATAGAGCAAGATATAGCTGAAATGAAAGAAGTATCTAGCAGATGGAATAGCGATATGAAAAGTGATTCATGGCTTTCAAAAAACACTCGCCCTTTAGCTCTTATATTCTTAACTGCTTCAGCTATTTTTATGATGGCTATAGATTCTTTTCATTTAAGCTTTAATGTAGATGAAGAGTGGATAAGCTTATTAAAGACACTACTGGTAACAGTTTACGTAGCATACTTCGGAAGTCGTGGTGCTGAAAAAATAACAAAAATAAATAAATAAACATGAAAAGTTTAGAAGGAAACACGATGGCTCAACCAAGAGTGTTTGGCCACGATGCGGCTGTAGTTACAGCTGGCGCAGTAAATATAAGAATACCAGCCATACAAGCTGTTGGATTAATTGATGATGGATCTGATTATAATTCTAGTGATGTTGGCGATACATTAGGTCAAGAATCAACTAGTGGAAGTGGATCAGGTATACAAGTTAATATAACTGAAATAACAGGTACAATAGTAACAGGTGTAGATATTATAACCGCAGGTAGTGGATATGTTTCAGGCGAAATAATAACTTTAACAGAGGCCACTAGCGGTGGTACTGGGTGTCAATTAAGCGTGAAAGCAAGAGGATTAACATTACCTAATCAATCAGTTGAAGATAGAGGAGCTGTTATATATAACGGTGGATCTACTCAAAACATTACTTTATATACTGAAAATTATAATGCAATTCAATTTAAAAATGTACAATCAGGAACTGTTGTAGGAGATAAAGTTCCAATATTAGCAAAAGCTATTACAGTTGGTACAGACTTAATAGCTGTTTATTAAGTAAACAAAACAAAATAAAATCAAATAAAATCAAATGAAAGAATTAAAAGGAACTATAACAAAACAAGAATTAAAACAAATTCAAACAGAGCAAGAAAAAGTTAATTTAATACTCACTGAAATAGGATATCAAGAGTCTAAGAAACATTCTTTATTGCACGAATTAGCAGACGCAAATGTAGTTATAAATAAAACTAAAAAAGATTTAGAAGACAAATATGGACCTATAACTATAGATTTAAGCAATGGTGATTGGACAACAGTTGAAAAAGAAGAAAATGTCTAATATAAGAAAAATAAGTATTGGTTCTGACTATAAGAACGAGGCTATGCATTATTCTTTAAAACAAGAAGTTTACGGCGGTCATATAATATCTGATATAATGTTTGATGATAAAGATAATTCATATAACATATACATAAAAAAAGAAAATGAAGTTCTACCATGGAAGAAGTTTAATTCAAATATGGCAATTTCAGTAGAGTATGATTTAAAGTATTAATGAAAAGTTTATACAGTTTTATTATTAAACCACTAAAAGAAAGGTATAATAATGAAAAACAAGTAGGTGATAAATCACTTATATTGAATACCACTATAAATAACCACCGATTCGTGAGTAAAGAAGCAGTTGTTGTTTCGGTGCCAGCTGCTTATAGCTCACAAATAAAACAAAATGATATAGTTCAGGTTCATCACAACTTATTTAGAAGGTGGCATGATCAGAAAGGCGTAGAAAGAAATAGCTCTACTTATTTTAAAGATGATTTATATTTCGCTTCTCCAGAACAAATATATATGTACAATTTAAAAAGTCATTTAAATTATTGTTTTGTAAAACCTATAAAAAATCAAGACCTATTAAGCAACGAAAAAGAACAGGCTAATGTTGGTATTGTTAAGTATGGTAATAGTTCGTTAGAACGCTTAGGAATAACACCTGGAGCACTTGTTACGTTTACCCCAAACTCTGAATTTGAGTTTATTATAGATGGTGAACGACTCTATTGTATGAAATCAAATAATATAGCTTTAACGCATGAATATCAAGGAAACGAAATTGAAAATAATCCAAGCTGGGCAAAAAGCAGTTGAAGAACTAATTAAGGTAGCAAAAGAAAAGATTGTTGACTCAGACGACGATGTAAGCGCTGACAGATTAAAAAATGCTGCTGCAACAAAAAAATTAGCAATATTTGATGCTTTTGAAATATTAACACGCCTACAGGTTGAAGAAGATATTTTAAATGAAAAACCCAAAGAAGTAAAAGAACAAAAAGCTTTTAAAGGTTTTGCAGAGGGGAGAAGTAAATGATTTACGAACAGAATCTTTGGAAAGAAATAAAAGATGTTATAAATCCTGCTATTTTAAAAAAACAAAATAGATACAATAAATGGGAGTATGGTTATAACGTTGAATACGACTTTATAGTAATAAGTAAAACTGGACAAATTGGACAAATCATTGAAATACAGAATCTCAGGATTGCTTTACCAGCAACAAATGAACCGTTTAATCGAA
>Ga0209603_1003447_pt1 | contig 13689 bp, 22 predicted proteins | sample COGITO_mtgs_1206_FD_184812 | JGI IMG/M metagenome (GOLD analysis project Ga0209603, IMG submission 184812) | Pelagic marine microbial communities from North Sea - COGITO_mtgs_120607 (SPAdes) (version 2) | ecosystem: Environmental > Aquatic > Marine > Epipelagic ... | reverse complement strand
TCAAAAGTATAGTGTAAAATATTGACAGTAATTTCATACATATTATTTATAAAATCATTGAACTTCAAGTCGCGACATCAGTCTTTCAGCACGATTGGTAACTTGACGATACCAAAGCGAATCGCGACCTTCAATGGCAGCAGCTGCCCATTCTTCGCAAAGTAAATGCGCATTCATCTTTCTAAATTTGGACAAGCGAGTACGACCCATATTGAACATCATGTTAACTAGAATCTCTTGCACTTCTCCAGGAAAACTATCCCATTCACTCATACCATACAACGCAACGCACTCACTTATAGCCAGATCGAGATCTCGGTCAAAGCACTCTTTAACGCGCTCGACTGAGACTGGTTCTCCGACGTCATATCCGTGTTCTGGATCTGACTCAAGCACGAGATGCCCCACTCCGAAGGTTTTATACCCAAGATGGTCCAAATAAATTTCATATACGACTCCTTCGTCGACTTTCAATTGATCATAAACATTTTCTCGATTCATCTTTACTTTCTCGCTGTTCTAAGTTACAATGGAGTCAAAGGTTTGAGGTATACATGAGCGCATTTTATACAAACGTCTTCAACCAAGGAAACCATATTTATGTTCGTGGTTTCGACGATGACGGCGAACGAATACAAAAGAAGTACACGTATGAACCAAGGTTATACGTGCCATCACAAACGCAGACTGGGTTGGTCGATGTTCACAACAACCCAGTCAAACCTGTTGACTTTCATAGTATTTATGAAGCGAAAGATTTCATCAAAAAATATGAAGACGTTGATGGGTTTAATATCTATGGTTACGATCGTTGGGCATATATGTTTATCTATGATCGTTACAAAGATCGCGATCCTGACACCAGCAAGATAAACATCGTCTCTCTTGATATTGAGGTTGCCTCTGACGATGGATTCCCAGAACCTGACGTTGCCGAGAAAGAAGTCACAGCAATCACAATCAAACGAAGAAACATGACCGTGGTGATTGGTTGTGGTGAGTTCGTATCCAATGACAAGAATGTCTACTATCTCAAGTGTAAGGACGAGTCCCATCTACTTCGTAAGTTTCTACAAGCATGGGAAGGCATGGACGTTGATGTGTTGACTGGTTGGAACACTGAGTTCTTTGATGTTCCGTATCTGGTCAATCGTATCCGCAAACTGCTTGGTGAAGACCACGTAAAACGACTCTCACCATGGGGTAAACTCCGCGAGTATACTGTCACCATGGGCACGAAAAAGAATCAAGGTTACAATCTGTATGGCATCGCGCACCTTGATTATCTAGCAGTGTATAAGAAGTTTCGCCTTCAACCCAGAGAGTCCTATCGCCTCGACTATATTTGTGAACTTGAACTCGGTGAGAAAAAGATAGACTACTCTGAACACGGTAATCTGTATACGCTATACAAAGAGGACTATCAAAAATTTATTGAGTATAATATTCGCGACGTTGATTTGATCTTCATGCTTGAGGACAAACTCGGATATCTTGACGTAGTGTTTGCCTTGACCTATGACTCCGGTTGTAACTTCGAGGATGGTCTGTCTACCCTGACGATCTGGGATACAATTATACACAACTATCTCATGGATCAAAACGTAGTCATTCCAACGAAGAAACCAACGCCAGGAAACGCAGGGCAGATCGTTGGTGGTTTCGTAAAAGAACCAAGGGTTGGTATGTCAGAGTGGGTGATGTCGTTTGACTTAAACTCTCTGTATCCTCACTTGATTATGCAGTATAACATCTCGCCTGATACACGTGCGCGTGGGCGCGAGGTGATGGATCTAGGCAGGATTGCGGGCAAGGCGAGCGTTGATGCATTCTTAAATCAAACGATTGATACATCGCCTTTGATTGAGCGAGATCTTACAGTGACTGCGAATGGTAAGTTCTATCGCAAAGACAAGCAAGGTTTCTTATCTACGTTGATGTTTAATATGTACAACGATCGCAAGAAGTATAAGAAAAAGATGATTGCTGCACAGCAAGAGTATCAAAAGAATCAGACACCAGAGTTAGAGCGCGAGATATCTCGAAACCACAATATGCAGTATGCGTTGAAGATTCTATTGAACTCTGCTTATGGCGCGATCGCTAACAAATACTTCCGCTGGTTTGAGCAAGAGAACGCTGAAGCAATCACGATGTCTGGTCAGTTGTCGATTCGTTGGATTGAAAAGCGAATCAATGAGTATCTTAATAAAGTCCTTGGCACGGAGAAAGATTATGTGGTGGCAGTAGATACTGACTCAGTGTACGTTCGTTTCGATGAAATGGTTAAACTTGTTCTACCTGATAATCCTATCGACTTTCTTGATAAGGTTGCCAGTGAAAAGATTGAACCGTTTATGGATCAATGCTATCTTGATCTAAAAGAATACATGAATGCATATGATCAGAAGATGATTATGAAGCGCGAGAACATTGGCGACAAGGCGATCTGGACTGCCAAGAAACGATACATCATGAATGTCTGGGACAGCGAGGGTGTTCGATATAATGAACCCAAACTCAAGATGATGGGCATCGAAGCAATTCGTTCGTCAACTCCTTCGGTGATCCGCGACTATATTAAAGAAACACTGAAGTTGATTATGAACACCGACGAGCAAACAACGCAGAATTTTATTGCTCAAATCCGCGAAGAGTTTTACACTCTGCCTTTCGAGTCGGTTGCGTTTCCTCGCGGTGTTAGTTTGACGACATGGAAAACAACCAGCGATGGTCGCCGATATCCTGAATCCTATGCTGATCCGATGACTATCTATAAGAAGTCAACTCCGATACAAGTCAAGGGTGTTCTTCTCTACAACCATCTACTAAATAAATATGATCTCACAAAAAAATATGAAGAAATAAAAGACGGCGAGAAGATAAAGTTCTGTTATTTAAAAGTTCCTAATCCACTCCGCGACAAAGTAATTGCTTCAACTGGCGCATTGCCGCCTGAGTTCGGTCTAGAAAAATATATTGATTATGATACGCAGTTTGAAAAAGGTTATCTTGATCCTATGAGTATCATACTGTCAGTGATTGGTTGGTCAGCAGAAAAACAGAGTACACTTGAGGACTTTTTTGGATGAATTGGTTTAATAACATACTAAAGGAACTGGAAAAACCTGTTGAGAAAAATCCAATTGACGTTGCGATTGTAGAGAAACTTCCAGGGGCAGATAACGAGCATGTACAAGAAGTTTACAAAGCAAGATGGGTTTGGTATCATACAATTCTTGCCGTGGAAATTGCTTTTACAAATATTTTATTGATAGCAATATTATTAGCAGTGGTTTTAAAATGATGAAAAACAGATACGGTGACGAATATTATTGGGAACAGATTTGTGACAAAGAATACAAGTTTGTGATGGAAGGCGACTCAATAACGTATTGTCGCTTTGGTGGTAAAGAAGGTCAAGAAGGCATTGATCACGATGATCTCGGTATGTTTGATCCCAGCGGCGGACCTTATGTTGCAGTCGGTATAGGTATCTACTGGGATGAAATCAAAGGTGCTGAGAAACAAGAACCTTTGACTGTATCGCATATTCGTCATGACGGTGAGAATATTATTGTGAGGGTTGAGTGATGGAAAAAATTTATATAGAAATTGATGCAGATCCATGGTTGACTTGTGATGGCGACATCGAAGTTACCCATTGGGTAAGTGCTGATGGCGACATCGAAGTTAATGTATATTTTGGAGAAGCATGTGAACCAAACTATATGTCGAAGGTAAGTCTCAAAGAGTTAGTAGATCGTGAGTTAGAAAGTATGATTCCAGGTGTTATTCCTGGGTCCGATGATATCAAATCTGTGACTATTGCAGAGTATCATATTGACGATACCAAGCGTCTCTTGGCAAGTTTGAAAGAAGCATATGAGTATGCATGTAAACGTGCAGAGGAGTTAGGTTATGAGTAATGCAATAAAGAGGAAAAGTAAATGACGGACAAACCAGCGATTGATCTCGGCGATTTTGACTTTGGTTTTTCACTTGTTGATGCTGATGAATTAGAAGAAGTCCAGCAGATACAACAAACAGTTACTCAGGCAGAAAGTACAGCAGGTGAGTGGCAACAACAAGCAGAGCAGTGGCGAGACAAAGCACAGACGATTTATAAGGCAGTCCAACCGCTACTAAATAACTTGGCGCAGTCACCGGAGAAAGAATATATTCTTTGGCCAGATCGCGTTGATAAAATTAATAATTTTAAATTAAAATTAATGTCGATACTGGAGGATTAATGAACATCAATCATCTTGTTTTGGTGATGGGTTTATTATTGACTGCGGTAGGTGGATATTTTTCAATCATAGGACTGGCGACAATCTTCGCTGGCGCATATTGGTCAGTTGTCGTAATGGCATCTGCACTTGAACTCTCAAAGATCGTAGCAGCATCATGGATATATCGGTGCTGGTCGATTGCTCCTATTCTAATTCGAACATATATGGTGTCGGCAGTAACCGTTCTTGTGTTGATTACAAGCATGGGTATCTTTGGTTATCTATCCAAAGCGCATGTCGACCAAACAATAATGCAAGGTGGAAATAATGAAATCAGAATTGAATCGTTACAACGCAGAATCGACCGCCAAAATAGTATCATTAATGACTCAACAATTGTCCTCGGGCAACTTGACGAAGCGGTATCCATTCTACAAGAATACGACAGAATACGGGGACCTGAAGGTGCGATTGCAGTTAGGCAGTCTCAGTCCGAAGAAAGGGCAACGCTCAACAAAACGATATCTGATGCGTATGATACTATCGAAGAACTCACCGAAGAAATCCTCCCGCTCCGTAGACAATCTATTGAACTTGAAGCAGAGATTGGACCGCTCAAATATATCGCGGAGTTAATTTATGGGACAGATAGTGCGTCTGACTATTTTGACAATGCTGTTAGGTGGATTATTATATTACTTGTATGTGTATTTGATCCACTGGCCATCGTGATGATTCTTGCTGGTAATGTTGGACTCAATCAACGCCAGAAAATTACAATGATGACAGGCACAGAAATTATGAAAAATGTTGAAGTAGACTCGGTTGCCTCCAGTAAACAAGGTCATAATTTATATTGACATTGAAACTAATTTATAGTATGATAGTTATAACAATCGTAATGGAGATACATAATGTCCACTCTTGACAAACTGAAGAAAAACTCAACCATCAAAGAAACCTCTGTGTTATCTCAGTCGAAATTTTTTAATGAAAAGGATATGATAACGACTAGCGTTCCAATCTTGAACGTGGCACTCTCAGGTCAACTTGACGGCGGCCTGACTCCTGGACTTACGATGTGGGCAGGTCCATCAAAACACTTTAAGACTGCCTTCAGTCTATTAATGGCGAAAGCATATCTTGACAAATATCCAGACGCAGTGTTATTGTTTTACGACTCCGAGTTTGGCACTCCTCAGTCATACTTTGAATCGTTTGATATCGATATGGATCGTGTTCTACACACACCTATCATGGATGTTGAACAACTGAAGTTTGATATAATGAATCAAATCAAAGAAATTTCTCGCGATGATAACGTGATCATTGTTGTTGATTCGATTGGTAACCTCGCCTCGAAGAAAGAAGTAGAAGACGCGATGAATGAAAAGTCTGTTGGTGATATGACTCGCGCAAAACAGATCAAGTCATTGTTTCGTATGGTTACACCGTATCTGACAATGAAAGATATTCCTATGGTTGTGGTCAACCACACATATATGGAGATCGGATTGTTTCCGAAAGCAATCGTCGGCGGTGGCACCGGAAGTTACTATAGTTCCGACAACATCTACATCGTTGGTCGCCAGCAAGAAAAGACTGGCACTGAGATCACTGGTTACAACTTCATTATCAATGTTGAAAAGTCTCGATACGTTAAAGAGAAGTCTAAGATTCCTATTAGTGTGTCGTGGGAGAATGGTATCAGTAAATGGTCTGGACTCTTGGCGATTGCTCTTGAAGGTGGATTTGTAGTCAAACCTAGTAATGGTTGGTATTCGCGTGTTGAGATAGATACTGGTGAGGTCGAGAGCAAGAAGTTTCGCATGAAAGAGACTGACACTAAAAATTTCTGGCAACCTGTGATCGACGATGGCCGGTTTGGTGAGTTCATTAAATCCAAATACCAAATCTCCCATAACGATATTATCACTGATGAAGAAATAGATGAGTTCGTCGGAGAAGAAGACTAGAATAAAGTTGATGATATTAACACATAATGATGCTCGACACGCGGCCGGAGTCTTTAAGGACTTCTTTGACAGTTTTGATCGAATTGATGATTACATGAGAAAAGTTAAGATGGAGAGAGTGGTTAACATGTCGCCGTCTCTTCCTGGTCTTGGTCCTGAGACTGATATGTTTGATCAATTTGATATACATCCGAATGATATGGACATCACAATTGTTGATGCGAGATTATCTGACTTCATGACATACATGGAGCTTGTAACCTCTGCGCCTGTAGAGTCTAGTATTCCAGGCAAACAGATGACTCTTTTTGTGAAAGAAAAAAATACAGGACTTCTGATTGGCATGATTCGTTTCGGTTCTCCAACCATTAATTCAAGGCCTCGAAATGAATGGTTGGGTCGACCACTCGATACTAAGAAAAAAGAGGTCATGAAACGATTCAACGATTCCGTAATCATGGGTTTCAATATTGTTCCGATGCAACCGTTTGGTTTTAATTATCTTGGCGGCAAACTCCTTGCTGCCCTCTGTTGCACACACGAAATACGTCAGAAGTTAAATGCGAAGTATAATGCGAATATTTGCATGTTCGAAACGACAAGTCTCTATGGTTCCAGCAAATCATCTTCAATGTATGATGGTATGAAACCTATTCTACGATTCAACGGATTGACTGATTCTAATTTTGCACCGATGATCAACGATAATAACTATCGAAAACTGAATGGTTGGTTCACTGAGAAGAATGGCGAACCTCTTGTTCCTAATGATGCATCATCCCGAAAACTGAAAACGCAAACGAAGATGGTCTCTATCATCAAAAATTCTCTGAAGAAATATGATGAGAATGAATATAAAGAATTCTGTGATGTATTTAAGAATGCACTGAATCTGACTGAGAAGAAGCGGTCGTTTTATTCAACATATGGTTATGATAATGTGCCTGACTATTTGAATATGAAAACGGACACATTGATCAAGAAGGAGAATTTTGATCGATTCTATCAGGAAAATATGATTGATTGGTGGAAGAAAAAAGCAGGTAAACGATACGAGTCTTTGAAGTCAGACGGTAGACTGCGTTCCGTTGTGGAGACTTGGAACACTAACGCAGAAGATATCGATATTATACGATGAAAGATAAATTCATACATGCATATATGGACGTTGCCGAAAGGTTTGCCCAACTGAGTACAGCGAAGAAACTCCAAGTTGGTTCTGTGATCGTGAAAGACAATCGCATCATCTCTATTGGATACAATGGCACACCTTCTGGTTGGTCGAACGAATGTGAGGATGAGTTTCTCTATGAGGACGGTGGAACATATCTCAAAACCAAACCAGAGGTGTTACATGCTGAAATGAATGCTCTGATGAAACTTGCTCGCTCTTCGGAATCCGGTAAAGATGCATCAATCTTTGTAACACATTTTCCTTGCATTGAATGTGCAAAATGTATTTACCAAGCGGGTATATCTGTGTTATACTATAGGAATACATACGAAGCATCAAAGGGTTGCGGTCAGCAGTTTCTATCGCAATGTGACATACCGTCCATCAAAGTAGTAGGAAAAAAACTTGACTGAAGTGAATATGGAAGAGATGATTCTCTCCAATCTTTTAAATAATGAAAACTATATTAGAAATGTATCACCGTTTTTAAAGAAAGAATATTTTAGTCATTCGAATGTGACTGTCTTTCGTTTGATCTTTGATTACTTTACACAATATAATAACTCACCCACTAAACATGCCCTTAAAATCGAACTTGATAATCTCAGTGTCAATCAAGATAACTATGATTATAGTATAGACCTGATCGGCCGATTAAACACCTCAGAAGATGATAATGATTGGTTGAGCGAAAAGACCGAGAAGTGGTGTCAAGACAAGGCAATCTATAATGCCATCATGGAATCAATACAGGTTATTGAAGGCAACTCTAAGAAAGATAAGGGTGCGTTACCAGAGATTCTATCGGATGCTCTCGCGGTATCATTTGACACACATATTGGTCACGATTTCCTTGAAGATTCACAACAACGATATGACTTCTATCATCAGAAGGTAGAACGAACTTCTTTTGATATTGATCTTTTCAATACGATCACTCGCGGTGGTGTTCCTCGTAAAACTCTCAATGTTATACTAGCTGGCACTGGCGTTGGAAAAACCCTGATGATGTGTCACTTCGCAGCGGCAAATATGATGGAAGGTAAGAATGTTTTATACATTACACTTGAGGTTGCTGAAGAACGCATTGCTGAAAGAATCGATGCTAACCTGATGGACATTCCGCTGAATGAGTTAGAAACTTATCCTAAGCAAACATTTGAAACCAAGATCGATCGTATTCGTAAAAAGACTGAAGGTAAACTGGTCATCAAGGAATATCCTACTGCCTCTGTTGGCGCAGCGCACTTCCGTCATTTACTGAATGAATTAAAATTAAAGAAAAAGTTTTCGCCTGATATTATCTATATTGACTATCTGAACTTGTGCATTTCATCTCGAATGAAAATGGGCGGTGTCGTGAATAGTTATACTCTTGTAAAAGCCATCGCAGAAGAACTGAGAGGACTTGCCGTTGAAAACAACCTACCGATCTTTACAGCAACGCAGACAAATCGTACTGGTTTTACATCGTCCGATGTGGGACTCGAAGACACCTCAGAATCATTCGGACTCCCAGCAACAGCAGACTTTATGGTCGCTGCCATCTCGTCAGAAGAACTCGAAGGAATGAATCAGATAATGATCAAACAACTAAAGAATCGTTACGGCGATCCATCAATGCACCGAAGGTTCGTTGTCGGTGTTGATCGGTCAAGAATGAAACTATACAATGCTGAAAATCAACAGGCAGTAATACCATCTATAGATGACAAACCCGTGATGGATAACAGTGACTTTGGTGCTGGACTGAAACGCGAACGTGTAGATAAAACGGTGTTTAACTCATGGAAATAAGGAGGCAGAAGATGTTAAAAATCAATTATAAATTTAATGAGGATATATTGATCGAGGAGTTTAAGGAATACATCGAATCAACATATGACAGTCACTATGGAACTGGAGGTATTCAGTCGCTTGAAGTAATCTCAGACAGAGGTCGTGGTCTAGACTTTTGTTTGGGTAATGTAGATAAATACAATGATCGTTATGGTAAAAAAGGATCGATAGAAGACGCCCGAAAAGATATTTTGAAAATTATTCATTATGGTTTTTTGGCACTCAACGAACACGATCAACAATATGCAGTTCAGACATCAACGATCTCAGGTGATATAGGATTTGACTTGATGTATAACGATGAAGAAGAATTTTTCGCTGATGGAGAAACAGTAACTATATCAATAGCCGATACGGAAGAAATTTATGAAGATTAATATAAAATTAATATCATTCTATATATTTTGTTCACCCATTGCAATTGTGTGGGATATTATATTCCATACAATACATCTCATACACAATTTGGCAGTAATGATCGACGACAAAGGTTCGGTATTGCTCGATGATCTGAAAGACCGAGCAGAAAAACCGTAAGTCATTGATTCCATTAGAGTTTTTTAGACTTTACTTTGTACTCCTAATTTAGTATAATGGTTGTATTGATTGAGGAGATACCTATATGAAGTTTTCAGTTTACCAGTCTCAAGTTTCTCGCGCTGCTATTGACCGCGTCAACACTAATGGTTGGGAAGTTGCTATCCGCGAGTTCCCCGAACTGGCAGTTGACCGTGATGTCAAATTTTTCGGTAGTGAGCAATTTGAGACTTCAATGTTTCAGTACTATGTCTTGGTTGCCGAGATGACTGACATCTCTAACCTTGAAGATGTTTTCCATGTTGGTAATGGTTACGGCGATCAGTCTAAGATGACTCGCGTTGCTGACCGTATGCATTCTCTAAGTGTTGGCGACATCATTTTCTGTCACGATACCAATACTTTCCTAATGTGCGACCCCGAAGGTTGGACTGGTATTTCTATCAAGGAGGCAGCGTAATGAAAACGGTCAAGGTTCAAGGTGTGCAGTATCCTGCTAAACAACTTCTTGAGTTATTCTCCGATGAGAACATGAAGAAATATCATGCTCGCATTGAGCGTGATCGGGTACGAGCGTTGAAGCGCAGAAAGGGTCAGATGGATTTGTTTATGGAAGGGGCAGCGTAATGAATCATAGACTGAAAGAGGAAGCAGCACAAGCACGACAGTGGGCTGAAGACCGAGGCATTAACGTTGCCTCACACAAAGAAGTAGTAGATACGATACTTCGTCAAGAAGTTGTGAGTTACTCTAACGAACACGGTACTGTTACCTTTGACTACTTAGACGTTGAGGAGATAGCGTAATGAGAAAAGAACTTTTCGGCGATATGAGCAATTTTGAAATTGTAGGCGAAGTGACCGGAAGCATTTTGTTTCTTGTTTCGCTCGGTGCCCTTTGCTACGTTATCCTTTTGTTAGGGCAATAAACAGGAGTCTAAAATGATTAAACAAACTTCAATCGCTTTCGCTTTGTTATTGACTGTTGGTTGCGCAAGTCAACCTTCCACGTACACGGATAAGTCAACCCCTGATCAACGCAATATCGAAGCAACAGGTGCTGCGGCAACAGAAGCAGCGAGGTCTAACAGAAGTCAGAACACTGATATTAATGTTGATTCCAACGTCCCACTGGTACAGGGAACGCGAGTTTCCTACAATGGGAATGATTATAGTCAACTCCCTGGAATTTGTTGCGCATATTATCCTGATGGAACTCGCAACTATCAGCGCGAGCATGAGATCTATGTTGAGAAGCAATATGCTAAACAGAACCGTGGCCGTGGTAATTCACACAGCGATTATGCGCGTCGCCGTTTTAACACACGCTTTGATCAAGAGTTGCAACGAAAGATTGATAGAGAAGTAGAACGTTGGATGGACAAAATATTCTAATGGAAATTTTTGTGATTACATTAGGATTCATCGGATTGTTTTTTAACTTTTTGATTGCTGCCGTAATCTTTGGCGCAATCCTTTGGTTTCTTTTTGAATTTTTTGGAGTTATCTTGAAAGCACTTGGATATGGACTATTAGCATTCTTATATCTGTTTGGAGCGCTCTTTGCAATAGGATCGATCATTTATTTTATATGAATATATTTCCCCTCGAAAAAAGAGATGATGATTATCCCTGCCCTGTTTTGTCAGCGCAGGTTCAGTGCGATAAGCACGTAGTGAAAATGCCCACCGAGTCAGGTCAGATGCTTTCAACGGTGCATCGCATGCTTGACGGTAAACTTGATATGCGCCCATCTAAGTCAGGCAAACGCATGGTCAAGTATTGGGATCTATTCGAAGGTCGCGATGATCTAGAAGCAGAAATGATACTGTACAAAGCAGTACACATGGGTCATCCTTGTACTGTTTGGACTATGCAAACTGAATCAAACTATCGCTGGCACTGGGAGCATATGTTTGCTCTTTGCCAGGAGTACACGCATCGATACGGTAAGATGCATGGCGCGGAAAAGGTTCTATGGCCTTTGCGTTCTCCTCCCCGTAACATCCCCAGAGGTCCTCTGACGAAAATGCCGCTGGCAATGAAGTCAAACCCCGAGTGTATGAAAGAAGACGTTGTTGAGTCCTATCGTTTGTTCTATCAGACCAAACAAGAAAGGTTCTCAATGACTTGGAAAAATCGGGAAGTGCCGAGTTGGTTCCAGTTTGCCTGAGTGATAAATAGATGATATTACTAATCTATACAAGTTACAGAGGCGAACATGGCAACTGCATTCACACTAAATCCCAATGAAGCGCAAGCATTCGCACCGTCCGATTTAAAACAACAATATAAAAAAATTACTTCCAATCTGCCTGAGAGCAATCTCTTTTTCGCAGACAGCAACTGGAATAAGACAAAAAATAAGCAATGGCAAGCAAAGTGCAGTCAATCTAACATACAGCATATTAATGAAATTGCTGGTGGAGATATATCTTCAAAAGGAGATTTGACTTTAGAAATCTCTGACTACAAAATAAAATTTGTAAAATCTAATAAGAAGTCTGCGGGAGGCGGTAGTGGCGCAGCAGATGCAAAGACAACTAGAATGCAAGAGTTAGGTTCTACATGGATAATCCGTAGAGCAATCAAAGATAATATAAAATATACAGATTGGAAATCAATTAGACAAGATCCAAAATATCAAGAACTCGTCAATATATACCCAGCAGTTGATGAAGACGCAGAGTGGTTACAAGGTTACTTTGCTCAACAGAAAAAAATGTTAGAAGAATTTTCTAGCGTTTCATTCGACGAATTCAATCGCGAAGGCGGTTTTATGGATTATATCTCTGGACTTGTTTCTTCGAAATATGGTATCGCGCAAAAAGATACATGGAATCCTGCCGACATCTGGTTGGTAAAAAATGAAGCAAAGATTATAGCAGATATTGAGAAAGCAACCAATGGCAGCAGTGCAACTCAGAGCATTATGGAATTGAATGCAATCATGCGCAAGATGTTTCAGAGTCGAAGACTTGTTGGAATATCTCTTAAGAAAATTAGCGGCAAGGCTGCTAAATACGAAGAATTCAATGTGAGCAAAGCAACTCTTCCTGAAGACTTTACATTTGATGTCACTTCAATGAAAGTCGATCTTTCTTTCAATGGCAATCAATTCGGTACGCAAGATGCAAGAGTTGTAGTTGCGGGCAAAGGTGTTGAATACAATTTCCAAATTAAAGGAAATGACTCAAGCAAATTCTCTAATCTAAAATTTGAACCAACACAAAAAGGGGCAGCAGCTGCTCGCGTTGGAAAAGCACCAGTTGATATGGTCAGCAAATTGATGGCAGAGAATGGAATGAAGTTTGTCAACAACCACAATAATTATCCAAAGACTGTGAAAGAGTTCGCGGCGAAGAAAAATGATTTTAAGAAAAAGTTTAATAAATTAAAGACTTCGAAAGTAGATACTGGCGTTACTGCAGAAAAATCTTTTATTGAGAATATTGAAAAAGGTTTGAACAGCAACAAACCACATGTAGCGACTGCAAAGTTGATGGAAATAGATTTCCTATATTCTCTTGTCTCTCTAACTGCTGTAAAGAGAGATGCGTTTATGACTGATATGGTATTCATCGCTGCCAAAAAAGGAAAACGATTTGGACCATTCGGGAAACTTTACTAATGAAAACATTTAATCAATATGTAATCGAAGAGAGAAAAACTGTCAAGTCTCATCCATACTATGTTCATTCTCCGAGTTCGTTTAAGTCTTATCGGAAAATGGGTAGGTTTAAGACAAGGGAAGAAGCGGTTGCATATGTAGAGAAAACTCAAAAACTCATGCCGAGTAATCCATTGAAAATTGGTAAGGGCGGATACCCCAAATGAAAACATTTAATCAGTTTATTTTAGAGGCATTCGATAAACCTTATCCTGTCAAACTAAAGAAAGTTGACAACCTGGAGTATGTCTCTAAGACA
>Ga0209603_1003445_pt1 | contig 13692 bp, 31 predicted proteins | sample COGITO_mtgs_1206_FD_184812 | JGI IMG/M metagenome (GOLD analysis project Ga0209603, IMG submission 184812) | Pelagic marine microbial communities from North Sea - COGITO_mtgs_120607 (SPAdes) (version 2) | ecosystem: Environmental > Aquatic > Marine > Epipelagic ... | reverse complement strand
ACATAGATTCAGATACTACAAATAATAACTTTGATAACTTCAAAGCCCTCTGTCCAAATTGTCATTCTCAGACTGTTGGGTGGAGAGGTAGAAAATAAGAGGTTAACAGTGCAGGAAATAAGAATCGAATGATGATGGAGTATTGCACTGGAGAGAGGACAAAGTAATACCTAATGTATCTGAAGGATACCAATAGGTTTGGCCGAAACTGAGTTAAAACGTAAAAATGGTAGACGTACCATCTCATAAGGGGAGCTCTTATAAAATAACGGAGGATAATCCTCCACAAAATAAAACTATCGTTCATTGAAATACTGAATTAAAATTAAAATATAAAAATAAAAATATGGAAACAATTTACATTATATTAGGTATAGTATCAACAATATCAATATTCCTTTTGGGGTATTTGTTGAATGTTATATTTAATTTGAAAAAGCAAGTGGATTATTTAGAATCATACTTAGAAGATACCGATGCTAGAATCGATATCGTAGTTAGTAAAAATGCACAACAACTTAAAGAACAATTAGATGTTCTTGAAGAAAGAGTAACCGAAGACAATAGAGATATAAAATCTTTGTTGGATTCCAGATTAGATAAATTAGAATATAAGTTCAGAGCAGATGTTACATCTGGTACTGAAGTTCTAAAAGTTATAGAAGAGAGTAAAAAATCAAATGAAAGACTTGATGAGTTCATTAGAACTTTTCAGGCACAATAAATAAATAAAGAACGATAGTTTTTATAGAATAGAAGATGCGTAGTATTGGAAGGTGGGAGAACACTTTCGTAAGGGTACACACTAAGCACAAATCTCTAATGGTGTGTGAAGTATTAACGAGATTCCTGATAAATCAATACCTATTCTATATTTGGTGCAGTACCCAAATGGTAAGGGAATGGATTGCAAATCCACTATTCGGTAGTTCGATTCTACCCTCCACCTCTAAATACGGACTTATAGCTCAGTTGGTTAGAGCACCTCACTCATAATGAGATGGTCGTGGGTTCGAGTCCCTCTAGGTCCACCGATGGAAACATCAAAAAAAATTTGTATAATTAAACAATAATGAACGATAGTTTAAAGTATTATGAAGAAGAAGGGTAGATACGATGAAAGAGTGGATTGGGATGATATGACCCAAGGGGAGGCTTCCCATCATATTGGAAAGAAAATGACACAGAAGGTAGAGAAATCTAAAAAAGATTTCAAAAGAAAACCAAAACACAAAAATGGAAACAATTTTGATGACTTTGGTTATTATCCCGATGGGGATATATAGGATAGGCCCGTTCGTCTATCGGTTAGGACGCCAGGTTTTCATCCTGGTAAGAGCGGTTCGATTCCGCTACGGGCTACAAACTGTAAGGTGGTGGAATAGGCAGACACGCTATCCTATCTCGGTAGTGGTAACGAAAGTTATTTTGAAGGTTCGAATCCTTCCCTTACAGCTTAATAATTTTAAAAACAATAAATGAGAAAATTATTTTTAATCGTAACACCATTTTTTTTCAGTTCAATATTGCAAGGTCAATACTTTGAAGGAGATAAGTTTAAACTAACAACTGAAAATGAAATATCAACACTAACATTTGAAGATACTAATTCAGATGGAACTTACATAAATGGTCAATTGGTTAAATCATTTGGAAGAGTAAGTTTAAATAAAAAAGAGTTCTCTGATTTGCTTGTAAATCTAAAAAAGGTTTCTAAGAAATCGGAGATTACTCTCACATCTGAAAACTACATATTGGATAAGTATGATTGGGATAGTACTAAATCAGTTTACATCACAATTGGAAAGAAGATAGGTGAGATTAGTGCGGCTGAAGTTAAGCAATTATTAAAGTTAAAATAAGTCAGATTTTGTTTGGTAGCTTAAATTATTTTTACTATATTAGTATTGTAATTGAGTTTATAACCTAATATTAATAATATGATTAAAACAAAACAAAACAACGGAATCGAAATCGATTTAACAGGCCCACAAGGAAATGCATTTTTTCTATTGGGAACTGCATCAAATTTATGTAAACAACTTGGGGTTGATACCAAACCAGTTCTAGATGATATGAAATCTGGTGATTATGAAAACCTAGTTAAAGTATTTGATTTACATTTTGGTGATTTTGTAACTTTATATAGATAAAAAATGAGTAGAACTAAAAACTTTCTTGAGGGGTTAAATCTAACTGACCAAGAGTTAAATGAAGAATTGTATATGAGAGCAGACGCTGATTATCATTATGATATTTGGAAGAATTCTCATCAGTACATTGATATGGTTAACGATGAGGTATCAAAGTTAGAAAAGATTTACAATCAATATGATATAGCAAATGCATTGCAATATGCATCAGATGGAATTAAGATAGAACCCCAAGAAGTTGGGAAAGAAGTTTATGATACACTTTTTTCAGAAAAAGTATTAGAATATTTAAAAAAATCAAATGACTAAAAAACAAAGAAGGGCAGAAATAGTAGCAAATCTTACACGTACATTAGAATCAGAAGCACTTAAACCTGGTGGTGGTAATATACCCTTGATGGGGAAGTTAGAAGCAAGGTTAGAATCTATCAAGAATGGAACTTTTGTGAGTAAGATGAGAAAGAGAAAAGTGTAGAAATGACTCCGGAAAAGATAAAATTACTTGCAATTGGAGTTTTTCTAACATTTGTTGCTCAAGTAGCGGTATGGTTTCAACATAATTGGCAATTTGTTAACAAGAAATTCGGACCAGAATGGTGGGGATGGTACTTAATAGCAATTCCAATAACGTGGATGTTCTTAAAAGGAACACAATATAACTATTTAGCATTTAGTAACACAGTTTGGCCCAATAGATTCATTGGATTTACAATTGGAGTTGTTACATACGTATATTTAACTACACATTATTTAGATGAACCAGTTACTTGGAAAATAGGAACACAATTATCTCTATGTTTGTGTATAATATTTGTACAAATTTTTTGGAAATGATTGAAATAGATTTACATGGAATGACTCACGAAGAAGCAGTATTAAACTCTGAGAACTTCGTACTGTTACAATCTCAAAATGAATTATTCGAATGTAGATTGATTACTGGTAATTCTATGAAGATGCAAGTTAAGATAATAGATATGTTAAAGAAACATAATTTCAGATGGTATATACCAACTTGGAATACTGGCGAAATAATTGTTTCGGAATAATTTGGATAATTAAATATTTATTAGTATATTAGTTAAAATATAAAGTTATGATTGCAAGGGAAAATAAAAAGATAGTTGGATTTACTGCTGGTAATTTTGATATCATACATCCTGGTTACGTTTATACATTTCAAACTGCAAAGAAACATTGTGATTACTTTATGGTGTTTCTTCAGAATGACCCATCATTGGATAGGGAGAATAAGTACACACCTGTTGTACCTCGTGCTGAACGATATAATACTTTGATGGAGATGAAATCTGTTGATGCAGTTTATGCATATCAAACTGAGGAAGAGTTATATAACTTAATTAAGTTCTTTAAACCTGATGTTAGAATATTGGGTGAAGATTATATAGGTAGGAAATATACTGGAGATGATTTACCTCAGCAAGTTGTTTACACATCAAGAGCACATGGTTGGAGTACAACTAAGTTAAAGAATGATGTTACTATTCAAACTTTAAAAAACAATCCAGAATTGTTACTTACACAGCCTGATTTGTTAGATACAATCAAAAAACTAAAATACGATGGAGATGAGTAAAGAAAAACTACCAGATGTTTATGATAAAAATAAAAAGGTATTTAATATACCAGAATCGTTTATAACTGATAATCCTAATAATTATACATTAGGAGAGAAACTAAGACAAATGTATAATAACTTAAAAAAATAAATTATGGCAGACCCAGTAAAATGTATTAGAGCAATTCACGATATGAGTGATAGAATACAAGGAAATGACCCAAGAGGTTGGATGAAAGCTTGTGCAACCGAAACCCTTTTAGCAGGTGGAGATGGAGATGCTTTTAAAGCATGTTTAGTTGAGAAGATGAAAACTACTCGTAATCATATAGAAAACCCAGAAGTGTATGCAGAACAGCTGTATAGGAAGGTAAAGAGTAAATGTGGTTAATATGAATAAATTAACATACACTATAACAGAAGGAGATGAAACCATAGCTATGGAGTTCATCACAGATAGAACGGCACATTGGACTGAGCAACAATATTTAAGACATCGTACTAATTGTACTATGAATTTGGTTGCAGAAGAGGTAACTAATGAAACTATAGCAACTGCTAGATATATATTAAACTTCGAATAAACTTAATATTAATAAACATGGGACTAAAAGATAAATTGGTTAAAAAGATTCTAGAGGCAAAGTTAAACAAAGCCACCACATACGCACAATCGTATATTCAAAAACTACAACAAAAGCTTGATAGTTTAATTCAAGACAAGAAGTAAAGATATCCTTGACGGTTGCTACCTTAGAGGTGAAATCCCTACTTTTGATTAATTTCATTAGTGGGGGTTTTTTTTTGAAAATAAGTGTTAAAAAGTTTGGTAGCTTAAATTATTTTTTGTATATTAGTATTGTAATTGAGTGGGGATATTACCCCAATGTTAAACCTTTAAAACCTTAAAACAAATGAATTACTTAATTGACCCTCAAGATTTGATTTTCCGAGCTAAGTCTCGTATAGATGGATTCACCAAAATGATTGGTGAAGAAGAAATTCCCCAATGGGATTTATTGGAAACTGCAACTGAAATTGCAGAAGAATGGACAAACGATTGGGATGAGGACCAAGGGTTCGGTTCTTCAGATGGAACTTATCTTCTAAAAGATTTCATAGATACCATTATTAGTTGTTATACTAAGAGTATCTATAACAAAAGTGGATACCAAACGGTATTCAATCCTTCATTATCAATCGTAAAAATATAAGACATGAACATAATTTATAAGATTTTTTATCTAAATAAAACCCCTTTTACAGGAAAAGCTTTTATTATAAATGGCTATAATGGATATACATCATCTAAAGATGACGGATATGTGGTTGATTCAAAAACAAGAAACCCACTTAAAGATAAATCTGGAAATATCTTAAAAACAACATCACATAGAGGTCTAACTTGGAAGTTTACCAACGGTGTCAAAGAAAAAAGACAAATAACCCTTTAAAATTATAAGACATGAGAATAGATTATAACGTACTAAAAACAATAGAGGAGTGGTATGGTTCGGATGACTTCGAAGTAGGCTCAGATGGTGTAGTAATGGATGGTAGAGGTGATTTCAAATTTGTTGAACCTTATATTACATTAAGATTTGGTTATTGGAGTCAAATACAATTAGAAGAGTTGGCACAATTACTTCCGTTTAGATATGAAGTCATTGAAAATCAAGTAGATGACGATTCTGATTGTGGGTTGTTATACAACTACTTAATTAAGTCAAAATAAATCACTTTTTATTTGGTAGTCTCAATTATTTTTACTATATTAGTATTGTAATTGAGTGTGAGTGTTAAACCTTTAAAACAAACAAAATGAAAAATTATCAAGCTATTTTAATGATTATTATTGGGTTCGGATTATCAATCGGAACTATGAATGGATTCGTTCAAAACTACATTGGTTTTGCTGGTGTGGATAACGAAATGGCATTCTCTTTTATGGGAATGATGTTCGGTACTTTAGGTATCTTTGGAATTAATTATAAGAAACTATTAATCGGATTAAAATAAACCTTAAAACTATGGATTGTACAGTTAAAGTAATGGCGCAGTATTTTGAAAACTATTCAGATACAGAAACACCTTATTGGAAACCAAAAGGTGGACAAGAATTCCATATTCCAATTGCATCGGATATGGTAATGTATTCAAATGATTTGAAATCTCATTTAGAGACCTTAGTATCAGCTCAGTCTGATGAACATAATAAGTATGAGTACATAGAACATGATGTGGAATTTATTAAACCTATCCAACTATTTAGTGAGAGTTTATTAGATTTAATCAGAAAAGAAAAGTAATATGGGGACACCTAGATATGCTATCAAATGGACTAGTAAACTAGAAGGATTAAAGAGTATTCTTAAAGAAGTTGGTGAACGAGTTGAGGGTAATCTTGTATGTGATGTCAGTTCTGATAATATTGTAATGGGTGAAAACTCAGATAAGATACATAACATAGAAGAGTTAGCCAAAGGTAAATCAAAAATATGTGAAATCGGTGTTAATGCATGTCATAGTTTATTGTTCATGTTAGAAGTTAACCCCAACGCAGATTATTTATTGTTTGATTTAGGCAATCACGCTTACACTAAGCCAACCTTAGAATATATTAAAACTGAATTTCCAAATACTAAAATTGATATAATTTATGGAGATTCTAAAAAAACAATACCACAAGCTATATTTGATAATAACGAGTTACTACATTCGTTTGATTTAGTTCATATTGACGGTGGCCACGAACACTTTGAGGTCAATTCAGATTTTTATAATTGTAGATATCTATCAACTAAAAATGGTGTAACTATATTCGATGATTATAATTACCCACATATTAAAACCTTCATTGATGATAGAATAAAAATTGAAACTATAACGAAATATAAAAATTCCAATTTATACAATACCAATAAACACTTTATATACAACTTTAAATAAATAAACATGAGTGGAAAGACTTTTACACAAGCCGAAGTAACTGATATTGTAAATGAAATAACATTTATGGTTGATGACTTAGGGTGGGATAGACAACGAATGAGTTCAAGTGGGAAACAAACATATGATAAGTTGATAGAATTTTTAGATAAATTATGACATCAACTTCATTTACTTTAGATAAAATCCAAGCTGAGTTGTTGAAAAGTTTAGATGTTTGGTTAATAGATAATATGCATACTGCAAAAGGCTTAGGTGGTGAAGATTTAATAATGGAATTAAGAACAACTATTTCCAAGATTGAAGAAAAAGGATACTATAATTCCGCAGAAAAAGAACTTTTGAATGAATTAAGGTCTCAATATGTGGAATCAAAAACCAAATAATAAAAAAAATGAATATTTATAAGAACCGAACAAGTTTTTGTAGTATTTTTTGTTTAATTAAAGGGTAACCTATATGAAAAAAAAGATTCTAATAATAACTTTAACAGGAGTAGTATTAATATCAGTCGGAATGACAAATGGAGATATCTCAGATTCTTCAATAGATATTGAAACTAAGTTAGAGTTGGTTGAAACGAAAAGGTTAAAAGAAGAAGCTATCAAGGATAGTATCAATCTTTATCATCAGAGTGAACTAGATAAATTTTTAACTGAAGTTGGACATAGAGAGTCCACAAATAGATATGATGTCGTAAATCGATGGGGTTATATGGGTAAGTATCAATTTGGAAGAAGTACCCTTAAAGGATTAGGGTACAATGTATCTAAAAAAGAGTTCTTATCTAATCATGATTTACAAGAAGAAGCTATGATGGCTCTGTTAAATCATAATAAAGAGAAGTTACAAGCGTACATTGATATTTTTGATGGGAAAACTGTAAATGGAATATATATTACTGAGAGTGGTATCCTTGCAGCTGCACACTTAGGAGGACAGGGTTCTGTAAAACGATTCTTTAAAAATGGTAGAGTTTTTAGAGATGGAAACGGTACTAAAATTACCTCTTATATGGAGAAGTTCAGTGGATACGACATTAAATTAAATTAAATTATAATTATGAAAAAGTCAATAAAAATATCAATTATTTTAGTTATACTAGCAATTGGTATATACGTTATACAAAACACAATAGGATTTCCACCATCGGATATGAGTGGTTCTGCAATAAAAGGAGTTGAAAAGGCAAATAAATATAAAATTGAAGATGATACCGAAGTAGAGCTTGTAGGAGAAGGTGTACAAATCTTACTTCAGAATGATGAGTTCCAATCTTTATTAAAAGATACGATTGGATTTGATGAACTTATTGGTTCTAGTAAATTTATAGAACTAGTAGGTGATACTAAATTGGATACTGTTATGTTAAAAGAGTTATTAGAAAAATAAATAAATTATGAAAAAAACGTTATGGATAGGTCTCGGCCTGTTATTTGTAGGTTGTGCCTACATCGGAATACTTCTACCTGGAGTACCAACAACATTCTTTGTGATACTGGCTGCTTGGGCATTTGGTAAATCATCTGAGAAATTTAATAAGTGGTTACACGAACATCCATTGTTCGGAAAATACCTAACCAATTGGGAAACCAAAAAAGTATATCCAACCAGAGGTAGATATGCAATGGTAGGAGTTATGTGTCTTTCACTAATTTCAATGTTCTTTACACTTCCACTTAGGATTGTAGGGTATGCTGGTTTTACTTTCCTATTAATTTGTATTTGGGCATTTAGATACCCTGGTTCAGTAGAAGAATACAATAAAAGAGTTAAAGAAGGAAAGAAAATTGGTTGGTTTAAATGAATAAAGTAAAATTAGAATATTCTAATATTGAAGTTAGATTACCTAGTATTGATTATTTTTTAGATAAAATTAAAAATAACATTCCATTTCATTTTATAAGGATAAATCATGCCATACTTGATTTGATTCATAATGCATATGATAATCTATTACATTTTGAAAAAGACTATCGTTATGGTAATTATGAGTTGATAGCTAATAAAGTTATAGAACATAGAAATTCAGATGAACATAACTATAAACATTATAATTGGCACCGTAACCACTTAGATGAATTCAAATCAGGTTTAATTACTTTCCTAAAATTACTCGGAGATTACAAAGAGTTTTCACCTAAGCTAAAAATATCAGTTTCACTTGGAGTTGGATTAGGTACAGTTTGGGGTGTTTGGGAAAATGGACATCCTTATCAAATCGGAAGAGATAAACTATGGAATATTATAGATAGAAACAAACAATCGGAGTTTTATTATTCTGGTGTATTAAAACACTACACAGTTAAAAACGAAATTAATAAATTATTCAATACATTAAATGATAATGAATTTGATGTAATATTTGTAGGTAGAAAATATTTTAATCAGTATGAAAAAATATTTAATATTAAGAAATTTCACCATATTGAAATAAAAGAATTTGGAGCTATTGGTCATATGGATGAAACAATAGAAAGTATAAAGGAAATAACAAAGAGAAAAAGTAAATGTATCTTAATATATTGTACTGGTCACGTTATATCTGCTATACTAGCTAAAGAATTTCATAATACTGATTTATTTGGTTTAGATGTTGGTTTAAGTCTTGATTGGAAATTAAGAGATAACACAAATGAAAAGTCAAATGGTATATGGATGGAACGCCGTAGGATAAATGAAGTTCAATTAAATAATTACATTGATAATATAAGAAGATAATGAGTACATTAGCATTGATAGTTGTAATAGTTTTTGGATTGGTATCAGCATATCTTAGATATTCATATTACAAAGATTTGTAATTCTCATATATTTTTCGTATATTAGTAGTAATGAATTATAGAAAAAAGATAGGAGATGATTGGTATCTCCTTAAACTAAACGATATAGGTAATTTAGTTTGGATTAAAATCGAATTATAATAAGTATGGCAAACGGAGTTTATAAAGTTACAGAAGAATTTGAAGAAAAGTTAGCCCATTATACTGGAGCTAAGTATGTAGTAACGGTAGATAATATGAGTAATGCATTATTTCTTGCGTTATATTATGAAAATCATATTAAGAAAAGTATTAAGGATGGTTGGGTAGGATGTCCATCAAGAACATACCCATCAGTTCCTTGTGAAATCATTCACTCTGGATTAAATATAAAGTGGGAAACTATAAAAGGTACTACATTAAAAGGTGCATATAATCTAACGAATAGTAATGTATATGATTCAGCTCTAACATTTACAGCTGATATGTATATTCCCAAATCTCATATGTGTGTATCCTTTACAGGTCCTTACAAACATTTCAAACTATCCAAAGGTGGTGCAATCTTAACCGATAGTGTAAAGGCATATCGTTGGTTTAAGAGAGCAAGATATAGTGGTAGAAGAGAAGTATCCTATTTTGAAGATAATTTTGATATGATTGGATGGAACTTTTATATGATGCCGGAATTGGCTGCAAGAGGGTTATTACTTATGGCTCAGTTCTATAATCCTAAAGGTGAGAAAAAACATAATGAAGATTTAGAACTACCTTATCCTGATTTAAGTAAATTTGAAATATATACTAAAGGTAATAAGTAATGAAATTTTTAAAAAAAGTTAATTATTCGGATATTAAGAAGCCAAAAGAACTTTTAGATATTCTCAACAATTATAAGGTTTTAGTGATAAAAAATTACAAAAACACCAAAAAAGTTGATGATTATCTAAAAAACTTTGTTAAATCTATTGGTAAAATAATAGGAGCAGGTGAAGATTTACATACAGGAAATCCAACTGAAAATACATTGATTGAAATATCATATGACCCCTCTGAACAAATGAAGTATAGAACTTCAAAAAATGCACAACCATTACATACAGATACTTCATATACTCAATTTGAGGATGTTCCTGAATTTGAAGAGAATATTAAATTTCTAATATGTTTGAAAAAAGCACCTATGGGTGGAGCAACCACATTCATTGATTCTAAAAAGTTAGTTTCATTAATGGAGTACGATGGTAGAGCTGATTTGATTGATAAATTATTAACCATACCAGTTGGACATAAAAAAGGAAATAGAGAAAAAGTAACACAAATATTAAAAGCACATAATGGAGATTGGAAATTTAGTTGGAACTATCCACCAGCTAAAAGATATCCAAATACAAAGGAAGCTGATGAATTGGTTGAGGAGTTTAAAGAGTTTTTAAATAATAGAATAGAAAATTCAGGAATGTTAGATTCCGTTATATTAGAAGATAATGATGTTGTATTTTGGAAAGATAGTTACCTACTTCATGGTAGGAATAGTTACTTTGCAACTGAAATAGGTGATAGAACATTACTAAAAGGAAGTTTAATTTTAAATAAATAAGAGTAAGATGAGTAGGATTAATGTAGGACAATATAACCTCATAAATGAGGATGTAATTATTGAAGATGGTGCTAGTGTTGGTAACTTTAATGTTATAGCTAGTGGAACAATAATTAGAAAAGGAGCAAAAGTTGGTAACTATTGTGAAATCGGTAAGAATAACGATATAGGTGAAAATTCAATTGTACAAGGTAGAATTAGGACTGCAGCCAATTGTGTAGTTGAAAAGAATGTAACTATAAAATATGGTACAATTTTAACAGAAAGTGTATTATTAAAAGAAGGGTGCTTTTTAGGGCCTCATACGATTACATTAGGTTCAACACATGAAAGAATTACTAAACACGGAACCATTATAGGAAAAAATACTTATATTGGAGCAGGTGCTAAGATAGCAGCTGATATTAAGATTGGTGATAATATTGTAGTAGGTGCATTAGGATTTGTTAATAAAGATTTAACAGAAGAAGGTACATATGGTGGTTTGCCAGTTAAAAAGATTAAATAATGTTATCGATTTTAAAAAATGCAGGTGAAGGGTCTATTACTTATTATGTAGGTAATAACGTGGAGCACATATCTCATTTGAGAGATTGTAGATTAATATGTAAGAAAAAGTTTGATATCGATGAATCGGTTGAACAAATTATATCAGATAATCCTCAATTACATTTTTATAAACTTTCACATAAGGTAAATAATAACTTTATTTTTACAGAAAGTAATAGTTGGTATCTTTCTAAAACTGAAATACACAAATCGGTTGTAATTGGAATGAACGTAAAGATAGGAGATAACGTTACCATAGGCCCTAATTCAGTAATCTATTCAAATACTGAAATAGGTGATGATGTTGAGATTGGTGCAAATTGTACAATTGGAGCAGAGGGAATGATGTGGGTTTGGGATGGTGATACTAAAGTATTTTTAAAACAATTAGGTGGAGTTAAAATTGGTAACAATTGTATTATAGGTTCTAATTCATCAATAGTAAGAGGTTCAGCAAATGAGTTAACCATATTAGAAGATGGTGTCAATATTGCACCAGGCTGTTGTATAGGACATGGTACTTTTATTGGTAAACAAACTCATTTAGCTAATAATGTTTCAACTGGTGGTTCATCTTATATATCTGAATATTGTTTCATAGGTTCATCGGCTGTTGTTTCTCCTGGAGTTGTGATTGGTTCAACTGATGTAACATTAGGTTCTGGTGGAGTTATGGCTAAATCAACTGAAGAGTCTGGAGTATATGTAGGAATCCCAGCCAAGTTACTTAAAAAAACCGAAGGTAAGTTAAACGGAATGCCACAATGGAGGAAAAAAAATTAGGATATATCGAATATTTTTCGTATATTTGTATAAACAAAAATTAAATATAGAATGGAAATATTCATAGTAATAGCATTCAATAAGGCAGATTTCTATCCCGTAGGAGTTTGTGATAACATACACTTAGCTAAACAATACGCTCAGAGAGAGTTTAAAGAAAGAGCAAAATCACATAGAGTATATGTGTATAAGAAAATGATGAACGCTCCACAGATGATGGAAGACAAAATAGTGTATAAATTATAATGGATGTAACTAAAAAAGTAATAATAATGGTTACTGGTTCTTATGCTAAATCAGATAACCACAAGGAATGTGAAAAAACATGGATTCCATTGTTACGAAAAATGGGGTTCAAGGTATTAGTAGCACTAGGTAATAAAGAAGTTCAGAAATATGGAGTTCTAACACCAAATGATTTTAAAAATTATTATAAATTTACTAATGAAAACACAATTGAATTTAGAACTTTTGATGATAAAAGAGGTTTATTTGATAAAAGTATAAAATTACCTGCAAAATGGATACTAGAAGAAACTGATTATCAATATTACTTCAGAATAGATTCGGACTCATTTGTTCATCCTCAGAGGTTTAAACAAATGTTACAAGATAATTTCAATTGGGCACCTGATTTAGATTATATGGGCTGTTGTCATCCTTGGATGGGATGGAATCCTCATCATCCTGGTAGATATTTTGTTTGTAGAGAAGGTCACATTGCATCTGGTTGTGCATATATGGTATCTAGAAGAGGAATGAAAGTTGCTCTAGACAAAATGAAAGTATTACAACCATTTGAATTTCAGGCAGATGATTGGATATTAGGAAGAGCAATGTGGGAGAATGGAGTACAACTTTTACATGATTCTCGTATTTACTTTGAATCTAAACATAGACAACTTATAAAGGATTATGGAAAAGTTGGTGTACCTGATATTACAAATCCAAAGTCTCACTTGGCTATACAACATTATATGAATGGACATATGGAAGAAGCAATTAAAAAATTAAAGTTATGAAAACAGCATTAACATACGATGATATTCAATTAGTACCATCGTTTTCAAATATTAAATCTCGTCAGAGTATAAATCTAAATACATTGGTAAGTAGGAGATATGGATTACTAAATCCTATCGTTGCATCACCAATGGATACGGTTTGTGAATACGATATGGCATTGAAAATGGCACAACTAGGAGGTGTTGGCTGTATTCATAGATTTATGAGTATTACTCACCAATGTGATATTGTAAAAGAATTATTCGATACAATATACGATGATACAGACCAAATGTCAATTGCACAAGATTG
>Ga0209603_1003439_pt1 | contig 13706 bp, 8 predicted proteins | sample COGITO_mtgs_1206_FD_184812 | JGI IMG/M metagenome (GOLD analysis project Ga0209603, IMG submission 184812) | Pelagic marine microbial communities from North Sea - COGITO_mtgs_120607 (SPAdes) (version 2) | ecosystem: Environmental > Aquatic > Marine > Epipelagic ... | reverse complement strand
ATATCGAGTGAACCACGTATATTTGTATCTTTATTCTCGTATACATAACCCATAAATAATTATGAAGCATAAAAAATTTGACTCAGATTTATTTGACCTAACCGACAGCCCAGCACGGGAAGCAACTAAGCAGTACCTATCCCGAATGGGATACACTGCCATAGATAACCCTAACAAGTACTGCGCTGACCTTATCATTGAAGACCTTTGCTATGTCGAGTGCGAGTGCAAGCTCGTGTGGAAAGGTCCAGTATTCCCTTGGCCTACAGTGCACATCCCGCAGCGCAAGCAGAAGTTTGCCAAGCTGGATATGCGAGTCCTGTTCTACATCTGGAACGCAGAGTACAGTCACGCTATGCGTATAGCTGGGGAGCTGCTGACAGATGACAGGCTAGTTGAAGTACCTAACCGAATGATATCAAAGGGTGAATACTTCTATGATATCCCTATGAATTGCATTCATATCGTAAGCAAATGCTAGTATTACTTGCGTTGTATCACAGGACCAACATAGTGAAGTTACCTTAGCAATAAGGTTTGTGTTATGTTACGTTATGTGTACAGTGCAGGGGGCTTTTTTTCATAGTTCAAGTCCCAAAAAAAACTTGGCCTACCTTTTAATTAAGGTAGGCCAAACTTGTTTTAGGATCTAGCGATCAAAGGTAGGAGTTATTCCTTCTTTCCTTTGCTTCTTTTGATACTTCCTCTGGGACTCTACGCCACCTCCAGTACGGTAGTACCATACGTCTGACAGAGGAGAGTTACGCCAGGACTTTATGTCGAACAGTTCCTTGTCGCCCTTGACCCACGATCTCAGTGACTGTTCGCCGTCGATCATAATGTTAATCGCAGGAGGAGTGAAGCGTTGGATTACACTTTCTACTGCACCCTTATTCAGTGCACGTGAAGTGGTGTACCTAGACAGTCCAAACATACCCAGCATATTATTCATTACGTGCTCGGGGATATAGGTATCCTTGCCTGCAATCCAGTCATCAAGTAAGTCCGATGGTAGGCCAAACATAGTCAACAGGGTAGCCATATATGCGAGCCTACGCAGCGCAACGGTACGTTGCTGCAATGTTTTTCCAGGACCACCAAGGTCATTCATAAACTCCTGCCTGTTGTAGTTCAAGTCCAGTAGCATAAAGGTACTAAGCTTGTAGAACAGACGCTTGCTTGGATCAGTCTGGTATCCCTCTGGCACCTGCAAGTAAGTCAGTGGCTGACGCTCAAGTAACTCTGATAACAGGGCCTCCTTGACGTAGATACTGTCATTGGTCTTATTTCGCTTAAGATCGGTTACAGCCTTTGCCGCATCCTCTGGTCCCATTTTAATAGTAAGGTAGTCAAGCAACTGCTGATGCTTCTTAGATCCTACTGGTGCATTGGCCTTCTTTACAAAGTCATCGTAGGCAGCCTCGATACTAGCGTGCTTCATAGCTGTATCCATCTGACGGAACGGGACCAGACGGCTAAGGCCAAAGTCCAGTGCCTTGGTTAGGAAACTAGGATCTTCAAACTCAGCAGACAGTTGAGTCTTAGCAATACCGAAGTCCCTCTCGATGTCGAACCTACGGTTACCTGTAACGGTACGGTAGGTGCCAGAGACTACTCCACCAAGTCCACGGTACAGTGCCACCTTGTACAAATCCATAATCTGTACGAGCACGGGGCCAGGGTTGATAAGTGTAGTTATGTACGTAAGCGTACCGAGGCTCTTTAAAATTTCATTCTCCGCTTGGAACTGAGACGTAATCAACTCGGTCAAGCTCTTGAGTTCATTTGCATCTGCTTCATCAATTTGACCTGCGGTAAATAGTTCCTCGGTAAGTTTCCCAAGCTCACCCAGTAAGCGACCTTCGCCCTTCTTAGTATCACCCACAACCTTGAAGCTTTCAATAGCTCGGGCCATGTTCGTAGTGTACTTACCGAAGGCAACTCCTGGCTCGTCGTAGAACTTTAGCTTGTCATCGTCGATAAAATTAATCTCACGTGCCTTAACATTGCCTGGAAGTTTAACACCGTTAAGATCCAAACGGAACTTACCTTGCAGGAAGTCCTGAAAGAAACGTGCACGCTCTGTCTCTTGCATTTCAGGAAGCGGTGCAGGATTACCATCTGCATCCTTCATTTCGCTACGACGAATGTTCTCTTCTCGGACCAGCACCTCAAAGGTACGCTTAGTCTTGTGCCCGTAGGATTTAATTAGGCCCTCAAGATCTTTGATTACACGAGGGAAGTAGTCCTCAAGGTAACCAATCTTAGGCATACCGAGTTCATTGTACTCAGTATATATCTCCTCCAGGATAGGCTGTACGTCCAGACGGTACATATTAAGTAAGCCGTGCTTGTGAAGTAGCGCATCCCTGCGCTGCATCTTAGCTTTGTTAGACGGAAGGTTTGCCTCCTCTGGAGTAGGGCTAAAGAACATAAGCTGCTTGAGTTCTTGGAACTCTGCACCCTTAACAGCATTCAACTTATTGAAGAACATCTCGGTCTGCTTTCTGTACCCCATAGAACGCATACGAATAGCAGAGTCTAAGTTCTGAAGTATACGACCGAACATCGGATTGATACGGTTCAGTCGTGTAATGACTGGAGTCAGGTACTTGGATGCAGTTTTACGGAAGGCACCGTCGAACCACTTGCGTTCTTCACGGATGCGCTCGGATGAATCCTGGCCTACCCTTTCACCAGCTTCGGTGTTCTCCTTGGCAGTGTTCTTGTCTGTTGCATCGTAAGCCTGTGCTACCACGTCCTGACTCTTGGGTCGGATCGAAGGGTCTGCTGCCTTCAGCAGCTCCACAGTATCAACAATGACCTGTGCAGCCTCAGGGTTAGTCTTGATCATTGGCCCCAGTACCTTGGCCATGTAAGCCTGTACCGAGCGCAGAAGTTTTACGATAGTGTTCCAAGCTGGACCGCCTTGGCTTTGCATTTGGTACTCCTCGGAGAACTCTCCGTATAATAAATTCTGTATTACTGCACGGCTGTACTCTGAGCCATACCCAACATAGTCATCTGGCTTAATGTCCTGGTACACATCTTTAATGTCTGCACGTTCTGCATCAGTAAGGCTCTTGCCGAACTCTCCAAAGAAGTCTGTCCATCCCTTGCCTCCCTCTGCCATAGAGAACTTCTTCCTGGCCGAAACCATTATGACCTTATGCATAGCAGCGTGAATTATTTCTTCACGCATTGCTGCACGTATGCCAGCCTTGCTGCGTTTAAGCAGCAGCATAGGGTTGTACTCGATGATCCCCTGAGTAGCATTGTAACGTGCTACATAGTCGGTCTTCATCCGCATGACGATCCTTACATTGATCTTCTTACCAATGGGATCGAACTCCTTCTCGATGGCATCCTGTACTTGGCCGCCGTTGTCGTAGGTATCTCTGGGACCACGGTCCTCTACCTCGGTGTCGGTAGCCTGAGCTGTTACATCATCTTGGTAAGTTGACTTAGAAAACTCTTCGGGGAGTAAGCCAATCTTCTGATCGGCAAACTTCATCTTGCTGTAAGCTAGATTAGATAAACGCTTTGCTTCTTTGGTGTCACCATTTTTGCGAGCTTCACGAGCCTTGTTCCGTATTTCAAATGCAGCATCGTTTACCCCAGAGAAATTAACCCAAGCATTTTGACCACGAGTTTCACTAGCTAAAGCTCTTTGAGCCAGCGGTGAAAACATAAGCGAGTGCACATTCCATGCATTCTCTTCCCCGATTGCACCAAATCCATTGCCCAGTTTTGCGTGACCAAAAAAGTCGTGAACAAAACGGAAGACATCATTTACCAGTAATGGATTACCATCCTTGTCTGTACGGCCAGAGTCTGCCAGCATAGGGTTTTCACGCCGAGCCTTTGCACTAATGCCCTTTGACCCGAAGCCTTCCTCTGTAGGAAAGATACGCATTACCTTTCGGCTGCGCAAATCTTCAATCATATCTGGAGAGTTATCGTACTCTACGTTACTTAACTCCATGCTGTAACCAGCATCAAGTATAGCATCGTATTGATCTAGCGTCTCTTGGACTAACGCCTCGTATGCACGGCGAACCTCTGGGTTCGTTGGATCGTGCTTCATCTCGTCGTAGGCTTTGCCTATGACCGCAGCTTGGTCCTGATCTAACTCAGTTATGCGTCTGGGTTCTTGGACAGGAAGTCCTGTAGACCCTTGGTATCGTTCTGAAATCTCCGAAGAATCCTGGAGGGGCTGACCGAAGAGGCGGTTTCCTGCGGGTACTTGGCTTGAGTCTGTGCCAGTGCCTTGTCCCCCACTTGCTGGATCAACTCCATAAAGTTTTTGGGCTGCTTTTGCTGTGTATCCTGAGATTGTATCGTCTGTTTGCGCATATTGGTATCCTGTTTTCTGGAAAGCATTTAATATGTAGAACCATCTTACCGCTTGCAAGCTTGCAGGTTCTAATTTTTGTCCTGTTTGTTTTTGAAATTCCTCGTTGAAAGCAGAAGAGAACTCTTGAAATATCTTTTGCTCGGTATCATTTAACGGTAGTCCAGTACCAGACTCTAGCATACCCTTAAAGTAAGACCTGATGAACCGTGATTCCCAGATGTCTGTAGTTGTGTACTCAACGTTACCCAAAGTGTTCATGCTGTAAGAACCTACCTTCGGTCCAAACATAAACATTCTTGGTATTAACTTATCCTGTCCTGTTGCCTGCTTAACAACCTGTTTAACTTGTGATTGTTTTCCTACACCCTTATATCCGAGACTACGCTTAGAGGAAATAAGCTCTGTCATTGTTACAGGCTCTAGCAGATATTCAATGGTGGCATCAAGTCCGATTTCATCTATCTTCTTTTGAATAGCCAATATCGAGGTTGCCTTTGTTGCCCCAGTATTAGATCTGAACTTAAACCCTGTCTTCACTGGGTCATATGTGCGTGCTCCTTTTTCAGTTCTGCTTGGGACAATAAAATTAAAGTTCCCGTTATCCTTGTATAACTTAAATACACGGAGGGCATCAATAATGTTGTCTGGCAGTTTAGTACTTGGGCTAGTAAGCCCAGCAAGAATCCTATAAAGATTAAACTCTGTATCTGTTACAGGTCCAACAACAGCCTCTAAATATGTTCTAGTAAGTTTTTTGTCAGTCTCGTAGTAGGTAGCAAACTTTGGATTTGAAGTAAAGAATTGAAGCGTATCAGACACGGCTTGTTCTGCTACACGTAGAAAATTCTTAGGTGATGCCTTAATCCTAGATCCAGTTGTGTCGAGCACCCTTGCCCAGAACTGAAAGAAGTCTTCATTTGCTTGTGGTGCCAAGTTTTCAAGCTGAATTTTTTCAGCAGCAGCACTTGTAGATACAGGCTTAGCCACGGGCTGTGCCGCCTCGGCTACTACGTCTTGCGGTAAAGCAACAGACAACTCAGAGCCTGCACCGTCATATTGGTCACGCATCTGCGACCGTACTTCACGACCCATTGCGTTAATCTCTGCACTAGAGTAACCAGCATCCTGCAACAGCTTACGATACTTGGTACGCTTGCGCTTGGCTGGATCGCTACTGGTTGAAGTAGTTGCGCTGTATACTGCACGCTCCAAGTCAGAGGCAAATTTTATCTCTCCAGACTGTTGATACTTAGGTTGAGCTGTCTTACTTAAATTCTGGGGAAGGCTAAAGCTTCGTGCCTCTGGTGCCTGCTCTGGGGTAGGTGCTTTTCTAGCCTGCCTCTCTTTAAGCTCTGCTTCCATAGAACTTTTCCATCCACGCATATGAGCCTCTTTAGCTTTTTCGCCAAAGTTTTTGCCTATTGTGTTAGAAGTTCCTTGTGCCCGTCGAGGGTCACCAGAAGTATTTTCCCACGATTTCTTTCCAAGGTCAAAAATTTCATTAAGTGTTTGGACGTTACCAGTAATACTATTTGGTTCCGTTAGCTCTGAGTCATCGTAAGGGCCAATGCCTTCACTAACCGCAGTCTCTGGCTCTACGGGTGCTTGCTCTACAGCAGCCTCTGGCTGCACAAGTACTTCCTCCTGTGTAGGATCAGGTGCTTGGTCAGGTAGGTCTAGCTCTTGCTCGGGGCCAACAGGCACAGGTGCACTGACTGTATCAATTTGCATTGGGTACGTTGTATCGTACCGACCAGCTAGCTCTGCTTCGACTGCTGCCCTTGGATCTTGGCCAGGATCAATAGCCAATGATACCGTCTTTACGGGACCATCAATTGGCTTGTAAGTTACTGTAACCGCATCGGGGATAGTAAGCTCTGATCTTTCTTGAACTGGTTTCTTTAGGTCTGCCTTTGTTCCGCCTGATGGTGCACTTGGTGCACCTCCAATAAGTTGTACCCCTCCGCTGATTGTACCACCTACTATCGAACCTACGGCGAACTCCATTGAACGCTGTCTAAGTACGTCTAGGGATACAAGCTCACGGTCTTCGTCGTACAGTAAAGATGCAATGGTATCAAGCGACTGCCCTTGCAGTGCCTCAGTTAGACCTTCAGCTCCTGCTGCCTCTGACATTTCACGCAGTGCACTTTTCTGTTTCTTAATAGCTTCCTTAAGAACTTTATTAGATACTCCACCAGTAGCAAGCTTACGCAAGACGGGACCCATTATCTTACCGACTGCTGCTGTTTCAAGTGCAGTACCAATTGCAGTCTGTGCAAGCATACCCTTAAGGGCTTGATCTTTCTCGGCTTGATTAAAGTCAGTGTAACCCTTCCCTACAGTCTGCTCCATATCATTTAGGAACTCAGTAGACATCTGCCCACCAGTAGTAAGGGCTGCTGCACCTAGCATTCCAGGAACGTTACCCGCAGCAAAGCCTGCTGCACCAGCAGCTACAGTAACGGGGAACTGACCAATGCCACGAAAGACTTGGCCTGCTAAAGATTCACCGAACTCTTTGTCGAGTCCTACTTTCTCGCCAATGCCTTGACCGTACTGACGCATATCCTCGGCGGCCTCAAGCATACTGTCACTACCAAATGATTGCCCTGCCCATTGAGTAATACCAGCAACAGTATTAACTGTAGCTTCAGATGTCCCAGTAAAGAGTCCCTTAGCTACATCTACAAGTAGAGGGTCATCTAAATCTATAGTCCCAGGCGGGTTACCACGTGGTCCTGCTTGCTGCCCAGCTTGCTGCTGAGCAAAGCTAATGACTTCCTCTTGAGAAGCACCCTCTGGGTGCGTGACATCGTATTGCTTGCCGTCAGGAGCAGTTACTATACTTACTGGCATATATTTAAATTAGGGAGTGAAAGTCTTAGCGTATTCCTTGGCCAGGAGTATAATATTTTTTAGCATCTGATGCCAATGCATCACTATACATATTACTAAAAAAACTTCCTACATTTCTTAAGCCTTGTCCTACAGATTCACCAGCCTCCCGCATTGCTGGATTGTACGATTCGGGCATTGGGCTTGCTGTAGGTATGCCACCTACACTACTAAGGGCATCAGCAGATACCGAAGCTTCCGTTGGGACATTTGCAGAACTTGCAGCATCCCGTAGTTTTGAACTCCATCCGTCTTGAGGTTGCGCCATAACAGTACCTGATCCCGTTGCACTCATATCAAGAAGTTCTCGAACTCCTTCTACGGCCAAGTATGCTTCTGGGTTTTGTACTGGAGTTGCTGAGCCACCCAAAAATCCAAATGCATTACGATACCCTGATTCCTCTTTCTTGTATAGCTGCCCATCTTTAATGATTAAATCATTTTCATCTAGGAACGCCTGTCCACTAGCAAGTTTTTTAGTACTAATAGATTCAGGAGTTGATTGACTAGCAGCCGTAGTTTGAGCTTTTCTTAAATTTGTTTGAGCTTGTACATTAGCAAGTGTAGCAGCGTCCATTTCGGCCTGTTTTTGAGCGGCCCTAGATTCCATAATAGTATCTAAGTAACCTTTGACTTCCATTGCTGATCTTTTATTTAAATTGCCGTCTTCTTGCAACTGCTTAAAACTTTTACCTATGCTGCCCTCTTCCGCCTGTCCTAGAGCAATAAGATCTGGGTTAGACGCAAGTATACCTTCAATAGAAGCCAGAGTAACTCCAGTGATCTCCTTGTTTTTCTGGTACTTCTCAATGCCTTCACCGATCTGCTGACCAAGGCTAGCTAGTGCGTTCGCTCGTATGTTAGCGGCGTTTGCAAAGCCGCTGTAGTCAGCGTTGCCCAGCTCTGGGCGAATTTGTGATCCTGTTTGAAATCCCATAATTTAATCCTTCATATAAGTTGGTATTGATTGATCAGCCCATTGTACCCTATTAGATACGTTCTCAATAGTGCAGTTAAGTTTCGGGCAATGAACAAATTTAGGTGCTTCCTCCCTGCGGTCAATGCAAGCAGTGCAAGCGTGAACGTAGTCGCAGTTCTGTGAGCGATCTTTCTTTTCTCCCCACTTGGCATCTACTTTTTCGTAGCGGTCAAGTTGAATGGGTACGTTGTTTTCTTCGCAGTATTGAAACACATCATCGTGTGTCCAGTCTTTCATAGGGTAGTAAGCATTGCACTGCCCAGGGTTAATGCGTACGTCAACACGAGTGCCAGCATCACCGCCGTAAATTGGGTCACTATCACAATGCTTATGACCTACAAACATTGTATCCCAGTTAGCAATAATACCTGCATTCTTTGGGCGATCACAGATATCTAAAGCGCAGGCCCAGGGTTGTCCCTCCTCCATTGGAGTAATGCCCGTAGGGCAAGTCATATCAGTGTTATCGAAGTAGTAGCGATTTTGTATTTCAAACTCATCGTCTGTCTGTTGGAACTCACTAATTGCAGGATGCCAAGTGTAGACCTCTAGTCCCCATTCTTCAATGATTCGATTCTGGAATGCATACTTGTGCGGCTGCCATTGCTCCCTGAAGAAAACTACGGGGATCTTGGCTTTGCATTTATTGTACACTAGGTCGAGCAGAGCCATACTATCTTTGCCTCCACTCCACGCAATTACTGGGTTCCCTGCATTCGCAAGACCCAACTTAATGTTTTCAATCGCACTTTGTATTTTGTTTTGCATTCAATAATCCTATGGATCAATAATAGCCAGTCAACATTTAGATAGCTGCAATTGCGGCTCCACCTAATGCCATTTTACCAGCATCTGCCGTTGCACCAGCCTGTGCCATAGCACCACCATAACTTACCTCATTAGCCTGCTGTTGCATTGCCATATTGATACCCATATTTGGATCGAACAACTGAGGCCCCATAGGTCCTGCTGCACCTTGCTGTGCCTGTCCTAGCATTTGACCGCCAAGGTTAATAGAAGAAGAAGGACGACCTAAGATAGTCATACCTACGTCACCCGCAAGCTGACGGTTCATACCAAAAGCTTGTTGCCCCATACCTGCTGCCTGACCACGAAGCCCTGACAAGTACTGCTCACGTCCAAGGATCTGTCCAGCTACCGAGCTTTCATCTCCTACACGACCTACACGCTGGGACATCTGTAATGCCTGCTGATCAGCTAGACGCTGTTGCTCTGGGTTTAAGCCCTGTGAACGCTGATACAGGTCCTGGGCCATAGCAGTCTGAGACTCAGCAAGTCCCGTGCTATAAGGGTCAGCTTCACGATAAGCTTCGACTACTTGAGGGGCGAACTCCTCTAGTGCAGCTACATCTGATTCACGCTGTAAGCCTAGTTGCTCACGCTGTAATGCACCTGCACGGGTTGACTGCTCCTCAAGGAGGTCAAACAAGCCAGGAGTACCCTCAAGGGTCGGAGACATACCTTGCATCTGTGCCTCAATCTGTGCAATACGTGCAGCACGATCTTGACCACCAGCACCAGCGGCCTTAATGTACTCCGCTCGTTTTTGAGCTTGATCTTTATTATAGCGGCTAGACCCCTTTCGTGCTGGAAACAGATTATTAGCAGAAGCTTCAATAGCAGCCTTACGCTCAGAGCTGCTCATTGTTTCGTACTCTTGTCCTGCCTTGAGTCCAGCCAGTTCATTCTGTAGACGTGCGTACGCAGGGTTATCTGCACCAGCCTCAATGCCTTGAGCCATTACGCCAATGTCAGCCAGTTCTAGGGCAGTGTACTGCGGGCGATACTGAGCCTCCGAAGCAATCAGACGATCCTGCAATCGAGGGTCCGTGATGCCTTGGTATTGACCACTAAAGCCTTTACCGAATAAGTATTCACCCATTGACTTTCCAGGGTCAATTGGTGGTGGTGCTTTTGATCCTCCTTTTCCGCCTCCCATAATATTATATTCCTAAGATTTTGTTAAATAATGCAGTGCTGTATACCACTTTAGTGGGAGCACCTTGCCTGTATCGTATGCCTAGTAGTTTTTTCTGCATAACCTCAGGGCATTGAGTAATGAAGTTATGTGTAAGTTTTTTAAAAGATTTATTATCCTCCGCAAATAGGAAGGCCATAAAGATTGCATTGCCGTCTTCCTTGTCCGACTCCCAGTTCTGAACAAAGAACCAGTCGTCTTCCTCGTCGCAATTATACCACATAAGGACACCTAGGATATTACCCTCTGCGTCCTGCTCTGTAGTAATAGTATCCTTAGCCATATGGTAGGCCACAAGGAGTTGTATTAAGTCACGGGGCCATCCGTCCAGTACCTTGCCGTTTTCCTTTTCAATACAGAAGTCCACTACCTTATCGATGTAGAGAAGGGCTTCCTTTTGCGTAGCGTTTTGCAACGCTAGTTGAACTGATTGGAGGAGAGGGTTCATTAGTATCCGATTACTTGCCAATACACTTCTGGAACAGTTGCTTGAGTATTGCGTAGCACTAAAGTAGTATTACTTAAGGACTCTACTTTTACTGAAAATAAATCGTCAGTCCCTGGATATTTATGGGTAAGCTGTGCATTTACAGTACCAGAAAAAACATCCAGATTAGTATCAAAGGTAACAGTAGTGGTAGTATTTGCCGCTGCCGAAACCGTCCCAAACTTCATAATCAAACCATTAGGAAGTGTTACACTTTCTCCTCCAGCATAGGTGCTTGGAGTAAAACCTCCAGCTGTAGCATCTACATAAGCCTTGATGCTCTGTTGTGTAGCAAGTGCCGTATCCGAGTCAGATACCATATCATCTTCGTCTAAGATGGCTACCTCTTGGGGAGCAGCGGCAGCACCGCTTACGTTGCCGAGAACCTTGTAGTCAGCTACGTTTTCAATTTTAGCCTTAGTAACATTAGCGTCCAGGATCTTAGTTGTAGTAACAGAACCCGTAGCTAGTTTAGCAGCGGTAACACCGCTGTCACGAACTGCAATAGCTCCGTTAGCGTTTACGATTGTACTAGCGTTATCAACGGAGTCAGTCCCAAAGGTAGCTGCATCTACTAAAGAATTAAGCTTGCTTGCTGAGAGTTGCTCTCCGTTGGAGAAAGCTGTTCCTTTATTTATAATTGCCATTGTATTAAATTGTTAAGCTAATTGAACTGATTGTAGGAGAGGGTTATTCATTATTATGCGTATGCTCGAAAAACTATTTTCCAATTAGGTGAAGCTGGAAAAAAACGACTATTAACAGTAGTTCCGTGCGCAAAGGCTCGCTGAGAATATACGCCCCTAAACTTTACTTCTGCGCTATTTTTAACGACCGACCAGTCACCAAGTCCAACATCGCTTTGAGAGTGAGTAACAATTTCGTCTCCAGCAATCCAACCATTATCATTGGTTTTGCAACGATACACCATCTCCATAAGTTTTGGTATTTCCCCTAAACTATGAGAAATTGTTAAAACGGCAGCATTAGCGGCAGGAATATCTTGCTCTGCGCTTTCAAAACTTTTTGTAAAAACGCTTACATTATCGACATAAGCCTTAATGCTCTCAGAGGTCGCTAACTTGGTGGCACTAGCCGTAGCCATCGTGTCATCGTCAATAACATCCGTAAGTTTAGCAAAGGTTACATTAGCATCTAGGATAGCAGGTGTAGTAACTGCATCGTCAGCAATCAAAGCTGAAGTAATGGCATCATCAGCAATCAAAGCTGGAGTAATAGCATCATCAGCAATGTCAGCAGTGCCAATAGAGCCAGCAGCCAAGGCCGCCGTAGGCGAGCCAAGGTCATTGAGCTTAGTAGATGTTACCGTTTCAGTAGGGGTAAATGAGTTCCCAGGGGTAATTGTAATTGTAGCCATAATTATTGTACGCTAGTTGTTGATCTTGATGCAGGTGCTCCTGAGACTTTTATTCCTCGGACTCTTGGGCGACCCTGTGTATTATTAATTGTAAATTGAATGCCGTATCCTCGGCGGTTACCTATTCTACCACGTATGGAAACATCCTCGTCAATGTCTAGGCTTCCGTCAATGTATGAACTCAGTGTATTAAGATCTACCTCTGCGTCAATGTTTTCTACTTCGGCTGAAATATCAAAGTCGGACTGCTCCGAGGCACTGGACTGCACGTGCATCTCAAATTCACTCCAACGCTTACGACCGAAGTCATTAAAGGTAAACTGACGGGTAGTTACTTCAGCAGGGATGCTGTAGATAACGCCCTCCTGTCCTCCTTGGACTGGAATAGTAGTAGCCAGTCGATCAACGCCATCAGGTCGAGCATCAACCCTGTGAAGCCCTCCAAGGGCATTCACTGCATATACTGCACGGTCACCTTTCTTGCCCGCTACAATTAAGTTCTCGATGTCCCAGTCCACGTCAGACGTGGTATCTACGGACTCCCACTGCTTGTTAATAAAGTTAAAGACAAGGATGGTATTATTTACGGTGCTTGATCCAGTCGGAACAGCAATGTAGTAGCGATTGTTAAAGTAAACAGCTACGGACTGATCCCAGTACTGACGGTTAATCTTATCAATGGTAGTCTGAATGCTACTACTTAGTGGTAGTTCGCTACCACGGAGGTTATACAGATCCTGGAAGTTTGCTCCGTATATACCATTGTCAGACAGGAACATTACGTTGTTACCAATTTGAACAATTGTCTTACGGGCTAAGCAACCTACTTCATTTGTGATTAATTGCACTGTTGAAGCATCAGGGCTGCTGCCCTGTACCAAGTGAATTGAATTACGGTTGAATACTACTAGCTTGTCATCCGCAAAGGACAGTAGTCCAACGTTAAAGTCCGCAGTTCCAGCATTGAACCTGTACTGATTATAAATCTGATCATAGGTATCTGCGTCCAAGATGTCCGACACAATGATCTCATCAAGGTTATCACGAGCTGTGTATTGCCCTTCTGGATCATCAACCGAATAGCGATACGGCATAACCAATCTACGCTGGTGATAGGTAGCATAAGGTGGTGCTGGCATATGCGTAAAGCCCAGTCCGACCGAAACTTTCTTGGTAAAGATAGGATCAGTAAATAAGGATGCACCGTCATTTACGTGCGTAGTAACTGTGCGTGAATCAAGTACAAACTGGAACCCTGCATTAATTCCTGCACGAGGATTTTTTGCATATGAGCCTGGGGATGGATTGACATTAAAATCGGTATAGATAACAAAGGTAGTAGGACTCGGCACTCCTTGAGCAAAAAATGATCCATTGAAGGGATCGCCATTTGGATCCCATTGATCCATAATGATGGGTTCGCCACTCACTAAATTATGCGCTACCTGTGTAGTGATAGTATATTTATAAAGACCCTCAAAGTCTCCAGATCCTTGTAACCCATCATTTACAGCAAGATCAATATCGGTAAAGGCTTCACCCAATGTAAAAACTTTATTTACAACGTAGTCCTGACCAATGGTAAGTCCAGAGTCTGCACCTGTTGCT
>Ga0209603_1003428_pt1 | contig 13745 bp, 6 predicted proteins | sample COGITO_mtgs_1206_FD_184812 | JGI IMG/M metagenome (GOLD analysis project Ga0209603, IMG submission 184812) | Pelagic marine microbial communities from North Sea - COGITO_mtgs_120607 (SPAdes) (version 2) | ecosystem: Environmental > Aquatic > Marine > Epipelagic ... | reverse complement strand
ATGAGGCAGCCGTATTCACATCGGTGACTGAACCGTTTGACACCGCCATCAATCAACGGCTGAGTGAGGTGTTGCGTTCGGTTCAAGGGTTTTCTGACGATGAGCGAATGTTCTACACCTATTGGCTCGCTCAAGGTCCACACTTTGAGACCAAAGCCGAGATCGATGCGATTGATACGCTTGGTGGCCATATGGTGGGGATGACGATGCCACGAGAAGCAAAGCTTGCCCGAGAACTCAAACTTCCGTATGTGGCGGTTTGTATTTCGTCGAACTGGGCGGCAGGACGAGAACCCGGAAACGCTGGAGCAGACCTCGACCATCATTCGGTTTCCTCACAGGCGAACCGTCGATTGATGCCTGTTTGGGCGTGCTTAGTGGAACTCCTTTCCTAACCTTACAGACTCTTGCAAAATTAATTCAAGTTCTTTTTTTTTGTCTTACAAATAAGGTCAAATAGATGGCTACTTATCCTAATTCATGCGAGTTTCACAAGTTGTACACAATTCGCAAATCTATGGACCTGGGCAGAGAACGATTCTCTGGACACAGGGGTGTTCAATTCGGTGTCCAGGATGTTGGAATGACAAGTTGTGGGATTTCACAGGTGGCTATGATTTAACCGTCGAAGAAGTGCTGATTTTAGCCAAGGAGAACAACGATACTGGTGTAACCATTCTTGGAGGAGAACCTCTTGACCAGCCTGAAGAAACCTTGAAACTTATCGAACACTGTCATGAATCTGGTCTCAGCATTATGGTTTATACTGGATATGAGATGGATGAATTAAGAGGAGTTAAACTCACTTGTGTTGAATCCGCAGATATTGTAATCCTTGGAAGGTATGTTGATTCAATGCGAAGTGAAGAGCTGTTATGGCGGGGTTCAACGAATCAGACTATTCTTTGGAATACTGAGATCCCTTCTGGACTTGATCTCTCAGAGAGAAGGCAAACTGAAATACATATTGATTCTAAAGGGAAAATGCAAGTCTTAGGTTACCCTTCAGAAAGCACGTTGACTAAACTTGAGGAAAGCTATGGCAGTCTTCAAAGTCTAATTCAGAACAAATGAGGTGAAATGATGGCATGGAATACATACACGGAATTGATGAGTGGCAAAAAAGATGAAGAGATTGTTCAAATCTATGAAAACATAGTGGTTCCACTCATGGGCGGTTCTAAAGTAATCCATGTTCGTACACATGAAGAAAAACGACTTGAGGGTATTTGTGAATCCTTTTCTGATTTTAATGATGAACTCGAAGTCTTACACATTTGCTCCGATTCAGGTGTGATTTCCATTCCTCTGTTTGAAGAAGAGACTGGTGAAGATACTGATGAATCAACATCTCTCAACAATGATGACAAATATGCTCTCCCTCAATCAAACCGTGACCCACATGACTCTTCTTCAGCACACGTGGATACATTGAATCGGTTTATTCAGAGCGGTATGACTGGAATTCTTTTGTTTATGGATTCTGATAGAACTCTTCAACGAGATTTCCAATTCATTCGGATGCTGAAGACGTTTTCGATGGCTCCAGTTGTCTCCCCAAAATATGTAATTCTTCACACGGTTGAGGCAGAAACTCCGAACACGCTTTCAAGACAAATCCAATTTTATGATTTACCATTGCCGAAAGATTACACCTTGAGGCAGTCACTGCGAGAGGCTTGTGATACTGCTGAAGTTGATTGTTCGATGCCGAAAGGAAAAGCCCTTGAAGAATGGACGAGGGCTTTACGTGGTCTTACCAGTTCAGAAGCAACCAGAGCCTGTAAGCAAACTTTATTGGTTCACGAAGGGAATTTTTCTGATAAAGCATTGATGTATCTTCGTCAAATAAAACGTGATTTCATTGAACAAACTGGCATAATGGAATTTACCGAGCCAACGACTACATTTACCGACATAGGAGGTTTAAATGTCCTCATCAAAGATTTATCTTTGCGCCGTAAGGAATTCCAAGAAGAGGCAAAAACCGCAGGCCTTCAATCACCTAAGGGAAGTCTCCTTGTTGGTTTACCAGGTACTGGTAAGTCACTCATTGCGCAATCAATTGCAGGTGAATGGCAACTTCCTCTGCTTGAATTTAATATGGCGAATGTCCTTGGTTCCTTTGTTGGAGAAAGTGAAAAGGGAATGAGAGAAGTATTAGCGGTGGCTGAGTCTTTAGCACCGTGCGTCTTGATGGTTGATGAGATTGATAAAGCCCTCTCCGGTCTCGGTTCATCTTCAGGAGATTCCGGAGTAACTCGGCGGATTATTGGTACATTTTTGACCTGGCTAAACGATAGGAAATCGGATGTGTATGTGATTGCAACTGCCAATGACTTGACTGAAATCAGTAATGCAATGCCGGAAATGCTTCGAAAAGGTCGCTGGGACGATATTTGGTGGGTCGAACTACCAGGAGAAAGTTCTCGTATCCAAATATTAAATATTCATTTGTCGAGAATTCCAAGCCAACGCCTGTCTGACGGACTTTTAGAAAAAGTAGAACAATTAGCGAAATTGAACAGCGGTTGTACCGGTGCTGAACTTGCTGCTGCGGTGAATGAAGCAAATAGAAAAGCGTATCATGATGGAGAACGTCAAATTACTTATGCTGATTTGAAGTATTGCATCAATCAGATTCATCCATTGTCTTCAGGAATACCGAACTTATCTAAGGCAAGAGCGTGGATGAAAGAAAACGCTCGTCTTGCAAGCAGCGAAAAGACTCCAGATACTGAAAAAGCAAGCACCATTGTTCTCGCAAAGCATAACGGCAAAGGATTTGTCGAACCTGAATCAGAGTGAAGGTGTAATGTATGGGATTCTTTGCCGATCTCGTGAATTATGTTGTTCACGGCATTGTCATTAATCTCGGCACTTCGATTTTCGGATTCATCATTCTGTTCGGTATCGGAAGTGCATTCGTTTGGCTGTTTAATACAATCAACGAAAACCAAGTTTTTCGCGGAATCTTTACCACGCAGAAAGATAATCCTGTCAAAGTTGCTCTTCTCTGTTTTTTAACGCCGCCTAGTTTCATCCTTTTGTTAGGGCTGTTGATTGGATATGTACTTTCAGTCATTCAACTCTTTCTTTACTTCTTATGGAATCTTTGGCCATTTGGTTCAAGTTGGGGTGAAAAAGACGGATTCCTCATCATGGAGGAAATGTGGTATAATTTGGTTGAACTGCCCCTCCTGTTCTTGAACACTGCATTTGTTGCAATTTTTTCTACCCCTCTTTTGATGTTTATCGTTTTAGGAATTTCCTTACTCCTTTTCTTTGGAATCCTATGGCCGTCAGGTCACAATAAGGGTTCGCTAAGTTCTTCAAATGCAGAGTATGCAGCCATTTCACTTTCCTCTCTTTTTTTCCTGATAGGCCTCATTACTCTTCTTGCATTTGGCGGAATCCTCTCATCTGTTGCTGAAACAAAGTATCAGTATTTTGAGGAAAATGAAGAAGGTAGCACTCCCTATTTCTTTATTGATTCATTGGAACATCCTGACCTTAGTGAAAACGAACGAGAGCGGGCGAAAAAGTTCCAACAAAAAATCAACATGAATGGGGGTGATTCTCGAAATGAAGTCGTGGTTCTCGAGTGTAATTCACTGAACTCTCTGTATGACTTTTCTGACACTTTTGTTTACTCCTCCGAACTTTCGACAGTCTCCAATTATCACGTGATGATAAAATCGAGTGAATCCTACTGGCTTTTTTCGGAAAGTGACTGGTTCGGTGATCGCCGTGTTGAACGCGATGATTTCGACATCAACGATTTTACTACATCTGATCTGAATCAAGAAATGGAATTCAGTGAGTTTAGAATTCAAATACCCGAAGTTGATCTCGAGTTTGTTGAATATGAATCACCAGAATTTACGCTGATTAAATACCACATTGCTTATGTTCCGTTCTCAGACAGCAATGAATCGAATTCTTCGCAAATGCTTAATGCAGCACTCGATGAGTCAGGTTCTCCTTCAACCTGTGATTCGTATTCAATGAGTGGTACACTTGAGAGTAAAGTAAGAACGACATCACTTGGATTTTTGTTCTCAGGAACGTTTCTCGTCGGATGCTGTTTTCACCGTTTTTACATCGTGGGGGGTCGTCATGGAGCAACTGACCAAAGAACACTCATCAGGTCATTCCTTCTCAGTCAAGGCGTAATGGGAGCAGTAATTGCGATACTTGTACTCATGTTTGACCCGCTGGATGGTTCTGGGGTAACGGGAATTTCAACAGAGCAGATCGTTAATGCAGGTATCTTTGCAGCAAAAGTAATCGGAATAACACTCAGTCTTCTCTTTGTTTCGGTGATTGTAATTGTCTTGATTCGTCAAAGAGAATACATCGGTGAAATGATTGAAATAGAGAGAACGCGAGCTGAGGTTGATGACTGGTTTGATTGATTCCGATGTGAAGCCTGTTGATTCAGTCTCAAAGGATGAAGGGTTGAATCTGCTCGAACCTGCATCCATGTCCGAATATATCAAAAAACAACTTTACAGAAGTGAAGGGCAATTTGTTCAAAAATTTTTGGCATTAAGAAGAATTGAGGTTGGACAAAGGAATTATGTGTCAAAATGGCTTACAGCTTTTTCTGACAGATCTGCTTGGGAGAATTTCAAATACGTTATTATCGGGATTATCAAATTTTTACTTGTCGGGGCAGTTGGTGTTTCAATTTTCAGTGCTTGGGCGTACATATCAGCGTTTGCTCAAAAACATCTTCCGGATGCTGTCAGTACTGGCGTTACTCAATTTGGCAGTCTCGTTTTTGTTTTAGTCGCCTCATTGCGTTATTTACCGATTCTACCATTATCTCCAAAGGCACTAGAGACTAAATTTTCATTGTGGTCGAGAAACATCTTAATGGATGAGGCCAATCCAAAATGGATTAACTCCCAACTTTTTACTGCTTGGCCATTATTAAATGACACGGACTCATCAGATCCTACGGTTCATTCAACACACCGTGATATTAAAATAGACGCGAAGGATTTTGGAAGCGATAATAGCATTTGGCACTCTATCGACTCATATTGCTATAAATTTTTGGTCAAATGGTCGAGTGTAAATTCCAAAGAGAGAGTTCCAATGATTCTTTGGGCATTTAACCCACCAAGCAGTGAAAGTGGATTATGGGGTGACTTGCGTGAACAGAATATTGATTATGCTCAACGCCAATTTACGAAACAAATTCGAGGTTTAATTGAAGGGATGGATAATCTCACTGTGCGTGATAAAACTCTCGAGGAATGGGGTCAAAGTAATTACTCATTCGGGTGGCTAGAGTCTAAAATGAAAGATCAGACGCCTCGGAATAATGTCCTTGTTAAGACTCTTATCAAATGGAATTCGATGTGAATCCTAGCAAAAAGTAATTAATCTGTTCTTGCATCTAAATTCATGGATGATGAGGCCGAGTTGGGTATTGCGGTTTTGAAACGTTCAGAAATAGAAAAACTTCAACATGATTCAAGCAGCCTCTTTACTGGCTCAAAGTATTCTTCAATGGCTCCTGATGACGGAGTTATCACTCGTAGACGTGTGACTCTGTATAAAAACAGCAAAAAAACGATGCCATTTATCGAATGGTTTTTTGAAAAAGTAATTACGACCTCTCTTCGAAGAGATTTTCTGAGTGACAAAGAACGTCTTTTCATGCTCACCGGAAGAGCGGGCCAAGGAAAGTCTACTTTATGTCGGAAATTGTATCTTCTCTTGACAGACCAAGAGCGGGGGGTGAAGGCAAGTATTCAACCTAATTTTGATACAGCACTTGATGACAAAATGCAAGAGTTCTTTACTGAAATTCAAGCATCTACCATATATGTACAGGCACGTAAATTGTCAAGCAATGTCGGTGAACATTTGGAAAATGAAACACGTAAATTTTTCATTATAGATGGAATAGACGAAATACGTTCTGCTGAAGTGCTCAAAAATATTGCACGATTGATATCCACCCACAAGCAGTCAGTCTTTCTGATATCATCACGTACACGACAAGGAGATACCTTAAGCTTTGAAGATGAGATTATCAATAAAGACGCACTAGATTTGAGCCTGAATAATGTTCATGTTGAGTCAGTTCCTGAGCAAAATATCGCCGAACTTGGTGATCTTTCTAAATTCGAGAAATCAGAGATGTATAAGTTACTTGATGAAGCAGAAGACCTTCAGTCTTCGCGTCTTGAAAAATTAGTTAAAAACGACTCACCACTACTGAGGAGGCCTGCGGACTTCCATATTTTGAAAGGCGACATCAAAAACAGAGTGCAATATTATCTCGGAACTACTCGATGGTTATTGCTGCGTGAATTGAATAAGACCACTGAAAGGAAAAACATGGTAAATTCTCTGAGTTTCACTCACCTAGAAAACGGTATTTTTGACTTTCCATCAAACAAATATTTTCTCACAGCTGAAGGGAAAAATGAAACGCAATACAATGATTTTATTGATAGCATGAAAGTATTCAACCTCATTGAATCGTCATCAAAAAAGTATTATCTTGATTTGACTTCTCCATCGTCTTTAGGATTGCTGGTTTGTATGTACAATGACATCGGTGCACAGGAATTCTTAAGTGAAGAATACCGACCTAAATTATCAGGATTACAATTCTTCAAACCTAAAAAACAGTTGTGGTGTTCTCAACTCAAGGACATCTTTGAGCAAGTCATTCGTTCCCCTTTGGACAAAGATGGTAGAAAAACTCCTCTTTATCGATTCGCTACCAGTTTATTGCACAGTTCGCAAGTAGAGTATAAGCATGAAATCCTTGATAGTCTCTACTCCCGTCTTAATCCGATTGAGGAGGATATCCCGTTCCAAATGCGTGTTGAAAATTTTTTCCACTCAACCCCTATTACTGATTTAGATGAAAAAATTCAACTCTTGCTCTTCGCTACGGATGTTCTTCATCCTGTTGATGAAATGGAACTCAATAGCGTTACAGAAGATTTTAATCCAAAACACAGGAGAATCATTGAGCAAACCATCGAAAGAGAATTATCACAATTTGGTAATGATGAACAAGCATTAAATTGGTGGGAAACGCGTTTTAAGGCTTGGACAAAATTGTATCTGAATTTAATTAAAATAGGTCCAGGTTCGCAGTTTTCAGATTTGATTGCAGAAGGTGGTGTTTTCAAAAATCTTGATATGGAAACTCAAATGTACAAGATTCCATACATTCATTCTTGGTATCCTTTTTTGATGAAAATGTTAACTCATTTGCAAACGCAAACAGGCAATAATGCGAACGGAATTATCGATAAATATTTTGAAGGTTATCTCCTAAAACAAAAATCAGAGAAAAAAGTTCTGAATGTAAGTGTTCGTAAAAGAATGTTTCAGTCTCTTTGCTATGTCTTAGGAACTCATTTAGGCATTCAATCAGCAACAGCATACTCCCAGATAGGCAAATCAAACAAATTGAAATCATCAATGATTCAATTATTCATTCATGAATGTAGATTCCCAGATAACATAAAAATTGATGCACTTCTTGATCATGATTCCAAAGATGTGATCTCATCTTGGTGGAATCTAAACGGAACACTCGCCTCGGAGAATACCAAAAAAGTGGTTGAGCATTTTGTTAATGATGCGATGAATGAAAAAACGATTTACTTGCCTTCTTGTCGCTCAAATCATATAATTCCTTTTGATGCCCCAATGCGTGGGAGTAAGTTCCTCAACCAAATTGTTCAGCGCACGCACTCGACTTACATCAAATCTATACTCAAGGGTATAGTAATGTCTTCAAGATTAGCCCACATGAATCCCAGAAACAATTCTGGAATGTATAATTCTACATTCGGAGCAGACATTGGGCATTACCTTTTTGCTTACTCAGATGGAACTTCTATTCTGGATGCTTTTTTAGACAATCAAAAAAATCTTTTGGAGTTGTCGGTGGAACATTTGCACGCTCCACCCGCAGTGACGAGTCGCAAACATAAACGGCTAAAGAGAAAGAAGCAGCTCACAAGCCTCTACAATTTGGCAAAGGAAAGATCAATGAGAGAAGAAGAAGAATCTCCACTACTGAGATTTGCAGAGTTCGGAACAGGTAGCAGAGAGCAAATTCGCGATTCAATACATTTTTGGATTAAAAGAGGAGATTTCTTTGTCGCTCTTTTACTTTCAATACGTAATGGAATGCCAGACCTTGCATCTGTGCTCTTGATTTGTGAAACGAATGGTGCTCATTTCTATGAATTAAAACCAAAATACATTGGAAACTTTGTCCAACGAATCCCTGTACAATCGACTTTTGTAAATTCACCGGAAAACCGAGATCAGTTCACAAACCTGCTTCTTCTCGACTCTCAAAAGTCGAATAAAGACAAAAAGATTTATCTCCGTAATATCAGAAAAATAACCGAAAAAAGTTTCCATTCGGTAATGCTCAATGTGCAGTTTCCTGGCGAGAAGATTCGGCCGGTAGAAGTATCTGATTGGATTCGAAACAACGAAAAACGCCCTATTAATCACCCGTTTGAAACAAATTCATCGTTCGATAATCCAAATATATTTTTCTTTTGTGATAAATTATATTTCTTGGAATATAATAAATGGAAATTGTTCAAATCCAAGACTCACAGAGGAGCATATACTTTTATTGATTCCCAGGAATACCTCAACCAAAATTTTGATGAGGAAACGGTGCATAAAATTAACCAACGAAGTAGTTTCACTCTACTGCAACGTTTGGTTCCTGCTGCACATGCTCCAGTCTTTTTTATACCAATTTACTCAGGAAACCGGACGGAAGGATTCGAGATTGATTGGGAAAAAAGTGCTTTTGGTACTCCCGAAGAAGTTGCTAGTCATCGCTTCATAATCAATCCGAATTATCGAAGTTTACAAATCGAAATGGAATATAAAACGCCAGATGGAGATTGGCGTACAGCATGGAGTTTCGAATCCTTCGGAATAGATGAACCAGTGATATCTCTTGAAACATACAATCAGAATATTGTCCCTCAAATTCTTCGATTCCGTCAAATGCGTATACACAGTAATAAAGATAAAAATCATAAGGAAATTATCGAACAGTATTGTAGAAAAATCAAAACACATGGTGCCTCGAGTCCGACAAATCTTCACTATTTCGAAAAACAAGAAGAACAGACGCTACGCGCGTGGCATGTTCCTGTTGAGTATCAAAATCCATCCGAAATTAGTAACGATGATCGCCTAGGTTTTATCCAACACCTATACCAAGATGAACTACTGCTCTCAGGAATAAGTACGAGAATAGAAAATGTGAACGATAAAATCCGTTTATGGGATAATTTCGAGTTATACAAATGGTCTAGATTATCGGCATCTAAATTTACTGGAGGAATACAGGGACTGAAGTCTCGAGACCAAATAGAAGTCGAAGATTCCAAACCAAAAATCCGAAAAACGACTACAGCAACTTTAGACATGGAATTATCACCTCCAACATGCCGTTCACTCATGCCAATTTTTGAAGACTTAATGTCACCGAAACCACTTCCTCAAAGTCTCGAAGAAGTGGAACTTGCTGGCTCGAAGATGTCTTCTTTGAACTACGCCCACAGTAGGCTTGACTCGAATTTCATTGATGATAAGAATAATCGCATCAGCCATTTTAAGAGTTTCGTACGTGCCGGTTATGACAATTATATTTATGGACATAAGCTCAAATTTGAAGATGATGGTGATGGAATTGAAGTCGAGGGAATTGCTGAATTGTCAAGAGAACAATTTTCTGGTAAAGACCCTCGAACAGTTGTATCATCATTTATTCCGATTCAGCAAAACTTCCATGAGAATAATTTCGCAGCGTCACCTGGCTGGGTTGAATCTCTCAAGAAGTCAGAATCGCTGGATGAACACCTCAAAAATACAGCACAGGCCCACCAAAACAACTCAGGCATGAGAACTATTCGCACTTGGGGGATTATAACCGATAATGGTGAAATTGATGATTTTAAAATCAAACGAATCTATCAGAAACTTCAATCTATTGAAGAAAATTTACAGGAATTCAAAAGTGGTCTGCACGTCAAGAATGGAAGAACAAATCTGATTGACTTTATTCGAACCGTACACTCAACGTTTTCGTATATTGATTGGTTACCAAACTATCAGAAGGCATTGGTAGAGATTAAGAAGCGGACGATTTCATTATTGGAACAGATTCAAAATGAAGAATTACTTCAACGCGGCATTATTTCGGTGGGAACAAGTCAAGACTTTGACACAATACTCTCAATCATCGAAGGACTTGAAAATCAGAATAAACGATTCACAGAACACAAAATTGAGCAGTTAAAAGAACTCGTGGAATTGCTCAAATCCGAAAAGCCAAATCCTCGAGATTTGAAGAATTGGAAACTTGAATTAAAGAAATTGGCAGCCTACTTTGGTATGAAAACGTATGCTAAGTATCATCGTCAAATACAGGATGCATTGATGACAAATGCCAAACTATCTGTTATTGAACGTAATGATCTCCTGAGATACTCCAACCGGCGTAGAGGGTTAAAGATACGTGTTCTCGGGCTTTCAAAATACAATTACCCATCCGAAATTGACAGCGATTGGTCCGAAGTTCTTGGAGGGCTCTCTTCTTCTGATTCCATCGAAATAGGCAGTCTTGTTCGATTTGATATCAAGTTAAGTTGGAAAGCAGGGGTTAAATCACTTTTATTGACCAATATCCTTCTGGCTCGTGAAGAACTCAATCCTGAAGGTACCCGACTCAAATCACTCGTTCCTTCTCAAGACATACCAAAGCCTCTTCCTAAAAACACATGGCTTGGAATGTATACTGATAAAGCCAAGGTATTGGAGGATGAATATCCTTCATTTAGTATCAAGATGTTTGTCAAACCTGGGAAATTGTATGCCTTCCATCCTTCGTTTGATGTGGAAGTTCCAATCTTCAATACTGGTGAAGAAGAAGCCGATTGTATTGGTCAAATGAAGCAATGTAAAATTGAGATTCGCCGTGACAGAAGAAAAGGTATTTTCCGATATTATGTTGTCGAAATTAAACCTTAATCGAGGCGATAGGAACTTCTTCGTCTTCGAACGACCTTCGATTTCTTCTTTTTGGGCTTGTTAACGCTGTATTCCGCGACTTGCCCTACACTTTTACAAACGTCGGAAAGGGACAGCACTGTCATGTCATTGTTGCTTTTCGGACCGTAAACGGATCTCAAGTTCTTCAAACGTTCTTCCAAATCATTTTCAGGGGCATAATAATTCTCCGCCTCTTTCCATGGCTCTTCACCTTCACACATTTCAGAAAGTACTTCATCCGTGAATCCAATATTGAGCAAGACCAGAAGTTGCCACAACTCGATTTTATCTTTAACAAAGAGAGTCCATAAATGTGAATTGAAAGTATGTCTTCTCAACTGCATGATTTCAGTATGTTTGTCAGGATTTTCAAGAAGGGCGACCAACCAGCCGCTGTCTTTCGCATCATAGAGGCTGAACATGAATTCAAGATCGACTCCTTTTCGGAACAATTGCAATAATTCCCCTGAAAAATCAATGCTGTTGAGAATGAGTGCTTGTTCTATGGTAAGTCGTCCATCCAAGCATTCTGTACACAATTCTTGTGAGACTGGAAGTTTTATGATTTCATCAATTTGTTTCTTTGGAAGAGAAGATTTTGTAATTGCATCAATACAAAAGAAGAAATTAGGATATCTGTTCCATTGTTTTTTTCTACACTGAACATATGATTTTTCATCTAAAGGTGAATAATGGACGACATATTTACCAAACTGGTCATTTTTGAAATGCCTATTGAGTACACTGGGTATGTCTGCAGACAAGACTTCATGCCTGTTCGCAATGTGTTCTTCTAAGGTGTTGAGGCTTTCCAAAAGCTGCTTAATACCTCCTTCCTTCAATGTCTTTTGCCTCTTCAGGCGCTTTAGTATGTGAGCCGAAATCGACCTTTTTTGGAAATCAAACATTGAGAAGTTCATTCGTTCAATCGTAGAGGTTTGCTGCTGAATCATAGCATTCTTCAAATCCAATTGAACGATACTTTCTGTAACTGAGTCGATGACTTCACGAAACTCTCCATCCAAAATATAAACAATGTCAGCATCATTCAAACGGTGGTTTTGAGGTGTTTCAAGTGTGCGGGATTGGAGGTGGTCGTTGAGTTTGGCGAACCAATCTACACCATTTTCATGTTTTGGAGTTCTAGTTTTGAGGCGTTTTTGGATATCTTTTACAGCTTTGTCAATGGATGCCTCACTTTCCAAAATCTCTGAGACAGTGTCTCTTAGTAATCGGATACTTTTTGCAGTTGAGACTGATTTAAACTTCGAATACTTTGAGAGATTTTCTGAGAACATCTTTAATTCGTTACCGATTGTTGAAAGAGAATCACTCTGGAATTTCCCTACAACACCTTTTATCTGCTTCACTTTTTTTATGTCTTTCCCCTTGCGGTTGTGAGTGCTTTTCAATCCCAATTTACCCTTATTCATCTCTTTAGAATTAAACCATCGATCTATCTCAAAAACGACAATGTCTAACTGTTTCAAAATTGCTCGAGGTTTCGCTTTCAATTCTCGTAACTGCATTTCTAATTTATCAAACAGATTCTGAGAACTCGCTATTGATGTGTCTGCTCCATTTTCAACTGTTTTGAGGAACTCTGCAAGGATGTCCTCCAAATTATCTCGCCCCTTGAGACGGTCAAGAAATCTCTTGGTCTCGGCGTGGACTTCCTCTAATTTCTTTTCCATGCCATTGTTTTTTACTGACCTCGTCAAAGTAATGCATTGAGCATTCAATTGACCCGCATCGTGAAGTAACTGATTTAATTTGGACTCGTACATTTTTCTATCATTTGATGGGGAATTGGAACCCATAAAATCACATCAGTTTTGTTCGATGACAACACGAATTTGTCCAGATTCATTTGTATCGATATTGATGTTTGGATTTTCGATACCATGTTGTTTCACAAGCCTTTGAATTTCTGCATCTGTTCGAATACGAATGCGTTGGCTGTGGGTTTCTAAATATTCTAAACTCTGTGCTTTTCGCTGGTCCAAATGTTCTCCTTGAGCCCGCTCTTTCTCTTGGAGTTCTGCCAGTTCAAGAGCCTTGATTTGGTTTTGTTTGGCCTTTTGGTCACTCTCTGATATCTTTTTACGGAGTTCTTCCAGACTTTTATCCAGTTCCTTCGTGACTTTTTGTAATCGAATCTGAGTCTCTTTTGCCTCGACAAGTTTTGCCTGTTCAAGAGATGCTTTTCTTTTCTCTTGCATTTCTTGTTCTTGAATCTTTAATTGCTCCAATTCTTTAGAAATCGTTTGATTCGATATTTCAGTAAGTTTCAACTCACGGTTTACTTGTTCCATTCGTTCTTGGTGTTCGACCATTACCTTATCATTTCCAGTTGAAATGATTGTCATTTCACGAATGATTTTTTGATAACTCTCATCGATACGCCTAGCAACATCTTCGGTTATTGGCTCCTGGTTTCCATCAGCGTAACGCCCGACAATAGCGACACCACACCGCTCAAAAATCACTTCGCTTCCACCGATTAATGCGGTGAAAAGACGAGCACCTTCCTTGACACCATGTACGAATTCATTTGCTAAACCTTGCCCAAGTTCTTTGGTTGCAAAGACTCCTAGAGAAGCACCTTCGGATACAAAAGCAGAGGTTTCATTCGCGACATCGACAGCGGTGATAGAGGAACT
>Ga0209603_1003421_pt1 | contig 13752 bp, 9 predicted proteins | sample COGITO_mtgs_1206_FD_184812 | JGI IMG/M metagenome (GOLD analysis project Ga0209603, IMG submission 184812) | Pelagic marine microbial communities from North Sea - COGITO_mtgs_120607 (SPAdes) (version 2) | ecosystem: Environmental > Aquatic > Marine > Epipelagic ... | reverse complement strand
CCTTGAAGCGATTATGCTTCCCAAACTCTTCAACGGGCTTTACTTCCCGACAGGATTTACAAACCTTTTTCATACTTGCCTATAAGTATAAATATGGTTCTACAACTGAAAAATGTTATTTTAGATGTATGGAAATAAGTTGTTCCCGTCAGAAAAAAGCGCTACATTGGTAAACCAATTTGGTAAACCAATTTTTATGTTAAAACAAATTTTCCTCCTTATTACAGCGATTGGTGCGCTACTTCCTCCTACAATCCTGGCCCAAGAAGTAATTAAGGTCAATACTGTTCCAGCGTTTGAAGCGGCAATAGAAGCCGCTCAACCAGGAACCACCATCGTTATGGCCAATGGAGTTTGGAAAGATGCTGAGTTACTATTTGAAGGAAAAGGCACTGCCCAACAGCCGATAAAACTAATTGCGGAGCGCAGTGGACAAGTTTTTTTAGAAGGACAGTCCAATCTTAGAATAGCTGGGGAATACCTTCATGTGGAGGGGCTCGTTTTTAGGAATGGTTACACCCCGACAAGTGAAGTGATAGCCTTCCGAAAAGACAACCGTATGCTCGCCCATCACTCGCGATTGACGGCATGTGTAATCGATAACTATTCTAATCCTGAACGTCACGAACAGGACAGTTGGGTCGTACTTTATGGAAAAAATAATAGGGTAGATCACAACCACTTTGAAGGAAAAGGGAATCGCGGGGTTACTATGGTAGTTAGATTGAACTCAAAAAACAGCATAGAAAACGATCATGTTATCGAAAACAATTACTTCGGGCCAAGAAGACCTTTGGGATCCAATGGTGGGGAAACCATGCGCATCGGAACCAGCCACTACTCCATGGAAAACTCCAACACCATAGTGCGTAACAATTACTTTAACGACTGCAGTGGTGAAACGGAAATCATCTCCAGTAAATCGGGTCAAAATACTTTTACAAACAATCTGTTTTATGAGTGCCAAGGCTCATTGACTTTGAGACACGGCGACGGAAACAAGGTAGAGGGAAATATATTTCTGGGCAATGGAATCCCTGAAACCGGTGGGGTGAGAGTGATTAATAGAAAACAAACCGTTCGAGATAATTACGGGTACGGACTAACGGGAGCTCGTTTTAGAGGGGCCTTAGTAGTAATGAATGGAATCCCTAATTCCCCATTGAATCGATACGTTCAGGTTTCAGAAGCGAGCATAAAAAATAATGTTTTTGTCAATGCTGAACATATAGAATTGGGCGCAGGAAGTGATGCTGAAAGATCGGCGCCTCCTATAAATAGCGTCTTTGAAAACAATACCATTTACAGTGAATCTGACCGTGATGTATTTACAATTCACGATGATATCAGTGGGATAAAGTTTGAAAAAAATACCTCCAACCAAGCTGTCAACCAGAAAGTAAAGAAAGGATTCAAAATAAAAAAAATAACTTTAACCCCTGACAATAATGGCTTGCTCATGCCTACCCTAAAAGGCAAGCAAATTCGTCCCAATCTTTCTTCTGAGATCCCCACCCGAGAAAACACTGGAGTCCCTTGGTACCCTAAATTAGCCAAAAGAGCCGCTTTTGGTAGTGGTAAAGTACAGGCTGTTAAAGCAGGCGTCAATACCCTTTTTGATGCTATAAAAAATGCAAAGCCAGGGGATGTTTTGGAATTATCTGATGCCCAGGACTATTACCTTACCAAGATGCCGATCATTAGATTTCCAATTACCATAAAAGCAGCCGCCGCCAAAAAACCCAAACTGTATTGGGAAAAAAAAGCAGCATTTGAAATTGTAAATGGAGGAGAACTCTCCTTAGATGGGATACTATTTAACGGTGAAAATGCGCCCGATGGACCTGGAAATTCAGTGATCAGAACCAGTAAATATTCCATGAATGAAAATTATCGTCTAAAAATTACCGAATGCCGTTTTGAAAATTTAGATGTCAACCATTCCTTCGATGTAATCCGCGTTTATAAAAATACTTTTGCTGATGAAATTCACATCTCCAAAAGCAGCTTTGATGGTATCTCTGGACACGTACTGGCTTTGGATAAAGAAACAGACGATATCGGTATATACAATGCTGAACGGGTCACCTTTACAGAAAATCACTTCAGTGATATTGAAGGGGCAGCACTGAGCCTCTACCGTGGAGGAAAGGACGAAAGCACTTTTGGCCCGATCCTGAACATTGACCATTGTTCCTTTGTTAATGTAGGCAATGGAAAGCGGAATAAATCGAATTCTGTGATTGACTTATATGGCGCTCAGAAAATTGACATAAAAAACTCCGTCTTCGAAAAAACTGCGAAAATTAGAGTGCATTTAATTGTGGGAGACCCTAAAGTCGCTATTTCCGATCTAAAATTAGAGCAGGAGGAGGATCTCAAAATCACAGGTGACCAAGACTACTATTTGGGAAAGATACATACCGATAGCATGGATGATAAAACCATAATAGGAAACGACGGAAAACCTCTGGGATACAAGCCGCTAAGATGATGAGAGTTGAATTTTCCTATTTTTACTGCCTATTTTTCTGGGCTACTATTATGTCCACTGCCCAAGAGCACCCCAACCTTATCCTCACCCAAAAGGGGGTCAATGAAATTCGGTCACATTTGGGTAAAGTTCCTTTTTTTGATCGACACCTCTCTACAGTCAAAGCAGAAGTAGACGCCGAAATTGCCGCTGGAGTTGAGGTTCCATTCCCCAAAGATGTCTCTGGAGGTTACACCCACCAACAACACAAAAAGAACTTTTTTATACTTCAAAAAGCAGGAGCCCTTTATCAAATTTTGGAACAAGTCCACTATGCTGCCTATGTGAAGGAAGTCTTGATGGCTTATGCAAAAATGTACAAAAATTTACCCCTTCACCCCGAAACCCGGTCCTATGCCAGGGGAAAGCTATTTTGGCAATGCCTCAATGATGCCAACTGGCTGGTCTATGTTAGTCAGGCCTATGATTGCATTTACGACTATCTTTCAAAAAAAGAACGGACCTATCTTGAAAAAGAATTATTCCGCCCATTCGCTGATTTTCTTTCTGTGGGAAATCCAAAGTTTTTTAATCGCATTAACAATCACAGTACCTGGGGAAATGCGGCGGTAGGCATGATGGGTTTGGTCATGAACGACGAGGAATTGATTCAACGGGCGCTCTATGGTTTAAAAAACATCACTATTGACCCCAACTCCAAGGACAACGACGGAGGATTGATCAAAGAAAAAGGAGAAAAAGAAGGTTTTTTGGCAAACATTGACGCCCCTTTTTCACCAGACGGATACTACACAGAAGCGCCCTACTATCAGCGCTATGCCATGTATCCTTTTTTACTTTTTTCTACAGGGCTTGAAAACGCGCGCCCTGAGCTAAAAGTTTTTGAGTACAAAAACGATGTATTGCTCAATGCTGTTAATTCTTTAGTCAACCTCACGGACATAGACGGAGAATTCTTCCCTCTGAACGACGCCCAAAAAGGAATGTCCTATTATTCCCGAGAATTGGTTGCTGCCATAGACATTGCCTACCACTACGGCGATAAAAATCCACAACTGTTATCGATTGCAGAGCATCAAGGAGCGGTAACCTTAGACGATGCTGGTTTTGAAGTGGCAAAAGCCATCGAAGAGGGTTTGGCAAAACCCTTTAAAAGAAAGTCTATTGAATTCACCGATGGGCCTCAAGGTGATGAAGGGGGTATTACCGTTTTACACAATGGAAAAGATCAGAAAGGGCTCTGTTTGGTATCTAAATATACTGCCCAAGGGAACAGTCATGGGCACTATGACAAATTGAGTTTTATGCTGAACTTCAAAGGAGAAGAAGTGATACAAGACTATGGAGCAGCGCGTTTTGTAAACATCAGTCAAAAAAGTGGGGGGTCACAGTCTGGCGTTTATTTGGATGAAAATTTCAGCTTTGCCAAACTGACGATTGCACACAATACCCTTAGCGTAGATGAAGAAGTGCATTTTGGTAAAGACTATCGGGTGGCCAGCAAAAACCACGCAGAAAAATATTTTAGTGAACTGTCCAACGATGGGCACCAAATCATCAGCGCCAAGGACCACAACGCGTATCCCGGAGTAGGCATGCACCGCACACTCGTAATGCTACAGGACCATAGACTGTATCAGCCACTCATCATCGATCTGTTTAGAGCCGAATCTTTGAGCTCTCATCAATACGATCTACCCTATCACTATTTTGGTCAACTGATGTCCACCAATTTCGACTTTCAAAAAGAAAAAAACTTAAGCCCCCTTGGAGGTGATAACGGCTACGAGCATCTCTGGAAACTGGCAGAAGGAAAAAGTAAGGGAGGTACTGACCAGTTTACGTGGCTCTACAATGATAATTTTATAACCCTCTCCATGGCCAACAAAGAAAACGATGCCATTATTTTTACCCAGATGGGAGCATCGGATCCTAATTTTAACTTGAGAAGTGATCCATCTGTGATCATCAGAAGAAAAAATACAGGTACTACTCTTTTTGCCAATGTCATTGAAATTCACGGAACCTACAGCACCGTCACTGAAGCACCTATACAATCAAAATCAATGATTAAGGAAGTAAGTATAATACAAGACAGCGCTGCATATACCGCCATCAGAATCGACTTTATTAAAGGTGATCCTGTTCATGTGATATTGGCCAATAAGGATAACAATAGAAAAACAAATCATATATTAAACATCGAAAACACTCCTTTTAAATGGAAAGGACCATATTTTATAAATAATTAAATCACTACACTTTGAAAACATTTGGATCAAGTAAATCTTTTTTTGAGGGAAAGGCCATGGAATGGGAATCTGTAGATACAGGAGTCAAAAGAAAAATCATGGGCTATGACGATAAAATCATGCTGGTTCGTGTTCACTTTGACAAAGGAGGGATTGGAAGTGTCCACGAACATTACCATTCTCAAGTCAGCTATGTAGCCTCTGGAGCTTTTGAGGTTACCATTGGTGGAGTGACGCAAAGGTTAGAAGAAGGTGACTCCTTCTATGTTCCGCCCAATACCTTACACGGTGCGGTATGTCTTGAAGCTGGGGAATTAATTGATGTCTTTAGCCCCATTCGCGAAGATTTTATGGAATAAATTTTTAAAAAAATGAAATATTATGCCCCAGATCATTTTTTTTTGATATTTTTGGTTAACCAATCTGGTAAACCAATTTGGTTAGAGAAATAAAAAAAAGGATAGTGTTAGCTATCCTTTAGTTACTTCATTTCAAGGCGAAGTAAAAACGACCCCTGTGAAGGGTCTCATGCAATTTAATCATTTTTAAGATATGTATGACATCCTACACAGAACAGTTCTTTAGGAACTGAACTAATTAAAAATGAATACTAATTAAATTAACTTATGAAAATCAAAAGTAAACTGGCATTTATGGGCCTATTGCTCATGAGTGCTTTTGGAATTGCACAAACACAAATATCGGGTATAGTTACCGCAGACGATGGAAGCCCTATTCCTGGTGTTAACGTTATCGTGCAAGGAACCGACAATGGAACAACAACAGATTTTGATGGAAATTTTACTATTTCTGCATCTTCTGGAGAAGTATTATCCATTTCTTATGTAGGTTTTGCTACACAAAACATTACACTAACAGATCAAACAACCCTTGAGGTTATGCTTCAGCCAGGCTCAGATGAGTTAGATGAAGTAATCATCATCGGTTATGGATCTCAACGTAAAAGCGACGTCACAGGAGCTGTTGCTTCTGTAAAATCGGAAGATTTAAACGCATTCCCTCTTTTGAGCGCTACTCAAGCACTTCAAGGGCGTGCCGCTGGTGTTGCGGTTCAATCCAACAATGGAGGAGAGCCTGGTGCTCCAATCAGTATAAGGGTGAGAGGTAGTTCTTCTATAGGAGCTAGCAGTAACCCCCTAATTGTCGTTGATGGATTTGTAGGAGCTGCTATGCCGCAACCAACTGATATTCAGTCATTAGAGGTCTTGAAAGACGCGTCTGCTACTGCTATTTATGGTTCCAGAGGTTCTGGTGGGGTCATCTTGGTGACTACCAAAAAAGGGAAAGCGGGTTCGATAAACGTGGAAGTTAATTCAAACTACTCTTCTCAAAACGTTGCCAATACATTGGATCTTCTAAATGCGGATCAATTTGCCAGCTACCAACAGTCATTTAACTCTGGATATACCCAAGGATCTGCCAACACTGACTGGCAAGACTTGATCTACCAAAATGGAAATACTCAAACGCATCAGTTTGCAGTGAGTGGTGGAACCGAAAAACTTAATGTATATACTTCGGCCAACTACTTTAGTCAAGACGGTATCATTGAAAATTCTGATTTTGAAAAACTGACATTCTTGTCTAATATTGATGCACAAGTAAATGATAAACTCAAAGTGGGTATGAGTTTGTTTGGAAGTCGTTCCACACAGAATGGTGTATTAACACAATCTACTGGTAGAACAGCCTCTGGAGGTGGAGACGACGTTGTCTCTTTGGCGATTAGATTTGCACCTGATGAAGGAATATATGATGGAGATAACTTCTCTCAAAACCGAGTGGGAGATGGTGTAGAAAACCCTTATGCTGTTGTAAATGAATTGAAAAATGAGACCAAGAGAGATGATTTTAGAGCCAATTTTTATGGCGACTATCAAATCGTAGATGGTTTAAGTTTCAAATCTACTTTTGGTTACAGTTCAAGAAATGAAACAGAAGGTTTCTTTAAACCACAAACTTTTGTGTTATCAACGGGTACAGCAAGCCTTGCAAGCCTTAAAAGAACTGATATTCTGAATGAAAATTATTTAACCTATATCCGTGAATTTGGAAAATCAAACCTGACCCTATTGGCTGGATATTCTTATCAAAAGAGAACCAATGAAGAATTTGCAGCAAGCACCAAAGAGCTACTCTCAGATGACTTCCTTTGGTACAATCTGGCTGCTGGTCATGTAGAAACCAGAAGGGTTAATTCTTATTTTTCAGAATCTGAAATTATATCTCAGTTTGGAAGAGTGAATTTTGACTTTGATGACAAGTACTTACTTACGGCAACCGTAAGAAGAGACGGAGCGTCAAACTTTGCTGCTAACGAAAAATACGCCATATTTCCCTCTGCTGCCTTAGGATGGAAAATTTCTAATGAAGAGTTTTTGGCAGATAATCCCACGATTTCAAACTTAAAATTAAGGGCGAGTTATGGAGTGACGGGAAATCAAGCCATTTCCCCTTATCAGTCTCTGGCTGAATTAAATGTAAATCCTGCTACGGCGGTAGGAACTGACCCTGCAATTTCAGTTTCACAAGAAAACAATCCTGATTTAAAATGGGAATCTTCCTACCAAACGAATATCGGTGTGGATTTAGGTTTAATGAATAACAAAATTTCCCTTTCATTGGATTATTACAACATTGACACCAAGGATCTTTTGATGGAAGCATCAACAACTCCTCTATACAGTGGAGCAACAGATTTACAAGTGTTTCAAAATATTGGAGAAATCAATAACAGTGGATTTGAACTTTCTATCAACACTGTCAATATTACCAATGAAAACTTCACCTGGACCTCTAACTTCAATTTATCCACCAATACCAATAAAGTTGTAAAGTTGGTTAATGGTGCTGATATCATTAGCAGTGCTGCACCAGGCTATTTTGCCGGAAAGGACACTTATATTTTAAGAGAAGGAGAAGCCATTGGTCTTTTTTGGGGTCACGAATTCCAAGGAGTATATGATGGCGGAAGTCTTCCAGCAGGAACTGCCCTTAAAGGCTCTTTTACCGAAGCTGGAGATCCACTTTTCACAGATATCAATGGAGATGGTGAAATCAACACTAATGATTTGAAAATCATCGGCGATCCCAATGCCGATTTTAATTTTGGATTCACCAATAACTTCACCTATGGGGATTTTGATATGAATATTTTCTTCCAAGGTTCACAAGGGGGAGAAATTTTAAATCTAACTGCTGTTCAGTTATTTAACGGTGATTCTAATACCATTACCGACGCACTCAACGCTTGGTCTCCAACCAATACAAATTCAAACATTCCCTCAAACAAAGTAAGAGACAGGGGAATTACTTCTCAATTTGTCGAAGATGGAAGTTACATCAGGTTGAAAAATATAGCTGTTGGTTATAATTTCCCTAATGAGTCGATTGCACCATTAGGTATTGATCAACTGAGATTATCAATCAGTGCTCAAAACTTATTTACCATTACTGACTACTCCGGTCTTGATCCAGAGGTAGCCTATTTTGGAAGTGGAGGTGTCAATACCCAGAAATCAAATGTTGTTCAAGGACATGATTTTGGAAATTATCCTACACTAAAGTCTGTTAACGTAGGACTTAACTTAAAATTTTAACTCTTTATATATATTATAAGATATGAAAACGTATAAAATATTAATGTTGTTATTGATAGGAATATCGATAACAGGGTGCTCAGATTTAGAGGAAAACCCAATTACGCAACTTAGTCCCGACAGTTATTTCGGAGACCTAAGTTTAGAACAAGTGGAAGGTTTTGTTGCAGGTTCTTATGCCCACATGCACCATAGAAACTTCATGTCAAGAGAAATGACTCAGGCATTGATGTTTAGAAGTGATATGATGGCCATTGGAAGAACAGGTCAACAGGCCAGAATTGATCACGATAACTTTACAGTTTCTGCCGATAATGGTCTGATTTCTGGTGGTAGTAATGTTTATTGGCCCAAAGTTTATCAAATTATTCGCGCTGCCAATGATGCTGTAAGATCAGGAACCGCTATTGAAGGTGACCAAGCTACTATCAATGAGGTGGTTGCTAGAGCAAGGTTTGCTAGAGCATTTTCCTATTTTCATCTGGTAAGACAATTTGGTGCCATCCCCTATTTGGATGATACTACTCCTTTGTCAGAAGCTACTGTTGCAGAGAGAACACCTGTTGAAACTGTGTATGAGAATATTATTGCAGATCTACAGTTTGCAAAAGATAATCTTCCCAATACACAGGCCTCCAGAGCGATTCCTGCTAAGTCAGCTGCAAGTGCCTATTTGGCCCTTGTACACTTAACAAGAGAAAATTGGCAATTGGCTTATAATGAAGCTAAAGAAATTATCGACAATGAAGGAGTTTATAACTTAGGGTTGGAGCCCAATTTCCAAGACTTATTTGACGCCGTAAAAAATGACGCTTCTTTAGAGCCTATTTTTATGCTTGATTTCACAGGAACCTCCAATGGAGACCAAGGTAGAGACTATCAAGTAGCTTTTACAGGCATTCGGTCCGATGATCAATATGGTCTCAACGGAGGATGGTCTGTAGAGGTGCCTGCTCTAAAAGTATACACTACTTGGGATGCTGCAGACTACAGAAGGCTTGTTACTTTTGATGCTACGGCAGTTCAAGATGGAAATGTAGTTCCTTACACAAACTTTACTGATGCTGATGGTAGAGCCGTCAATCGTCCTCATGTTGCAAAATATACACGTATGGCGAGTAAATTGCCCACACAAGACAATAATGGTAGGTCTTCACACTCCAATTATATGATGATCCGTTATGCAGAAGTTTTGATGATCGGTGCAGAGGCAGCCAACGAAATTGGACAAACTGGTGATGCTGAATTATGGGTAAATAGAGTAATGGCTCGTGCCAGAGCAGGAGGTATATCATGGGTAAATGGAGCGCCAGCTACCATAGCAGCAAGTGCCGTACCTACTGATTTTTCAGGCTTATCTCAAGCAGATTTTAGAAGTAGAATCTTGGAAGAACGCAGATTAGAATTTGCATATGAAATGAAAAGATGGTATGATATTGCGAGAAGAAAATTAGGTGATGTCGCTTTTGGATCCGATGGATTAGAGTCTGAAGTGTCAACAGAATCAGGTGTTGGACCTGGACCAAAATCTTGGAATTCAGCACGTGACTACTTGTTCCCAATTCCTGTAGATGAAATCAATAGAAATCCAAACCTGATTCAAAACCCAGGCTACTAACACCCCTGTGAAATAGCTTACTTATGTTCATTAACGGTATTTATTGATTATTTAATCATATAAAAAATTAAAAAAAGGGAAGTGAGATTTCTTCAGCAACTGTTTATCTTATTGTTTGTGAAGACTCTTTAAAGAGATTTTCATAAATGTGCTGAAGGGTCTCGATTGCCCTTAATATATTTTAAATACAAAAAATAATACCAGTAGATTAATTTTAATAACAGGAAAGTTTAACAGTGCGTTAGTAAATAAAATATTGCACAGATAAATCAATTTAAATACATTGATAAACTATTTTATAAAAACTGTTATGGTGATAATGGATTACGAATTTTTGTGGTTCGTTGAACATAAATTCAACTTCAATTATGCCCCTACAATATAGACAGCACAGCGAATTAAAACTATTTTAAATGATTATCAATAATGAGGTTCAGGAAAGTCAAAAGGAAATAATCAATCGCTTAAAAGATTTAATCAATCAAAAAAATCTTGAGCCTGGAGACAAATTACCTTCTGAACGGTCCCTTGCTGAAAAATTTAATGTTAGCAGAAACAACCTCAGAATAGCGCTTCAAACATTAGAATATTACGGCTTGGTCAAATCAATTCCGCAAAGCGGGACCTTTATTGCAGAGATTGGTATCATAGCACTCAATGGAATGATAGAAGACATTCTCAGGCTGAGCACCCCCAGTTTTAGGGCCTTAGTTGAGACCAGGATAAATTTGGAATTAGAAGGGGTAAAATGGGCTGCATTTAGAAGATCTGATGCAGATATCAACAATATGGAAAATGCTTTGGCCAACTATTCGGATAAAGTCATAAGAGGGGAAGAAGCTGTTCAAGAAGATTTACTATTTCACCTGGCCATAGCCACAGCAAGTGGAAACGCCATGCTCAATTCATTCATGTTGAAAATAACGCCTGAAATCATCAATAACTTTGAAAAATATCATGTATGTGACAAGGACTCTGCCTTTCGAGGCATTCAAGAACACAAAAACATTCTCGATGCCATCAAAGAAAAAAATCCTGAAGGTGCAGAAAAAGCCATGAAAGAACATTTTAGCGCGCTCTATCAATACTGTTACAACACTCAAAACGGGATTCAATCCTAATTGTTAAATTAATTAAATAGAAATGAAACTAAAGGGTTTACGCTGGTGGATTATAGGACTGGTATGTCTTGCAACCGTCATTAACTACATTGACCGGGCAGCCCTTGGAATCATGTGGCCAGCCATGAAAGACGATCTTGGCCTGACCGAAGCGGACTATGCCTGGATCATTAATATCTTCACCATTACCTATGCTGCTGGAAAATTTATTTCAGGTAAAGTATTCGACAAGGTAGGCACTAAAATAGGATTTGTACTTTCCATTTTCTTTTGGTCACTCGCCTCCCTGCTTCACTTCTTTGCCAGAGGTGCAGCTTCCCTGGGAATATTCAGAGGGCTATTGGGGGTTGCCGAGGCTGGTAATTGGCCCGGAGCGGTAAAAAACAATGCCGAATGGTTTCCCGTTAAAGAACGTGCCCTGGCACAAGGAATTTTTAATGCAGGAGCTGGAATCGGTTCAATTATTGCCGCACCTACAATTGCCGAGCTCTTTGGTGCATACGGCTGGCGGTTAACTTTTATCATCATCGGTATTGTCGGATTTTTATGGATAATCCCCTGGTGGATCGTCAATAAAAAACCTCCACAAGAACATCCTTGGATTACAGAGGAGGAAAAAACACACATTATCAGTGGGATGCAAGCAGATCTTCAATCCGATCCTCAATCAAAGGGAATGAGTGTATGGGAAATATTGTCCAAGAAAGAGTCTTGGGGTGTCATCGCTGCACGATTTTTTATTGAACCCATTTGGTGGCTTTTTGTCTTTTGGATGCCCATTTACCTGTACAAAGAATATAATTTTAATGTAAAAGAAATCGGTTATTATGCATGGTTCCCCTATGTTGGCGCCATGATAGGCAGCCTCTCTGGTGGGTGGTATGTTAAGGAATTACTCCGTAAAAACAGTTTGGATTACAGCCGTAAAAAAACCATAACCATCGCTGCAATAATCATTGTGTGTGCCATCATTGGCGCCATATTATTGGCAGATACCCCTCTAAAATTTGTCGGATTTGTTTTTGTAGTACTTTTTGGATTTCAATTCGCCATCAGCAACATACAAACCATACCCAGTGACTTACTGAGTGGAAAGTCCGTTGGAACATTGGCGGGATTGGGCGGCAGCATTGGCGCCGTTTCCGTCATCATTATGAATTGGCTGATCCCCATCATCACAGTAGAATCTTACACCCCTGCCTTTATCATATTGGCTGTTTTGCCCCCCCTATCTGTCTTGTCAATCTACTTTCTGATTAAAGAAATAAAACCTATAGAATAACTAACAATAAAGTAAAAAATGGAAAATTTAAATGGAAAAGTGGCTGTCGTCACAGGTGGAGCTCGAGATATAGGAAAAGCTATATCCATTAGCCTTGCCAAAGCTGGAGCAAAAGTAATCGTCAATTACTTTGAAAGTGAATCACAAGGTGACGAGACTGTTGCTGCAATAGAAAAATTAGGAGGCACGGCAGTTGCAGTATATGCTGATGTCACAAAACAAGCCGATATTGATGCCATGGTAAAAACCACCCTTGATCACTTCGGCCCAAAAATAGACATATTGGTGAATGTCGCTGGAGGACTTTTTGCCCGTAAATCCATTGAAGAAATGGATGAAGATTTTTATAATCTCGTTATGGATGTCAATCTAAAATCTGTTTTTTTAGTAACAAAAGCCATAAAACCCCATATGGAAAAAGGAGGGGCGATCATCAATTTTGCCTCCCAAGCAGGACGTGATGGTGGGGGCCCAGGAGCTGCCATTTATGCTACCTCTAAAGGAGCCGTAATCACCTATACCCGAGCACTGGCCAAAGAATTTGGACCACAAGGTATTCGTGTAAACGCGCTTTGCCCAGGAATGATTGCGACCAAATTTCACGATGACTTTACCAAAGACGAAGTAAGGGAAAAAGTAGCGGGGTCTACCCCACTCCGAAGGGAGGGAGAAGCCGAGGAGGTTGCAGATTTAGTCGTCTATCTGGCTTCAGAGCAATCTTCTTTCATCACAGGTAATAACATAGATATCAATGGAGGTCTGGCATTTAGCTAAACTCTAACTTTCTTTCATTAAAACAGTCGCCAAATCCACTGTTAGGGCTTGGCGACTCCATTTTTTTAGCGCAGGAAATTCATTGACTACCTTCCCTTTGTTTTGAAACGCTTTTAGTAGAAATGATTTTATGGCGTCGCTGTCGGAAGCTTTGACCATTTTGGAAAAAGAAGAACCCGCCAGTAAACGACCCGCCTCGGACTGCGGAGCTCCTATAGACAGCACAGGAACACCGCACGCCAAATACTCCAAAAGCTTTCCCGAAACCATGTCCTGGTCCGCTCCTTTAAAAATAAAATTGAGGAGTAAATCTCCACTTTTCATCAAACCAACAGCATCTCGGTGTGATAGATATCCTTTGTATTCGACAGTAACCTTTGGGGCCAGCTGTTTGATTTTATCAATCTGTGCTGCGGAAATATTCCCCGCTAAAGAAAAGAGAACCTTACCATTCTCAGAAAGTGCAGCGTTAATCTTTCAGTTGAGTTGTGGATGCGATGCTTTCTATCGGGAGTAAGGATATTTAACCTCTTCCCGTATCCAGCCATATGTCTAATGTTGGTAATGATATTCATAGTCTTTTTTTATGCT
>Ga0209603_1003415_pt1 | contig 13764 bp, 10 predicted proteins | sample COGITO_mtgs_1206_FD_184812 | JGI IMG/M metagenome (GOLD analysis project Ga0209603, IMG submission 184812) | Pelagic marine microbial communities from North Sea - COGITO_mtgs_120607 (SPAdes) (version 2) | ecosystem: Environmental > Aquatic > Marine > Epipelagic ... | reverse complement strand
TGATTTTAAAAACTACACTTCAACAGCAAGCTTTAAGACTGATTTCCTTACCTCGTAAAATGGAGCTTTTTTTAGCTCAAGCCGAAAATGGCGAGTTAGAAGTAAATTCAAAAAGTCGCAAAATAGAGGTCAAATTAATTTATGCTTTGGCTCAACAATTCTTATTTACAATAATGGCTTTATTATGCTATTATTTATATTACCAATCAGCAAATGTATTTATGTTGTACATAAGTTTTACTAGTGCTATTTTGTTTGCAAAATCGTTTGCTTTTGGCATTTTTTATAAGCGGAAATTAAGATAGTTTTTCATTCACTATCCAAACTAAGTATTAGTTAACAAACTTTTATCGACCAATAGCTCTTCAATATCTTTAAAACAGATGTCTAATATTGATTACCTAGCATAAACAAGCCAACGCCAATTCTTCTTAAACCGTTTTTAAAATCACCAAAATATAGATTTGTTTATTGTATTTTTTAAACATAAAAAAAATTACTGGTAGGATATTCTGTAATATACTTTTATGATTTAATTTAAAAATTTTTTGGCTATCTTGAAGTTGTGTCTAAATCTATTTCTGTTTATCATCCTATTCCTAGTGTCTTTAAGAAGCGTATTTTAAAATATGTAAACAGCGATACAACTATAGCTATTTGGTATAAAACTCTTGTTGGGGATCGGTTAAAAGTTGTTGATCAATTGAGTAGGGTTTTTGATCAGGATGGTGCTGAGTTTTTAGAGACTCAAAATCAACTGGTTATTCGGTTGGATTATTTGATTTCGGTTGATCTTAACGTACAACCTTTTGATCGTTGTGGGATAGATGCGGATGCGAATCCTTGTGGAGATGCTAGTGAATACTAACGGTTTTTTTGGCTCATCTTTAGGCTAAACATTATTGACACCATTAATTATTGAAATGTATTTATGAACCCAATTGGGCGTAATTCTTAATTATTGTACTATTGAAAATAGTGATATCTAATTCGTGTTGCTGTTGACATACATTTTTATAGGAACGATAGTGTTAAAGTTGGAAGTGATATCTTTTTTAAGCTTAAACTAAAGATGATGTTTACTTGATACTTTTTAAAATGAAAAATAGTTGTTAATTGACTATCTAGTAAAGTAATACGGTATTCATTATAGTACTCCCAATGTATAGGACAGTTTTAAGTTACTTTTAATTATTTAGCATGCAATTGCTTTTTGATAAAATATTTCATTTGGCGGGACTTTTCCTATTTCTGTATGCCTTCTTTTTGTGTTGTAAAATGAAATATACTCCTTAACTTTTTCATATAGATCTAAGCCTCCATTTGGTGGGTTAAGATAGATTTTCTCTTGTTTAATAGATCTCCAAAATCGTTCTATATAAATATTATCCAAATACCCGAAAACTATGTTTTCTCCTCTTAATCTCAAATCTTTTCCATCCATAGATATTTTGATTTTGTTTTGCTTTAGCGTGTTAATGTATATATCACTGGTGTACTGCGACCCTTGATCAGAATTATGTATCTCAGGAGCACCATGTTTCTGAATTGTATCTTCCAATAATTCAACACACCACTCAGCTGTCATTGAATTGGAAATACTCCAGTTTAGGATTTTTCTGCTTTTAACATCTATAATTGCAGCCAAATACATAAACCCTTTGTACATTGGGATGTATGAAATATCTGTTTGCCAGACTTGATTTGGACGTTCTATTTTCATGTTTCGTAAAAGATAAGGATAGATGTGCCTGCCTTTTTGATGGATTGTTGTTTTTCGCTTAGGGTAGATTGTTTGAATCCCCATCAAACGATACAATCTTCTAATTCTCTTTTTATTGACCTTAAATCCTTTGTCAAGCCGTAAATAATCTGTCATTCGCTCAACTCCGAAGTAAGGATGCTCCATAAAATATTCATCTATTATTTTCATTAACTGGAGGTTTAAAGCACTTTCTCCTTGTGGTTTATAATAAATGCCACTTCTATGAATTGTTAAAAGATTACACTGCTCATCTAGACTGAGCCTCGGGTGAGATTTTACAACTTTCTGTCTTTTTTCAGTTGTACTCATTCTCCCAAGGCTTTCTTTAAAAAATCAATCTGAACCTGCATATGACCTATTTTGTTATACAATTGTTCTTCATTAGAGTCTGCTTTGTCTTTAGCAGACTTGCTGTCAAAAACACAAGAAGCGTTCTCTAGAAACTCACTTTTCCATGTCGTAATTTGTTGGGCGTGAATCTTGTACTTTGAAGATAATTCTTGCAAAGTTGATTGTTCTTTTAAGGCTTCTAAAACCACTTTTGATTTAAAAGAAGCACTGAAGGTGCGTCTGGATCGTTTCATAATACATCGTTAAAATTAATATTTAATACGATGTCCTAAAATTGGGGAGTATTATACTATTATGCCAAGACTATTGACACTTCCTAAAGAATTAAAAAACTTAATAAGAAAATCTCAGTGGTGGAAAACTAAATTGATAAATGCTCTTTGAAGCAATTATTGATCATGTTGGTCAATAAACAGAAAGTCTTTTCGATAAAATTTAGGGTCAAGTACTAAAAAGTAAACGAATACAGATAGAAGTAAGTATTTACAAATCCGGAGCTCTTTATATTGAACTAAATAAGAAGTTATCACAAGTAAAACCTATTGTGTAAGAAGTGCGGTTTAATAATATTAGAATGGGGACTAGAAAACAACATTTTCTTTAAGAACCAGTATTTGCGTTAGCATAGCTATAATAAGTTACATTATTTAAATATTGAAAAAAAGTGTATTTGCTTATAAAAGTTAAGAGAAATAAAATCAAACAACCCATTTAAAACCCTAGTTACGCTTAGTTCCGAACCTTTACAATGGAATTATTGTTAAGTTCCCTTGAAGTTTTCTTGTGTATTATATTTCATCTTTTAAAATCAAATGAACGAACTCATTACATTTTCTTAGTGTCTGACAAATAGATAATAAAGCAATCAGATAGCATAAGTAGAAATAATTTAGTGAAAGAATTAAACATAATTCAGCAAGAAATTTATGATTTTATTCAGCAATATTTCAGAAAGTACTTATAGAAACCAATAAGAACACTATAATATCCAACGAATATGATTGTTATAAAAACCGTTTTACGAGAAAAGGTTTACGGAATACTTAAACAAGAGGTTTTAATCCAAAATGAGAAAAAAAAGGGAATTTTATCAGGTGATAAAAAAGAAGTCAATAGCTATAGCAATAAAATAAAGCACAGTACAAATGTTTATTGTATAAATAGCCTAACATTATAAATAAAAAAACCGAAGTAGATACTACTTCGGTTTTTTTATAAAATTATTAATCCTGTTATAGGATGTTTAATATTATTCTAGTGACCATCATGCTCACCTTCTTTTAAAGGTACATTTTGAGGAACATAATCTTCTTCATATCCAGGCTTACTGTAATCGTAAGGCCATCTATATACTGTTGGTAAAGGTCCAACCCAGTTACCATGTATTCTTCCGACTGGTGCAGTCCATTCGAGAGAATTAGATTTCCAAGGATTTTGTCCACTTTTTCTGCCTTTAAAAATACAATAGAAAAAATTGAAGATAAACAATAATTGACCTATAGCCGAAGCAATTGCAAAAGCAGTAATAATAGGATTAATGAACTGAACATCTTGAAACATTTCAAACTCAACATTTGAATAGTAACGTCTAGGAACACCAGCTAACCCAATAAAATGCATTGGCATAAAAACACCATATACACCTACGAAAGTAACCCAAAAGTGTAAATACCCTAATTTAGAGATCATTAATCTACCATACAGCCTCGGGAACCAGTGATAAACACCTGCAAACATACCAAAAATTGCACCAGCTCCCATTACAATATGAAAGTGAGCAACGACAAAGTAAGTATCATGAACATTAATGTCTAGAGCTGAATCACCAAGAACAATACCAGTTAAACCACCGGAGATAAACAATGAAACCATACCCAAAGCGAACAACATTGCAGGTGTTAACCTTAGATTACCTTTCCATAAGGTAGCTAAATAGTTAAAAACTTTGACAGCAGATGGTATAGCAATTAATAGAGTAGTAAATGTAAATACTGTTCCTAAAAATGGACTCATACCGGTCATAAACATGTGATGACCCCAAACAATGAAAGAAAGAAATGCAATAGCAAGAATAGATAATATCATTGCTCTATATCCAAAAATCGGCTTTCTTGAGTTTGTAGCAACAACCTCAGAAACTAATCCTAGTGCAGGAAGCAGAATAATATAAACTTCAGGATGACCTAAAAACCAGAATAAGTGTTCATATAAGATTGGAGAACCGCCTGTAGCAGCCAAAGGCTCTCCACCTATAAAAATTGAATCTAAGTAAAAAGAAGTCCCCAACATTCTATCAAACATCAATAATAAAGCTGCAGATAATAAAACTGGAAATGACAGTACACCCAATATAGCAGTTACAAAGAAACACCAGATAGTTAGTGGTAATCTAACCATAGTCATTCCTTTTGTTCTCAAATTGATAACAGTAGCGATATAATTTAATGACCCAATCAATGAAGAAGCAATGAATACAGTCATTGAAACTAGCCATAGCGTCATTCCTAAACCAGAACCAGGCATCGCTTTTTCAAGAGCAGATAAAGGCGGATAAACAGTCCAACCACCTGATGCAGGACCTGTTTCAATAAAACAAGACCAAATCATAATTACTGAAGAAACAAAAAACAACCAATATGACAACATATTTAAAAAACCTGAAGCCATATCCCGAGCACCAATTTGGTAAGGGATTAATAAGTTAGAGAATGTTCCCGATAAACCACCTGTTAAGACAAAAAATACTATAATCGTACCATGGATAGTAACAAGTGCTAAATACATATTAGGATCTAAAACACCTTCTGGCGCCCATTTATCTCCTAAAAAGAAATTTAAAAAAGCAAAACCTTCACCAGGCCAAGCTAATTGAATTCTAAACAAAATCGACATTCCCATTCCAATTACAGCCATGATAATCGCAGTTATAAGGAATTGCTTCCCAATAATTTTGTGATCCATACTGAAAATGTACTTGCTTATAAATGTCTCGTGATGATGTGCTCCACCCATGACTATATCAATTGTAAAATATTATCTAATTTATTTAATTACTCGTAATCTATTTACTCAAAAGTTTTTTGCGATGCAATCCACTTGTCATATTCTTTTTCTTCAACAACCTCAATGTAAACTTTCATGTTGTAATGTGATGCCCCGCAAATCTTATTACACAAAAGAATGAATCCTGTAGAACCCGGTGTTTCAACTTGAGATATAATATTTTTATCCTCATCTCTGACAGTTTTAAGGTAAACTTTCCCTTCTTTTATTGCCTTTTCATTAAATTCAGCATTAGTTTCTTTTGGAGTAAAAGTAAATTCCGTTTTCATTCCAGGAACAGAATTTATTTGCGCTCTAAAATGAGGGAAATAAGCAGAGTGAATAACATCCTTAGATCTAAATTGAAACTTAATGGTCTTGCCTTTTGGGATTTTGACAACATTATTATTAATTACAATATCATCTTTACCAGCATCATATTTAGCAGGAAACTTTGCATAATGATCTAACATTCTATTTAAACGAACAATATTGGCTCTGTAGTTTTTTAAACTCGATTCTACATCATCTAGTTTATCATCCTTATTCCAACCTTCTTCAATTAACTTTTCGAGCCTAACCGAATCAGCAACAAAACCCTTAATAGAAAGTTGACATTCACCAATTCTTTTTATCATTGCGTCCTTAGTAGCAACACCAACAGCATTGGAACCATACAATGCAAATGAAGCCTCACCTAAGGTTTGATCAACACCAGCATATCTGGCCGTCCACTTAAATTGTTCAGAAACAAACTCAATGTTTAAATCAGGCTCATTTTTTGGATTCATTATATTATCCCAAGTACTCATTCCATAAGTAACTAATAGGATTAGAACAGTTGCAGGAACAATAGTCCAAGCCATTTCTAACCTGTTATCATGAGGAAACCAAAAACCCTTAACACCTGGTTTAAAATAATATTTGAATCCAAACCAAAATAATAACCCTTGAGTGATAAAGAATACCGATAATATTAAAATCATAGTAACCTCCATCAAAGTATCTATCTCAGCACCGTGAACAGAAGCAGCAGATGGAAGTAAAAACTTATCCCAACCAACAATTTGTGCTATTAGTAGGGCAAAAAAGACGAACCCAAAAATAAGCAATCCTAACGCGTTAGTTTTTATTTCTGAATTTGAAATGGGTTCTTCATCAACGCCTTTTAGACCATCAATTAACTCTTTAGCTTTAAGGACTTTCGACAAAGCAACACCTACAAGTAAAACCGCAAAAAGTATAAGTAATAATTCCATTTTTAAATCTTTATGATATTCTTTACTGTATTAACTACCTGATTCTAATGATGAATATTTTTCCCTTCTTCCAAATAAGGATGATTTTTAACAACTAAAGGTCTTCCAGCTAAAGCCTTCAAAACAATAAAAGTAAATATTCCTAAGAAAAGAAAGAAAGATCCTATTTCTAAAATTCCAATACTTGCTTCAGTCTTCATAGCACCCGGACTAATCATCATAAAAACATCAATCCAATGGAAAATTATGATTAGACACCCAACAATAACTAAAGCTATTCTATTTCTTTTAGCGTCTGCATCCATCAAAGCTAACATTGGAACAGCAAAATTTAGAAAAAACATCCCCCAATACAACCAAGGATAATCATTTATTCTAGCTACATAATATGTAGTTTCTTCTGGAATATCAGCGTACCAAATTAACATAAACTGAGAGAAGAATAAATAAGTCCATAGAAAAGATAAGGCGAACATCCACTTACCCATATCGTGCAAGTGACCATTTTTTGCAATAGTTAACAAACCTTTGCTTTTTAAGAAAATGATTAATAAGGTCGCATAAACCATTCCTACCAACCACATTCCTGAGAATACATACCAACCAAATAAAGTAGAGAACCAGTGAGCATCAACTGACATAATTATTTGCCAAGTAATAACCGATGAACCATAACCGAAAATGACAAGAAAAAATGCAGATTTGGCAAAATTCTTAAAGTGTAGTCTTGTACCACCTTCTTCATCTTCCTTTAAGGATTGTTTTCTGTAATAATTAACGAAGAACCAAAATGCACCCATAAAGAAAATCAAAACTGGCCAATAAAAAGCGGGACTAAAGAAAAATGCTTTATGGTCTAGAAGATGGTCTCCAGAACCTACCTCATAATGTTGCCAATGGTAGATGTGATGACCACCAACTTGACCCACCGCGATAATTAAAACAACTAATGCAGCCATTAATGGCAAAGCAGACATTATTGCTTCATAGACTCTTTTGAATACAACAGACCAAGAAACTTCTGCAGCATATTGCAAGGCAACGAAGAATAACATTGCTAAAGAAATAAAGAAAAAGAAAATACTGTTAGTCAGTAAACTAACCCATATTCTTTGAATACTTCCATAATTGTGACCATCCTCAGCAACAAGAGTAGCATACTCATTATTGTCGAAAAGAATACCTAATAAGAATAAGAGTAAACCTACGACTCCAACTCCTAATGTTATCTTTTTTGTTTTATCCGAAAAAACGTAATCCATTTCTTATGGTATTTTTATCAATTAAATATTAAATATTATCTGTGACAGTCGAATCAGACACAACAGAGCTAACTGGAACCTTTCCATTTCGAAGCTCTTCAAGCTTGTTACCTTGTAATGTTTGAACATACTGAACGATTTTCCATCTCTTCTCTTCAGTAATCTGAGAAGAGTGACTACCCATCATCCCTTTACCGTAGAAAATGGTATAATAAATTTCCCCTACACTCAAATCTTTTGTTGTACCAACATTATAAGCAGGTGGCTTTAAAAACAAATCTTTTTTAACTAAAGCTCCACCTCCATCTCCCTTTTCGCCATGGCAATGATCACAAAATATCTCATAATAAACTTTTCCTTCGAACAAAGAGGTTTCAGAATAAGGAATTGGCATTTTAACAGACTTTGCGAGATCTCTATTCCCTTTGGCTATCGTAAAAGGTTTTTTACCTTGAGCTACAGATCCATCAACAGGTTTTCTTGTAACTATTCCTGTTTTAAAAATATCATATAATTCTTTAACCTCACTAATTAATGCAGGTTTTGCGGAATCAGCTGTTTCTTCAAAACCTAATTTTTTTAGATTCCTCTCGAAAAAATCAATTGAATCAATATCAAACTTTTTCAAATAAGCTTCATATCCAATTGATCTATACATGTCAGGCATAAATTCAACACCTGGACTGTTTGGATCTTCAGTACACGAGACTAAACCAAGTAATGCGAAGGCACTAACAGCTAGTTTAGAATAAGCGTAATGGACAATTTTTTGATAAGAAATTTTCATCTTTTTACTCTTTATGCCTTATTAATTTCAATAGCACCTGTAGACATCAACACTTCAATTAAAGCATCCTCATTCATTTCTGCATCAGCAGCTTCAATTTCCATAACAAACTTATCATCGGTTGTTCTTGGGTCAGGATTTTTGGCAGTCAAACCAGGTAGTGTTTTATTTCTCAAGAAATAAGTAATTGCCATTCCATGAGCTGTGCAAAGTACAGTTATCTCAAATGTAATTGGAATGAATGCAGGAATATTTTGATAAAAGTAATAGTTAGGTTTACCACCAATATTCATTGGCCAATCTTGGATCATGAAATAATACATACCAACTAAGGCTAATAACATTCCTGAAAGACCATAAATAAAAGCACAAACCGCTAATCTAGTTTTTCTAATTCCGATAACAGGATCAATCCCATGAATTGGAAATGGAGAAAACACATCTTTAATTTTTACTCCTTTCTCAACTAAACTTTCCGCTCCGTGTAGTAGAGTAGCGTCGTCGTCGTACATTGCATAAATCTTATTGCTCATAGCTGAAGCTCTAAATATTATTTACTCTTGTTCTTTATTTTCTTCATTTTCTGCATCGTCAGAACTTTCCTCCGAAGAATCATCTGATGCAGGTGCATTTCCAACTTCTGATGGTGTAAATTCATTCTCTACATTGAAAACTGTTGATTTGGCTTTTTTTACTCCAAATTCTCCAGTTGCCCTTAAAATTGTTTTCACTTCATTTAAGGCAAGTACTGGGAAAACTCTTGAGTAAAGTAAAAACAGAACGAAAAACAGACCGATAGTTCCTAGGAAAACTCCCATATCCACATAAGTAGGATGAAATTGTGTCCATGAAGAGGTTATGTAATCTCTATGAATAGAAGTAACAATAATAACAAACCTTTCGAACCACATACCTATATTAACTATGATAGATAAAATAAAAGTTATAACTAGATTTCTTCTTATTTTCTTAAACCACATTAGCTGAGGCGAAATAACGTTACAAGTCATCATCGCAGCGTATGCCCACCAATATGGTCCAGTTGCTCTGTTCATAAAAGCGTAACCTTCATACTCAACACCAGAATACCAAGCAACAAACAACTCAGTCAAATATGCTACACCTACCATCGATCCAGTAAGCATAATAATAATGTTCATATATTCGATATGTTTCAAAGTAATATAATCCTCCAACTTTAAAACCTTTCTCATTATTAACATTAGTGTCAACACCATTGCAAACCCTGAGAAAACAGCACCTGCAACAAAGTAAGGTGGAAAAATCGTTGTATGCCAACCAGGAATAACTGATGTTGCAAAATCCATGGATACAATAGAGTGAACGGAGAATACTAAAGGCGTAGCCAAACCAGCTAATACAAGAGAAACTTCTTCAAATCTATTCCAATGCTTTGCGTTTCCAGACCATCCGAATGCCAAAATTGAGTAAATCTTTTTAGGTAAAGGCTTGATCATTCTATCTCTGACAGACGCAAAATCAGGAACTAAACCTATGTACCAGAATACTAATGATACAGAAAAATATGTTGATATTGCGAAAACATCCCAAAGCAGTGGTGAGTTGAAATTTGGCCACAAGGAACCGAATTGATTCGGTAATGGTAATACCCAATACGCTTGCCAAATTCTACCCATGTGAATACCAGGAAACAATGCTGCCATCATAACGGCAAAGATTGTCATTGCCTCTGCAGAACGGTTAATTGCCATTCTCCACCTTTGACGAAATAGTAAAAGTACGGCAGATATAAGTGTTCCAGCGTGACCGATACCTACCCACCAAACAAAGTTAGTAATATCCCAAGCCCAACCTACAGTCTTGTTTAATCCCCAAACTCCAATCCCTACACCTATTGTGTAAAGAATATTACCTATCCCCCAAAGAGCAAGTAAACCGGCTAATCCAAATACGAAATACCATAATGAATTTGCTTTACCTTCAATAGGTGCGCAAACATCTTCAGTGATGTCGTTGTACGACTTCTCTCCAAGGATTAAGGGTTCTCTAATTTCAGCTTCTACGACGTGCATCGATATAACTTTTTAGTTAAATTCTTATTAAACGTTTCTTACTTTTGTTTGATAGTAGATATTAGGCTGTGTACCAATCTCTTCCATCAATAAGTAAGCTCTATCATCATTCTTTTTATCACTTACAGCGTGTTCTCTATTGTTAAGATCTCCAAACTTAATACCATCGGTAGGGCAAGAAGAAGAACAAGCCGTTTCGATAGCCCCATCTTGAACAGGAATACCATCAATCTTCGCTTCTAACTTTCCTGCCTGGATTCTTTGAACACACATACTACATTTTTCCATAACCCCTCTAGATCTTACAACAACATCTGGATTAAGAACCATTCTTCCTAAGTCATCTTGCTGATGATTTACCTTAGCGAAATCAGGAAATGCAGGGATATTTAAATCGTCATACTGAAACCAGTTGAAACGACGTACTTTATAAGGACAGTTATTAGCACAATATCTAGTACCAACACATCTATTATATGTCATTTGGTTTAGACCTTCGTCAGAATGCGTTGTAGCAGCTACTGGACAAACAGTCTCACAAGGAGCGTGATTACAATGTTGACACATTAAAGGTTGATAAACAACACTTAAATCATCTCCTGAATCAGCAACTTCTGCATCAGCATATTCAGTCAAAGTGTTAAGATCGGACAAATCGTCTACTAGAACATCTTTATCATCAGTAGTAACATGAGATGAATAATATCTGTCTACTCTTAACCAATGCATTTCTCGGCTTCTCCTTACTTCATCTTTTCCAACAACGGCAACGTTGTTTTCTAAATGACAAGCAGTAACACATGCCCCACAACCAATACAAAGATTAAGATCAATTGAGAGTCCCCACCTATGACCTAAGTCGATAGCATGCTCTTCCCATAAATCCAGTTGCCTAGTTGTTTTCTCATCACCATAAGAATCTGCAATTAACACAGTTTCATTATATCCACCTTTTTCTTTTGCGGCACCCTGTTGCTCTAAAAATGTAGAAAGAGCAGTTTCGTTTACTAACTTTCTTCCCATCATTGTATGATGGGTTTGAGTAGTAGCCATAGGATAACGTGCACCTTCTAAAACTGCAACATTAACACCTGAAGAAATAGTATTAGAAACCCATAAGTCTTGCGATTGTAATGGAAAAACATTTTTTCCGATTGTATTTTTCTCTGAATTTTCTGCATCGAACAAATCACCTAACCATTCTTGTCTTGTAAAAACTTCAGTACCCTTTTTACCATAACCAACAGCAATACCTATTGTACCAAGTGCTTGTCCAGGTTGGGCAACTACTGGAAGAGTAACAGTTGATTCACCAACAGTTACAGTTAAAACCTTTGCAGGCGATTCTTGTCCAATATATAAGAAATCTCTTCTTGTCGCTTTTGTGTCTTCTAAATCAAATAATTCTAAAACATCTACCGGATTCATGGCGATGTAATTATCATAAGTCATTTTTGAAATAGGATCAGGCAATTCATGTAACCAAGGGTTAAATGATTGGTCACCGTTACCTAAACCAGTCTTAACATATAATTCAAGTTCAAATTTTCCAGAGGGAGTAACAGAGGCCTGGCTTACTGCATTAGTGATAACTGCACTAGAAATACTAGATGAAATAATTGAAACTGGTTCAGAACTAGAATCTTCTATTTCTGATGTTGTGTCACTTACTGACGCAGGTACAGAATCAAAAGTATTACTTAAGAAATAACCGTCGTGAACAGCGTTAATCCAACTAGCTTCAGTACCTAAGAAAGATTTTGCAGTTGATTTGACGAATACTTCAAAAGTGTTTTCGTTTCCCGACCAATTTAATAAAGACTCTTGCCACTGACGTGTTCTAAATAATGGATTGATAACAGGTTGAACAAATGCATATTCACCTTTAGTTGGATTTAATACATCCCAAGATTCTAGATAATGAGAAGAAGGAGCAAAATAATCCGCTTTGTCTCCAGTCTCATCTAAACGATCACCAGTGTAAACAACTGTTCCAACTTTAGATAATGCTTCGTCAAAACTTAATGATGATGGGGCAACGTAAGAAGGATTTAATCCTACAATTATAAGAGCGCTAACTTCACCAGCACTCATTTCTTTGGCTAGTTTAGAAAATGCGACATCACTACCTTTTCTTGTATAAACCTCTTTATCAAGATCAATAGTTGCACCGTAATTATTTAATTTATCATTTATAGCATTCACTAAAATTTGAATGCCACCATTATTAGATCCTGCGATTACCAAGGACTCACCCTTTGTAGCTAGTAAAGATTCAGCAGCTTTATCTAATTTTAATTTTAATTTATCGGAAACCTTACCTGTAGTGTCTCCTCCAACTTTACCATAAATATATTTTACAGCTTCAGCTATTTCAGAAGGTTTTAATGCACCACGAATATCAGCAGCAGAACCAGAAAGTGATAATGTTGTTTCAAATTGGAAGTGCTTACTCATCCAATCTCCGTCTGGTTTCCTATTCGAGGAATAGTCTTTAGTGTATGTTAATGCGTTTAACCAAGTATTTAAGAAATCTGCACTGAAACTTACGATTGTTTTCGCTTTATCGAAATTGTAGGTAGGTAATACTCTTCTTCCAAAAGTTTTTTGATTTGCATCTAATATTCCAGAAGCAGAAATCGCATCATATGTTACATGTTCGAAACTTCCACCTTGAGCTCCAATAAAAGCGCCAAAATGATCAACAGTACCCTTAGAGGCAGGTGAGATAATAGTGTTAGAAAGTAAAACTACTTTACCTCCGTTGGATGCGGCACTTCTTAAGTTTTGTGCAACCTCTTTATCAACAATTCCCCAATTTAGATTTTTGGCCCAAGATTCACCAATTTTCTTAGCAGGACCTTTGGCTCTTTTTGAGTCATACAAACTTAATACAGATGAATTGACTCTTGCATTAACAGCACCTTTACTAGTTGGAGCATTGTAATTACCTTCAATAAGAATTGGTCTACCTTCTCTAGTTTTTATTCTTATGGAAGCTAAGTCTAAACCGTCAAAAAAAGTTGACGAATAGTAATTGGCAACTCCAGGAGTTAGATCTTCTGGTTTATTTAAAAAAGGAATAGATTTAGTAACAGGAGCCTCACATGCAGCTAAAGTTGCTGCAGTCACTGAGAATCCTAAAACTTTTAAGAAATCACGTCTGTTAGTAGGAGAAGAGTCTTCACTTGCGTTTCCAACGAATTCATCCACTGGAACGTATTCCGAAAATTCTTTTTTACTT
>Ga0209603_1003410_pt1 | contig 13776 bp, 6 predicted proteins | sample COGITO_mtgs_1206_FD_184812 | JGI IMG/M metagenome (GOLD analysis project Ga0209603, IMG submission 184812) | Pelagic marine microbial communities from North Sea - COGITO_mtgs_120607 (SPAdes) (version 2) | ecosystem: Environmental > Aquatic > Marine > Epipelagic ... | reverse complement strand
TCCTGCATCTGTCTCTGATTCTTATGGAGAATGGTTTGAAATTTTCAATATCTCTGAAAGTTCAGTTAATTTAAATGGCTGGATTATTAAAGACGGTCAAGATAACGAACACATTGTTAACGATTCAAGTAACGATTTTTTGATTCTTCCTGGTGAATATTTAGTTTTTGCTAGGAGCGCTGATTTAGATGCAAATGGCGGGCTTAATTCAGATTATGTTTACAATGGTATATCATTATCTAATTCGGAGGATGCACTAATTCTAATTGATAGTCAAAATGCAATCATTGATGAAGTTGATTATGATAATAGTTGGGGAATCTCAAGCGGTATTTCTATAGAGCTGCATGATATTGCTTCAAATAATAACAATAGCATTAATTGGTACGAAGCTGAAAATATTTATGGTGCGGGTGATCAAGGAACTCCAGGAAGAAGTTTTAGTGACACACTTGCATTAATCAATTTTAAAGATGTCCCAAAAAAGTTTAATCTTTCTAATCCATACCCGAATCCATTTAACCCTGCTACAGTCTTTACAATAGATAATCCGTTGTCACAAGACCTTCAGATGAATATTTTAAACATAAGAGGTCAAATTATCGATTCTTTTAATGAAGATTTGATTTCAAAAAATGGTGCGCGTCTAACATGGAATGCAAGAGGGCATGCTACGGGGATTTACTTTTTCCAATTATCAAATGCGGAAAAATCAATTTTTAAAAAAGTAATATATATTAAATAGATGAAATTTTTTATAATTCTAATTTTTAGTCAGATCCTGATTCAGGCTCAATCAATTTTACCCTTGGCGGATGATGAATATGATAAATACACTTCTGTTGGTAATTTAGGTTTGACCATTACTAATTTTGGAATTCTTGGTAATGGCTGGAATAGAATGGAAGATGGATCTATTAATCCTTCTTGTCAGTACAAGCAGCAAACTGAAATTAGCAGAGAGCAAATTGAGCATTTTTCTTATGCAGGTTTATGGGTTGGGGGTATTGTAAATGGAGAACGAAGAGTCTCAACCTCAATAGTTGATGGGGTTTTTGAAGCTGGAGATGAAGGGTTTGAATTTTTCCCTAAATCCCCAATTACAATTCAGTCATCTATTTCCTCAACTACTCAAGATTCAATGGCAAAATACTACTCGCCTAATGCAGTATCTCACCAAGATATGATTATAGAGTTTAGAGATTATGGAGATGGTTCGAGTGACAACTTAGGGATTTCAAACCATAATCCACTTGGCTTAGATATTCGTTTAGAGAGCTATGCTTGGAATTATTCTTATGCAGATGCTTTTGTAATTTTAAACTATACTTTTATAAACCAATCTGAAGAAATAATAAATGATATTTATGCTGGTATTTGGGCTGATCCATCCATCGCAAATTTTAATTACACAGACTACTACTCTCCAGGAGGGGGTTTTACGTGGTATGATAATTTAAATGGTTATGATGAAACATTAGACCTTTCTGGTTTTTCAAGGGATATCGCTTATCAGTATGACACGGATGGTGATGATGGTTGGGCTGAGTCTTATCTAGGGATGTCTGTCCTTGGGGCAAACATTGACCAAAAATACCTAAGGTCTCAATACAATCAATGGGTATGGACAAGCTCCAGTAATAGTGATTTTCCTGCTTATAGTATGCCAATTAATGATAATGAAAGATACGATAAAATGTCAACGTCTGTTCCAAAAGGAACTGGACTAGGGTATACATCGGAAGGGTACCCTGCCTTAGAAAATAGCTGGTTGTTTTTGATGTCTGCAGGTCCAATTGGCTCTGTTCCAAATGCAGATACAACAGCATGGACATTAAATCCAGGTGACTCCTGTACAATGTCGTTTGCTGTAGTTTGTGCCATGTGGGATGATGATGGATCTTCTGGTGACTCACCAGCTCGAAGAGAAAAGATGTATATTAATTATGACTGGGCCCAAAAAGCATATAATGGTGAAGATAAAAATAGAAATAATATTTTAGAAGAAGACGAGGATCTAAATAACAATCAAATCTTAGATCGATATATATTACCTGCACCTCCTCCGTCTCCAAATATGTTTTTAGACGTAGATTCTAAAAAAATCACTCTTTACTGGCAAAAAAATGCAGAAAGTTTTTTAGATCCAATAAGTCAGAAGGCCGATTTTGAAGGTTATCGTATATACGGAGCAAGGAAAACAAATAATCAGTTCTTGGGCGAATTTTCTCTTCTCCAAGAGGTGGATATGGATAATGGATTAGGATATAATACAGGGTTTTCTTCTGTGCAAATAGTAAATGAATATGGGGAACCAGATAGTGTTAAAATTGAGGGAAATTATTATCATTATAAATTTGAAAATTTAAACGTAAAAGATGGTTGGTTAAATTATTACTCTATAACCGCATATGACCAAGGTGATCCAGAAGCAAACCTGGGAAGTCTTGAGAGCTCGCTATTTGCAAATCGTACGTATGTTTACCCTGGAAAAATAGCGGTTGAAGGAGCGTGGGAAGGTGAGCCAAGTGTATATCCAAATCCATATAGAGGGCAAGCCTCATGGGACGATAATAGTAGCCGGGGAAAAATGATTTGGTTCCGGAACCTACCTCAAAAAGCTGAAATCCGAATTTTTTCTCTTGCTGGTGATTTAGTTGATATAATTGACCATGACCAATCTTACAAGGGGAAAGATATAAGTAATATAGACTCGAAAAAAAACCCTATAATGTCCGGCGGAGAACATGCTTGGGATATGATCACAATGTATGATCAGGCAACAGCCTCAGGCTTATATCTCTTCACTGTAGAAAATCAATTGTCGGGGGAAATAAAAGAGGGAAAATTTTTATTAATTAAGTAGTTAGATAATATAAAAGTGTTATTTTAAACAACTATATTTAAAGGAAAAACAATGAAAAACTCTATTTTTATATTACTGTTAACATCTATCGTTTTTGCTAATTCCTCTGGCCCAAATGCAGGGCATGCAAATAATGCGCCAAGTCTTAATAATTGCACGTCTTGTCACTCAGGTACTGCAAATACGGGAGACGGTTCTGTTGTTTTTACAGGCCTTCCTGAAAGCTATGTACCAGGAACAACTTATGAAGTCACAATTACCGTTGATGGAACAGGTGGATCGGGGTATGGATTCCAAGCAATAGCACAGGCTGGAGATACTCCTGCTGGAAGTATTTTACTTAATCCCAACTCATTTCAAGCAGGGATGAATGGGGATTACATCCAGCAAAGCGCTCCGACAACTTCGGGTAGTTGGGTTTTTGACTGGATTGCTCCTTCCTCAGATGTTGGAGATATTACTTTTAGTGCATCTGGATTAGCTGCAAATTATCCAAGTTCTAACGCTGGTGATGAAGTTTATACATCGGCTATTGTTATCCCTGCATTAGTCCCAACTGATGTTACAGGTTTATTTTTTAGTGAATATGCTGAAGGATCAGGTAATAATAAATATTTAGAAATTTATAATGGTTCGGACGAAGTCATTGATTTAACTGGACTAGCTTTTCCTAGCAGCGCTAATGCTGTTTCAAATCCAGGTGTATTTGAATATTGGAACGAATTTCCTGCTGGTGCAACAATAGAAGTTGGTGACGTATATATTATAGCTCATCCTTCATCAGACGCATCTATTTTAGCATTAGCAGATCATACACATACATATTTAAGTAATGGTGATGATGGTTATTGTCTTGTAGAGGGCACAGAAGATAGTTATGTAATAGTAGATTGTATTGGAGATTGGAATAATACAGATGACGATATGTGGTGGGATGTTGCTGGGGTGTCTGAGGCAACACACGAGCATACACTTGTAAGGAAAGCTTCAGTCGTAGTAGGAAATGCTGGCGATTGGGATATGTCCGCAGGCACAGATATAGAAAATTCTGAGTGGGTCGTTCTGGATAGAGATGAATGGGCTTATTTAGGTTCTCACCCACATGAGTTTGCCCCTCCAGAAGTCTCGCTCATGATAACAACTCCTCAAAATAATTCAATAATTAATGATGATGGACTTAGTATTGAATTTACAGTCTCTAATTTTACAGTAGGCTCTGTTGGGGATGTAGCGGATGGACATTTACACTATAGTTTAGATGATGCTGACCCAATTATGCATTACTCAGTCGACCCAATTGTACTAGATAATTTAGTTGAAGGAGATCATTCCTTTCGCTTATGGTTAGTTGATTCAGAGCATGCTTCTTTAGACCCATCTGTAGAAGTCACGGTGAATTTCACCACTTCTAGTGAGGTCTCAATTACATCTATTTATGATATTCAATATGTTGCGGATCCTGAAACAGATGATGCAAGTCCATTAGAGGGTCAAGATGTCACAATACAGGGAATTGTTACAGCAGAATTTTGGGGATCAGGTGATAGAAAATATATGACGGTACAGGATGCGAATGGTCCTTGGAGTGGTATTCTTTGTTACGAAGCTGATGGCTGGGATGACTTTTCATGGACAGATGAATTTGGTTCTTCTATTAGTGGGCCTGGAGAAGGCGATGTAGTTACTTTAACAGGAACAGTAAATGAATACTATAATTTTACACAGCTTCTGGACGTTTCATCTGGTATTGTCCATCCTACTAGCGACGGTGATCTTTTTATTTTGCCATTGGAGATTCTTGCTGGAGACGTTGGTGAGAGCTACGAGAGTTGTTTGATAGAGCTTACAGGTGCAATGGTATCAGAGCTTCCAAATGATTATGGTGAATGGAAATTTTCCACCATCGATATTAATGGCGGTGGTACTGTAATTTGTGATGATAAATGGGATTATTTCTACTTTCCAATACTAGACCAAGAATTAAGTTCAGTTATTGGTGTTTTAGATTACAGCTTTGGTAACTATAAGTTGCAGCCTAGATTAGCGAGAGATGTTGTTGAACAAGGGCCATTAAATTATTTTGAAAACACTCCTGTAACCAGTTCGGGCGTAACTAGGTTTCAAAGGATTCAACAGGTGCTCCATAGCGATTTGATGAAAGCTGGTGTAGACTATATGTCTGACATGTCATATATGATTAATGATACAGTTGATGTTCGTGGAGTTGTTACGATGCCTAATGGATTAAGTTATGCGGGGACTGGTGATAAATTCATTATTTCTGATTTAAATGGTGGTCCTTGGAGTTCTATCCTTGTCTATGCTGCAGGAAGCGAGGATCCAGACGAAGAACCTTTTCCAACTCTATACGAGGGTGACTTAATACAGTTTAGGGCCAAGGTTATTGAGTTTAGTACTGATAATTCAAATATGACTGAATTAGAGGTGATAGGCTTGATCGATATTGTAAATGTTGCTCAGGATTTACCAACAGTTTCCATTGTTAATACTGGAGATCTTCGCTGGCCAACGGAAGCGGAGCAGTGGGGAAATGTAATGGTTAAAGTTGAAGATGCTATCGTTGAAGCAAATGAATTCCAATATGATGTTATGGAGATTAATGATGGGTCGGGTTCAGTTCTTGTTGACGATGACTCTGATAGCCTTCAAGCTTATTATGACATAACAGGTCCGCCACCAGTTGGTTCTTATATCCAATCTATGGAAGGATGGGTTTACCATCATTACGGTTCATATACCGATTCTACCGCATATAAACTTTGCCCTCTTTACCCAGAGGATATAGTTTTCGGCGCCGGACCTCCTACCATAGCTTCTGCAAATCGTATGCCATGTGCTCCTTTATCAAATGAAGATGAAGTTATTGTGTCTTGTACTATAGAAGATAATTCAACAATTACTGAGGCATTAGTCTACTATTCTTTAGATGGAAGTACTACTTACGCTTCTGTAGTGATGACTCAAGGAGAAGGATCTCAGTTTTCTGGTGCAATCCCTGTAACCGGGGCTAGCTCTGTTTCTTACTATATTTCAGCAACAGATGATGGTGAGGGGCAATCTGAACCTAAAACAAGCACCTTACCTTATGGTTTTGAAAATGAGCAATTTGGTTTTTACTTAACAGATCAATTGACTATAAATATGGTTCAAGAAAATCCATGGGCAAGTGATCGTTCCTTGTATGAAAACTGTTCTGTTACGTTATCAGGTATTGTAACAAGTAATGCTGACGAGTATGCATATGCTCTCCAAAGTGAGTCTGCACAGTGGAGTGGTATTTTATTTGATACGAGCTTAGTAGATATAGCTAGAGGGCAAGAAGCAACTATTACAGGAACAGTTATAGAGCATTATGGCGCTACTGCTTTAAGCGAATCTCAAGTTATAGCAGGAGATGTAGTTGGCGAACCAGAATTTCTGAATGTTAGTTGTGAGGATCTTTCAATAGCAACTGGTGAAGATACTGAAATAGAATCTTATGAAGGTGTCTTAGTCAAACTTATGAATGTTACCGTTACATCTGTGGGTAGTTATGATTGGACAATTACGGATGATACTGGTTTTGAAATTCTTATTGATGATGATTTCTCGAACCTTGAGGCAGATGTATTCTTGGATGCTCTTGTCGTAGGTCAAGAAATTACTTCTGTATCAGGGGTCTTTAATTATAGTTATGGTGATTATAAAGTACAAATTAGAGATTTAAATGATATAGGAGAACTGCTTGGGGTTAACGATGATGTCCAAGTAAACCCTTATACATATTCACTCTCCAACAATTATCCAAACCCCTTTAATCCTGAAACTCAAATTAGATTTTCTATTGGTAATAAGGAAAATGTAAAATTAATTGTTTATGATATGATGGGTCGTCAAGTTAGTACACTAATTAACGGAGAAAGTTTTAATCCGGGGTTTCATGCTATTAGCTGGAGAGGGCTTGACAACCTTGGTAATAAAGTTCCTTCGGGCGTATATATATACCGTGTTGTTGCGGGCGACTATATTGCTGATAAGAAAATGATATTATTAAAGTAAAAAATGTCAAGGGAGCAGGGAAACCTGCTCCCTTAAGATTAGTTTGTGGGCAAAAATTATAATATACTATTATTAATACTTTTTCTTCTCTCGTGCAATCGCTGGGATTATGAGGATAAATCGTTTTCGGTTCCTAAAGAGTTCCCAGAAACATATATCACCATTTCTTCATCAGATACAATATTTACATCCCTGGACTCGTTAGGTAATACAACTTATTCTATAGAAGATTCTTCAGATTTTAACATAGTTGTGGATACGTTAACTGGTGCTTTCACAACCATTACGACCAGTAGGCAAGAAATTCATTGGTGGGGTGAAGATGTAGATGGTAATGTGGAGGGATACTATTATAAATGGAGTAGTGATTCTGATTGGACGTATACAAATTTAGAAAATGGAGTTTTCTATGTTCCTATACGATCAGATTTAGACGTTTTTTCATTTGAAGTGAAAGCAGTTGATAATGATAGCTTGATAGATAAAACACCTTCTAAAATTATATTACCCATTAAAAACTCCTCTCCTAAGATTTCATTTAGATATCTTTCAAATCCTCTAAGTGCTGATGTTCCAGGGGACACGAGTTTTACTTTCCCAACAAAAACTTTCATTTGGGATCTTTTTGATCAAGACGGAAATGAAACCATAACAGATATATATTATGCTCTTGATGATACATGTTCTACATGTTGGACCACTTTAGATGGAGACGTCACTAGTATTACCCTTCAAAACCTTTCTCAAGGGGAACATATATTTTACTTGAAATGTAAAGATATAGCTGAAGCGATGAGTCCTGTAATTCACTTTCCTGATTCTTCAAGAGAGAATGAAATACAAATTTGGAAAGTAAAACCCGTAGTTGGGGATGTGCTTATTGTTGATGATTTTCCGCTCGACAATGGAAATAATGCTCTTGAATGGTATAGTGGTATGATGGATAGCGTTGTAGGCGAACAAGGTTATTCTTTTTGGGAGATAGGTAACGAACTTCCTTATTCAGTTACAGATTTATCAGCTAATTTAAACTATTTCAAAACTATCATTTGGTTTACAGCATATAATAATTCTGCATCATCAAAAAATAAATTTAACGAAGCAGAGTCTAGTATTCTTGCCCATATCATAAATGGTGGAAATTTATTTATCAATCCGATTAATTTTTCAGATACGACATATTCATGGTTCCCGCTTGATTCGCTAACAGTCCTTAATCCAAATGGTCGATTATTACCAGGAAAAGTTATTGAAAGCCCTGTCGATACCTCTTTGAACCTTTCGATTTCACATTTGATTGCTTTAAGAGTTAAAGGTTTTTGGCCCAAAATATCTTCCTTTGAATCAAATGTTGAATTGTATCGTATGGCGAGTCCGGGGAATGGAGATTCATGGATTGGTAACCCGACTGTGTGTAGTATTGGTCAGTTTAAGGTTTCACCCACAGAATTATCAGGAAAAGTTGTTATGATGACTCTACCGCTTCACGATGGATTTAGGCCTAAGCTTCAAGGAAATGGTTCTTCAATTAAAATATTTAACTATTTATTTGAAAATCAATTCTAACCATGAAATACTTATATTTATTTTTTATCCCTCTTTTATTGAAGTCTCAGTCTGTTGGAATATGCACAGGTAAAGTGACTGAGTCTAAATCTGGAGAGGGTCTTCCGGGCGTAAATGTAATGATAAAAGGAACATATTACGGAACAGCTACAGGTGTTGATGGTCGTTTTATCATTAAAAATATTAACCCAGGTAGTTATGATGTTGAGGTTTCAATGATCGGGTATAAGGTTATTTTACAAACCGGCATAAATATCATAGAAGGGGTAAGTACGGAATTAAATTTTTCTTTAGATGAGACAGTGTTAAGCTTTGGCGAAGATGTTGTTGTTTTGGGTAAAAAGCCTCTTTTTGATGTAAGCGAGACCTCATCAGTTGCAAGAGTACGAAAAGAAGAAATAGAGAATAAAGTTGTATCTAGCGTAGAAGATATCTTATCTGAACAAATTGGTGTGACCACTCAAGATAACGAAATCCATATTCGAGGAGGACGGATTGATGAGAGTATGTTTATTGTAGATGGGTTCTCTGTGAAAGATCCGTTATCAGGATATTCTGGTAATTTATTTATCAATCCAGATGCGATTGAAGAATTAGAGATTGTTACGGGTGGATACAGTGCTGAATATGGCCAAGCGATGTCGGGAGTTGTTAATATAAAATTAAAAGAAGGGCGTGATTCATATGAAGGCGCGTTAAAGTTTTCAAGTGATAGACTATTGCCTGATAACTATAACTCGGACAGACTAGAGTTTAATCTAGGTGGACCTGACTTCTTCTTTGAAACGGTACCGTCGTTGTTCAATATAAATCTTCCTGGTCGTTTTTCTTTTTTTCTTAATGGCTATGGAAAAATGTATGATGGAAATTTACCTACAGCTTCAAGATTATATCCTCATAAATACTGGTCCCTCCCTTTTGTAAGTGAAGAGGGAGAAAATAAATTAATTAATAAACTTTCAGGTAGAGAGAACAATGATTGGCATCTTCTTTATAAAATGACATGGGCGCTAACACCAAAAAAGAAATTATCAGTCTCATATGATGCTTCGTTGAATATTAATCAAGGCTATTATATGCCTAGAGCTTTTTCATCTACCTATTTCCCATATCCCTATATGAACATACTCGATAATTATAATACAATCACAAGAGACACAAGGCTTTTTAATTTGAACTGGACTCATACATTATCTACAAAATCATTTTATGAGTTTACAGTTGGTCAATTTGCAACTATGGAGCACAGCTCCGTCCAAGATTTACCATGGACTGAATATCAAGAGCGCTTAGACCTCGAGCCAATAAATTATAATTTAGATAATACTAACCTAGATGGAAATGTCGAGATTACGTATGGTGATGAATTTTATGATACTGGATTTGCTCCAGAATGGTATGACTTATCCAGTGAAAACACTCGGATGGATTTGGACTGGACAATTATCACAGAGTCTGGACATAAAATTAAAACAGGTTTTGAGCATACAATAACAGATATACAGGTTTTAGATATTGATGAACCTTGGAGTGGTTCTTCTGGCTTTGGAGTGAATTATGACAATTACAATGCAAAAACTTATTTTGGAGCTTTCTTCTTACAAGACAAGATAAGCTTTGAAGGAATGACACTAAATATTGGGCTACGTTCTGACTATTGGATCCCTGGTAGATATGTAGAGTCAGCAATAAATGATACGAGTAATATTATTATCACAAATGAAGCTAGAGAACTATTTGAGGAAGAAACTTTCAATTTTCCTTGGGCTGGAGAGCCATTTAAAATGAAAGCACGTATTAGTCCTCGATTTGGTATTTCTCATCCAGTCTCGGATAATGATGTGTTATATTTTTATTATGGTCACTTCTCACAGTTGCCTACGTTTCAGTATGTATATGCGAAAATAAATTCGAAGGCTCAATCCACTTATCAAGTTTTTGGAAATCCTAATCTAAATCCAAAAACAACAGTTCAATATGAAATTGGTGTAAAACATCGCTTTAGCGAAGATCAGGTTTTTGAGTTAAAAGCATACTGGAAAGATATGTTCGATTATGAAACATCTCAAACTATTAAGCCATCTAACCCAAAATATGCAAACTTATCTTTTAATATGTACTTTAATGCAGATTATGCTAGATCAAGGGGAATTGAAGCAATTCTCAAAAGTAGAATTTTTGCGAATTGGTACTTAGATATGAATTTTAATTATAGTATCATTACTGGAAAGAGTTCTTCGCCATTGGATAATCTATTAGTCCAGGCAGGACAGATATCAGAAAAGCCTTTAGGTGAAAGTTACATGAGTTGGGATAGACCTTTCCATTTTTTTACGAATCTTTCATATTCTAATCCAAAAAATTGGGGGGCCTCAGCTCGAATTGAGTATGAATCTGGTCGTAGATATACAAGATCAATTCAAGACACAATTATTTTTGTGAATGAAAAAGCCTACTACGATGGACCAAGGGAAGACAATAACCCATTTGCAAATATTAGTAAAACAGCTAAAAAGAATATTGATGTAAAGTTATATAAGACTATTGAATGGGATAAATATAAAATTAAAGGATATGTTGAAATTGAAAACTTGATGAACAAGCAAGTTCCTAGGCGAGTAAATCCTTTTACTGGTGAAGGTTACGAACCAGGAGAAACATATGGATATTATTTAATTAACAGACCTAACCCAAACCAAGACCCTTCAAGGTATAATAAGCCAAGGTCAATGGAAGTTGGTTTCCAATTTATTTTTTAATGAAGCATCCATCTCTTAAAATCTTATTGATTCTTATAACTACATCTTTTTGTAGTTCTCAGAATTTATTTCCTATTTTAGGAGGACAAAGAGTTGGTACGTCTGTATTTTCTTTTCTAAATATTGGTGTAAGTGCTAGAGCGATTGGCATGGGAGAGTCTGTTGTTGCCTTAAACCATGGTGCCTCAAACATATCATATAATCCTGGTGTTATTGCGCAATTGGAAAATACAGAGATTTCATTATCAACAATTAATTGGCCATCAGATATCAAATATGATTACCTGAGTATTAGTAAAAAATTATATGGAAGACATTCTTTGGGTTTCAATTTTGGCATTTTACATATGGAACCAATGGCGGAAACTTCCGAGTTCTACCCGGATGGAACAGGAGAATATTTTATTTTTCAAGATAGGTTTATCGGATTAACCTATGGTGCTAAAATGACGGATAGATTTAGTTTTGGAGTAACATTTAAACACGTATCTGAAACATTGGCCGAACATAAAATGAGTGCAATTCTTATGGATGTTGGTACTTTTTATTGGACTGGATTTGGTTCACTAAGGTTTTGTGCTTCACTGACAAACTTTGGTCAACAAACTTCACCTAAAGGGAAATATCCAAAGACTCTATTGGATTCAGAATCAGGATCAGAAATAATTGAAGTTTCAAACTTTGAAAAATTTTCCCCACCTACGTTATTTAGGGTTGGTGTTGCATTTGATCCAATTCAAAAATTAAATCATACGATGAGTTATTCTTTGCAATTAAATCATCCAGTTGATAATGCTGAATATATTGTAACAGGTATTGAATATTCTTTTGTTAATCTTTTATTTTTAAGGTCTGGATATAAATTTAACAAAAAAGAAGAAAATTATACTGCGGGGGTTGGTTTAAACATTAAAGTTGGCTCTTATAAATTAAAAATTGATTATGGTTATGCAAACTTTGATCATCTATCAGACCCAAAACGGTTTAGCATCGGTTTAACGCTATGATAAATAAAATATTTTATGTATTTATATTTTTTGTTGTGAGTTCGTGTATGGAGAAGTTTAATATTCCTAATGATATTACTAATCAAGGGAATGATAATTTCAGTGCGGGAGACACAACATTTGTTCAAATCAATCCTTCTTGGGGGAGTGAATATGGGTTTGTAAATCCGAATGAAATATCAATTGCGCAGGATGGTAGGATATACGTTGTTGATAGTTCCGCTAGTTCAATTCATGTCCTAAACCAAGATGGGGGTAAACCTGTTGGCTTTGAGGGTTTATTAAACCTTGCGGATGATATTGGCAATCAAATTCACCCCACAGACGTAGATATAGATAAAAAAATGAATGTCTATTTTATTGACGGCTCTGAGAAGATATTTGTTTGGAATCAATATTGGAATGAAGTGGGAATTAAAAAAGTATCTACCTCTGGTATTTTTACCCACATTGAAACTGAAATTGATACGCAAGTCTTCTACGGATCAGAACTGTGGTTTACTATTTTAAATAGTAATGAATGGAGTGCAAAAGAAATTAATGGTGAAGTAAATCAGTCAATTATTGACTCGCTTATAAAGACGCATATATTTTATGATGGAAGCAATGAAGAAAATAAGTTTTTAGATACATATTATAACTCTGAGCTGAGTACTTTTTCAGGACTTTCAACGACATATAATTCAGAAAATTACATTCTTGTGGCAGATGATTATGGAGGAATAAATAATCAACACCGAATTATGAAAATAACTTATCAAAAATCTCTCCTAATAGAGCTAAATAATAATGAATTTGTCTGGGCTTTTAGAGGTCAGTATGGTTCAACGTTAAAAGGGTATGGGACAGGCGCGGGAACTGTTAATCGGCCTGTTAGTCTAGATGTGGATTATCAAGGAAATCTTTACTATACTCAAACAGGTGATTATTTCCCTTTACATATGCTTATTCCGAATCTTTCAGGTGATTTTGCGACATATCCATCGGGATTTCAACCTAATGCTGATGATATTATGAATGTACAATCCTATAATTATTTATCGGATGTTTATTTGGATAAAAATAAAAATATTTATGCTGTTGGTAAAGAAGATAACGAGGTTTTTGTTTTCAATTCACAAGGGGAATATTTTAAAAGCGCAGGTAATATAGGTGATACGTTATCTATTTTAAAAACACCGGTAGCCGTTGCTGTTGATGAAAGAGGTGTTCTCTATGTTTGTAATTCGGGAGATAGTACTGTGCATCGATTTAAGTTGTCAAATTCACTAGATGAAGACCTCACTTCTGAGGATTAATGCGAGCTTCGATTAAGACTATACTATTTTTTTTAATATTGAGTTTATCATTTTCTCAAAACAATGATGTTTCGTATTTGAGGTACTTTGAAAATGATTATTACTTTAAAGCCGACTTATCAATGATGTCTTCTGATAGAAGAGGAAAAGAGCATTTGGCAATTAGTTATGATGAAAGAGATAGACCTGTAAAAATTGAAAGAGTTTCCCGAACAGGTATT
>Ga0209603_1003407_pt1 | contig 13782 bp, 11 predicted proteins | sample COGITO_mtgs_1206_FD_184812 | JGI IMG/M metagenome (GOLD analysis project Ga0209603, IMG submission 184812) | Pelagic marine microbial communities from North Sea - COGITO_mtgs_120607 (SPAdes) (version 2) | ecosystem: Environmental > Aquatic > Marine > Epipelagic ... | reverse complement strand
TTTCTACCTTTTCTTTTAATGAGATTTACTATTTGATCAGTGTTTTGAGTTTTACTTATGACTAGATTTAAATCTCTTTGCGATTCAGGGAAAAGTGTAATTTTTTTAAATATTTTCTTCTGATTCAACATATTTTTTATTGGTTCAAGATTTACATAAAACCCATGAAAGGATTCTAGATTTACTTTAAGATTCTTAGTCAAAGTATTTGATATATGTCCTATATAGCCGACCATTTGCTTATTAAGTAGAATGGAATAAGAATTTTGAAGCATGGGGTAATTACTATGTACAAATTCTAACTTCATGCTGAACTTATTTACAAAGACTGATTCTAAAACTCCCTTGAGCGTAAAAAAGTCTTCCAAAAAGACATTCGAGTGAACATTTTCAGGTTGATTTTTACCATAAACTATACATGCTAAATGTTTTGATTCAATTATATCGGTTAAAGCTTCTCCAACTTGCTCATGTACATTTGAGAGTTCGAATAATTTAAACGAATCTGCTCCGTGTTTTATATTGAAAGCCGTTGCCCTAATTAATCCGGTTAATAATTCAGTTCTTAAATAGCCCATATCTTGGTTTAATGGGTTCATCATTTTTACTGGATTCAAACCAGATTTAGATGAAGTATCAAAATTCTGCAATGAATTTGAGTATATTTGCTGAAAACCTAACCCCGAACAATATCTTCTTATTGTATCATAATTAGACTCTGGATCTGGATTGGTAAATCTATAATTGCCAGAAATCGAATTATCAACTGGTATAGAATTGTATCCATGAACCCTAGCTATTTCTTCGATGAGGTCTATCTCACGTTCAATATCAGGCCTAAAAGTAGGAATTTTACAATCCCAGCCTTTATTATTTTTAATTACAGCTATATCTAATCCCTTGAGAATATTTTCAATTTTAGATCTTTTTATTGTGCAACCTAAAATAGATTTAATTTGAGAACTTCTAAGAGCCACTTTTTTTCGCTTAATTTTTTTTGGGTATTGATCTATCATGTTTGAGACAAGATTTCCATTAGCAAACTGATGTAACAAATTTACGATTCTCCAAAAAGCTTTTTCACAAATATTAGGGTCAGCACCTCTCTCAAACCTTTTTGATGCATCTGTGGATAAACTTAAAACTTTTGAACTTTTTCTTATTGATATGGGGTTAAAATATGCGCTTTCGACTAAAACAGTTGTTGTCTCTTTTTTTACTGAGGAATTAGATCCACCCATGATTCCGGCTAATGCTATTGGCAATTGACCATCTGTAATAATAAGGTTTTCTTTTTTTAATTTATAAGAAGTACCATCTAAAGTTTTAAACGGTTCATTAAGTTCTGCTCTTCTAATTTTAATTTCTTTATTTTTTAAAGATTTAAAATCAAAAATATGAGTAGGGTGCCCTATTTCTAACATAACATAATTAGAAATATCAACTACATTATTTATACTTCTTACACCTGAAGCATTGAGTCTTTCCTTTATCCATTTTGGGCTTTCTCTTATTTCTATACCATCTACAATTCCAGCAATGTATCGAGGGCAATCTTCAATACTTTCCATAGAAATTTTAACATTCTTTGTATCAGAGGATTCAGATTTATGAACTTTAACTTGTTTTAATTTTGAATTTTTATAGCAAGCTATGTCTCTAGCTACACCAATATAAGAAAACGCGTCTGGTCTATTAGGAGTAACATCAATCTCTAACGATAGAAATTTGTATCCATATGCAATTACAAAATTTTCACCAACTTTAAGCTCTTTAGGTAATACCAATATTCCCTCATGATCATCAGATAATCCTAATTCACTTTCAGAACATACCATTCCATATGATTCTTCACCTCTAATGTTAGCCTTTTTAATAATAAAGTCACCTGGTAATTTTGAACCAACGGTAGCAAGAGCAATTTTTTGCCCAGCTTTAATATTTGGAGCTCCACAAATTATTTGATAAATGTTTTTCCCATCAGAAATTTTACAGATTTGGAGTTTATCAGCATTTGGATGTTTTTCAGTTTCTTCGACATAACCAATTATTACCCCTGGAATATTATTAGGTATTTCTGAGACTTCTGCTTCAAGTCCTAAATTTGAAAGAAGCTCAGCTAATTCTTCTGACGATTCTTCAATCTCAACGAAGGATCGCAACCAATCAATTGCAACTATCATTAAAATTGATCCAAAAAACGAAGATCACCGTTATAAAATAATCTAATGTCATTAATTTTATATTTTAGCATGGCAATTCGTTCCACACCCATACCAAAGGCATAACCTTTCCATTGCTCTGGGTCATACCCTACATTTGATATTACTGAAGGATCAACCATACCACATCCAAGTATTTCCATCCATTGTTTCCGTTCATCATCCCAAATATCTACCTCAGCACTCGGCTCGGTAAATGGAAAAAAAGAGGGTCTGAATCTCATCTTTTTATTTTGTCCAAACATTTGCGTTATGAAATATTCAATACATCCTTTTAGTTCAGCAAAAGAAACATTATTATTTATATAAATCCCTTCAACCTGGTGAAAAAGACAGTAACTTTTATAACTAATTGTTTCATTTCTATATACTCTTCCAGGAACAATAAACTTCAGAGGTGGCTCCGTAGATTCCATTAAATGAATTTGAACATTCGAAGTGTGAGATCTTAAAACAGTTTCTGGATTTATAAAAAAGGTGTCTTGCATATCTCTTGCTGGATGATGTTCAGGTACATTTAAAGCAGTAAAGTTATGGTACTCATCATCAATCTCAGGTCCATAGCTAATGTGAAATCCGATTGACTTGAAAATATCTTTAATTTCTGTCATTGTTTTTTCTAATATATGGATAGATCCATTTTGTTGAGATCTTCCTGGAAGCGTAAAGTCTCTGTAAGAACTATTACCTGATGAGAGATTAGAAAGAGATTCTTTTATCTTTGAAGAAAATAAAGAAGATAATTCTTTTTTTAAGTTATTTAAATCTTGACCAATCTGAGGTCGCTCTGTTTTACTAGCTTGCCCTAACAGTGAGAACAAAGAAGCGACAGAGCCTTTTCTACCTAAATATTTGGACTTGAGATTCTCTATTTCGTTCTGACTAGTAGGAAAAGATTCGATATCGGCCAGAAAATTGTTTCTGACCGATTCGAGTTGTTCCTGAATCGACATAATAGTTATTTAACTGATAATGTCAATGCGGTAAAGGCTTGCGAATCATTCACAGCCATATCGGCGAGAACTTTCCGATCCAAGTCAATACCTTTTGTCTTCAGACCATTTATAAAAATAGAGTACGTGGTACCATTAAGCCGACACGCTGCATTGATTCTAGTGATCCAAAGTCTACGGAACATCCGTTTTCTTTGACGCCTATCTCTATAAGCATAGAGACCTGCTTTAACCACTGCATCTTTTGCAGATTTAAATGTGCGGCTCCGGGCACCATAGTAGCCTTTGGCCTGCTTGACGATTTTCCGATGACGACGATGTCGTGGTACGGAACTATTTGCTCTAGGCATTTTGTATCGTCTCCAGTTTTTAGACGCCTAGCATCGCTTTCACAAGTTTACGATCGCCTGGGGCAAGTACACCTGCCTGTCTCATCTTGCGCTTCGCTTTATTTGATCTACGTACTAGCATATGTCTATGGTTTGCTTTGTTTCGTTTAATCCTGCCGGAACCTGAGATTTTAAACCGCTTTGCGGCTCCGCGCCTTGTTTTCATTTTGGGCATCCAGTACTCCTATTTAGCATTAAGGATCATTGACATGCGTCGGCCTTCCAAGGGAATATCCTTTTCGACTTCAGCCACATCTGCCAATTCTTCTAAAACTCTGTTCATTACTAATTTTCCTAAATCTATTCTTGCTAGCTCACGTCCTCTAAACATTAATGTAACCTTAAGTTTAGCACCCTCAGATAGAAATTTTCTTCCATGATTTAATTTAGTCATTAAATCATGCTCTTCAATTCTTGGCCTAAGTCTTATTTCCTTCAATTTTATAACGTGCTGCTTTTTTTTGTTTATCTGCTGCTTTTTCTTTTCTTCGTACTTTAATTTACCGTGATCTAAAATTTTGCATACAGGAGGTTTTGCATTTGGCGAAACTTCCATCAGGTCTAAACCAATATCCTGAGATTTTTGCAAGGCAACTTCAAGAGGAACAATACCAAACTGTTCTCCATCGTGACCTATCAACCTTACCTCATTACCGGTAATATTACTATTTAAACGTGCCTTCGGTTTCTTAGCTATGAGTGAGCCTCCTATTTTTTATTTCTAATGATAGCATTTCTTTTAATTCTTGTACCTGGAACTTACCTACGTCTCCATCAAATCGCCTTCTTAAAGATACAGATTTTTCATTTTTTTCATTAACACCTAAAATGAGCATAATATTAATTTTTTCTAACTCTGATTGTCTTATTTTAGCGCCAATCTTATCGGATCTGTTATTTAAGAAAACTCTAATATCTAGTTGTCTAAGCTCATCCACAACTTCTTGCGCATAATCCAATACTTTATCTGAAACCGGAAGTACCGCAACCTGAATAGGCGCCAACCATAGTGGGAAGTTACCACCAAAATGCTCGATGAGAAATCCAATAAATCTTTCATGCGTTCCTAATGGCGCTCGGTGAATACAAAGTGGAGTTTTTTCATCACCATTTTCATCTTTGTATGTTAGATTGAATTTTCTAGGAACTGCAAAATCCACCTGATTAGTGGCAAGAGTGAATTCTTTTCCTATAGCACTCCATACTTGGACATCAATTTTAGGTCCGTAAAATGCAGCTTCACCTTCCGCCTCAATAAAATCAAAACCACCATCAGTCAAAACCTCTCTAACCCAATTTTCTGTTGTTGTCCAAAGTTTTGGATCATTTACATATTTTTCACCTAAACCATCCTTACTATGTAGACTTAACCTCATTGAATATTTTTTGATATTAAAAATTTTAAAATAATATAAATACATATTACAAACATTCAGGAATTCATTTTTAAACTGTTTTTCAGTACAGTATATATGTGCGTCGTTCATTTGCAAGCTACGCACTCTCATAAGACCAAATAATTGTCCAGATTTCTCATAACGATAACATGTTCCATATTCAGACAGCCTAACTGGGAGATCTCTATAACTTTTTGGGGAGGATGAATAAATTTTGTGATGGTGAGGACAATTCATTGGTTTGACATAATACTCTGTACCATCTATATCCATTGCAGGATACATAGATTCTTTATAATGCTTTAAGTGCCCTGACTTCTCATAGAGAGACCCTTTAGTCAGATGAGGAGTCCTAACCTGACTGTACATCGACTTTTTCTCAGTTTCTTTTGCTAATGTCTCCAATTGTTCAATCATTGCCGTACCATTAGGTAACCAAAGTGGTAAACCAGCACCAACCTCGTCATCAAAAGTAAAAATACTTAATTCTTTTCCTAGTTTTCGATGATCTCGTTTTTTTGCTTCTTCTAAATTGTGTAAATATTCTTTAAGATCTTCTTTTCTGGAAAATACAGTTCCGTATATTCTTTGAAGCATCTTATTCTTCTCATTTCCACGCCAATAAGCACCTGAAGTAGAAAGTAGCTTAAAATACTTAATTTTAGAGGTGTTAGAAACATGCGGCCCCCTACAAAGGTCCATAAAGTCAGTTTGGGTATATGTTGAAAGGACTTCATTTGGATCAATATCTTTGATTATTTCTACTTTATAGGATTCATCTATAGACTCAAAATAATCAATTGCTTTTTCTACAGAAATTTCTTCTCTAAAAATTTCTTGTCCGCTTTTAGCTAGCTCTTTCATTTTTGATTCAATTGTTTTTAAAACATCATCAGAAAAAGGTGTATCAACATCAAAATCATAATAAAAACTATTTTCGATTGTAGGTCCAATTGTAACCTTTGCTTCTGGAAACAACTTTTTAACAGCCTGAGCCATTAAATGCGCGGTGGAATGCAGTAATGTATCATGACCCTCTGCGGTGCCTCCAGTAAAAAGTTCTAAAGAGCAATCTTCAACAAGTTTTTTATTTAAGTCTACTAATTGCCTATCAACCTTAGCAACGACAACAGATCTGGCTAGCCCAGGACCTATATCATGCGCAACGTCTTGCGGGGTAGAACCAGCCACAACATCTCTAACTGATCCATCTGGTAATGTAATTTTAATCATACGTTTGTTAACTGTGGGCGATGACGGAGTCGAACCGCCGACCTCTACGATGTCAACGTAGCGCTCTAACCAACTGAGCTAATCGCCCCTAAACAGATATAAAATTAACATGAATTATTTTATAAATAATATATTTTATTGAGGAACAAAAATATTTTCATAAGCAACGCTATCATTTAAAAGATCTAAAGCCTTAATAATATCTTTATCTTTTTTGGCTAAGGTTCTTGTCTTCCCGTCTTTCCCATTAAAATGATCTGAAAATTCAACTAACAAATGATGGTGAAGCTTGTCTTTTTCTTTTTCAAATTGGAGGAGTGCGATTTCTTCAAAATAAGAATCAAGTATATCTAATCCGCCTTGAATTTGAACACTTGTTGAATCTAATTCCATCAAAGACTCTTTCATATCTAAGTAACTTGACTCACCTTTCATGAAAATATCTGGATCATTAGAATGAATATAACTTTCAAAATTATAGATAAGACTGGTATCTGTTTCCACTTGATTAAAAAGATCATAATTCATTTTATTTTTTTGCACAAAATTAAAAAATAAACCTTGCCTCCATGATGCGGCAAGAATGGGTGTTATTGGTTCTAGTTCAATTTGATAATCTGGAGTGATACCGCCTTCTCCAGACATTAATCGGCCATTCTTAGTATAAAATACTGTATCGTGAACTGAACTATCTGCCAAAATTTCATCTGGAAGATAACCAGGTTTCTGGATAAGCCTTCCACTCGGTATATAATATTTAGCAGTAGTTATTTTCAAAGACCTATTTCTATCAATATTAAAAACCGTTTGAACTAAACCTTTTCCAAAAGTTGACCGGCCTATGACCACACCGCGATCTAGATCTTGAAGCACTCCAGCAACAATTTCGCTTGCAGACGCGCTTCCTTGATTTACTAGAACAATGATATCAATGTCATTTGAAATGATTGGTGAGTTTTTACTTGTATACTTTTTTTGAGATTTTTGAGTTTTACCTTCAGTCCAAACAAGTACTTCACCTTTTTCTGTGAAGAAGTCTAAAATATTAACGGCAGCATTTAAAAGCCCTCCTGGATTATCTCTTAAATCTAAAATTAACCCCTTCATGTTTTCTTCTAATAGATCTTCAATAGATTTTTTAACCTCATTATCTGAGTTTCTTGAAAAACGAGTTAAACGGATATAACCAGTTGTTTCATTAAGCATACCTGAAAAAGAGACATCCTTTACTTTTATATTTTCTCTTGTTAGAATAAAGTCTATTAAATCATTCTCACCATACCTTTGGATACTCAATGTTATCTCAGTTCCTTTTTCACCTCTTATTAATTTGGCAGCATCATCCATTGAAAGTTCATTGGTTTCTGCATTATCAATTTTAATTATTTTATCTCCACTTAAAATACCAGCGCGTTTTGCAGGTGAGTTTTCCATGGGTGAAATGACGGTAAGCACTTTTTCACGTTTACCAATTTGAATACCAACACCACCATATTTTCCTTTTGTTAGCATTTCTATCCCACTCTTTTCTTCATCTTCCATGTACACAGTGTACGGATCTAATTCCAGAAGCATATTATTTATACTTAATTTTGTAAATGTATCTAAATCAATATCATCAACATAATTTGTAACAAGATGCATATATATATCGTTTATTAAGGATTGATTTTTTCTTACTTTTTTATAAATATCACTACCTGAATAGGAAAAACTGAGTGATGGAATTACGATTAAGCATAATGCAAACAACTTTACTAATGAATTTTTCATATTATTTTTTCTATTTTACTCCAAATTTCTTCATGGATTTCAGTGACTGTTTTTGTACCATCAACTAAAAAAACTCTTTGAGGTTCCTTTTTTGTTAGCTTAAGATATTCGTTTCTAACTCTGACTTGGAATGCTTCACCAGCATTTTCAATTCTATCAAACTCATTCGAAATTGTTCTCTTTAGACCTTCTTTAGCAGAGATATCTATATAAAAAGTCATGTTTGGGATAAGATGATTAGTGGCAAATAAATTAAGCATCTCAAGAAAAGAAATATCTAATCCGCGGCCGCCTCCTTGGTATGCTATAGTTGAATCTTGAAATCGATCCGCTACAACAACAAAACCTTCATTTAATTTCGGAATTATTACTTCCCTGGTCAACTGTGCACGCGAGGCAGTCATTAAAAGAGCTTCAGTCTCATTTGACATTAACCTATTCGCATTATCTAGTAATATTGACCTTATATTTTCTGCTATTTTAGAACCACCAGGTTCTCGAACAAGTAGAGAGCGTATTTTAAGGCTATTAAGTTTTTTTATTAGAAGGTCGACTTGGGTTGATTTCCCACAACCATCAATACCCTCAAATGAAATAAAAATATTCTTAGTTGAAGTAGACATTTTCATCACTTTTACCAATCAAGATTACGCATTCACCTTTTGGTGTTTTTTTAGAATAATATTCATATAATTCAGGCAAAGTTCCCCTAATAAATTCCTCATGTAGTTTTGTTATCTCTCTAGCTACAACCGCTGGCCTATTACCAAGTACTTCATTTAGATGTTTTAAAGTTCTTAAAAGTCTTTTAGGAGATTCATATATAATAATTGTACCCGTTTCAATTATCATTGATTCAATTCTTTTTATTCGTCCCTTTTTTAAAGGTAAAAAACCTTCAAAGATAAACCGATCTGTTGGAAGCCCTGAAGCTACTAAAGAAGATAGAACTGCAGATGCTCCAGGAATTGGCTCTACTTTAATATTTGCTCTAATAACTTCCCTTACTAGCTTGTATGCAGGGTCTGAAATTGCAGGAGTACCAGCATCAGTAATAAGAGCAATATTATCACCTTTATTTAAATGATCCAGTAAACGTGGAATTCTAAGGTTTCTATTATGTTCAAAGTAAGACAATAAGGGAGTTTTAATTAAATAATGATTGAAAAGTTTTTTAGAATGACGGGTATCTTCAGCTGCCACTAATTCAACATTTTTTAAAATTTCAACTGCTCTAAAAGTCATATCGCCCAAATTTCCAATTGGCGTTGAAACTAAATAAAGAATTCCTGTTTTTGATTTCAAAATTATAGCTTTGCTATAGCACTTCTCATCATAGTCATCGCTATATCAATTTCTTCCTTTCTTATATTAAGATGAGGTCTAAACCTTATTGACTTATGACCTGCTCCTAGTATTATTGCACCCTCTTCTTGAATTAATTCTGTAAGTCTATCTCTCATCGCTCCATTTGGAAGATCATATGCACACCAGAGCCCCTTGCCTCTTGCATTAGAAATAATACCATGAAATTCTTGTTCTAAGTTCTCAATAGATGATAGTAAGTACTTTCCATTTTCATAAGATTTTTGCAAAAGACTTTCTTGTTCAATTATCTCTAAATAAATAGTGAAACGAACCATATCAACGAGGTTGCCTCCAAAAGTAGAATTTATTCGGCTTGACTCTTTAAAAACATTTTTTTCAATCTGGTCAAGTCTTTCACTTCCTAATATTCCACAAACTTGAGTCTTTTTCCCAAAACTCATCACATCAGGTGTAACCTTTTGACAAAAATCCCCACATTTATCTTTACATTTATCATTGCAAAACCTCTGATGAGCCCACATTTTCCCTGTTAAGCCTATACCAGTCTGGACTTCATCAAATATGAGTAAAAAGTCATTTTCTAATGAAAGTTCTTTTAGTTGCATTAGATATTGCTTCCTAAAGTGATTATCCCCACCTTCACCTTGTATTGGCTCAATGATTAGACCAGCAATATTATCAGCAGACTTAAGTAATATTTTTTTTATTTCATCAAGAGAAACTTTTTCACTTTTTAAAATTTTCGCATAATTTTCATCGTTTAATGGAAAAATCATTGATGGATTACTTACTCTTGGCCAATCAAATTTTGGGAAGTATTGGACTTTTCTTGGGTCAGGAGAATCTGTTAGTGACATAGTATATCCAGATCTACCGTGAAAACAATCTTTTAAATGAATAATCTGATCACCTTTTTCTGGCTTCCCTCTGGAAAGGTTGAGCCTCACTTTCCAATCAAAAGCAGCTTTTAGAGCGTTCTCTACAGCCAGAGAGCCACCTTCAATAAAGAAAGAATATGGTAAATAATCAGGTTGAGCAATACGCCCAAATGTATCAACAAATTTTGCCATTTCTGGAGAATAAATATCGGAGTTTGTAGGTTTATTTATCGCAGCATTTGCGAGCCTATCTTTTTGAGATAATACATATGGATGATTGTACCCAACTGACATTGAAGCAAACATAGAAAACAGATCAAGATACTCTTTCCCTGTATTTCCATCAACTAGCCATGAGCCATGACTTTTCTCAAGATCTATGACTGGCGACATTCCATCTGCGAGCATATGTTTTGAAATTGTATCTCTTGTGTTTTTGAAATTTATATTCATTAAATATTTTCCTTAAATATTAAATTTTATGCCTTGAGCTAGAGGTAATTCCTTACTCCAGTTGATAGTGTTTGTTTGCCTTCTCATATATTGTTTCCAACTATCTGAACCAGATTCACGACCCCCTCCAGTTTCTTTTTCACCACCAAATGCACCACCTATCTCAGCACCAGATGTTCCAATATTGATATTAGCTATTCCGCAATCTGATCCTCTAGATGATAAAAAATATTCAGCATTTCTAATATTCAGAGTAAAAAGAGAAGACGATAAACCTTGCGGCACACTATTATGCATTTCAAGAGCATTTTCTAATGTTTCGTATGTCATCAAATATAAAATAGAGGAGAATGTTTCTTCTTGGACAATTTCCCAATTATTTTCAGCTTTAATTATAGTTGGATTAATATAATTACCACCAGCACTAGCTAAAGTACCACCGTGGAGAACTTCCCCGCCTAGTTTTTTTGCTGTTTTTACTGCTTTCATAAAATTATCAACAGCATTAGAATCTACAAGTGGTCCCATAAGTGTGCTAGGAATTAAAGGGTCTCCAATTTTCACTTGTTTGTAAGCAGCAATTAATTTTTCTGTTAATTCTACGTATTTAGATTCATGAACTATTACACGCCTAGTACTTGTACATCTTTGACCAGCAGTACCAACTGAACCAAAAACAATTGCAGGGATAACTATATCCATATCAGCTGTCTCATCAACAATAATGCAGTTATTTCCACCTAATTCCAGTATGACCTTACCGAAACGTTTTGAAACTTTTTCATTAACATGGCGACCAACTTTTGTAGAACCAGTAAAAGAGACAAGTGAAATATTTTTATCATTTATCATCTCTTCACCAATAGTTGACCCAGGACCAATAACGGTACTAAAAATATTCGGTGCATTAAATTTAGTTAAGACTTCGTTGCATATATTTTGTACTGCAACAGCGCATAGAGGTGCCGATGGTGAAGGTTTCCAGATAGTTGTATTTCCACAAATGGCTGCAATAAATGCATTCCAACTCCAAACTGCTACTGGAAAATTAAATGCACTAATTACACCGACGATTCCAAGTGGATGCCACTGCTCGTACATTCTATGATCTTTTCTTTCCGAGTGCATAGTATTACCATAAAGCATACGTGATTGGCCAACTGCAAAGTCGGAAATATCTATCATTTCTTGAACTTCTCCATCACCTTCTTGTTTAATCTTTCCCATTTCAAATGAGACTAAACTTCCAAGAGGGTCTTTATAATCCCTGAGTGCATTTCCCATTTCCCTGACGAGAGAACCTCTCTCTGGCGCAGGGACCTTCGCCCACTCTCTTTGTGACTCGAGTGATAGTTTGACTATATTATTGTAATCCACTACACTGCAGTTATATACAGAAGATATAATCTTACCATTAGAAGGATTCAAGGATTTAATTTCTCCTTGATCTGTCGTTGTATTCCATTGATTCGGACCAGAGCATGACCCGTAATTCTGATCTTTGATACCTAATACTTTTAAAAAGTCCATGAGTTATAATCCTTTAACTACTTCTCTAATTGAATCAGACAAAATATCTATCTGATTGTTTGTTATTGTTAATGCTGGTGCTATTCTAACTGTTGTATGGTGTGTCTCTTTTGCATATACTCCTTTGTCTAACAAGCCAACTGAGACAGCATGACCATCAAGGTGCTTTTCATTAAACATTTCAAAAGCGGTAAGGAGCCCTTTTCCACGCACTTCTTTAATTTTATCTGGAAATTCTCGCATTATTCCTTCCATATTACCAATTAGCTTTTTTCCTTTTTCTCTGGCATTTCTAGCTAAATGTTCATCTACTAATACTTTAATTGCGTAAGTTCCAACAACAGAAGCAAGCGGGTATCCGCCAAAGGTTGATCCTTCACTACCAGGTGTTAAGACATCAATCACATCGCGTCTACCAGCGACAAATGATACCGGTAGTATACCGCCACCAGCAGCTTTGCCACAGCCCATGATATCAGGCTTTATATTGTATAGCTGATGAGCAAAGTTAGCACCAGTTCTACCAAAACCGGTTTGAACTTCATCTACTGCAAGTAAAATATTATGTTTCTTACATAATTCAGCTACCTTAGGTAGGTAATCATCATCTGGAACGATAACACCTGCTTCACCTTGAATTGGCTCTATCATAAACGCAGATATTAACTCTCCTTTCTCTTCAAACAAGCTATTTATAGAATCAAAATCATTAAACTTAACTAATTCGATTCCAGGAATAAAAGGGCCGAACCCTTCTCTTGAGTCAGCATCATCTGACATGGATACCGCTGCAACCGATCTACCGTGGAAGTTACCTGTTGCACCAACAACGATTCCTTTATTTTTAGGGATACCTTTTCGCATATAACCCCACCTTCTACAAATTTTAAATGTCAATTCCCACGATTCTACACCAGCAACCTTTGGAACAACTTTATCCATTTCAGATATTCCAGTAGCCGCAAGTAAGAAAGCGCTCATGTATTTATGCCGAATTGACCTTGGAACGGTAGGTAATTTTTCGTTTTGCAAATGATGGATAACTGAATCGACAATTGTTTGATTAAGCTGCCCTTGATTCACAGCAGAATAGCAACATAAGCCATCTAAAAGTTCAGACTCAATATATCTATTTATATCATTAGGATCTGGTTTTCTAGCTATCAAAGTAGAGCTATCTTTAACTTTTGAGACTACCACATCTTCAAGCGGCGAATAGTTTTGACCACCCTTCTCATGCTCTATTTTTTCGTGTTGAGCTGGAGTTAGATCTCCAATACGTACATCATTAACAGTCAAGTCATCGCCGTAACCAGAAATATTCACAATAGACATAAAAAATCCACCTTATTTATTATTAAATCGGAGGGAAATATACGTTTAATTCAAGTATTAAATCGCCTGCTTTAATTCTCATATTACCTTGGAATGGGTTTTTCCATGTCCGCAATAGTATAAGCCATTATTGCCATGGCGGCAACACAACTATTGAATTCGTCTAAGTTGACTTTGTCAAAGGTATCTGCATCTGTATGATGATACCAAAAGTATTTAGAATTATCAACTTTTAAAGACATTACAGGCACACCTTGATCATTTAAAGGTGCAACATCCGCTGCTCTACC